>Ga0310811_10003776_pt1 | contig 19102 bp, 18 predicted proteins | sample YCmetagenome_FD_207642 | JGI IMG/M metagenome (GOLD analysis project Ga0310811, IMG submission 207642) | Soil microbial communities from experimental microcosm in Duke University, North Carolina, United States - YC | ecosystem: Engineered > Artificial ecosystem > Soil microcosm > Unclassified ...
CAGAGATTGACCAGATTGGTGAGCGTGGCGAGAACGGCCGCCGCCGGCGGGATCACATCCACGAGCAGGGCAAGAAGCCGCTTGGGATCGGACGCTCCCGGAAGCGAAAGCGGTTGGTCGGGCGACGCGCCGGTCTCGATTTGTAGCATGCGCGCGAGCGCGCCGTTGAGGCTGGCGCGGAAGCTCTCGGCATCCAGCCCGAAATTGGGGATGGCGACGACCACGACCAGTGCGCCCAGGATCGCCGCCCAGATGACCAGCCGTCCCGGCGGGTACCACTCGAGGGGCGCATTGTTCTGGCCCGGCGCCGCTCCGGCCGCAGCCAGGCCCGGGCGCGCCAGCATCGTGAGATAGCTCAGCCACCAGGCCGGGAGGCCCGCGCCGGCCAGAAAAGCAAAGAAGAAGACGCCGCCAAACACGCCCCCGAGCGCCAGTGCCGCGACGACCGACGCGATCAGCGCCGACCAATGGCTCCAGCCGAGCCCGGCGATCATGATCGGCAGCGGTGCGAGATAGAAGAGGATGAGTGACAGCCACGCGCCCGAGGTCACCGAAGCGAACAGCAGAGCTGCCGCGGCGCCAGCGCCAAGACCGATCAGTCCGAACTGCATCATCACGAGCTGTCCCGCTCCAAGAGCGGTTAGAGACGGATCGTTTGTCCGCCCCAACCATCGGCTCGCGGGGCGTTCCCGCAAGCCTCGTTTCTTTTCCGTCATTCCGGGACGCCGCGAAGCGGCGGACCCGGAAACCAGTCGCAAGCACGGTGTCTGTTGCTGAATTCCGGGTTCGTGAGCCGCGCCCACGCCCCGGAATGACCAGCAATCTTACCGGATCACGTAAGGAAGAAGGCCGAGGAAGCGCGAACGCTTGATCGCCTGCGCCAGCTCACGCTGCTTCTTGGCCGAGACCGCCGTGATGCGGCTCGGCACGATCTTGCCGCGCTCAGACACATAACGCTGGAGCAGCTTGACGTCCTTGTAGTCGATCTTCGGCGCGTTGGCGCCCGAGAACGGGCAGGTCTTGCGGCGGCGGAAAAACGGCCGGCGGGCGCCGCCTTGCGGTGCGAATGCCATGGTTTAGTCCTCCGAGCCTTCGTCAGATGCTTCATCACGCCGGGGGCGGCGTTCGCCGCGGTCGCGGTCGCCGCGGTCGCCGCGATCACGGTCGCCGAAGCGGCCGCCGCGATCACCGCGGTCGCCACGATCGTCGCGGTCGGACTTGCGCAGCATCGCGGAGGGGCCTTCTTCGAGTTCCTCGACGCGGATGGTGAGATAGCGCAGCACGTCTTCGCTCAGACGCTCCTGCCGCTCGATCTCGTTGAGGGCAGCCGACGGCGCCTCGACGTTGAGCAGCGTCATGTGCGCCTTGCGGTTCTTGTTGATGCGGTAGGAGAGGGACTTGAGGCCCCAGTATTCGTTTTTGGTGACCTTGCCGCCGAGCTGCGAAATGACGCCGGTGAATTGCGTCGTCAGTTCCTCGACCTGTTGCGCGCTCAGGTCCTGGCGCGCAAGAAAGACGTGTTCATACAATGGCATTGTGTGCCTTTCCTTTATCCCATGGCCTCGATCCTGGCGCCTAGCCCCTCGAGCCCTTCGGGAAAGGCTCGAATGCTCTGAAGGCGGGAACACGGGACGCCGGCCGTGGGAGCCCACGGGTTTTGAAACCAGCGGGCTTTTCGGGCCTACCGGGATTCATGACGGAAGGGCATGAATCCGGCCGTCCGTTCAGCTCCCAACCGGGATCGACGGAGTGGGCGGTTTATAGGGCCTTTTCGGGCAATTGCAAGGCGGCGAGGGCCGATAGGGCGGCCTGGGGGCCAGAGTCGCCGGCGGCCTGAAGCCGATCCGCCAATTGAACCGCCAAATCCGCACCTTCTTGGATCTGGCGGGCCGTATCCTCGCTCCGGGGGCCGTGCCGGCGCATCTTATTGAGGGCCGCGAGCAGGCGATCGAGGTTCTGCGCCAGCAATTTCTGCCGGTAGGCGGCGTCGGCGCGCGCCCGAACGAGGTCGTCCTCGGTCACCAGGTCCCTCATGATGAATATCGCCCGCCGTGGATAAAAATCTTAACCGGCGGACTCTTGTCACCGGGTTACCTTTGCCGTTCAACTTGACAGAACCTGGCTCGCAGTGTCTTTCGGCGCGATTTCGTAAATGGGGTATAGAGAAAGGTGGGGTGGAAACGGGGATGGCGAGCGCATTCGTATTTCCGGGGCAGGGCAGCCAAACGGTCGGCATGGGCAAGGCCCTCGCCGATAATTTCGTGCAGGCCAAACAGGTTTTCGCTGAGGTCGATGGGGCCCTCAGCGAAAACCTGAGCGCCGTCATCTTCGAAGGTCCGGCCGATACGCTCACGCTGACGCAAAATGCGCAGCCCGCACTGATGGCGGTGTCGCTCGCCGTTATGCGCGTGCTGGAAGCGGAAGCCGGCCTTGATCTCGCGCGCGATGCGCGATTTGTCGCCGGGCATTCGCTCGGTGAATATTCCGCGCTCGCTGCCGCGGGCGCGCTCAGCATCGCCGACACTGCGCGACTTCTGCGCATACGCGGTCAGGCGATGCAGAAGGCGGTGCCCGTTGGTGTCGGTGCCATGGCGGCTCTGCTTGGTCTCGATTTCGAAGCGGCTTCTGATATCGCCGACGAGGCGGCGCAAGGGCAGGTTTGCCAGGCGGCCAACGACAATGGCGCCGGCCAAGTCGTCGTGTCCGGTGACAGGGCCGCGGTCGAGCGCGCTGTGGAAATCGCCAAGGGACGCGGCGCCAAGCGTGCGATGCTTCTTCCGGTGTCGGCGCCCTTCCATTGCGCGCTGATGCAGCCGGCCGCCGACGTCATGGCGGAGGCGCTCGGGAAAGTGGCGGTGTCGGCGCCGCGGGTGCCGGTCGTCTCGAACGTCCTCGCCAGACCGATCCAGGATCCGGCGGACATTGTGCGCGCGCTCGTCGCGCAGGTGACCGGGACTGTGCGCTGGCGCGAGTCGGTCGCATCCATGGCGCAAGCCGGCGTAACGACATTCTATGAAGTCGGCGCCGGCAAGGTGCTCAGCGGTCTCATCAAACGCATCGCGGACGGCGCAAGTGCCAGCGCGATCGGCACGCCCGACGATGTCGCGGCGTTCAAGGCCGCCAAAGCTGCCCACGTCTAACCGGCAGCGAAGGAGAATTTTTCCATGTTCGATCTGACCGGTAAGACTGCGCTCGTCACGGGCGCGAGCGGCGCCATCGGTGGCGCCATTGCGCGGGCGCTGCACGGTAATGGCGCGACTGTCGGGCTGTCCGGCACGCGGCGCGAGCAACTCGAAACGCTGGCTGGTGAACTCGGCAGCCGTGTGCATGTGCTGCCCTGCGATCTCTCCGACAAGGACGCGGTCGAAGCCCTGGTGCCGGCGGCCGAGGGAGCGATGGAAAAGCTCGACATCCTGGTCGCCAATGCCGGCGTGACGAAAGATAATCTTTTCGTACAATTGCGCGACGACGACTGGGACAAGGTCATCGCCGTCAATCTGACCGCCACGTTCCGGCTGACCCGCGCCGCCGTCTCGCGCATGATGCGCCGCCGCTGGGGCCGCGTGATCGGGATTACGTCGGTATCGGGCTTTACCGGCAACCCCGGGCAGGGCAATTACACGGCTTCGAAGGCCGGTATGGTCGGTATGCTCAAATCCGTCGCAATGGAATATGCGAAGCGGAATGTGACAGCCAACTGCATCGCGCCGGGGCTGGTCACCAGCGCGATGACCGAAAAGCTCAATGACAAACAGCGCGAGACGATCTTATCTCGTGTACCCATGGGCCGCCTCGGTACGCCGCTGGAGATCGCGGCGGCGGCGGTGTATCTCGCCTCCGAGGAAGCCGCCTACGTCACCGGCCAGACCATCCACATCAATGGTGGGATGGCCATGATTTAAGCGCGCAAAGCCTTGGCATTGCAGGCCTAGTCCGGGTATTTTGGGCCTCGCTAGTCAACGGTTTTGAAGTATGGTAACCGAAATTCGGCCCGGCTGGGGCGGCCGATGGCGGAAGTCGCAAGCAAGAGCTTTCGCGTCGGAAGTCGTCTCACCACCGTCCACCACGACGAGGCCGTACCGCGATGGCTACGTTCTGATCCGGAGCGCAGCCCAATCTAAAAGCACGAGGTTGGAACGATGAGTGACATTGCTGAGCGGGTAAAAAAGATCGTCGTGGAGCACCTGGGCGTAGAGCCCGACAAGGTGACTGAACAAGCGAGCTTCATCGACGATCTTGGCGCCGACAGCCTCGACACCGTCGAGCTCGTGATGGCCTTCGAAGAGGAATTCGCTTGTGAAATCCCCGACGATGCCGCCGAGACGATTCTGACCGTGGGCGACGCGGTCAAGTTTCTTGAAAAGAACGCCAAGAGCTGAGCAGAGCGCCCGCGCGGCAGCTCGATCGCTTTTGCTCATCTTTGCTGAAGACTTGTACGCCGTGCCGCGCAGACATGACCCGGTCTGCGCGAGCCCGGTTGCGTGCCGCTGACGCTGTTCGGAGCCGGTCATGAGACGTGTCGTCGTCACCGGGATGGGAATGCTCTCGCCGCTGGCATGCGGCGTCGAGCCGACGTGGGAGCGCCTGCTCAAAGGCAAGAGCGGCGCCAAGAAGATCGACACCTTCGATGTCTCCGACATCGCGGCGAAGATCGCTTGCGTCATCCCGCGCGGCGATGGCAGCGACGCGACTTACAATCCCGACCAGTGGATGGAGCCCAAAGAGCAGCGCAAGGTCGATGAGTTCATCGTCTATGCGATGTGCGCGGCGCGTCAGGCGCTTGACGATGCCGGCTGGCATCCGACGAGCTATGAGGACCAGACCTCGACCGGAGTGCTGATCGGCTCTGGCATCGGCGGTATCGAAGGCATCGCGGAGACCGCCGTGGCCTTGCACGAGCGAGGCCCGCGCCGCGGCGTCTCGCCGTTCTTCATTCCCGGACGAATCATCAATCTCGCCTCTGGCTTTGTATCGATCGAGTTCGGGCTGAAGGGCCCGAACCACGCAGTGGTCACCGCCTGCTCGACCGGCGCGCATGCCATCGGCGATGCGGCGCGCATGGTCGCACTGGGAGATGCGGACGTCATGCTGGCGGGCGGCGCCGAGTCGCCGGTCAATCGCATTTCGCTCGCAGGCTTCTCGGCGTTGCGCGCTCTATCCACGGCCTTCAATGACGATCCGACCCGCGCCTCGCGTCCCTATGACCAGGACCGCGACGGCTTCGTGATGGGTGAGGGGGCCGGTGTCGTTGTGCTCGAGGCGCTGGATCACGCGAAGGCGCGCGGCGCCAAGATCTACGCCGAAGTGGTCGGCTATGGCCTGTCGGGCGATGCCTATCACATCACAGCGCCGACGCCGGATGGCGACGGCGCGATGCGCTGCATGGCCATGGCGCTCAAGCGCGCCGGCATCTCGGCGTCCGAGATCGACTATATCAACGCGCACGGCACGTCGACGATGGCCGATGAGATCGAACTCGGCGCGGTCGAACGCGTCGTCGGCAACAGCGCCGGCCGTATTTCGATGTCCTCGACCAAGTCGTGCATCGGCCATCTGCTCGGCGCGGCTGGTGCAGTCGAGGCGATCTTCTCGATCCTGGCGATCCGCGACAAGGTCGCGCCGCCGACCATCAACCTCGACAAGCCATCGGTGGAGACGCCGATCGACCTGGTGCCGCATCAGGCGCGCCAGCGTGAGATCGACACGACATTGTCGAATTCGTTCGGCTTCGGCGGCACCAACGCCTCGCTGATCTTCCGCCGTTACAACGGCTAACACGGCGGATCGGGCGGGGGATGTCCCGCCCGGTTCATCACATTGCGCTATCGAGGGCGATAGTGATTCGGTCGGAAACGGCCTAAAAGCCGCGTCTAGAGGGCTGGGGACGGCTCCCCCTGCTTTCGCCATAATTCTTCCTAACGTGCGGGAGCTTCTGCTATTTTTTATTCCACCACCGGTGGGATGTTGATCGATTGCCGCTGTCCGTGGGGCGCGGTGCGCCTGTTCGGACGGATTGAGGAGTGTGCGTGACGGTGAGTTTGCCGGGATCGACAGCGGGAGCGTGCGCGTGAATTCCACTCCGCCGGAAGGTGGTGACGAGTCCCTGCGTCCGCTTGTACCGCCGCCAAATGGCAACGGCGGCCGGACCGTTCCCCGTAGCCCGCGCGTCGCGCTCGAGCCGGAGCGGGTGCCCGTGCCGAAGAGACACTCGAAGCGAGTCCGCCATCCACTGGTGATCGTCGGCAACGCGATCTTCATGATCCTAGTGATCGTCTCGGTCACTGTCGGTGCCGGTCTTTATTTCGGCAGGCAGAGTTTCGAAGCCGCCGGCCCGCTGCCCGACGACAAGGTGGTCATCATTCCGCGCGGCCTTGGCATCCGCGACATCGCCGACGTCCTCGTGCGCGAGGGCGTCATCGACCAGCCTTACGTGTTCATGGGGGGAGTGTTCGCGCTGAAGGCGCGCGGCGAGCTCAAATCCGGCGAATATCAGTTCACCAAGCGCGCCAGCGTCGCTGACGTCGTCGACACCATCCTTGAAGGCAAGGTGGTGCAGCACTCGTTCACCGTCGCCGAAGGATTAACCTCTGAACAGATCGTGGCGAGGCTTCTGGACACGGACGCGCTCACCGGTCAGATCAAGGAAATCCCGCGCGAAGGCACGCTGCTGCCGGAAACCTACAAATACACCCGCGGCATGACGCGCGACCAGATCATCCAACGGATGCAGCAGGCGCACAAGCGTGTGCTGCAGGAGGTCTGGGACCATCGGATGGGTGATCTGCCGGTGAAAACGCCGGAACAACTGGTCACGCTCGCCTCGATTGTCGAGAAGGAGACCGGCCGGCCGGACGAGCGCTCGCGCGTCGCCGCGGTCTTCATCAATCGCCTGAAGGCGAGGATGCGATTGCAGTCGGACCCGACGATCATCTACGGCCTCACCGGCGGCAAAGGCTCGCTCGGGCGTCCGATCATGAAGAGCGAGATCGACCAGCCGACGCCCTACAACACGTATGTGATCGACGGCCTGCCGCCGGGGCCGATTGCCAATCCCGGCCGTGCTTCGCTTGAAGCCGCCGCCAATCCGGCGCGCACGAAGGATCTCTATTTCGTCGCCGACGGTACCGGCGGACACGTATTTGCGGAAACGTACGAGCAGCATCAGAAGAACGTGGCGCGCCTGCGGGCGATCGAACGCAACGGTTCGGCGCCGGCCGACAACCCCGCGCCACCGCCGGGGTCAGCTGCGCCCGCGGAGCCGTCCGCGGCCGCCGAACCTGCGGCCCCGCCGCCCGCCAACAACAAGCGCAAGCCTCACCGCTGAGCCGCGCCCTTGTGACCGCCGAGGCACGCGGCTAAGGTCGCCGCGCTTCGCAAGGTTCAAGCAGCACGAGACACCTGACATGGCTCTGTCGAGCATGACCGGCTTCGCTCGCGGCCATGGTGTCGCGGGCGCTTACGCCTGGAACTGGGAAATCAAATCGGTCAACGCCAAAGGCTTCGATCTGCGCTTCCGCCTGCCGCCGGGCTGGGACGGGGTCGAGATCGGCGCACGGACGCGTGCCGCCGCGCGGCTTGCGCGCGGCACCGTCTACGCCAATCTCACCGTGGACCGGCAGGGGGGCTCGCCCACAGTGAAGATCAACGACGCCGTCCTGAATTCGGTAGTCGCGGCCATCAATCAACTGACCGGCAAGATCGACGCGGCCGCGCCGACCCTGGACGGCATCCTTGCGCTCAAGGGCGTGATCGAGGTCACCGAAGAGGACGAGCGGCCCGAGGACCATCATGCGGCCGAACTCGCGATCATTGCGGGCTTCGACCAGGCGCTGACAGCATTGGTCCAGATGCGCAACGAGGAAGGAGCGGCGCTTGGCCGCCTGCTCGGAAACCGGCTCGACGAAATCGCCGCGCTCACCGCGCGCGCCGAGGCGGATCCCGGCCGCAAGCCGGACGCAATCAAGGCGCGGCTCGCCGAGCAGGTCGCGGCGCTCGTGGCCGCCAATGAGCGCTTCGACTCCGACCGTCTCTATCAGGAGGCGATCCTCCTCGCGACGAAGGCCGACATCCGCGAGGAGCTTGACCGCCTCGTCTCCCACGTCGCGCAGGCGCAGAAGCTGCTTCAAGAGGGTGGGACCGTCGGCCGCAAGCTCGATTTCCTCGCGCAGGAGCTCAATCGCGAATCGAACACGCTCACGGCCAAGGCCAATGATCTCGAACTGACCAATATCGGTCTCCAGCTCAAGGGCGTGGTCGAGCAGTTCCGCGAGCAGGTCCAGAACCTCGAATGAGCGACCAGGTCGACATCAGCCGCCGCGGCATCATGCTGGTGTTGTCCTCGCCGTCAGGGGCGGGGAAGACGACGCTATCGCGCAATCTGCTCGAGCAGGAGAACATCGACGATCCTGGCAAGCTCGAATTGTCGGTCTCGGCGACCACGCGTTCACGGCGGCCGAGCGAAATCGACGGCGTGCATTACCACTTCCGCACCAAGCGTCAGTTCGAGGCTATGCGCGATGGTGGCGAACTCCTCGAATGGGCTGAGGTCCACGGCAATTATTACGGTACGCCGCGAGAGCCGGTCGAAAAGGCTCTCAACGAGGGGCGCGACGTCCTATTCGATATCGATTGGCAGGGCACGCGGCAGTTACTCGACAAGATGCGCGACGACGTCGTGACTGTCTTCGTGCTTCCGCCGTCGGCGCAGGAATTGAAATCGCGCCTGGTGCGGCGCGCCGAGGACAGCGATGCGGTCATTGCGCAGCGTCTCAAGAACGCTGCTGAGGAATTCCTGCATTGGAACGAGTACGACTACATCCTGGTCAATCGAGACCTGGATAAGAGTTTCGCGCGGCTCCGCGCGATCCTGACGGCTGAAAGGCTCAAGCGCATCAAGATGCGCAATCTCGAGGAGTTCGTTTCGAGGCTCCTCACGGAGCTCAAGGTCATTACGCCGTAGACTTCTTGTCACGAGCTGCGAAAACGCGCGCCAGCGTGACAAAGCCCTCCACCGGAATCTCCTCGGCGCGCGCGGTCGGCTCGAGCCCCGAGGCTTCGAGCAAGGCGCCGGCATCAACGCCGAGCGACTTGAGGCTCTGCCGTAGCATCTTCCGCCGTTGGCCGAAGGCAGCCTCGGTCACGCGCTGCAAGGCGTTAGCGTCGCAGGCGAGCGGCTCGGGCCGCGGCGTCAATCGCACGATTGCCGAGGTCACCTTTGGCGGCGGAACGAAAGCCGAGGGGGCCACGTCGAACAGAATCTTCGCTTCGGTGCGCCAGCCGGCGAGCACCGCGAGGCGACCGTAGGATTTGCCCCCGGGCCGCGCGACGATGCGTTCGGCCACCTCGCGCTGGAACATCAGCACGAGCGAGTCGTACCAAGGCGGCCACGGCTCCACAGTCAGCCAATCCACCAGCAAGGCCGTTGCGATGTTGTAGGGCAGGTTGGCGACCACGCGCGCGCGTTCGGGTCCGAGCTGCTCGGACACATCGATCGCCAGTGCGTCGCCGGAGACGACATCGAGCCGGCCAGGATAGTGGGCGGCGATCTCCTCGAGCGCGGCCAACGCGCGCGCGTCGCGCTCGATGGCGATCACGCGCCGCGCGCCGAGCGCCAGCAGCGCGCGCGTCAGTCCGCCCGGCCCGGGACCGACCTCAATGACGGTGATGTTCTCGAGCGGTTCGGCGGCGCGTGCGATGCGCGCGGTGAGATTGAGATCGAGGAGGAAATTCTGTCCGAGCGATTTCTTCGCCGACAGCCCGTGCCGGCGAATGACATCGCGCAACGGCGGCAGGTCGTCGATCTGGGCCATCTAGGTGGCGGGGGCGAGGACGGACGCCTTCGCGGTCAGCCGCGCAGCCAACCTGAGCGCCGCCGCCAGGCTCGCCGGGTTGGCCCGTCCGGTGCCGGCGATATTGAAAGCCGTGCCGTGGTCGGGCGAGGTGCGCAAGAAGGGCAAGCCGAGCGTCACGTTTACGCCGCCGTGGAAGTCGAGCGTCTTGATCGGGATCAGCGCCTGGTCGTGATACATGCACAGCGCGACGTCGTAGTGTGCGCGCGCTTCCTCATGGAACATCGTGTCGGCGGGCAGGGGGCCGGTGGCGTCGATCCCTTCGGTGCGCAGGCGCGCCACCGCTGGAGCGACAATCGTGTCGTCTTCCTCGCCGAGGGTGCCGTCCTCACCCGCATGCGGGTTCAAGCCGGCGACCGCCAGGCGCGGCTTGGTGATATCGAACCACTTTTCAAGATCGCGCGCGACGATCCGTCCGGTTTTCACGATCAGGTCGGATGTGAGCTGTGCGACCACATCCTTGAGCGGAATATGGATGGTGACCGGGACGACGGCGAGCGCCGGCGACCACAGCATCATCACCGGCATCACGGCCTTGCCCGTTACTTCCTCGGCGAGCCGCGCCAGGAATTCGGTATGGCCGGGATCGACGAAGCCGGTCCGATAAAGCACGTTTTTTGCGATCGGATTGGTGACAATGGCGCCCGCGCGGCCGGCCATGACGTCGCTTACGGCGCGGCGGATCGAGGCGATTGCGGCGGGCGCGCTGCTGGCGTCCGGCGCGCCGGGCTTCGCCGTGACGGGAAGGTCGAGCGGCACGACCGGGAGGGCCTTGCCGAACGCGGCGGCGGCCTCTTCCGGAGTCACCACTTTGAGCGGCACGTCGAGGCCGAGCAGGCGCGCACGCGCCGCCAGGAAATCCGTGTCGCCGATTACATAAAATGGTGCGAGGTCCAACTCGCGCCGGCGTTTCCAGAGCGCGAGCGTCAGGTCAGGCCCGATGCCGGCCGGCTCACCAAGCGTCAGCGCAAGGGGAGCTCCCGCGCTCATTTGTATTCGATCATCGCCTGCTTGCGGATCTCGTCCAGATACTTCTTGGATTCCGCTTCAAAGCGTTTGTTGAATATCTGCTCGCGCGCCTCGCGCTGTGCAGGAGACTCGGTGCTGCTTTCCTTCTTGCCGCAGACCGCAAACATTTGCACGCCCTGTGCCGTCACTTCCGGCGAGGTCAAGCGGCCGACCTCCACGGCGTTGAGGGTGTCACGGAGCTGCTGCGGCAGGTCCGAGGAATTGCGCGTGACCGGCTCACGTACGGCGACGTCACGCAAGCCTCGCGCCATGGCCAAGCCTTGATTGCAGGATGTGAAGCGGCCACGCAGATTTTCTGCTTCCTGCCGCTTTGCCGCGACCACGCCTTCGCTGGCGCCACGCGGCACCACGATGGTGAGGGGATAGAGCGTGTAATTATAGCCAACTGCGCTGGCGTTGGCCTCATTATGAGCCTTCAGCGCGCTGGCAATATCACCCTCGCCAACCTGTAACGACGACGCGAACTTGCCGCGGACGAGCTGGCTCCAGGTCAGCTCCGCTTTGATGCGCGCTTTTAGCGCGGTCGGGGAGACGCCGGCGCGCCCCAAAAACTGGGCGAACTGTTCGGGCGTGATGTGCTGGCGCGTCGCCATGCCTTGATAGGCGGTGTTGACCTCCGCATCGGTCACCTCCAGGCCGTAGGTTTTCGCCTTGGAGATCTTGATGCGGTCATCGATCAACTCGTTGATGACCTCCTGGCGGGTCGGGGTCTTATGCGTTGCGCTGGCCATCAATTTGGTGCGCTGTTGAATGTCGAGCTCGGTGATGGGAGAGCCGTTGGCAATCACCACGACCTGTGCCTGCGCCGCCACCGGCAGGACGAGGCCAAGGGCCAGCAAGGCGGCCGCCAGCCACGGACCATTTGTCGCACGTTTCAAGTTCATCCTCGGCATCTGCCTGTCCATCGCATCGGGGGCCACGCCACCCGGCGCCCTACTAGAGGCCACCGCCGTTACCCGACCCGCCCACGGAGCCGACGCCTTGCGAAACCGATGTGCCCCCAAGTGTTCGCAGGCTGAGCTGGAGCATGATCGTGTGGTTGGCGGTCACGTTTCCACTGTAGGTGTAATCTGTAATGTAATTCAGGGCCAAGATGAGGCAATCGTCGACGTAGCCGAGCCCGATGCGGGTCTGATCGAATTTGCCGGCATTGATGTCGTACCGCGCCCCGCCGATAACCGCCCAATTGGTGTCGATCTTGTAAGTCGTTGACCCGAGAATGCCTTGGCGGGCTTCAAGGAAGCCGATCTCCGGCTGGGCGGCGTAGTCGCCGTAGAGCAGGCTGCCGTTGATGCGGCCAAAGTTCGCATCCGCCTCCAACTCGAAGCGTTTCACATCGAAGGAGTCATTGTCGAGGCGGAAGCGCGAGGTGAACGTGTAAGTGCTGTTTGGCTGGTAGGAGATGCGCGCCACGTAGTCGGAACGCGTCGTGTCGAGGCCGCTGTCGAGACCGGTATTTGTCGGGCTCGGTTGAGCATAGGAGTTCAGCCCGAAGAGCTGGTAGGACTGGCCGAACAGGAAGTTGACGAAGCCGCCTTTGTTGAATTGAGCCGTATAGTTCACGCCGTAGTTGGCGCGGCCGCCGCCTTCTATGCGATCCCAGCCGGAGAACTTGTCGACCCGGAAGAGGTTGCTGTCGTCGAAGGTCAGGCTCTGCGCGTCTTCGTTCGGCCATCGACCGATTTCGGTCTCGTTGGGCCGCGCGATGACTTGCGCGATCGGCTCGATCGTCTGGGTGCCCCAAGACTCCACGCTGATGAAGGGATAGCGATATTCCAGGCCGATCGTGGGCATGCCACGCACGAGGTCGGACTCGCCGGGCTGCATAAAGTCGGAGACGCCCGGCTGATTGTAGACGTCCATCGTGCCGACGTCCGCGCGCAGCGACGCGAAGGGCGTGAACACCTGGCCGAGCGAGTCGGTGAAAGTCCGCTTCCAGTTCAGCTCGGCGGACAACCGGTTGTATGTGCCCGGCACGCCGCGCAGAAGGCAGTTGTTCTTTATGGCCGGATCGGCCGTGGCCTGGCCGCAGAGATTACTATTGAGCGCCGACTGCGTGATGGGATCAAAATTCGCTTGTTCGCGGCTCAGGCTGGTGAAGTTGATCTTGTAGCCGAGCTCACCGCCGAGAATCGGATTGTCGAACGTGTAGTCGTAATCGATCACCGGATGGATGACCGGGATCTGGCTCTGCACATCGGATTCCGAGAAGCCCAGATAATAGATGCTACGGGCGTCGAAATAGCTGCGGTTACCACGGCCTGTCAGATAGAGATCCGAGATACCAGTCGATGTGACGTCCTGAAGCGGATCGACCACGCGGTAGCGCGACAGGCTCGGGTTATAGTTCTGCAGGAACGTCTTGTCGGACAGCGCGACCGCATCCCAGCCCCAAACCCATTTGTCGTTGAGCGAGAACTGGCCCGAGCTTTCCAGGCTGCCGCGCCACTGACGGTCCCCCGACGTCCCGGCGAAATAGTCGGGATCAAGCTGGTAGATGCCGGCGCCACGGATCGAGTAGGCGCCGTTGAGCAGGCGCTGGCGGAATTCGCCCTGCAGCATCGGTCCCTGCTTGGTCGTGATCAGCGGCGCGAACGTCGCGTCATAATCCGGGGCCAGTGCCCAGTAGTAAGGGATTTCCGCGCCGAAGCCGTAATTTGAATTCGAGTTCACGCCCGGAAACAGAAAGCCGGACTTGCGCTTCACGGTCGGATCGGGCGCCGAGAAGTAGGGCATCCACGCCAGCGGCTTGCCGAAGAATTCCAGCGTCGCATCTTCGAAATACATCATCCGCTCACCCTGATTATGGATGATGCGGGCGGCCTTCACCTGCCAAAGCGGCGGCTTCTTCGGGTTGTCCTTACAGGCCGCGCAGGCGGTGTAGACGCCGTTGTTGAAGACGGTGAAGTTGCCGCCGGAGCGCTCCGCGCTGGTAGCGGCCATACGGGTTTGGTCGGGCGAATCCAGACGCAACGAATCGACGAACCCGTCCCGGTAATCGTCGGACAGGTCCATGATGGTGCCGTAGGTGACCTTGCCCTCTTCGTCGGTCAGCCGGACGTTGCCCTCGGCATGGAGACGCTTGGTCTTCTGGTCGTAGACGACCTTGTCGGCTTGGAGCGTCGACCCGCCATAGTAGATCTGCACGTTGCCGACGGCGGCTACGCGGGAGTTCGTGTAGTCGTAATCGATCTCGTTCGCCTGCACGAGCATCTGCTTCTGGCCCGCGGCGTCGTTGAGCGTCGTCTGCGGGCGCTTCACCGGAGCCGGACGGGTCGGGAAGGTCAGCTCTTGGCCCTGCGCCGGGGTCGGGGCGGACGCGAACAATCCGCCGCACGCCAGAAGGCTGAGGACAGCAAGAAAGCCTGCGACACCGCGGCGATACGGCCTGGGTGCTGGTGGACGAGCGTTAGCCAGCCCCTCCATCACCCATCCTCCTGGTACAACAACGCTATAAACCCCGTCAGACCGCCGACAAGCACAGGCAACCAAGCCGCTGCCACTGGGTGCATCAGCTCAGCTTTGCTTAAATCCTCGGTTACTTTCGACAAAACATAAAGCAGAAAGCCGGCGGCTACGCCACTCAAAACCATCTTTTGTACCCCGCCGAAGCGGAAGAACCGTAGACTGACGGCGGCCGCAAGGAAAACCATCGCGGCCATCAGAAACGGTTGGGCAAGAAGTTTCTGAAACTGCAGCCTATAGCCTGCTGCCAATAGTCCCGCGTGCTCGGCGATGTTGATATACTGCGGCAATTCCCAGAACGGGACAGTTTCAGGTGTTGCGAAGCTCTCACGAACCTGCTCGGGGGAGAGACTGGTCTTGAGTCGATACTCGGCGTGGTCCGCCGGCATGGCGCCGAGGACGTAGACTCGGGCATCCAAAAGTCGCCAGACGCCCGGATCCAGAACCGCCATGCGGGCCTCGATTCGGCTGGTGAAGTGTCCGGCCGAATCGAAGGTGAAGACGCTGACGCCATTCAAGGTCGCGCCTTGGGCCTGGCTGGATTTGGCGTTGATGATTGCCTGGCCGTCGTCACTGCGCTGGCTGAGCCAAAAAGTGCCGCCGGTGAACATGGCGTTGGTGTTGTCACCAAACAGCTCGGCCTCGAAATGCTTGGAGCGCTCCTGGAGCGTTGCGGACACGGGATTGTAGACGGTGGTCGCGAAAACCCCGAGCAGGAAAGCGACGATCAAGGCCGGTGAGACGAACTGCCAGGCCGACATGCCGGCGGCGCGCGCGATCACCAATTCCAGCCGCCGCGAAAGGTTAAGATAGCAGGACATTGCGCCGATCAGGACGCAGAACGGCATGATGCGCTCGGTCACCTGTGGAACGCGGTACAAGGACGTTTTCGCCACCAGGATTGCCGAGACATTGGGAATGTCGCTGGCCCGGCGCATCAACTCGATATAGTCGAGCAGCGCCACCAGCCCGAAGATGCCGAGAAAAACCAGCAGCACCGAGCTCAGGAAGCGCAGTCCGAAGTAACGCGTGAGTGTTCCACCAACGATCGGCATCGGTCACGTCATGTCGTGGCAATGCGTTGCGCGATGCGCTCGGTCAGCGCGGTAATCCAGTTCGTGAGGAAGGCCGGCGGCTCGATGATGAGACCGGTGCGGATCACGAAAAAGCCGAAAGCGAAGGCAACGGCAACCGCGACGTATTGCATTGAGAGCATCCAGGGCGCGGAGGCGCCGAACACGGTTGAGGCAAATCCGACGAGCCGCAGCAGCGCCACGCCGCTCACGGCACCGACCATCGACATGGTCCGGCTCTGGCGCGTCGTGCGCGGTGCCCCAAGGTAGGCGAAAGCGATCACCACGAAGGCGAGCGGGTAGAGCGGCGCGATCAGCCGGTCGTGCAACTCGGCGCGGAACTGGCCGGGCTGCTCGACATAGAACGGATCCTTCGGATCGGGGAACAAAAGCTGCCAGAGATAGCGTTCGCGGATCGAATATTTCACCGCCTGGGGACCGCCGGCGAATTGCGACAGGTCGAACGCGTAACGATCGAACACGACCATAGCCGGGTCGCGCTGATTGGTCTCGTGCCGCTGCACGATGCCCTTTTGCAGCACGAGGAAGGTGCCCTTGTCGTTGTCGATCAGTTCGCCGACTTCGGCGAGCACGGTGACGCGCTCGGCCGGATTGCGTCGGTCGTCGAGAAAGATGCCCATGAGCTGGCCGTTGCTGCGCCGCTCGCGGATGTGGATTGTCACGCCGCTTTCCAGCGAGGTGAAGCGCCCGGGCTGGACGATGGTGCTGACGACATTGGCGCGCACCTCGGTCAGCCAGTCGCGCAGCATGCGCAGACCCTTGGGTGCGAAATAGGCGCTGATGGCGCCGACCATGAGTGACACGACCAGAGCTACGGTCATGAAGGCGCGAAAGAGTACCCACGGCGACATCCCGGCCGCGTTCATGACGATGATTTCGGAATCGGTCGACATCTTGTTGAGCGTGTGCGCGACGGCGATCAGGAGCGCGATCGGTGCGATGACCAGGACGAGGAGGGGGATGATGAGCCCGGTGATCCCCACGAACACCAGGATGGTCTGGCCCTGGTTGGTCATCAGGTCGAAGTCGCGCAACGCCTGCGTGACCCAGATCACCGCCGTCAGGCTGATGAGCACGACTGTGAACGCACCGAAGGTCGTGCGGAATATGTAGCGACTGATGGATCCCATCCGCGGCGTCGTCCCCCACATCCGGCATAGCCCGGGCCGTGCCGCCCGGTCCCCCACCGGACGCGCAGCGCGGCTCTAACGTAAACTCGACCCCCAAGTGACGCTTACCTTGATCGGTCCACAAAATGGCCGGTCGAAGGCAGCGCGGCGTCGAAGTTACACAACAAAAAGTTAAGTTCCTTGCGCACCTTAGCCTGGATTGGGTGCCCGCCGCGACCGATTCTGGCAAGCGCAATGCGCGAGCCGCGGAAAGTTTCGCGCGGCCTTGCCGGGAAGCGGTTGGCTGCGCTCCTGTGAAAACTCCATTGCGGCGCCAAATTGGGCATTTGCAGAGCCTGAAACCGTGGTCCATATGGGTTTGTGCCAACCGTTGCCCTCTTGCCGCACCCCGCATCTATTTTGAACAAGGAACCCGTCCAATGACCGACGCCCCCAAGCTCGGGTTTGGCCCATTCGCTGCTCCGGCCCGGGGCGTGCTCATCGTCTTCTGTGACGACGGGGTGAAGTTTGGCTCGGCGACGGCCAAGGCGCTCGGGTCGGCCACTGGCCTGGTGGCCCGCGCGGCCAAGGCCGAGCGGTTCACCGGTAGGAGCGGCTCGTCCTTGGATCTCATCGTCCCCGAAGGGCTCAAGGTCGCGCGCCTTGTCGTGATCGGCGCCGGCAAGACCTCGGCTCTCGAGGAGAAGGATTTTCTGAAGCTGGGCGGTTTGGCCATGGGTAAGGTGCCGGTCTCGGCCGCCGAAACCACGGTTTTCGCCGACCTGCCGGATGGTCCGCTCGAGCCGGAACAGGCCGCCGATCTTGCCCAAGGAATCCGTCTCCGCGCTTACGCCTTCGACCGCTACAAGACGAAGCGCGGGGATGAAGACAAGTCGCCGGAGAAGCGCAGCATCACCGTCGCGGTCGGTGACGTCGGTGCCGTTCGGAAGGCGTTCGACGGGCGCGAGGCGATCGCCGGCGGCGTCCTGATGGCGCGTGATTTGGTCAATGAGCCGGCCAATGTTCTTTATCCGGAGGAGTTCGCCCGTCGCACCGCGGTGCTGAAGAAGGCCGGCGTCGCCGTCGAAGTGCTCGACATGAAGGCGATGAAGAAGCTCGGTATGAACGCGCTTCTCGGTGTCGGCCAGGGCTCCGAACGTGAAAGCCGCGTCGTTGTGATGCGCTGGAACGGCGGCAAGAAGAGCGACGCCCCAGTCGCCTTCATCGGCAAAGGCGTTTGCTTCGACACCGGGGGCATCTCCATCAAGCCCGCCTCCGGCATGGAGGACATGAAAGGCGACATGGCGGGCGCGGCCTGTGTCGTCGGGCTGATGCAGGCGCTGGCCGCGCGCAAGGCGAAGGTCAATGCGGTGGGCCTGATCGGTCTCGTCGAGAACATGCCGGACGGCAATGCGCAGCGCCCGGGCGATATCGTCAAATCGATGTCGGGGCAGACCATCGAGATCATCAACACCGACGCGGAAGGCCGCCTCGTGCTCGCCGACGTGATCTGGTACGCGGCGCAGCGCTTCAAGCCGAAGTTCATGATCGATCTCGCGACGCTGACCGGCGCCATCATCGTCGCGCTCGGGCAGGAGTTCGCGGGGATGTTCGCCAACAATGACGAACTTGCCGAGCGTCTGAGCAAGTCGGGCGAAGCGACCGGCGAGAAAGTCTGGCGCATGCCGCTCGCGCCGGAATACGACAAGATGATCGACTCGAGATTCGCCGACGTGAAGAACACCGGCGGGTCGCGCTGGGCCGGCGCAATCACGGCGGCGCAGTTCATCAAGCGTTTCGTCGACGACAAGATCCCGTGGGCGCATCTCGACATCGCCGGCACCGGCTTCGACTCGCGCCAGAACGACATCAACCGCAGTTGGGGTTCCGGCTGGGGCGTGCGGCTCTTGGACCGGCTCGTGCGGGATTATTACGAGCGGTGAGGGGTATCGGGCCGGTCGCGGCGGCATTTTGCAACGAAGGTTAGGCGAGACGGCGTACGAGCGAGCTTATCCTCCATGACCGAAATTCTCTTCTACCACCTGCAAGGCCAGAAGCTCGAAGGCGTGCTGCCAACGCTGCTCGAGCGTTCGTTGGAGCGCGGCTGGCGAGTGGTGGTGCAGGGCGCCTCCGAGGAGCGCATAGATGCGCTCGACGCGCATCTGTGGACCTATCGCGACGATAGTTTCCTGCCGCACGGGACCTGGCGTGAGCCGGAAGCGGCTGCACAGCCGGTGCTGCTCACCATCGATGACGGCAATCCGAATGCCGCCACGGTGCGCTTTCTTGTCGACGGTGCCGCACTGCCGGCGGACGCGGACGCCTATCAGCGCATCGTGCTGATCTTCAACGGCGATGACGACGATGCGGTCGCGACCGCGCGCGGGCATTGGACCGAGGCCAAGGCGAAAGGATTCGAAGCGACCTATTGGCAGCCGGACGACAATGGCCGTTGGGTGAAGAAGGCGTAAGAAAAACTACTTCGCTGCAGCTCTCACCATCTCCTCCACCTGCGGCAGCATACGCGCGACCACGATCGCATAGCCCTCGGCATTGA
>Ga0310811_10003777_pt1 | contig 19099 bp, 21 predicted proteins | sample YCmetagenome_FD_207642 | JGI IMG/M metagenome (GOLD analysis project Ga0310811, IMG submission 207642) | Soil microbial communities from experimental microcosm in Duke University, North Carolina, United States - YC | ecosystem: Engineered > Artificial ecosystem > Soil microcosm > Unclassified ...
TCACCACCGTGCACATCGACGCCGAGGACCACGGGCGCCAGGTCGCCCGCATGGCCCTTGGGCTCAACGGCAGCGGGCTCGTCCCCGCGCCCGCGCGGGTGATCGTCCGCGAATCCGCCTAGCCCGCCCCCCTGGAACCATCCCTGGGCGGACGGCACTTCCGCGCGCTGCGCCACAACATGGCCGGGCAGGACGGATACGAGTTCATCGGCGACTGGCCAGACGGCACCGCGGTGAAAGCGGCCCTGATGACAGCCGGCGAACCCCTGGGCCTCGTCCAGGTCGGCGCGCTCGCCTATCCCACTTCCGCTGTGGAGAGCGGCTGGATCCCTGCTCCGGTGCCGGCGATCTACACCGCCCCCGGCCTGGCCGGCTACCGCGGGCACCTCGGCCTGTACACCTACGAGGGGCAGAACCCGCTGTACGGCAGCTTCTTCTCCGACGGCATCGAGGACTACTACGTCTCGCCGTACGAGCTGGGCTACGGCCGGTCGATCTCCTTCGGTCACGACTTCATCGGCCGCGACGCGTTGCTCGCGGCCAGAGACAATATCCGGCGCACTAAGGTCACCCTTGTCTTCCACCCCGACGACGCGGCCCAGGCCATCGCGCCTGGCCAGGTCTTGGCCCTCCGCAACGGCCGCTACCGCGTCGAGGCCAGCGGAAAGCTCGTCGGCACGGCGTACCACACGGCCTCAATCGACCCCGTAGGCACTGTCCTGTCCCTGGCGATCGTCGAGCGGCAGTACGCGGAATCCGGCACCCAGGTAACCGTTACCTGGGGCGACCATCCCGGACACGGCACCGCTCCCGATGCCGACCTGGGGTTCCCGCGCATCCGCGCCACCGTGGCACCCGCTCCCTACGACGAGCACGCCCGCACCCGCTACCGGGCGGCCCTTTGAACTAACGGGTGGTGCGGGCCATCCACGGTCACGTGGCCCGGGCCTGGGGCGCCGCGCCGACCGCCGCCCCGGGATGCCCTGCTGGCCTGCCTCCGACACCGCGCAGCCAGCTGACGTTACGACGACCGTCTGACGGCATCCGGCCGTATGCAGGTGGTACGCGCCATTAGGCGCCAGCAGGCTGGGGGCGCAAGCCGTCCATCAAGAGGTTCAGCAGCCGGGCTGCCTGTGCGCGCTGTTCGGGTTTGCCGGCGACACCGTAGATGCCCAGCAGGCTGGCGGCGATGTCCTCGGCGCTGATGTCCGCGCGGAGGTCGCCGGCGGCGCGGCCGGCGTCGAGGATCGTCGTGATGGCTTCGAGGAGCTCGGTGCGGGCGTCGGCGATCTCGCCGGACTCGATCATCGCGACCAGCGTGCCGACCATGCCGTGCTTGGTTGCCAGCCAGTCGCCGAACAGATCCATCCAGCGGCGCATCGCCTCGGCGGGCGGGAGCTGTTTGAGCATCTCGGTGGCTCCGAGCGTCAGGCGCGCGAGCTGGTCTTGGTAGACCGCGTCGACGAGCGACTCGCGGGTGGGGAAGTGCCGGTAGAGCGTGGCGATCCCGACGCCGGCCTCGCGGGCGATGGCGCGCATCGACGGCTCGGTTTCGGAGGACGCGAAGACACGCGTAGCCGCCGCAAGCACCATGTCGCGGTTGCGAGCGGCGTCTGCCCGAGGGGCACGGCCATCGGCATCAATCAAAACGGATCACGCTCCATTTTTATGCTATCGTAGTCGACATAAACGGAACATGATCCGTTTAACCTACGGAGGCACAGTTGACTGAACACGATCCTGCCATCGCCACCATGCGCACCGTGCGCTTCCACGAGTACGGCGAGCCCGCCGACGTCCTGCGCCTGGAGACAACGGCCGTACCGGCCCCTGGGCCCGGCCGCATTCGGGTCGTCGTGCACGCATGCGGGCTGGCCCCGGCCGACTGGGCGCTGTGCCGGGGCCTGTTCGCCGGGCAGTTGCCCCGGGGTATCGGGTGCGACGTCTCCGGGACTGTCGACGCTGTCGGCGAGGGCGTTACCGACGTCGCCGTCGACGATCTCGTCTTCGGCACCGCCGACTGGGCCGGCAGCTCGTCCGCGGGTGCGTCAGAGCGTGCCATCATGGACCACTGGTTCGCCGTTCCCGCGGGGCTCGACCTCACGCAGGCGGCGGCCTTGCCGATGGCGCTCGACACCGCCTACTGGCACCTCACACGGCTCGGCCTCGGCGCAGGCCAGACGATCCTCATCCACGGCGCCGGAAGCACCATCGGCTTCGCGGCGGTGCAGATCGCGCTCATCCGCGGGGCGCGGGTGATCGCTACCGCCGGAGACACCTACGCGCAACGGCTGCGCGACCTCGGCGCGTCGGTGACCGCCTACGGTGACGGCATGGTGCAACGGGTCAAGGCCATCAGCGGCGGTCCGGTCGACGTCGTTCTCGACACCGCACCCGTCAGCGGCGCGCTGCCTGACCTCGTCGCGATCGCCGACGGCGACCCCAAGCGCGTCCTGACCGTCTCCGACTTCGCCGCCGCGCAAGAACTCGGCGTCCGCGACAGCTTCCACGAGGACCCCGCGACCCGGAGCGAGCGCTTTGCCCCCTTCCCCGAGTTCGCGCAACTCGCGGCCGACGGGAAGTTCACCGTGCCGGTCGCCGCGACCTTCCCCCTTGCGGACTGGCGCGCCGCGATGGAGGTCAGCCTCACCGGCCACGCCCGCGGCAAGCTCCTGCTGCTGCCCGGGTAAAGCCACCGGCCGTTCCTCTTAGAGGTTTCTTTAGGCCTTTGACCTGGGTCTTTGCGAGCCGGCTGACTGGGACCGGGTAAAACAAGACTGTTTTTCCGCGACTGCACCAGGCAATCTTGCGACGGAGCTGTCCAGGGAAAGGAAAGCAGTTGCCGGCCAGTGAGATCAGCCGCGAGCAGGAGTACGTCGGGAGCCTGTACGAGCGCGTCGATGCGCTGCGCCAGCAGGCATCGGCGCGGCTCGCGCAAGCGCTCAAGGAAGACGGCGGCACCGCGCAGTCCCGGCTCGACCGGGACGCCGCGATCGCGGGCTACACCGGGCAACTGGCTCGCCTAGATGCGGCGGAGAGCGGACTGTGCTTCGGCCGTCTCGACCTGAAGTCCGGCGAATGCCTGCACATCGGGCGGATCGGGCTGCGTGACGAGTCCGGTGAGGGTGAGCCGCTCCTGCTCGACTGGCGCGCCCCGGCGGCCCGCGCCTTCTATGTAGCTACCGCGAGTGCGCCGCAGGGCGTCTGGCGCCGCCGTCACATCACCATGCGCGGCCGCCGGGTAACCGGCCTGGATGACGAAGTGCTGGACCGTGAGGAGCTCGCCGGCGCCTCCGGCCTGACCGGAGAGGCGGCACTGCTGGCCGCACTGGAGGCCACGCGAACTGGCAGGATGCGTGACATCGTCGCGACGCTGCAGGCCGAGCAGGACACGATCATCCGGTCGGCGCCGTCCGGCGTCCTGGTGGTCCAGGGCGGTCCCGGCACCGGCAAGACGGCCGTCGCGCTGCACCGCGCGGCCTACCTGCTCTATACGCACCGCCACCTCGCCGAGCGCGGCGTCCTGGTGATCGGGCCCAGCGCGACGTTCCTGAGCTACATCGGCCAGGTGCTGCCCGGCCTCGGGGAGACGAACGTGCTGCTGCGCACGGTCGGGGAGTTGTTCCCCGGCGTCGCGGCGAACCGCGGCGAGAGCCCGCTCGCGGAGGAGGTCAAGGGACGGGCCATGATGGCCGGCGTACTCGCGGCGGCAGTGCGCGACCGGCAAGCCACCGGCGCAGCCGAGATCGAGTTCGCCGATGAGACGCTCCGGCTGGACGCCGAAGTCGTCCGGGAGGCCGCCAGGCGGGCGCGGGCCGCCCGGCTCCCGCACAACAGAGCCCGGCCGCTGTTCCAGCGGCAGATCGTCGCCGCGCTCGCCGTAAGGTACGCCGAGTCCACCAAGGAACTCGCCGAACGGCTCGAAGCGGATGTCGCCGACGTCCTCGCCACCGCTAGCGCGGCGATCGAGGCGGACCTGGCGGCGATCCCGGAAATCCCTGGCAGCGCCGAAGACGAGCAGGTGAACCTAGCTGACCTGCGGCGCGAGCTGTGGGCGGATCCGGGAGTGCGGGCCCAGCTGGATGATCTGTGGCCCGCACTGACGCCGCAGCGGCTGCTGGAAGAACTGCTCGCCGACCCGGCGCGGCTCGCCAGCGCAACACCGTCCTTGACGACTGCCGAGCGCGCCGCGCTGCTGCGGCAACCCGGCGGCTGGAGCACCGCCGACGTGCCGCTGCTCGATGAGGCGGCGGAGCTTCTCGGACGGGACGAGCGGGCTAGCCAGGCGCGCTCGGCGCGCGAGCGTGCGCAGCGGATCGCCTACGCCCAGGGCGTGCTTGACATCGCCTTCGGTTCCGGCGGCGCAGAAGAGGAGGTTCTCACCGCCGCCGACGTGCTGGATGCCGCCGCGCTGGCCGAACGACATGAGGCACCGGATTACCGCACCGTGGCTGAGCGGGCCGGCGCCGACCGCACCTGGACGTTCGGGCACGTGATCGTGGACGAGGCGCAAGAGCTGTCGGAAATGGCCTGGCGGCTGCTCGCGCGGCGCTGCCCCACCAGGTCGATGACCATCGTGGGCGACGTCGCGCAAACCGGCAGCTCGGCCGGCACCACATCCTGGGAACGGGTCCTCCAGCCGCTGGCCGGCGACCGGTGGCGGCTGGCCCGGCTGACCGTCAACTACCGCACCCCGGCTGAGATCATGGCGGCTACCGCGGCCCTGCTGGCCGCGATCGACCCTGGGCAGCAGCCGCCGCAGTCCGTGCGCGAGACCGGAGTGCCGCCTTGGCGGATGGCCACCACCCGCGCCGCGCTCCCGGCCGTGCTGGCCGAGCTGGCCGCCGCGGAAGCCGCGGCTGAGGGGCAGCTCGCCGTCATCGTGCCGGATGCTCGGGTAGCGGAACTAGGCGATGCCGTCGTCCGCGCTGTGCCCGGTGCGTCGTTCGGCGCGAGCCCAGACCTGACAAGCCCGGTGGTGGTCCTCGGCGCCAGGCAGGCTAAGGGCCTTGAATTCGATTCGGTGCTCATCGCCGATCCCGCCGCGATCCTGGCCGGATCGCCACGGGGCTGGAACGACCTCTACGTGGCGATGACCCGCAGCACCCAGCGGCTAGGCGTGCTGCACCCAGGCCATCCGCCGGCAGAACTGGCCGCGTTGAGGATAGGCGGACCGGCACAGCCCGCCCGCTACTGATAGCAGTAGAGTGCTTACGTACCGTGCGTATCGCGGTCGCCTTCGTTCTGCGCCCGCACAACTCACTTGGTGGGGTGATGCGCTGATGCCACGTCCGGATCGAAGCAGCGCGCTGGACCAGGGCAGATCCCGGCGCCTGACGCGGCACTGCGGGGCCTGAGCAAGGCAGCGTTCCACGCCTGCGCCGCGCTGGCCACTCACCTGGGGAAGCCCAGCCCGGACCTCACCCAGGACGTGGACGTCACCCGCGCGGACGGCGCCGCGCTGTTGAGCGAGCTGGCTGGGGACGTGTTCGTGCGGCTGCACGACGGCTAACGGCTGCACGCTGGGTTAGCGGCCGCATGGCGGTTTAGCCGCCGCATGGCGGCTAGCGGCTGCGCGGTGGCTAGGCGCTGCGAGGCTCCCGCTTGCTAAACGGAAAGACGTTCCGTATAGTTCTGGAATAACTTTCCGTTTAGATCAGCATACGGCAGTCACGGGAAGCGCCCCGCTACATTCGCCCGCAAGCTCAGGAGAGCCCGCATGCACTACCGCACCCTTGGCCGGACCGGCATCAAGGTCAGCCCCTACGCGCTCGGCGCGATGATGTTCGGGGCGGCCATCGGCAACCCCGATCACGAGGACTCGATCCGCATCATCCACAAGGCACTGGACGCGGGGATCAACTTCGTTGACACCGCGGACAGGTACTCGGGCGGCGAGTCCGAGGAGGTTGTCGGGAAGGCGCTCAAGGGACGCCGCGACGACGTCGTCCTCGCGACCAAGGTGAATGGCCCGATGGGCGATGACCCCAATCAGCGCGGCAACTCCAGGCGCTGGATCATGGCCGAGGTCGAGAACTCGCTGCGACGCCTGCAGACCGACTACATCGACCTCTACCAGATTCACCGGCCCGACCCGGATACCGACATCGAGGAAACGCTCTCGGCACTGTCCGACCTCGTACGCAGCGGCAAGGTCCGCGTGATCGGGTCCTCGACGATGCCCGCCTCCGACATCGTCGAGGCTCAGTGGGTGGCCGAGCGGCGCGGCCTGGAGCGCTTCGGCATCGAGGCCGAGGTCCTGCCCGTCGCCCAGCGATACGGGATGGGCACGCTGGTGTGGAGCCCGCTCGCCAAGGGAATGCTCACCGGCCGCATCCGCAAGGGGCAGCAGACCGACCTGCGCCGCGCCACCATGATGACCAGTTTCAGCGACGAGGCCCGGCTCAATGCCGTCGAGCAGCTCATTCCGCTCGCCGAGCAGGCGGGCTTGCCCATGACGCACCTGGCGATGGCGTTCGCGATCGCTCATCCCGGCGTGACCAGCGCGCTCCTCGGCCCGCGCACGATGGAGCAACTGGACGACCTGCTCGCCGGAATCGACGTCACGCTCAGCGATGACATCTTGGACCGGATCGACGAGATCGTCCCGCCCGGCACCGACGTCGGCCTGCCTGACCAGTCCGCCTACCTTCCTCCGGCTCTCCTGCACCCGGGCCTCCGCCGCCGCCCCGCCAGCGAACGCGCCGCAGCCTGACCGCGCTCTGACGTGTCCGGACTTCAACCGAAGGCTGTACGACACCCTCGCGACAGCACTGCTGCCAACGTGAGCCCTGCCAAAGGCTGACCCGTGAGCCCCTGTCACCGCCCTTCCGCTATCTCGGAGAGGACATCCCGCTCCGGCGGGTTCCAGCCGAGCTGCGAACGCGCCTGGGCCGAGCTGACCTGCTGGTCAAGCGCGAAGGCGTCCGCGATCGGCCCCATGATTTCGCGTGCCTGTGCCATGGTGACCGACTCGATCCGTCCAGGGCAGCCCGCCGCCCGGCTGGCGGCCTCGGCGACCTGAGCCAGCGTGTAGCCCGAGGTCGTGACACCGGCGTAGACGGATCCGGCCGGGGCGTCGAGGGCGAGCGCGTACAGTTCGGCGACGTCGTCGACGTGGACCAGCGACCAGTGGTTGGCGCCGTCGCCGATGACCCGCACCGCGTGGCGTTCGCGGGCGGGCCCGGTGAAGAACTGCTCGATCAGCCCCGCGCCGTACCCGTACACGACCCCCGGCATGATCAAGACGGGGTGCCCGCCGTCGGCCGCGCGGCCGATGACCCGCTTCTCGTTGTCCGCTCGCCACGCCGTGATGGACGGCGGCGACTGCGGCGCGCCCTCGTCGACGACGCCGTTCGTGTTCCCGTACACCCAGACGCCGCCCGTGTGCACATACGGCCCAGATCCGATACCGTCCTGGATCGCCCCCGCAGCGTCCGCGTCGACCGTCGCTGTCTCCGGCCCCAGCTCCTGGGCAAGGTGAATCGCTCCGTCCGCCTCCGCCGCGGCGGCCCGCAGCACGGACAGGTCACGCAACGTGCCTCTCACCGACGTCGCACCCAGCCCGGTCACGAGCTCAGCGGCCCGGTCGCCGCGCACCAGCGCGGTGACCTCGTGCCCGCGCCGCCGCAGCGCACCGATCGTCGCCCGGCCGAGGTAACCCGAGCCGCCCGTCACGAATACCTTCATCAGATGCCTCCTACTGCCGCTAACTAACTCCAGCTCAATGCTGCTGCGGTAAACCTGCAGCGTCCAATACCTATCCGGTCGCTTGCTATACCCGAAAGGTATAATCAGAGAGGCATCGAACGCTGGAGGGCCGAGATGGACGTTGACTTGCGCAAGCTGCGCTACTTCATGGCCGTGGCCCGGCACGGTAACTTCAGCCGTGCCGCCGAGGACCTCCATATCGCGCAGCCCGTCCTGTCGCGTCAGATCCGGGCCCTGGAGCAAGAACTCGGCGCACTGCTGTTTGCCCGGGGCCGGGACGGCGCGACGCTGACCCCCGCAGGGACGCAACTGGCGGCCGACGCCGAGCCGTTGCTCGCGGACGCCGCCGCCCTCCGCCGCCGCGTCGCACAGGCCGCCCGCCAGGCGGGCCAGTTCACGGTCGCGTTCATGCCCGGGCTGATCGTCACCGACGCCGTCCGCGCCTTCGCCGCCGCGCACACCGAGCTCACGGTCGAGGTGCTGCGGACGACTAGGGCCGACCAGACGGAGGTACTCCACGACGGCCGGGCCGACGTCAGCTACGTCCGGCTGCCCGTCGACAAGGCCGGGCTCCAACTGCGGTCCCTCGCGAGCGAGCCCCAGGCGGTGGTGCTGCCCGCAGACCACGCGCTGGCCGGAAAGGACACCGTCAGCCTCGGGGACTTGACGGACGAGCACCTACTGCAGCACCCCGACTTCGTCCCGGAATGGCGCGACGTCGCCGCCGAGATGCGCGGCCGCCGGCAGCTCCCGCCGCCGCGGTTCACCCACACCGTGGAGGAGAAGATCGAGCACGTCGCGATGGGGCGCGGCATCGTCGTCCTCCCCGAGTCAACGGCCCGCCTGTACGCGCGTCCTGGCGTCTGCCATACCCGGATCAGCGACATCGCGTCCGTCGAGACGGCCCTAGCATGGTCGTCGTCCCGCCGGTCCCCGCTCATCGCTGAATTCGTCCGCCTCGCCGCTGTCACAGCTAGCCAGTTGACCGCACCGACAGGCACCTCCGCGGCAACGCAGGCCGACGCGGAGCGGATTGGCTAATCGCGGTCGGGTAGCAACGCGACTTGCCAGTCGTCGCGGTATACCACCATTGACTTGGGCGGATTCTTGCGCCGGAGCACCCGGAAAGCGCGACCACTTGCTCGTGCCTCGGCCGCCACCCGCAGGCCATAGCCACGCCATCCCCGCTCGGTGAACCAGAAACGCACTCGAGGGTTGGACAGCGCAGGCATCGGCAAGTCGCCCCATGCCCCATCCGCGATACCGGCGTTGAACGCACCCATCAGCCGGCCTGGGCTCAGCGAGACCTCCGTGGCGCCGGACTCCTCCGACCGGACCCACTCGCTCGACTCTCCAACCACGCGGTAGATCAACTAATCAGTCGTCTCTCCATTTCCAAGACCCCGGGCATTTCTAATGCAACCCCGCTGACCTGCATTTCTTCAAGCCTTCTCATCAATTTTTCCAGCAGTCTTTCTCATTGGTCGCGGGCGCCGATATTGTCAGGGCATGCGGGTCCAGGGCTGGTATCCAGATCCCTACGGAAGACACGATGACCGCTGGTTTTCCGATGGCAAGCCAACCAGGCTGGTCCGAGACCAGGGCAGCGAGTCCTACGATGAGCCACCGCTGGAATACCCGCGCGGACAACTGTGGCCTGACTGGGCCGCCCGTGATGAGCCCCAGCAGGACCAGCCCAGTGCCCCGGGGAACGCGGGCCAGGATGTCTCATACGACGAACCGCAGGGGACCTCTTCGGAGCAGGACCCCGTCTCCTTCCTCCCAGGAATGTCCCGGTACGATGATCCGCCGAGACGCCGGCGGGCGGGTTACGTCGCCATGGCCGTGGTATCAGTCGCCATTCTCGCCGTTGTCGGTGGCGCGTTCGCTGTGAAGGCCTGGCCCCGCAAGCAGAACGCTGCGAGCCCGCAGCCCACCGCGCCCCGCACGCACAACATCCCTCCCCCCAAGCAGAACACCGCGAGCTTCCAGCCCACCGCGCCCGGCACGCAGAACACCGCTGGCTTCCACCCCAGCGCACAGTCTTTTTCGGCAGACGCGGAGTTGACCACGGCCGCCTTTCTGCGGGCGTGGTCGGAAGGCGCCATCAGCGAGGCCGCGAACCTCACCGATGACCCGGCCGCCGCGCAGGCCGCGCTCCTGGCCTACGGACAGGACCTGTACCTGCGGAAGCTGACCGGAACGGTGGTCAGCAGCACCCCGATCAGAGCGCCCGGGGATACGCAGCCGACAGGGGCCGCCGCGACGACCACCCTCGAGGCGGTCACGTACAGTGTCAGCGCGATGGTGGCGGGCTCGGCGGCGCCCAGCGCCGAATCCGGCACCTGGTCCTACCATTCAACGCTGACCGCTTACCAGGTGCCGAACGGAACTGGCTGGCTCATCAAGTGGGATCCCAGCGTGGTCGCGCCCAACCTCACCGACGGCCAGCACCTGGCTACCGTCCTGGTGCCCGCGCAGAGCACCACCGTCACCGACAGCGCGGGTAATCCGCTGTCCTCCTACAGCGACCCCGGCATCGCCATCGTCGCGAACCTGCTGGCACAGCATGCCCCGACCGCAGCGGGCACGCCCGGTCTGTCCGTCCAGATCGAGGACTCCGCCGGCCAGGCGGTACCCGGTAGCCAGGCCACGGTTACCCCGGCAAAAGCCAGCTCGGTCGCCACCACGATCAGCCCGCAGGCCGAACGGGCCGCGCTCAACGCCGCCAAGGAGACGGAGAGAAGCGCGATCGTGGTGATCCAGCCCTCCACCGGCTACATCCTCGCGATCGCCAACAACGCCCAATCCAACGACTTTGCCCTGACCGCGGCGGTCGCGCCCGGTTCCACCATGAAGATCATCACCTCCACGGCGCTGATCAACAGCGGGCTGACCACCGAGAACAGCCCGGTCGAGTGCCCAGCGACGTACATGGTGCAGGGCGTCACGTACACCAACGATCAAGGCGAGTCCGAGCCAGCGGGCACGCCGTTCTCCTACGACTTCGCGAAGTCCTGCAACAATGCGTTCTCCCAGTGGTGGACGCAACTGAACGGGCAGCTGGCGTCGACCGCGCAGACGTACTACGGGCTCAACCAGCCGTGGAACATCGGCCTCCCTGGGGAATCGGCCACCTACTTCAACGCTCCCGCTGACGCCTCAGGATCGGAGCTGGCGGAGGAGGCGTTCGGCGAAGGGAAGCTAACGGCGTCGCCACTGGCGATGGCGTCGGTGGCCGCGACTGTGGACTCCGGCCAGTTCCAGCAGCCCGTCCTGGTTCCCGGAACCGCGAGGGTGTCCGCCTCGCCGCTGCCGGCGAACACGGACGCGCAACTGAAGGACATGATGCGGGACGTGGTCACCGAGGGCACAGCTGCGGGCATCGGCCTCGGCCCTGACATCTACGCCAAGACCGGTACCGCCGACGTCCAGGGGCAGGACCAGCCAAACTCGTGGATGGTCGCCTTCGCCCCGGACAAGGACATCGCGATCGCAGCCCTGGTGCTCAGTTCCGGCCACGGTGCCCAGGTCGCCGGCCCGGAGGTCAAGACGTTCTTCGACGGCTACTGAGCGCCCCGCCGCTCCTGGCAGGATCGAGCCTTCGCTGGGCAACCGACTCGTCATAGGCGGGCGAGGGCCGGCGTCACGCCCGGACCGTCGAGAGCAGCGCGCGTGTCTCTGCGACGACACGGTCCTGGAACTCCGGGTCGCGCACCAGCGCCGAGCCGAGCATCGGCTTGCCCCGCTCGTCGTAGTAGACCCCAGTGCCCGGCTCGTTCAGCAGGACGTTCGTGATGACCTTCCCGGCCCGCGCCGGAGTGCTCCAGTACCTGATGAACGGGGCCAGCGGCGCCAGCACGTACTTCGCCAGGAAGCGCAGGAAGGCGTTCGCGTCGCGGGAGAGGCCCGTGCCCGGGCTGAAGCCCGGCTCGACGGCGTTGACGCGCAGCCGCGGGGTCTCGCGCGCGAACGCCAGCGCCGCCGCAAGCTCACACTGCTTCGACGTGGCGTAGGCGTCGCCGCCGGGAATGGCGGAGCCTCCAGGCTTCCACTCGCCGCGGGCGCTCGCCTCCGCCGAGATGTAGCGGCCGCCCCGGAACCCGGCAATCACGGCGGGCCTGCGCTCAGGGTCTTCGACTCCGGAGCAGACGAACACCACGTGCGCGCCGTCGGGGAGACGCGGCAGGAGCGCCTCGGTCAGCGCGAACGGACCAAGGTGATTCACAGCGAACACCGTGTCCCAGCCCTGGGCGTTCTTCGTGGCGCGCATCTGGCCGGTGCCCGCGTTGTTGACCAGGCCCGCGAGCGGAAGGCCGAGCGCGGCGATCTCCGCGGCCGCGCGCCGTACGCTCGCGGGATCCGAGAGGTCGCACACGACCGGCACCGCATGCCCGCCCGCGCGCTCGATCGTCTCGCCCACCAGGTCAAGCTTCCCCTGGTCGCGGCCCGCCAGGATGACCGTGCCGTGCTTCGCCAGCTCGAGCGCGGTCCGGTAACCGATGCCTGACGTCGGCCCGGTGATGATGTACGCTTTCCGCTCTTCCGGACTTGTCTTAGCCACGTGCCCTCCTTGATTGTCTGTCTAGTCAGTCATTTAAAAGGTCAAAAAAAATAAGCAGCCAAGCATCCGGCACAAAGCGTCGAACCCGGCCCGGCAGTGTTCGTCGGCGTTGGCGGGGTCGTTGACCATGAAGTCCATCGTCGCTTCAGCCAGCGCGTTCATGAGCGCGGCGACGAACTCCATCGGCACGTCCCTCATCGGCCCGTCGACGCGGGCCTTTTCGAGGATCCCCGCGATGTCTGCCATCGATTGATGCGAGGCGGCGCGGGCGCCGGGGGCGACGTCGTCGGAGACGCCTAGCAGGGCAAGCGCCCGCCTCTTGCCAGGGTTCGCCGTCGCCCAGCGCATCCAGTTCGACCACATGCGGTAAAACTGGTCGTGCACCGAAGCCTCTGCCGGGAGCCCTTCCAGCGAAGCGACCGCCATCCCCGTTTTCAGCTCAAGGTAAAGCTGGCTGAAAAGCTCGGCCTTCGTCTCGAAGTAGGTGAACAGGGAGCCGTTCGAGACGCCGGCCTCCCGCGCGATGACCGCCGTCGGCGCACTGAGGCCCTGCGCGGCGATGACCCGAGTCGCCGCCGCCATCAGCGCGTCCCGCTTGTCCTCGCTCTTCGGCCTGGCCATACCGAGAGCCTATAAATGAGTGGCTAGTCAGTCAAGATCAGAGCCGGGCCAACGTCGCTTCCAGTAGATCTTCGACGCGGGATGTCATGCCCGCGGTATCGACGGGAGTGCGGCCGGCCACCTGGACTGGGATGAACTGGCGCCACTCATCGCTGTACGCGGTAAGCGCGTACAGGTCCCACCAGGGATCGACGGCACGACCGGCCTCGGCTTCATATGCCAGGCGGAACCGCTCAGCCCAGTCCGCCCCGAACAGGACGGCCAGGTTGAGCCGGCAGTGCCCGGTATCGAAGTCGGCCGGGCCAGTGCAGGACGAGGCCCAGTCCACGACGCCGGTGAGCCGGCCGCGCCGCCAGAGCAGGTTGAAGTGCTGGAAGTCGCGGTGAATGAAGCGGGTAGCGGGCTCAGGCGCCTGCTGCCGCAGGATGCCGAAGGCGGCCTCCCAGACCGCGGGGCGTGTCGCCGAGGCGGGGATTACCGGGGCGGCGGCATCGATCCGGCTCCGGAAAGGTCCCGCCGCGACCCGCACATCATGGATCCGCGCGGCCATGGCAGCGATCTGGCGCAGCCAGCTCTCCGGGTCGGCTGGCGTGACATCCACCCGGCCCGGCAGACGCGTCATGAGGATGGCCGGGTGCCCGTCAGATTCGCGGCCGTCCGCATCAGCGGCTACCAGCTCGGGTACCGGAAGCCCGGCATCATGAACGGCACGAAGTGCCGCGGTCTCGTCCCGGACAAGCGCCCCCGTGCCGCCGTCTGCGAAGGCGAAGACCCTGTGCTCGTACTGGCGCAGGACCAGCACGTCCCGGTAGCTGCCGTGGTCGATCGTCAGCCGGTGAACAACAGAAACGATGCCGCCGGTCATCCTGCGCCAGGCCACTACCCTGGCCCCTACGGCACGCTCGACCCAATCAAGGGTTTGCGATGACGGGCGTCGGCGGCGGAACTCCACAGCACGTCACCTTGGCATGGCCGCGCCCGGATAACCAAGCCGTTTTCCGTGCTCAAGCTCCAGAACGCGAACGCGTGCGCGGGACGGGCATACGGGAACCCCGGCGCGCCAGCCCTTCCTGTACGACCTCGGCGAGTTGCGCTGCGAGCAGCAGGGCATTGGTCGCCACGGGCCAGTTTCCAGCGTCGGCCATGTCCCATCTTGACAGATCGAAGACAACCTGATTGTCTATTTGGACAAGCAGGTTGTCTATTGAGAGGACGGCTAATGCCACTGATAACCAGCAGCGACGCCGAGGTCTTCGAGGCGCACGGCGCACGCTTCAGCTCTTATGTCCGGCCCGCACGAGGCAGTGACCAGTTGTGCGCCTGGCGAATCGAGGTGTCGGCAGGTCAGAAGGGCGCACCCCACAGCCCGTCCCGGGAGGAGGTCATCTGCTGCATCGACGGTGAGCTCACGATCACGCTTGACGGCACCGCGCACAGTCTGCGCCCCGGCGACGCGGCCTACGTCCCGGCCGGCAGCGAAATCCGCCTCGACGGCGGCCCGAACGGCGGTGCCGCGTGGACAACCACTCTCGCCGGCCTGCAGGCGACGATGAGCGACGGAAGCCAGTTCCGGCCGCCGTGGACGACATGACACACCCTTCTCCCGCTGCCCGCCGGTCCTGGCTTGACCGGCGGGCAGCCCAGTCCTTGTGGAAGATCTCGGTGCCGTACGCTCCGAAGACATGGGCATTTCTTCCGGCGAGCTGGTCCGGCGCAACGCGGCGTTCGCCGCGACAGGGGCGTTCGCCGGCCTTCCCTTCCCGACCAGCGACATCTTGCAGGTGCTCGGCTGCGTCGACTCCCGGGTCGACCCGAGTGACGTGCTCGGCCTCGAACTCGGCGAAGGCGTCGTGATGCGCAACATCGGCGGCCGCATCACCCCGGCGACGCTGCGCTCATGGGCCCTGCTGGGCCGGCTTAGCCAGGGCCAGCCCCCGGGCGGGCACCTGGTGATCCTGCACCACACCGACTGCGGCATCACCCGCCTCACGGACTACCCCGATCAGCTCGCCGCGTTCTTCGAGATCCCGCCAGGCGAACTGGACAGCAAGGCCGTCACCGACCCGTACGCGGCGGTACGAGTCGACACCGCCATCGCCCGGCACGCCCTGCCGCCGACCCGGCTCGTGTCCGGCCTGGTCTACGACGTCACCACCGGGCTCATCGAAATCGCCGACCCGGCCACCCAGGAGTAGCGGCCGTGTGCAGCCAGCCGGCCGCTGCCGGCGACGTCCGCGCCGCCATGCCGCACCCCGCCGCGGGCAGCGCAGCCGACCCGATCGACTGGCAGCTGTGGCGGATCAGGCGATAAGCAGATGCTCGCCAAGCTCTGCCGCGTCGAGATCGACGAGATCGCGGTTGCGTTCGGCCCACCGGCCGGATGCGAGGTCATTCCGGAGGCTGCGCACTGCCCGCTGCTCGGCGGCCGGCCCGACTCTGACCCAGATCGATATTCCGTGGCGGACCTGCTCGTCCAGGTACACCTCGGGCCGGCGCCAGTAGGCTTTGCAGAAGTCGTCCGCGCAGTCCCACGGGATAAGCACCGGTTCCAGCCGGGCTCCGATCGCGCGGGCCAGCTCGGTCAGCGAGGGCCGGCCGGTGAGAAGGCCAGCACGCTCGGGCAGGTAGTCGCGATCTAGCCAGAACAGATCGAGGTCACTGAAGTCCTTCGTGAACACCACCACGCGGCGAGCGACGCGCCGCATCTCGCGCAGGCCCGCAATCGGGTCCTGCCAGTGATCGATGGTCGCAAAAGATATATCGAGGGTGGGCACAGCGCAAGCTAGGCAGAGGCGGCTTGCCCGAGCACTGGCTAGGCGTGTCGCAGAATGCGAAGGTCTCCGATGCATGAGCTTCACGAAGTGCCGGGTACACCCAACGAATGCGACTCATGCGCTCAAGGCCAAGCTGAGGGGGTACAGCCATGCGCTGGTGGCGTATCGGCAACGTGGTGCTCATAATCCTGGTGCTGCCCTTGGTGATCTACCTGCTGAACCGCGTGCTGGCGGCCCTAGAGCGCATTCGGCACGCAAGCGACCAAATAGTCGCCTCCGGTGCAGAACTCGTCAGCGACCTCGACGGCCTGCCTGAGGCGCTGGCGACCACCGACGAAACCATCAAGGATGTCTCGGCCGGAGCGGCCCGATACGGGGACTCGGTCGCCAAGCTCCTGAGCTGAACGAAGAAGGAGGTGTTGTCCATGCGAGCAGCCGCCCAAACAACGCTCACGGCCTCGGCTCTCGTCGTCGGCATCACAGCGGTCGGATTGACCCGCGCGATTTTCCACCTGCGGGCCATCCAGGCGAACCTCGCCGCCACGACGGGCGCGACGCAGGCCATCGCCGACCTGACCAGCACGGTGCCGGATCGCCTGACATCAGTCAACGCAAGTCTCAAGCCAGTCCGCGACTTCTGCGACACAGTCTGACCAGTTCCTGGGGGTGAACTCGATGCGGCGACACACGTGGACCCAGCATTCCCATGCCGACACCCGCGGGTCCGGCTGGAAAGCCGGCTACACCATCGGCACCGGCGTCGTGGCCATCGTGGTTGCGCTCGTGTCTGCGATCCTGGCCTATGCGCGGTCGATCGGCGACGACGCACTGAAGATCAACGAATCCCTGCAGCACGCCGAGCGCAACACCGCTCCGCTAGGAGCGCTGCGTACCACCATCGACGATGCGAACGCGATCGTCGGCGGCCTGCAGCGCGGCCGCACCCGGCTAGGAGGCTAGCGATGTCTGCTGACCAACAGAGAGCCTGGATGCGGGCAATAGCCGCGGGCTTCGTCGTCGATGGCGCCGTGGCTGGTCTGCTGAGCCTGCTGATCTACCGAGTGAAGCGCATCGATCGGCGCGTGGCCGAGGTACGGAACACGTTGCGCGCCGCGGAGGCAAATACCGCCAACGCGGCGCTTATCCCGCAGGTCGCCGACGGCGTCGATGCGGTGCTGGCCGAGGGCCTGCAGCATCATCTGTTCCTCGGCCGGGTCCTCGAAAAGGTGAAGAGATGAAACGCCTGGTGGTTCTGACGGTCGTCGTCATCGGTGTGCTCACGGGCGGGCTCGCGCTCTACCTTTTCTGGCTCGGGGGACTGCTGAACCGGATCGCAGACAACCTGGAGGAGTCGGCCGACCTCGTCCGAAATATTGACGACAATGCGAAGGTAATCCGCCCTAGCGTGGCGCACGTCAACGAGGTCGGCGGCGTCGTGGCCGGCGCGCTCCCACTGCTGTACGGGATGGCAGAGCAGATCGTCCGGAGCACCGCCGGGGAGCCGGTGACTCCTTCCGGCGTCGACGCAGCCAGCACTCCGGGCACTCGGCGTTCCCGGCACCACGACGGGGTTGGCTTTATCCCAAGGTCGTGAGCTGGAACGACTCCGGGGCAGCCGCAAACCAACTCGTACACTAGGGAAAACTCGCAAAAGAGGACCAGGCTGATGACCGTTTTGGTAGGCCGCCGGGAATCGTTCAATGCCGCGCACCAACTGTGCGACCCCGACCTGTCCGATGACGAGAACCGGCGCCGCTTCGGGAAGTGCGCGAACCTGCATGGGCACAACTACGTCCTGGAGGTAGTCGTGGCCGGCGAGATCGATGAGACCAATGGCTACGTCCTGGACCTTAAGTTGCTGTCGGCCGTCGTCACCAGGCAGGTCATCCGCGACGTGGATCATCGCAACCTGAATACCGACGTCCCGTGGCTGAAGGGGCGCATCCCCACCGCGGAAACCCTGGCGCAGGCATTCTGGGGGCGGCTCGAGCCCGAGCTCCCGGAGGGGATGCTTCGGTCGGTCCGAGTCTGGGAAACCGACAAGAACTGGGCGGAAGTCGGTGACGGGGCCTAAGGCTCCAGCCTGGGCTGAGCCGCCGGAGGCTTCGCCGCGGGCGGGGGAACTGCGGGGCCGGTACACGGCCGCGGACCTGTGCGTGTTTACCCCCGAGGAGGCGAGCCGCTTCCTCCCGCGGGGAGACGGTGATCCGCAATCCGATGTGACACTGGCATGGGAATTGCTGTACCGGCTCGAGCCCGAACTCTACGACCGGCTGGCCAGCGCAGAGCGCCTGCATCCTGGCGTGGTGGCCTGGCTGCCACAGGACGTGGACCTGATCGCCGAGGTGGGCGCGGGCACCGGGCGGTTGACGCTCGAGCTCATCGACCGCGCTAGGCGGGTGGTGGCGGTAGAGCCCGCGCTGCCGTTGCGCCGGATCCTGCGGCGGAAGCTCGCTGCGGCGGATCACGGCGACCGGGCGCGCGTGACGCACGGGTTCTTCGATCAGCTGCCGCTATCCGATGATTCCGCTGACATGGTCGTCGCCTGCTCAGCCTTCACCCCTGTCGCTGAACACGGCGGCGAGGGCGGGCTGGCCGAGATGGAGCGGGTATGCCGACCGGGCGGCTGCGTGGCCATCATCTGGCCGAACCACATCGAATGGCTAGCCGCTCGCGGCTATCAGTACGTCAGCTTCCCTGGGGCGATGTCGGTCGAGTTCGGTAGCTACGCCGACGCGGTGGAAATGGCCCGGATCTTCTTCCCACGCGCGGCCGACAAGGTCCAGCGGCTCGGGAGGCGGGAGGTTCCTTTCGAGGTGCTAGGCATCAATCCGCCGCGCGACGTGGCCTTCAAGGTGCTCGCGGCATGAAGATCGCGATTATGTCGCCGTTGGTGACGGCTATCCGCGAGCCTCAGCTCGGCGGTTCACAGGCATTCGTGTCGGACCTGGCCCGCGGCTTGGCCAGCCGAGGGCACGTTGTACACGTCTACGCTTCCTCTGGATCTGAGATCCCGGGGGTCGAGGTGATCGACACCGGTATCGATCCCCGGTCTCTGGTCGGCACGCTGTACCGCGCGCTCGGGACATCCGCGGGCGAATCAGCGAAACCCGGGCCAGCTGAACCCGATCCACAGGCCGCGGCGGCTGAGTCCGCATTTACTACCGCCTACACGGCCATGCGGGCGAGTCGGTATGACGTTATCCACAATCACGCCTTTGACGCACCCGCCGTCAGGCTTGCCGCGGCGCTCCGGGCACCGGTGGTGCACACGCTCCACCTGCCTCCGGACAAGGCCGTCTCGGCGGCGCTTCGCGACGTGGCCCGAAGGCCCAGACCGCCGGCGGTGGCGACGGTGTCGGTCTTCCAGGCCAGAGCTTGGCGCCGGGTCGTCCCCGTCGACGCGATCCTGCCGCCTTACCCGCCCACA
>Ga0310811_10003778_pt1 | contig 19099 bp, 15 predicted proteins | sample YCmetagenome_FD_207642 | JGI IMG/M metagenome (GOLD analysis project Ga0310811, IMG submission 207642) | Soil microbial communities from experimental microcosm in Duke University, North Carolina, United States - YC | ecosystem: Engineered > Artificial ecosystem > Soil microcosm > Unclassified ...
GCCCTTCTGGTAGTAGCCGATCGCCTTGGCGTCGTTCTCGCCGATCACCGAGGCATCGCCGGCCAGCTTGTAGTTCGCGGCGCTGGGCTTGATCGCGCCCTTGCTCACGCCGTCGTCGAAGGCGGCCAGCGCCTTGGCGCTGCCGCTCTTGGGATCGCCGCCGTTCTGTGCCTGCAGCAGATAGGCCTTGACCAGGTTGATCCAGTCGCCCTCGTCCTTCAGCGCGCCGTTGGCGCGACCCTGCTCCAGCACCTTGATCGCGCCGGCGTAGTCCTGCTGCTGCAGCAGGATCGCACTGGCGTTGTGCAGCATGCTGCTGTCGGTGGGGTTCTTCTGGAATTCGTCGGTGGCCATCTTCGCCGCGTCGCCACCCTTGCCGGATTCGGCGTAGCTGGCCATCAGGATCTGGTTCCAGGAATCCTGCGGCTTGTCGGTGAGCGATTTGGCCTTCTGGATGGCCGCGATCGCCTCGGGGTACTTCTCGAGGCGGTAGTAGTCCATGCCTTCCAGGCCGTAGGAGTCGGCGGTTTCCTTCTTGCCCTCGGCGCGCCACTTCGCAATGGTGTCCAGCGAGGCTTGGTACTGCTGGTCGGCGGCGTACAGCTGGGCCAGTTCGAACATCAGCTGGAAGTAGGTGTCGTTCGGCATCACGCCGTCGTCGAGCGAGCGCTTCAGCAGCGGGATCGCGCCCTTCACGTCGCCCGAGTTGTAGGTGACGTTGGCCAGGCCCTGCAGCGCGATCGCCTGGGCGTACTTGCTCTTGCTGCCGTCGACGATGGGCTGGAGGATCTGCTCGGCCTTGGCCTTGTCGCCGGCGTTCACCGCGTCCAGGCCCTCGTTCAGCGCCTTCTGTTCCTTCTCGCTGGTCAGGTCGAGCTTCGGCGCGACGCGCGCGGTGTTCGGATACTGCACGGCGGGCTTGTCTTTCGACGCCTTGTCCGCATGGGCGGGAGCGGCGGCGAAGGTGAACGCAAGCGCGGCGCCGGCCAGCATCGTGAACAGGGGCGTGTGCTTCATGACGATCCTCGTTTCCGGGTTTTACGCAGTGCAAGGTGCGCAGGGGATCGTTGAGACTACCTTGTGCGGTGCGTGCGTGACAAGTTGCATTGCGGCAAGAAAGCTCTTGTCAGATCAATGGCTTGCGTGAAAATAACCCATACGCCGGCGAATTGACCGACATTTCCGGCGCCGCGTCGGGGCGAATCGCGCCGGAACCGCGGTCACACCGCACGCGTGATGCATCGCACACTAATGCATCGATGCATTGATGATCGCCGACGCGCGCGGTCGCGCGGCAGGGTCGGAGCCCTGCCGCGTCATCGCTCAGATGTCGAGGTTGGCGACCTTCAGCGCATTCGCCTCGATGAAGTCGCGGCGAGGTTCCACCGCCTCGCCCATCAGCATCGAGAACATCTGGTCGGCAGCAAACGCATCTTCGATGCCCACCTGCAGCATCCGGCGGGTCTCCGGGTTCACCGTGGTCTCCCACAGCTGCTCCGGGTTCATTTCGCCCAGGCCCTTGAAGCGCTGGATGGTGCGGCCCTTCTTCGCTTCGTCCAGCAACCAGCCGCGCACCTCGGCGAACGAGACGACGCCGCGCGAAGCGTTGCCGCGGCGAACCACCGCCTCGGCCTGGATCAGCCCGGCCAATTGCTGGCTCACATGGAGGATCGGGCGGAACTCGGCGCCGGCGAAGAATGGCTGCGGCAGCAGCAAGGTGTGGCTGAGGCCGTGCTGATCGCGCACCACCTCGATCATCGCGGGCTGTTCGCCCAGCGCAGGGCGCAGCGACAGCCGATAACGCGGCTTGCCCAGCCCGCTGGCGGCGAGACGCTGCGCAACGCCGTCCAGCCAGACCTGCATGGCGGCCGGATCGGCCCAGCGCTCCGGCGCGATCGGCGTGTGCTCCAGCAGCGCCGACAGCACGCTGGTGTCGAAGCGGTGGCCGAGGCGCTCGATCTGGTCCAGCGCGCCCTGGTAATCACGCAGCAGCTTCTCCAGCACCGCGCCGGTGATCGCCGGCGCATGCGGGTCGGCCACCAGTTCGGCGTTGTCCACCGCGCTGGAGATCAGGTAGGCGTTGAGCGCCGCGTCGTCCTTAAGGTACAGCTCCTGCTTGCCCTGCTTCAGCTTGTACAGCGGCGGCAGGCCGATGTAGACGTGGCCGCGCTCGATCAGCTCCGGCATCTGCCGGTAGAAGAAGGTGAGCAGCAGGGTGCGGATGTGCGAGCCGTCCACGTCCGCGTCGGTCATGATGATGATGTGGTGGTAGCGCAGCTTGTCGGGGTTGTAGTCCTCCTTGCCGATGCCGGTGCCCAGCGCGGTGATCAGCGTGCCGACTTCGGCCGAGGACAGCATCTTGTCGAAGCGCGCCTTCTCGACATTGAGGATCTTGCCCTTCAGCGGCAACACGGCCTGGGTCTTGCGGTTGCGGCCCTGCTTGGCCGAGCCGCCGGCGGAGTCGCCCTCGACCAGGAACAGCTCGCACAGCGCCGGATCCTTCTCCTGGCAGTCGGCCAGCTTGCCCGGCAGGCCGGCGATGTCCAGCGCGCCCTTGCGGCGGGTCATCTCGCGCGCCTTGCGGGCAGCCTCGCGGGCGCGGGCGGCGTCCACCACCTTGGAGGCGATCGCCTTGGCCTCGTTGGGGTGCTCCAGCAGGAACTCGCCCAGCTTCTCGTTGACGGCCTGCTCCACCGCGGTCTTCACCTCGGAGGAAACCAGCTTGTCCTTCGTCTGCGAGGAGAACTTCGGATCGGGCACCTTCACCGACAGCACCGCGATCAGGCCCTCGCGCATGTCGTCGCCGGACAGCGCGACCTTGGCGTTCTTCGCCAGGCCTTCCTTCTCGATGTAACCCTGCAGCGAGCGGGTCAGCGCGGCGCGGAAGCCGGTGAGATGGGTGCCGCCGTCGCGCTGCGGAATGTTGTTGGTGAAGCAGAACATCGTCTCGTTGTACGAGTCGGTCCACTGCATCGCCAGTTCGATGGTGATGCCGTCCTGCTGGGCGCTGAGGCTGATCACGTTCGGGTGCAGCGCGGTCTTCAGCTGGGCCAGATGCTGCACGAAGGAACGGATGCCGCCCTCGTAGGCGAACGTATCCTGCCGCCCTTCCCCGCGCTCGTCCTTCAACTCGATGGTGACGCCGGAATTGAGGAAGGCCAGCTCGCGCAGGCGCTTGGCCAGGATGTCGTAGTGGAACTCGATGTGGGTGAAGGTCTGCGGGCTGGGCAGGAAGCGCACCGTGGTGCCGCGGCGATCCGATGGGCCCACGACCTTCAGCGGGTACAGCGGCTCGCCCAGCGAGTATTCCTGTTGGTGTTCCTGGCCACCGCTGTAGATGGTCAGCCATAGGTGCTCGCTGAGCGCGTTCACCACCGACACGCCCACGCCATGCAGGCCGCCGGAGACCTTGTAGGAGTTCGCGTCGAACTTGCCGCCGGCATGCAGCACCGTCATCACCACCTCGGCGGCGGAGCGGTCCACCGGGATGCCGCGGCCGTTGTCGCTGACGCTGACCGAGCCGTCATCCAGAATGGTCACGACCACGTGATCGCAATAGCCCGCCAGCGCCTCGTCGATCGCGTTGTCGACCACTTCGAACACCATGTGGTGCAGGCCAGTGCCGTCGTCGGTATCGCCGATGTACATGCCGGGGCGCTTGCGTACCGCTTCCAAGCCTTTCAGCACCTTGATGTTGCTGGAGTCGTAATGCGATTCGTTGGTGGGTTCGTTCATGCGACTTCCGGTTCCTGGTGGTGCGGCAGACGCGGCATGCAAGCCGTTGAGCTGCGGTGCAATCCTCGATTATAGCAGGGGTGTCAGGCGACCCTGTTCCACGTGGAACAGGCGGTGCGGCAAGCCGCGCAAGGGTGCCGGCAAGTCGGTGCCGGTCACCAACACCTGCGCCCCGCTCTCGGCAAGCTGGGCGATCACCGCGGCTTGGTGCGCCTCGTCCAGTTCGGAGGCCAGGTCGTCGAGGCAGATAATCGGCCAATCGCCATGCTGCTCGGCATACAACCGCGCCTGCGCCAGCATGCAGCCCAGCGCTGCGAGCTTTTCCTGTCCGCGCGAGAGGTGTTCGCGCTGCGGCGCGTGTTCGAAGGCCAGAGTCCAATCCGCGCGGTGTGCGCCGAGGCTGGTATGGCCGCGGGCGAGGTCGCGGCCACGCTGGTCCACCAGCTGCCCGCGCAAATCCGCTTCCTCGGACCAGCCTCGTCGATAGCGCAAGTCGGGCTCACCCAGTTCCGGCAGCAAGGCGGCGACGCAGGCGTGCAATTGGGGACGCAGGCGTTTCAGATAGCCGCGGCGATGGTCATCGATCCAGTCTGCGAGACCCGCCAGTTCGGTTTCCCATGGGGCATACAGCGGTGAGCCCGGTTCCGTTCCCGCGCGCAGCAGGCTGTTGCGCTGTTTCAGGGCGCGCTGGTAACGCCGCCAGGCATCCAGGAAAGCATGTTCCACGTGGAACACACCCCAGTCGAGGAAACGGCGGCGTTCCTCGGCACTACCAGCGATCAAGGCATGCGACCCGGGTTCGAAGCAGGTCACGGCACACTCAGCAATCAATGCGCCGAGATTTGCGCCCTCGCCTTCCAGCCGCGCTTCCCAGCGGGAAGCTTCGCGGCCCAGGCCAACGCGCAACAGGCGGTCACCGGACTGCCGCAATTCCGCGAACACGGAAAGACGCGCGGCGCCACGGCACAGCAAAGCTTCCCTTGCCCCACTCCGGAACGAGCGCGCATGCGAGAGCAGAAAGACTGCCTCCAGCACGCTGGTCTTGCCCGCGCCGTTGGCGCCCACGAAGACGTTGAGTCCGGGCTCGGGGGTCAGATCGACCTCGTGCAGGCAGCGCAAGCCCTGGATGCGCAGGCGTTCCAGCCTCATGCGAGCCAACGCCCAAAGCAAGAACGCCGGAGCGTCAGGCGACGACTCCGGCGTTGCTCGTTTTTCCCGTGCCCGACCGACCGCATGCGTCAGAGGCGCAAGGGCATGATCACGTGGCGGGCCTGCTCGCCGTCGTGTTCCTGCACGAGGCAACTGGACTGCGCGTCGCGCAGGCTCAACCGGGCCTGCTCGCCGCGCAGCGCGGAGAGCGCATCAAGCAGGTAACCCACGTTGAAGCCCACGGCGAGATCGGAGACATGGGTGTCGGCCTCGACCTCTTCCACGGCTTCTTCCTGCTCCGGGTTGTGCGCCACGATGCGCAACTTGCCCGGCGACAGTTCCAGCTTCACGCCGCGGTACTTCTCGTTGGACAGGATCGCCGCGCGCTGCAGGGCGCCGCGCAGTACCTCGCGATCCAGGACGGCGGTCTTGTCGGCACCCAGCGGGATCACCGCCTCGTAATCGGGGAAGCGGCCGTCGATCAACTTGGAGGTGAAGGTGACGCCGCCGCGGCGCACGCGCAGGTGGTTGCGGCCGAATTCCAGCTCCACCTCGCCCTCGCCCGGTTCCAGCAGACCGATCAACTCATTGACGCCCTTGCGCGGGATGATGATCTGCCGGCGCGCCTGCACCGAAGTCGCCAGGCTGGTTTCCTTCATTGCAAGCCGGTGGCCGTCGGTGGCCACGCAGCGCAGGCTGTGCTCCTGCAGGTCCAGCAGCATGCCGTTCAAGTAGTAGCGCACGTCCTGATTCGCCATCGCGAACGCGGTGCGTTCCATCAGGTCGCGCAGCGCCTCTTCCGGCAGGCTGACCTTCTCCACCAGCTCGATCGAGTCGATGGTGGGGAATTCGCTGGCCGGCAGGGTGGTCAGGGTGAAGCGGCTGCGCCCCGCATTCATCGACACGCGGTCGCCGTTGAGCTTGAGCTCGATGGTGGCGCCGTCGGGCAACGCACGCACGATGTCGAAGAACTTGCGCGCCGGAATGGTGACCTCGCCGTCGGCCAACTTGTCGGCTGCCGTGGTGGCGATCATCTCCACCTCCAGGTCCGTGCCGGTCAGGGATAGTTGCCCGTCGGCGACCTTGACCAGCAGGTTGGCAAGTACCGGAAGGGTCTGCCGGCGTTCCACCACGCCCACGACCTGTTGCAGCGGCTTGAGCAGAGCTTCTCGTTGGATGCTGAATTGCATGTCTGCGCGTCCCCTATGCCTGCTGTTCTGTCTTTGAAAAGAAGTTAGTGGTTGTTGTAGGCGGCGTGGATAACTTTTTTTCGCCGTTTATGATTTGAAAATCAACGTGTTGCGTGGTTTCAAAGGTGTGCGGAAAGCCGTGCTTTCGAAGTGGGCGGAATGTGGATAACTTTGCCACCTCGTTCGTCCACGTATTATCCACAGCTTCCCATCCAGCTTATCAAGAACTTGTGCGCATGCTGGGCGAAAAGCTCAACCGGTAAGGGTGCGGATCAGCTGTTCCCAGTCCTGGCGCATGCGTGCATCGGCCTCGCACAGCTTCCGGATCGTGCGGCAGGCGTGCAGCACCGTGGTGTGGTCGCGCCCGCCGAAGGCCTCCCCGATCTCGGGCAGGCTGTGGTCGGTGAGCTCCTTGGACAGCGCCATCGCCATCTGCCGCGGTCGCGCCAGCGAGCGCACGCGCCGCTTGGAGAGCAGGTCCTGTAGGCGCACGTTGAAGTATTCGGCAGTGATCTTCTGGATGTTCGGCACCGTCACCGCCTGGGCATGCGTGGCCAGCAGGTCGCGCAGGGTTTCCTCGGCGAAGTCGATGGTGATCGGCTTGCCGTAGAAGTTCGCGCGTGCCGCCAGCGTATTGAGCGCGCCTTCCAGGTCGCGCACGTTCGAGCGGATGCGCTTGGCCAGCAGCATCGCCACGTGCGCGTCCACCGCCACGCCCTTGTCCTGCGCCTTGGCCAGCAGGATCGCCGCGCGCGTCTCGAAATCCGGAGGCTCGATCGCCACGGAAAGGCCCCAGCCGAGGCGCGACTTCAGCCGCGGCTCCAGCTTGTCCACTTCCTTGGGGTAGCGGTCGCAGGTGAGGATGATCTGCTGCTTGGACTCGAACAGCGCGTTGAAGGTGTGGAAGAACTCTTCCTGCGTGGTGTCCTTGCCGGCGAAGAACTGGATGTCGTCGATCAGCAGCGCGTCCACCGAGCGGAAGCGCAGCTTGAACTGGTCCATGCTCTTGGTGCGCAGAGCCTCGATCATCGAGCCGACGAACTGCTCCGAGCGCAGGTACAGCACCTTGCAGGCGGGGTTGTTCTGCCGCATCAGGTTGCCGGCGGCGTGCATCAAGTGGGTCTTGCCCAGGCCCGTGCCGCCGTACAGCAGCAGCGGGTTGTAGGCGCGGCCGGGGTTCTGCGCCACCTGCATCGCGGCGGCCTTGCCGAGCTGGTTGGACTTGCCCTCGACGAAGGTCTCGAAGGTGTAGTGCGGATCGAGATTGTGGCTGAAGGCCGGTGCAGGCGCAGCGGCCGGTTCGGCCACTGCGGCGGCACGTAGCGCGGCGACGGGCTTGGCGACGGCACGTGGCGCGCTGGAACCCACTTCCAGCCGTACCGGCAACTCGCGGCCGGCCAACTGGCCGAGCAGCAGGGTGATCTGCGCCAGGTAGCGCTCGCGCACCGTGTCCAGCGTGTACGGGTTGGGGGCGAACAGGGCCAGCCCGGCATCGTCCTCGCGGGCCTGCAGCGGCATCAGCCAGGTATGCAGATCCTCGGCGCTCAATTCGCCTTCCAGACGCTCCAGGCAGCGCCGCCACAACTCACTCATGAATGTTTCTCGTCCACAGGCAGGGGCGCTTGCGCGCGGGGTGGACGGAGAAGTCTAGCAGCACGCTCCAGCCTCCCGATCCCCGACTCGTCCACACGGATATCCACACACCACGGCAGGGCGCGCCGCGCGGCAAACCGCACCGATTTGACATTACGGTCCACGGCCCCGCATAATTTCCAACCTTTTTATCCACATACCCTTCCCTTCGGAGCCACGCCATGAAGCGGACCTTCCAGCCCAGCAAGCTCAAGCGCGCCCGCACCCACGGCTTCCGTGCCCGCATGGCCACCGCCGACGGTCGCAAGATCCTCAACGCCCGCCGTGCCAAGGGCCGCAAGCGCCTGATCCCGTAAGCGGCGAGCGCGCCATGCACCCTGCCGGCCTGCCGCGCGAGTTGCGGCTGCGTCTGGCCGGCGACTTCGCAGCGTTGCGCACGAGCAGCGGTCGCCTCGGCGGCCGCTGTTTTCATGTGCGCTACCGGCCCAACGGGCTGGGGCATGCGCGGCTGGGCCTGGCGATTTCCAAGCGGGTGTCCAAGCGTGCGGTGGAACGCAACCGGTTGAAGCGCCTGCTGCGCGAATCGTTCCGTCGCATCCGCGACCAGCTACCGCCGGTGGACGTGGTGGTGATGGCACGCGACGTGGCCGCCGGCCTGCCTGGTGCGGAGCTGCTGGCCGAAGCCGACGCCCTGTGGCAACGCCTCGCGGCGATCCGGCTGGTGCTGCCGCCCGCCGCCGCACCCGCGGCATCCGATCCGCACCATTGATGCCGATGGATGCCGCCGCCACAATCGCGCGTTGACCTTTCCCTTTCTCCTGTGGCCGCGTGCTGCGTGGCGTCGTCCGGATCCGTGAGCCGATGAACCAGACCCGCAATTTCCTCCTGTTCGCCCTGCTTGCCGTGGCCTACTTCCTGTTCATGGCCTGGGAGAAGGACTACATGGCGCCGCCGCCGGCGCCCGCCGCGGGCAGCAGCGTCGCGAATGCGGCCAGCGCGCCCGGCGTGCCGAACGCCCAGCCCGGCAGCGCGAACGCGGCGCCGGCGATCAACAACGCCGCCGGCGCGAACGCGCCCTCGGCGCTGGTCACGGTCACCACCGACGTGCTGCGCCTCACCATCGACACCCGCGGCGGCAGCCTGGTGCAGGCGCAACTGCTCGACTACCCGGTGGCGCCGCGCACGCACAAGGATCCGAACCCCGCGCCAGTCGCCCTGTTCGACAACACCGACACGCATTACTTCGTGGCGCAGAACGGCCTGGTCAGCAGCAGCGATCCCGCCGCCGCGGACCAGCCGAACCATCTCGCCGCGTTCGTCGCCGCGCAATCCAGCTACACGCTGGCGCCGGGCCAGAACGAGCTGGACGTGCCGCTGACCTGGCAGGACGCCAAGGGCCTCAAGGTCACCAAGACCTACCGCTTCACCCGCGGCAGCTACGTGATCGCGCTGGACCAGCAGATCGCGAACGGCGGCAGTACGGCCTGGCAGGGCAATGCCTACACCCAGCTGCTGCGCACCGAGCCGCCGCACACCGGCAACTGGCTGAAGAACATCTCCGATCCCGAGTCGCGCAGCTTCCAGGGCGCCGCGTGGTACACCGGCGAGAAGTTCGAGAAGCTGCCGTTCAAGGATTTCAGCGAGCCCAAGGACACGCTCAATGCCGACTTCAAGAACGGCTGGGCGGCGATGCTGCGGCTGTACTTCTTCGCCGCGTGGATTCCGCCGGCTGGCGAGACCCTGCACTACGCCACCGACACGGTGAACCCGGGCAGCGCGCACCCGCGTTATCTCATCCGCGCGATTGGCCCCACGCTCAGCGTGGCGCCGGGGCAGAGCGTGGATGCCAAGGCGCGCCTGTACGTCGGCCCGAACCTGCAAGGCCACCTGGACGCGGTGGCGCCGGGGCTGGACCTCACCATCGACTATGGCATGTTCAAGGCGATCGCTGTGCCGATGCACGGCATCCTGTCGTTCTTCCATTCCCTCGTGAAGAACTGGGGCCTCGCGATCATCCTGCTGGTGCTCGCGATCAAGGCCGTCACCTGGAAGCTCACTGCGATGCAGTACCGCTCCAGCGCGAAGATGCGCAAGCTGGCGCCGCGCGTGCAGGCGCTCAAGGAGCGTTACGGCGACGACAAGGTGAAGCTGCAGCAGGCGCAGATGGAGCTGTACAAGAAGGAGAAGGTCAACCCCATGGCGGGTTGCTTCCCGGTGCTGATCACCCTGCCGGTGTTCTACGGCCTGTTCTATGTGCTGGAGTACTCGCTGGAACTGCGCCACGCGCCGTTCCTGTGGATGCCCGACCTCAGCGCGCCCGATCCGTACTACATCCTGCCGATCATCTACGCGCTGGTGATGCTGGGCACGCAGTGGCTGAACCCGGCCACCGTGGGCATGGACCCCACGCAAGCGAAGATGATGAAGGTGATGCCGCTGTTGTTCACCGTGATGTTCGCCTTCTTCCCCGCGGGCCTGTGCCTGTACTACGCGGTGAACGGCCTGGTGGGCCTCGGCCAGCAGTGGTGGATCACCCACCACGTGGATCGCGAGGAAGCGGCGGCCAAGGCGGCCTGAGTTCACTTCAGCGTCCCACCCAACAGCCGCGAGCGACAGCCTCGCGGCTGTTTTCGTTCTGCGTCAGGACGCAGGACGCTGTCCTTCGACTTCACCGCTACGCGGTTGCGTTCAGGACGAACGATGGCTGTCGCCTCGACATTCGACGACGGCTTTGGTATCCCGTTCATCGTGGGGCGATCCACCGCAGTTGGCCGTCAAACGTCTCGCTCACTTCCGCCCAGGCAAGTCGCTCATCCATGACCGCGCCCACCGACACCATCGCCGCCATCGCGAGCGCGCCCGGCGCCGCCGGCGTGGGCGTGCTGCGCGTGTCGGGCCCGGCGGTGCCGGCGATCGCGCAGGCGCTGCTGGGCCGCGCGCCGAAACCTCGCCATGCACATTTCGCCACCTTCCGCGACGCGATCGACCACGGCCTGCTGCTGCACTTCCCCGCCCCCGCCTCCTACACCGGCGAGCATGTGCTGGAGTTGCAGGGCCACGGCAGCCCGGTGCTGCTCGATGCGCTGCTGCGCCGCGTCTGCGGACTCGGCGCGCGGCTGGCACGTCCCGGCGAATTCACCGAACGCGCCTTCTTGAACGGCAAGCTCGACCTCGCCCAGGCCGAGGCGGTGGCCGACCTGATCGCCGCGCGCTCGCAGGCCGGCGCGCGCGCCGCGCTGCGCTCGATGGAAGGGGTGTTCTCGCGCAAGGTCGAGGCGCTGTTGCAATCCTTGATCGCGCTGCGCGTGCACATCGAGGCGGCGATCGATTTCCCCGAGGAAGAAATCGATTTCCTCGCCGATCCTGCCATCGCGCAGCAACTCGAAAGCCTGCGCACCGAACTCGCCGCACTGCTGCGCGAGGCGCAACGCGGCCTGCGCCTCAACGACGGCCTGCGTGTGGCCATCGTGGGCCGCCCCAACGCGGGCAAGTCCAGCCTGCTCAACGCCTTGGCCGGCAGCGAACGCGCCATCGTCACCGCCATTGCCGGCACCACCCGCGACGTGTTGCGCGAAAGCGTGGCGCTCGACGGCGTGGCGCTGGAACTCGCCGACACCGCGGGCCTGCGCGACACCGACGACGAAGTCGAACGCGAAGGCGTGCGCCGCGCCCACGGCGAACTCGCCCGTGCAGACGCCGCCCTGCTCGTCACCGACGCCGAGCACGCGCAGGCCGACCTCGCCCTGTTCGACACCCTGCCCGCCGGCGCCGAACGCGTGGTGCTCGTCAACAAGATCGACCTCGCCCACGCCGCGCCGCACGCGGAAACCCGCGACGGCACCCGCTGGCTGTGGGCCTCCGCGAAAACCGGTGACGGCCTCGACGCACTGCGCGAACACCTCAAGCAACTCGCGGGCGCCGGCAGCGGCGAAGGCGCGTTCAGCGCGCGTCGCCGCCATGTGCTCGCGCTCGAAACCGTGCGCACCCATCTCGACCACACCGCCCACGCCCTCGCCGGCACCCGCGCCGGCGAACTCGCCGCCGAGGAACTGCGCCAGGCCCAGCACGCGCTGGGCGAAATCACCGGCGACTACACCAGCGACGACCTGCTCGGCGCGATCTTCGGCTCGTTCTGCATCGGGAAGTAGCCGACGCGATCAGTGTGCGAGCAGGGTTTCCAGCTCGCGCGCCGATGGCATTCCGCCCTGCGCCCCCAGCTTCGTCACCGACAGCGCGGCGGCGGCGCAGGCCTTGCGCACCGCTTGCGGCAGGCCTTCGTGCAGGAACACCGCGAGCGCGCCGTTGAAGGTGTCGCCGGCGCCGGTGGTGTCGACCGCGTCGACCACGAAGCCAGGCTGGTGCTGCGGCTCGGGGTGGGCGTCGTCGCGGTACCACGCGCCTTCGCTGCCGCGAGTGAGCACCACGGGGCAACGGGCGCGGCACATCAGTTCGCGGAAATCCGTCTGCGCATCGTCGCCCAGCACGATGGCCAGCTCATGCTGGTTCGGGGTGAGGTAACTCGCGAGCTGCAGCCACTCGGCAGGCAGCTTCTGTGCGGGCGCGGGATTCAGGATCATCGGCACGTTTTCGCGCCGGCCGAGGCGCAGCGTGGCTTCCACGGTTTCCAGCGGGATTTCCAGCTGCACCAGCACGGCGTCGGCGCGGGCGATGGTGTCGCGCGCGGCTTCGACCTGGGCCGGGGTGACGCGCGCGTTGGCGGCGGGCACCACGATGATCTGGTTCTCGCCTTCGGCCACGGTGATCGAGGCGGTGCCGCTGCCTTCGTCATCGAGGCGGGTGACGTGGGCGAGGATTATGCCTTCGCGCGCCAGCCCCGCGTGCAACTGGTCGCCGAAGGCGTCGCGGCCCAGCGCGCCGATCATCGCCACTTCGGCGCCCAGCCGCGCAGCGGCCACCGCCTGGTTCGCGCCCTTGCCGCCGTGCGCGGTGAGGAAGCGGCTGCCGAGCAGCGTCTCGCCCGGGCCGGGAAAGCGCGGCGCGAGCGTGACCAGATCCATGTTGATGCTGCCGACGACGACGATGCGGGGCATGCAGGTTACCTGTGCGTTGTTCGGTGTCGCGTGCGGGAGTGGGCAAGCAGCATGGCAAGGCAGCCCTCTCCCCCGACTCCTCTCCCGCAGGCGGGAGAGGGGAGTAGAGCGCAGTGTGCCTTCGCGGGAGGGGTGCGCAAAGAGCCCAAACGAAACGCCCGCCGGGTTGCGGCGGGCGTCCGGGTGCAGCGGCGAGGATCGGGCGTCAGGACATGTGGCCGATGCCCGCGTCGCCGGGCTCCAATGCCGGCGCGGGGCCGGCCACGGCGAGCAGGGACTGCGCGTAGCCGTCGCCGATGCTGAGCGTGGAGATTTCGTCCCAGGCGAAGAACGAGGCCTGGCGCATCCACTCCGCGTCAGGGCTGAGTTCCTGCAGGTAGAAGCCGTCGTCGTCCACGCGGACGAGGTGGCCGATGTAGCAGACCTCCTCCTCTTCCTCGCTGTCCACGTGCACGCCGATCACCGGCGACATCGCGCCGGCGGCCTGCACGGCCTCGCGGATACCGTCCAGCGGGAAACCGCGCGGCAGGTGTGGGGCGATGCCCTTCAGTTCCAGCGCCTTGGCCATGAAGACGTGGTGGCGCTCCGGCGACTCCAGCTCGGTGATGTCGCGGTGGCGCATCACGTAGATGCCGTCGTCGGTGATGCCGTCGCCGAGCACCCACAGCAGCACGAACTCGCGACCCACGCCGCCCACGTAACCGCAGAAGCTGCCGTGCTCCAACTCGCTGCGCCACAGTCGCACCATCGTCCGCTGCTGCTGGGCCTCGCGCAGCTGGGCGCGCAGGCCATTGGTCTTGAACTCGAGAATCTTTGCCATAGCGGACCTATTTTAGCAGAGTGACCTCTCCGGCTTGTTCAAACGATATAAGTTCGGCGAACATGCGATCAAAATCGACTAAAAGCACGAATGGCGGTGCAAGCGGGCAGCTCGCGCGGTATGGCGACGGACTGCACAGGTGCTACGCCGCCGCCGTCGGCCTTACAGGATATAGCGGCTGAGATCCTCGTTGCTGACCAGGTTTCCGAGGTTCTTGTCTACCTGTTCGGCGTCGATCAGGTATTTTTCACCGGATTTGTCTGCCGCATCGTATGAGATCGTTTCCAGCAGCCGCTCCATCACGGTGTGCAGGCGGCGGGCGCCGATGTTCTCGGTGCGTTCGTTCACCTGGTAGGCCACCTCGGCCAGCCGGTCGATGCCGGAGTCGGTGAACTCCAGGCTCACGCCTTCGGTGCCGAGCAGAGCCACGTACTGCTTGGTCAGCGCGTTGTGCGGCTCGCGCAGGATGCGCTTGAAGTCGTCGACGCTGAGCGCCGACAGCTCGACACGGATCGGCAGGCGTCCCTGCAATTCCGGGATCAGGTCCGACGGCTTGGCCAGCGAGAACGCGCCCGAGGCAATGAACAGCATGTGGTCGGTCTTCAGCGGGCCGTACTTGGTGGACACGGTGGAGCCTTCCACCAGCGGCAGCAGGTCGCGCTGCACGCCCTCGCGGCTGACGCCGGCGCCGCCCCATTCGGAGCGCTGCGCGATCTTGTCGATCTCGTCGAGGAAGACGATGCCGTTCTGCTCGGCGGCCTCCACTGCCTGGGCGCGGATCTCCTCGTCGTTGAGCAGCTTGGCGGCCTCCTCGTCGACCAGCAGCGGGCGCGCCAGCTTGATCGCCAGCTTGCGGTGCTGGGTCTTGGCGCCGCCCAGGTTCTGGAACATCTGGCGCAGCTGCGCGCCCATCTCTTCCATGCCGGGCGGCGACATGATCTCCACGCCCACGTTCATGGCGAAATCCAGCTCGATCTCGCGCTCGTCCAGTGCGCCTTCGCGCAGCTGCTTGCGCAGCTTCTGGCGAGTGTCGCTGTCGATGGTCGGCGCGGCGGCCTGGTCGTGGCTCCAGTCGCTGGGCGCCTGCCGGCGCGGCAGCAGGGCGTCGAGGATGCGGTCCTCGGCGCGGTCCTCGGCCTGGGTGCGCACGCGCTTCATCGCCTGCTCGCGGGTGAGCTTGTAGGCCACGTCGGCGAGATCGCGGATGATCGATTCGACATCCTTGCCCACGTAGCCCACCTCGGTGAACTTGGTGGCTTCCACCTTCACGAACGGCGCGTTCGCCAGCGTGGCGAGGCGACGCGCGATCTCGGTCTTGCCCACGCCGGTGGGGCCGATCATCAGGATGTTCTTCGGCGTGATCTCGTTGCGCATCGCCGGTTCCAGTTGCATGCGCCGCCAGCGGCTGCGCAGCGCCACCGCGACGGCGCGCTTGGCGCCGTGTTGGCCGATGATGTAGCGGTCGAGTTCGTTGACGATTTCGCGGGGGGTCAGTTCGGACATGGTTGCGTCAAGTGTGTGGAAAAGCTGCAACGCCAGGGTGCGGCTTTTGGTGAGAAGTGCGGCCACGGATGGCCGCCCGTTTGATCTTCGCGATCAGGGACGATCGCAAAAGCTGAGCGCGCGCCTACAGCTCTTCGATCGTGGTGTTGTGGTTGGTGTAGATGCAGATGTCGCCGGCGATCTTCAGCGCGCGCTCGACGATGCCGCGCGCGTCCAGCTCGCTGTTCTCCATCAGCGCCAGCGCGGCGGACTGCGCGTAGGGGCCGCCGGAACCGATCGCGATCAGGCCGTGCTCGGGTTCCAGCACGTCGCCGTTGCCGGAGATCAAGAGCGAGGCCTCCTTGTCGGCCACCGCCAGCATCGCTTCGAGCCGGCCGAGGCGGCGGTCGGTGCGCCATTCCTTGGCCATCTCCACCGCGGCGCGGGTGAGGTTGTTGCCGTGCTTGTCCAGCTTCTGCTCGAACAGTTCGAACAGGGTGAACGCATCGGCGGTGGCGCCGGCGAAGCCGGCCAGCACGTTCTGGTCCTTGCCGAGGCGGCGGATCTTGCGCGCGTTGGCCTTCATCACCGTGTTGCCGAAGGTGACCTGGCCGTCGCCGCCGATCACGACCTTGCCGTTGCGGCGCACGCTGACGATGGTGGTGGCGTGGAAGGATTCCATAAGAGCTCCGAGGTTGAGCGAACGAGATGGGGTCGGCCCATCGGGGCTTCAATGCGGAGCGAAACCGCGCGGCACCTTCGCCCCCTCTCCCCTACGGGGAGAGGATTGAGGTGAGGGGTCAATCTTGCGACAGGTTTCATCGAAGCGCGCTTTCGAAGCGGCGTCTACGCAAGCACCCTCCCCTCATCCCAACCTTCCCCGCATACCCATGCACTCTCGCGGGATGACAAGTGTCAATGGCCCGGGGCGCGCGGCGGGCCTAGATTGCCATCGTCGATGGCCGCGGGGAGGGTGCCATGTTGACGCGTAGCGCGAACACCGGATCGACCGCCTGGATGTCGCCGGGGCACCCCGCGGCACTGTATGCCCACGGCATGGGAGCCACGCTGCTGGTGATATCGGGCTTCCTCTGGTTGGGCTGGGGCTATGCCAAGGTGGCCCGGTTCATGCCCGTGCTGTGGCTGGTGCTGTACGCCGCCGCGGCGACTCTGCTCATGCTTGCCGTCCGCGTGTTGCACCGGGGCAACGTGCGCTTGCGGGCTGCCTCGCCGGCGTCCGGCGCGATGGGGTGGAGGCGCAACGGTGGCGCGTTCCGGCGGGTGCTCAAGGCCGAGGCCATCGGTTGCGGGCTGGTGGTCTTGCTGTGCGCGGCGACATTCCGCTTCGATCTGCTGGCGGCGGGCATCGCCTTGGTGGTCGGCCTGCACTTCCTGCCCTTGGCCCGACTGTTCCAACTGCCTGTCTATTACGGCACGGGTATCGCGATCATGGCCGTTGCCGTGTTCGGGGTCGTGCATTTTGCGGGTCCGGCCGCGACGGTCGCCGTCGGTCTCGGCACAGGCACGATCCTGTGGATCACGGCGATATGCCTGTTGCTGCACAGCCGCAGATCCATCGCGCGCGCTGGCACCGTTGAGCTCTCGTCGAACGGGGCGCGTTGAGCGTTTCGTCTCTGCGGCCTCCAGTCCCGTTCGAGCCTTGAGAGTAGGGGCAACGCGCAAGGAGCGCGGTTACTTTCTCTTGGCCCTGGGATGCGCCGCGTCGTACACCTTCGCCAGATGCTGGAAATCCAGGTGAGTGTAGATCTGGGTGGTGGCGATGTCGGCGTGGCCGAGCAGTTCCTGCACCGCGCGCAGGTCGCCGGAGGATTCCAGCATGTGGCTTGCGAAAGTGTGGCGCAGCAGGTGCGGGTGCACGTGCTTGGCGAAACCATGCATCAGCGCGAGTTTCTGCAGCCGCGCCTGCACGGTGCGCGGGCTGATGGTCGCGCCGCCGCGGCCGCGGAACACCGGCGCCTCCGCTGCGCCGTCCTCGGCCGCGCCCAGGGCCCGCAGCGCGGCCACCGCGTGGCGGCCCACCGGCACGATGCGCGTCTTGCGGCCCTTGCCGAGCACGCGCACTTCGCCGCCGTCGAGGTCGAGATCGCCCCAGCGCAGGCCGACCAGCTCGGAGAGGCGCAGGCCGGAGGAGTAGAACAGCTCCAGCATCGCGCGGTCGCGCACGCCCAACGCGCCGTCGCCGCCCGCTTCCACCAGGCTGGCGGCCTCGTCCACGTCCAGCACCACCGGCAGCTTGCGCTGCACCTTGGGGCCGCGCACGCCGGCCAGCGGGTCGTGCGCCAGCGCGCCTTCGCGGCTGAGCTGGCGGAACAGGCTGCGGCAGGAGGACAGCAGGCGTTGCAGGCTCTTCGGCGCCAGCCCGGCGCGATGCCTGGCGGCGACGAATTGGCGCATCCGGTTCGGTTCCAGCGCGGCGAATTCGCCTACACCTTGCGCCTCCATCCAGGCGGTGAGCTTGGCGAGGTCGCGGCGGTAGCCGTCCACGGTATGCGGCGAGGCCTGCCGCTCGCCGGCGAGGCGGGCCAGCCAGGCCTCGACCTGCTGCGCGGGCGTCGTCACGGCATCAAGTCAGGTCGTGCGCCCGTGCCAGCGCGGCGGTGACGGTGGCGGCGATCATCTTCAGGAACAGCGTGCCCATGCCGGGCTGGAAGCGGTCCGGGTCCTGGCTGCCGATCGCGAGGATGCCGGCGTCGCCCAGCGGCATCAGCGCCGCCGAGCGGATCGCGGGAGCTTCGTCGCCGAACAGCTGCGCCAGCTTGTCGGCCGACAACCGGCCGGAGACGGGCTCGTGCCGCTGCAGCAGCTCGGCCAGCTCGGGCAGCTCGGCGGCGCCGCCGCCCACCTGGCGCAGCCAGTCCGAGCGCGGCAGGTCGGGGTTGTTGCCGAACAGCAGCAGGCGCACCTGCTCGGTGTGGAAATCCTCGCTGAGCCGAGCCATCACGGTGCGCGTGGTCACTTCCAGCGTGTTCGCGCGCAGCAGCGCCACGGTCAGCGCGTGCACGCGTTCCATCAGCCGCTCGTTGTCGGCGGCGATCGCGGTGAGCTCGGCGAGGCGGCGCTCCAGCTCCGCGTTCTTCTCGCGCAACTGCTGCAGCTGGTAGGTGGCCAGCGAGGCCACCGCGCCCTGCTCGCGCGGCAAGGTGAGCTGGGCGGCCAGCTCGGGGTAGTCGCTGAGGAAGGCGGGGTGCTGTTTCAGGTAGGCCGCGACGGCGCCGGCCTCGGTGGCGTCGTCGGACAGCGGGACGTTCATGCGCGTTTTCCTCGGGCCGGTCATGCCCCGAGTGTGCGATGGACGCGCGCAGGGATCAATCCAGCCATTCACCTTCGAACACGAACGCGGCCGGGCCGGTCATCCACAGCGTGTGGCCGGGGCCGCGCCAGGCTATGCGCAGCACGCCGCCGGGCAACTCCACCCGCACGCTTTCGTCCACCTCGCCGCGCCGGCGCAGCACCGCCATCGCGGCGCAGGCGCCGGTGCCGCAGGCCTGGGTCCAGCCCGCGCCGCGCTCGTGCACGCGCAGCTTGAGGTGGCCGCGGCCGAGGCGTTCAACGAAGCCGGCATTCGCCCCCTCGGCAAAGCGTGCATGCGTGCTGAGCGCCGGGCCCAGCCGCGCCGGCGCGTCCGCGGTCAGCGTGTCCGCCATCACCACCGCGTGCGGATTGCCCATCGATACCGCGCCGATCTCCAGCATGGCGCCGTCGACCTCGATCGCGTAGCGATCCGCCTCGGCCGCCGCCGCGAACGGAATGCGCGCGGGCGCGAACGTCGGCTCGCCCATGTCCACGGCGACCTCGTGTGCGGCGAGCAGGCGCACCGTCACCGGGCCGGACGGGCTTTCCAGCCGCACCGCCTCGCCGAGCGCCAGCGCGCCGGCGCGATGCAGCCACGCCGCCACGCAGCGCACGCCGTTGCCGCACTGGCCCGAGGGCGAGCCGTCGGTGTTCCAGATGCCGTAGTAGTACGCGCAGGTGGCGTCGCGCGCCGGCTCCACGCTGAGCAGCTGGTCGAAGCCGACGCCGGTGCGGCGGTCGGCCAGCGCGCGCATGCGCGCCACGTC
>Ga0310811_10003779_pt1 | contig 19095 bp, 14 predicted proteins | sample YCmetagenome_FD_207642 | JGI IMG/M metagenome (GOLD analysis project Ga0310811, IMG submission 207642) | Soil microbial communities from experimental microcosm in Duke University, North Carolina, United States - YC | ecosystem: Engineered > Artificial ecosystem > Soil microcosm > Unclassified ...
GCCGCTGGGCCTCAACCACGGAGAGTGCGGTCATGTTGAGGATGCCCCGGGCGGTGACCGACGGCGTGAGGACGTGCGCCGGCCGCGCGGTGCCGAGCAGCATCGGCCCGATATGGAGACCATCGGCTGCAGTCTTGAGGAGGTTGAACGCGATGTTTGCAGAGTCGAGCGTGGGGCAGATGACCAGATTTGCCGGATCGGTCAGCCGCGAGTTCGGGAAGACGTTGCGCCGGATCTCGGGATCGAGTGCGGCATCGCCGTGCATCTCGCCGTCGACCTCGAGTGAGGGCGCGCGCTGGTGCAGAATTTGCACCGCCTCGGCCATCTTGCGCGCCGACGGATGATCGGAGCTGCCGAACAGTGAATGGGACAGTAGCGCCACCTTCGGCTGGACTCCGAAGCGAAGGACCTCGTCCGCGGCAAGAAGGGTGATGTCGGCCAGCGTCTCTGGGTCTGGGTCGTCGTTCACGTAGGTGTCGGCGATGAAGAGCGAACGCGTCGGCATCACCAACAGGCTGAGACCGGCCATGTGGCGAACGCCCTCGCGCGTGCCGATCACCTGACGGACGTGGTTGAAATGAGTGCGAAAGCGGCCGTAGGCACCGGCGATCATGGCGTCGGCGTCGCCCAGGCGCACCGCCAGCGTCGCGATCAGGGTCGGGCTCGAGCGCACGAGGTTGCGGGCCGTGGGTTCAGTCACACCGCGCCGCTCCATCATGGAATGGTAGCAGCCCCAATAGCGGTCGTAGCGCGGATCGCTCGCGGGATCGATGAGCTCCACATCGACGCCCGGCTTGAAGCGCAGCCCAAGCCGTTCGGCGCGACGATTGATGATCTCGGGCCGGCCAATCAGGATCGGCACGGCGATCCGCTCGTCGAGGATGATCTGTGTCGCGCGCAGGACGCGATCGTCTTCGCCGGCGCTGAAGATCACCCGCTTGGGTGCGCTCCTCGCCTGTTCGAAGACCGGGCGCATGGCGAGACCGGACTTGAAGACGAACTGGCTGAGCTGCTGGCGATAGGCATCGAAATCGGCGATCGGCCGGGTCGCGACACCCGAGTCGATCGCGGCCTTCGCGACGGCGGGCGCGAGTTCCACGATCAGGCGAGGGTCGAAAGGCTTGGGAATGATCTGGTTCGGCCCAAATCCCCCACCACCCGCGTCACCAAAAGCACGGGCAACGACCTCGGATGGTTCCTTGCGTGCCAGCTCGGCGAGCGCCCGCACACAGGCGATCTTCATGTCGTCGTTGACGGTCGTGGCACCGACATCAAGGGCGCCGCGGAAGATGTAGGGAAAGCAGAGGACGTTGTTGACCTGGTTGGGATAGTCGCTGCGTCCGGTCGCCATGATGGCGTCGTCGCGCACGGCCGCAACAGCCTCGGGGCTGATCTCGGGGTTCGGGTTGGCGAGCGCCAGGATCAGCGGCGCCGACGCCATGCGGGCCACCATCTCACCCTTCAGGACATTCGCAGCCGAGAGGCCGAGGAAAATATCGGCATCGCCGATCACCTCGGCGAGCGTCCGCGCCTTCGTTTCGCGGGCATAGCGCTCCTTCCAGGGATCCATCAGCTCGTTGCGGCCCTTCCAGACGACGCCCGCGATATCGGTGACCCACATGTTCTCGCGCGGCAGGCCAAGCTTCTCGAGGATGCCGAGGCAGGACAGCGCCGCCGCGCCCGCCCCGGAGACGACGAGCTTCACTTTGGCGATGTCCTTGCCGACCAGCGACAGCCCGTTCAGCACCGCCGCGCCAACGATGATCGCGGTGCCGTGCTGGTCGTCGTGGAATACCGGAATGGCCATGCGCTCGCGCAGCTTCTGCTCGACGTAGAAGCACTCCGGCGCCTTGATGTCCTCGAGATTGATGCCGCCGAAGGTGGGCTCCAGAGCGGCCACGATATCGACCAGCTTTTCCTGGTCGAGCTCGGCCAATTCGATGTCGAACACGTCGATGCCGGCGAACTTCTTGAACAGCACGCCCTTGCCTTCCATCACCGGCTTGGCGGCAAGCGGCCCGATCGGGCCGAGGCCCAGGACGGCAGTGCCGTTGGTGACGACGGCCACGAGATTGCCGCGCGCCGTGAGCTCGGCGACGGTGGCCGGATCGCGTACGATCTCGTTGCACGCCGCAGCAACGCCCGGCGAGTAGGCCAGCGACAGGTCGCGCTGGGTCGCCAGCGGTTTGGTCGGGACAACTTCGATTTTGCCCGGCCGAGGAATGCGATGGTACCGGAGCGCGCCGTCGGTCAATTCATCCGCCAAGCTCGTCCCCCGCCCTCGCGCGGCACCCAAACCGGACCGCCGAGATGGCGGCAGCTTGGAGCCACCTTTTCGATCGAACCGGCAAGTTTGGTGCGGCCAAGAAGACTCGAACTTCCACGCCTTGCGGCACTAGCACCTCAAGCTAGCGCGTCTACCAATTCCGCCATGGCCGCGCCGGGTCGATGGGCCGGGGGGATACCAAATACCCCTCGCAGTGGCAAGGCAGCGCTCGCGGACTTGCACTGCGTCGCGCAAACGCCGATTTTGCCGCCATGATCCATCCGGAATGGCGCATATCGGAGAGCCCGGTCCCCTACGGGGAAGCCCTGGCCGAAATGGAGGCCCGTGTGGCCGATATCCGGGCGGGCCGGGCGCGCGAACTCCTCTGGCTGCTCGAGCACCCGCCCCTCTATACCGCGGGCACCAGCGCCAAGGCCGCCGACCTGCTCACCCCGAACCGTTTTCCGGTCCATGTGGCAGGCCGCGGCGGACAGTACACCTATCACGGCCCCGGCCAGCGGGTGGTCTACACCATGCTGGACCTGCGCGCGCGTCGCCAGGACGTCCGCCGGTTCGTGTCCGATCTGGAGGAGTGGACGATCCGCGCCCTCGCCCGCTTCGGCGTCACGGCCGAACGGCGGGCCGGCCGCGTGGGCGTCTGGGTCGTGCGGCCGGACAAGCCGCCGCTTCCCGACGGGCAACCGCGCGAGGACAAGATCGCCGCCATCGGTATCCGCATCCGTCATTGGGTCTCGTTCCACGGTCTTTCGATCAACCTGGAACCCGACCTGTCGCACTACGCCGGCATAGTGCCCTGCGGCATCGCCGAGCATGGCGTCACCTCGTTGGTCGATCTCGGCCTGCCGGTGACCATGGCGGATCTCGATGTCGCCTTGGCCGATACGTTCGAAGAGGTTTTCGGCGCCATCAGACCGTCGGCCGCCGCGTAAAGCCCTCCGGCAGGATGTCGAGGTCCATCGGCTCGACATCGATCTCGTCAACACGTGCAAGCGGCGGACCGCGCCGGCAAGCGTCGATCATCTCCCCGACCGCCTGTTCGTCGCCGACGATCAGGGCCTCGACTGAACCGTCGATCCGATTGCGGACCCAGCCCGCGAGTCCGAGCTGCTGGCCCGTATCCACCAACCAGTCGCGGTAGCCCACGCCCTGCACCCGGCCAGTAATCGTGAGTAGAGCCTGTAACGCCATGGCCAGCGCCATCGCCGCTTCAGGCGAACTCGAGAATCTTCTGGTCGACCTTCACGCTGTCGCCGGGTTTGGCGTGCAGAGTCTTGACCGTGCCGTCTTGCACCGCGCGCAACACGTTCTCCATCTTCATCGCCTCGACGACGGCCAGTGCTTCGCCTGCCTTCACCTCTTGCCCTTCGCTGACAGCAACCGACGCCAGCAAGCCCGGCATGGGCGAAAGCAGGAACTTCGAGGTATCGGGCGCCGCCTTCACCGGCATCAACGCATAGAGCTCGGCCTGACGCGGTGTCAGCACCAGCGCTTCCGCCTGGCCGCCGGCATGGATCAGCCGCCAGCCCGAACCTGCGGCATCGACCTGCACGACAACCGGCGCATGGTCGACTGTCGCCCTCAACAGCGGCTCGCCGGGCGACCAGCCGGTCTCGACCTCCAGGCGCCGACCGCCGGTCTCGACGACGAACTGCGGGCCGCAGCCCGTGATCGCCATCTCGATCGGCGCGCGATTGAGCAGGATGACGCGTTCGTCCTGCACCGTGCCGGCGCGATGGCCCTGGATGCGATCCACGACAGCCGCTGCGGCTGCGAGAACCACGGGATCTCGTGGCGGCAGGTGCGCGGCCGAGAAGCCACCCTTGAATTCCTCGGCGATAAAGTTGGTCGTGAGCTTGCCGGCGACGAAACGTGGATGGGCCATCAGCGCCGCCAGGAACGGCACATTGTGCGACACACCGCGAACATAGAATTCGTCCAGCGCGCGGCGCATGCGTTCGATCGCCTGATCGCGCGTCTTGCCGTGCGAACAGAGCTTGGCGATCATCGGATCGTAGAACATCGAGATCTCGCCGCCCTCGTAGACGCCGGTATCGACGCGCACGTCAGGACCAGGCTCGGGTTCGCGATACTTCACCAGGCGGCCGGTCGAGGGCAGGAAGTTCCGGAACGGGTCCTCGGCATAGAGACGCGCCTCCATCGCCCAGCCGTTGAGCTTCACGTCCTTCTGCTGCAGCGGCAGCTTCTCGCCGGCAGCGACCCGGATCATCAGCTCCACAAGATCGAGGCCGGTGATCAGCTCTGTCACCGGATGCTCGACCTGCAGGCGGGTGTTCATCTCGAGGAAATAGAATTTGCGGTTCTTGTCGACGATGAACTCGACCGTACCGGCGCTTTTGTATTTCACTGCCTTGGCAAGCGCGACGGCCTGCTCGCCCATCGCCTTGCGGGTCTTGGCATCGAGGAACGGACTCGGCGCCTCCTCGATCACCTTCTGATGGCGACGCTGGATGGAGCACTCGCGCTCCCACAGATAGAGGCAGTTGCCGTGGCCGTCGGCGATGAGCTGGATCTCGATATGGCGCGGTTCTTCGACATATTTCTCGATGAACACGCGATCGTCGGCGAACGAGGCCTTGGCCTCGTTGGTCGCCGACACAAAACCCTCCTTGGCCTCGACGTCGTTGTAGGCGATGCGCATACCCTTGCCGCCGCCACCGGCCGAGGCCTTGATCATCACCGGATAGCCGATCTTGTTGGCGATCTTCACCGCCTCGTCGGCGTTCGGGATGGCCGCGAGATGACCGGGCACCGTGCTGACGCCCGCGGCCTGAGCGAGCTTCTTGGACTCGATCTTGTCGCCCATGGCGTAGATCGCATGCGCATCCGGTCCGATGAAGGTGATGCCGGCGGCGGCGAGTGCCTTCTGAAATGCTTCCTTCTCCGACAGAAAGCCGTAGCCCGGATGCACCGCCTGGGCGCCAGTTTGCTTGCAGGCCTCGACGATCTTGTCGATCAACAGGTAGGACTGGGTGGCCGGCGGCGGACCGATGAAGACTTTTTCATCGGCCTCGCGCACATGCAGTGCGTCAGCATCGGCTTCCGAATAGACGGCGACGGTTTTGATGCCGAGCCGACGGCAAGTCCGGATCACGCGGCAGGCGATCTCGCCGCGGTTGGCGATCAGGATCTTGTCGAACAGCTTGCCTGTCGAGGGCATGTTGGCTGTCGGCTTGGCCTTCGGGGCAGCCTTCTTCGCGTTCTTGTTCTTGGCAGCCATACTTACTTTCCTTCTTTGTTCCGATCGAACAAGCCCATGCCCCAGGCGGTATGCGCGGCGATCAATGGCATCCAGGCCACCAGGACCCACAGCCACCAAGGATAGCGGCTGGTGAAGATCGCGTTGACGGCGATCAAGACCAGAAGCGTGAACAGCGCCACGATCACATGAAGACGCACCGATCGTGCTCGTCGCATGCGCTCTTCGGGCGACAGGCTCACAGCGGCGGGTTTCCGTGCTTGCGCCAGGGATTGTCGAGCTGCTTGTTCTCGAGCGTGGCGAGCGCACGGCAGATCCGACGGCGTGTGCCATGCGGCATGATCACGTCGTCGATGAAGCCGCGGTTGGCGGCGACGAACGGATTGGCGAACTTCTCGCGATATTCTTCGGTGCGTGCCGCAATCTTGTCGGCATCGCCAATGTCGGAGCGGAAAATGATCTCGACCGCCCCCTTCGCCCCCATCACGGCGATCTCAGCGCCCGGCCAGGCGTAGTTCACATCGCCGCGCAGATGTTTCGACGCCATGACGTCATAGGCGCCGCCATAAGCCTTGCGGGTGATGACCGTCACCTTCGGCACGGTCGCCTCGGCATAGGCGTAGAGAAGCTTGGCGCCATGCTTGATGATGCCGCCGAATTCCTGCGTGGTGCCCGGCAAGAAACCCGGCACGTCGACGAATGTGACGATCGGGATGTTGAAGGCATCGCAGAAGCGCACGAAACGGGCGCCCTTGCGCGAGGAATCGATGTCGAGGCAGCCTGCCAGCACCATCGGCTGGTTGGCAACGAACCCCACCGTTCGACCTGCCATTCGGCCGAAGCCGATGACGAGATTGCCGGCCCATTCCGGCGAGAGCTCGAAGAAATCACCCTCGTCGGCCACCTTCAGGATCAGCTCCTTGATGTCGTAGGGCTTGTTGGAACTATCTGGCACCAGCGTGTCGAGCGAGAAGTCGTCGCGATCTGCCGGATCGCGCGTAGATCGGACAGGGGCCTTCTCGCGATTGTTGGCCGGCAGGAAATCGACGAAGCGACGCAACTGAAGGAGCGCCTCGACATCGTTCTCGAAGGCAAGATCCGACACGCCTGACTTCTGTGTATGCGTAAGCGCCCCGCCCAGTTCCTCCTGGGTGACCGTCTCGTGCGTCACGGTCTTCACGACATCGGGACCGGTGACGAACATGTAAGAGCTATCCTTCACCATGAAGATGAAGTCGGTCATGGCCGGGGAATAAACGGCGCCGCCGGCACAGGGACCCATCACCATCGAGATCTGCGGGATCACCCCCGACGCGAGCACATTGCGCTGGAACACATCGGCGTAGCCTGCGAGCGAATCGACGCCTTCCTGGATGCGTGCGCCGCCGGAGTCGTTCAGGCCGAGCACCGGCGCCCCCACCTTCATGGCCATATCCATGATCTTGCAGATCTTGGCCGCATGCATGCCGGACAGTGCACCGCCGAATACCGTGAAATCCTGACTGAAGACATAGACCAGCCGGCCGTTGATCGTGCCGTGGCCGGTCACCACGCCGTCGCCTGGAATCTTCTGGCTCTCCATGCCGAAGTCGATTGAGCGATGCTCGACGAACATGTCGTATTCCTCGAACGAACCCGGATCGAGCAGAACGTCGATGCGCTCACGCGCCGTCAGCTTGCCTTTGCCATGCTGCGCCTCGACGCGGCGCTGGCCGCCGCCCGCTCGCGCCGCCGTCCGACGCTGCTCAAGCTCTTCCAACATCTTCTGCATTCAGGAACTCCGGCTCACGATATTCGTTTTAGGGCCAGTTTGCGCATCTTGTCATCTCGCGCGGGGTAGCCCCCGCGCTTGACCGAAGCGAAGGATCTTGCGCTGGCAACGCCATCTTTGATTGCCAGGTAAGATCCTTCGCTTCGCTCAGGATGACAAAATCGGTGATTACCGCAGGAATCGCTTCTCGTCGTCCTTCACCTTGCCCATACCCTGCAATTCGAACACGTCCTCGACGGAGGCGATGTCGGCCTCTACACCGTGGATGCCGCCGTCCTTGCGGATTCGCGCAAAAGTCCGGCGCATGGCGTCGACCGAAGCGCGGATCGCGTGGTTGCCCCAGATCAGCAGCCCGATCTTCCTGAGCTCCCGCACGCGCGCCACCGTCATCTGCGGATAGGCCGTTGGCACCAACGCGATCGGCACCGTCCCATCCCAGGCCTTCACGAAAGCCTCGATCTCGTCGGGCGTCTTCTGCTTGGAATGGACCAGGATCATATCGGCACCTGCGGCCTCGTAGGCCCGTGCCCGCTTGAGCGCCTCTTCCTGGCCGAGGCCCGCGATCAAGGCTTCGGTGCGCGCCACGATCACGAAATCCTTGTCGCGACGCGCCGTTCGCGCGGCGTCGATCTTGCCCTGAAACTCCTCGATGCGGACCATGTCTTGGCGGCCTCCGGCGATCAGGCTCGTGACCTTGGGAAAACTCTTGTCCTCCATCACGATCGCCGCAGCACCGGCACGCTCGTACTGCTCCACGGCGTAGAGCACGTTGATCGCGTTGCCGAAGCCGGTGTCGATATCGGCAACGACCGGCAAGCCGGAGCGCTCAGCCATGGCGCGGGTCATGTCGAGATGTTGGGTCATCGACACGATGCTCACGTCTGGCACGCCATACATCGCCGAGAGTTCGAAGCCCGAAGCCCAAACGGCATCGAAGCCCGCCTCAGCCGCCAACAGGGCCGAGAGCGGGCTATGCGCCGCCATCGCCTCGACAAGACCCTTCTTCGCCAGAATCTGACGGAATGTCGCGCCGGCACTCATTGTTATCTCCCCCCGTCATCTTGCTAGGCGAGCGCCTTCCAGCAGCGCCAGGAAGCGCGCCGCGGCGCCAATGTCGTTCCTGATGCCATTGTGGCGCTCGGTGGCGATCGGATCTTCGCCCCAACGCTCGATCTGGTAGAGCTCATCGAGCTGGGCGGCATCAAACGCCTGTTCGGCCGAGAGGCGGCCTTCCGCCACGGCCAGGGCGATCACAAGCGAGCCCGCGATGTGCGTGAGATTGTAAAGGGCCGACAGCGCCATATCGGCGTGCGCCGCCACCGCCGCCTGCAACGCCGCTACCGAATCGGCCGGTTGCGTCACGAAGGTCGTCCCCGACACAACAACCAACCGCGCACCGTAGCGCTCGGCGGCCCAGTCGAGCAGCGTCTGCCAGGTGTCGTGCTGGCGCTTGACCAGGCTCGCCGGATCGGTAGCGCGATAGCATAGGAGATCGGAACTGGCATATTTTGCCGTGTCTTCGATGACGCGCGCCCGCTGCGTCGTAACACGGTCGAGGCCAGTCGCGGCAAGCCGTGTCAGAGGCAAGTGAGCGACATTGATGTCGGCTTTTTCGGGCACTTCGTTCCACTCTCGTGCTACTGCCTCGGCGAGCGCGCGCGTGGGGACCAACAGCTCCGACTTGGCGGGGGTCCGCATCGGACGGCCATCGAGCAAGATGCGCCAACCGCCCTCGGCCGGCTCGACGCCGGTTTCTTTGTAAAAGCGCTTCATCGCGACCGGCTTATACGCGGCATGGGCGGAACGACAAGGCCAGTCAGCGGCGGCTTCTCGAACCATTGGCGGCGGGATTCGCCTTGCGATTGGGCCGGTCGCGCTGTTCGACAACCGGCGTCGGCAGTTGCGCCCGGAGCCCGGGCCGCATGCCATCGACCTTCGACGCCATCAGAGAGCAGGCATTGCCAACGCTTGGCTGACGCGCAATCTGGTTCAGCGTTCCGGCAAGACTCGGCACCGGACCGGCGCCGATCAGGAGCTTGGCAAGGCCCGGCTCGAGCGCACCGGTGGTCTCGCGCGCCATACCGCCCCTGATCCTGAGTGGTGAAGCCAGGCTCGTGCCGTGGGCGTCGCGCGCTTCTGGTGCCAGGATGAATTCCCAGCTCTCATTGCGGAATGATGTGAAGCCTCCGCCAATCACGACCGCCCGCGGTGTATCCACCACGAGGCGGCGCAGGTTGGCGACACCTCCCTTGACCTCGAAACTGCCGGCGAAGCAGTTCACGGGCGCCCCATCGTTCCCACCCAGCAGTCGCTGCGTGTCGGCAGGCCAGCCTGCCAACCCTTCACGCGGCCACATGCCCTTGCCCGCCGAGAACTCGATCGTCCCGCTGGCGGCGTTCAGCGCATCATGCGCGGCGCGGCCCGGACCACGCAGCCGCAGATCGATGTCGCCCACCATCTCCTTCAGCCCGAGGTCGAGGCCCAGCAAGGCCGAGAGATCCTCGAACGAGACGTGGCTTGCCGTCCCGGTCAGCGTGGTAAGCCCGAGACGGCCAGCCGGATCGTAGACGAGGTCGAACCCCGCGGAGCCGCCGCCGATCGACGCCGCCCCGCGGAAGGTAAAGCGCTTCTCGCTCGCACTAAGGGCAATCGAGCCGTTCTGTACCTTGCTGGAAAGACCGGTGATTTCGGCGGCGCGTGCATTGATCGTAAGTTGCGAACGGCCGAGCCATCTCGCCGCAAAGGCTTGCGACGGAAAGAACCGGCGCGACTGTGACGCTTGCCCGTCTGCCTTGGAAGCGTCCGACGGCAGGGCATGCAACCCGGCAAGATCGATCTTGCTCGCGTCTATATCGACAGTGGCGTAGGCCGTTCCGCTGCGGGACACCCTGAACATCGCCTCGCCGGCAAGTTCGCTACTGCCGACCTTGAGCGACGGGACCTCGACCTTGAAGCCATTGCGCAGCGTAAGGGTCTTGGCAGTGAAGGCGTAGGGGCCACCGCTCGGCAGCGGAAGACGAAGGTAAGGTCCCAGCACGGAGAAATCGCTACCCTCGGCCGTGATCTGCAGGTTCGTGCCCTTCTGCGCGCCGATCGTCCCTTTGACCGCAACGTGACCATCACCCAGGCTGCCCTGCACGTCGATGTTGCCCGGTAGCCCCCGCATCCAGCCGTCGAACGTCCCGATCCCGCCCGACAAATCGAAGGTCGTGGCGCGCGGCGTGCTGATCCGTGCCTGCATCTGCATCGGTTGTCCCGATGCCGACGACTTGAAGGCTGCATCGGCGACATTCAGGACCAGCGGCGTGCGGCCCGGGCTTTCGACGATCGTCAGCACCGAGTCCTTCACCTCGATCGTTCCTATCCAGGGAAAGGCCGGATTCGACTTGATGGTAAGCGAACGGTTGTCATAAGGCCTTGGCCCCGATCCATCGGGCGGCGGCAGCATCTCGAGGTTGGCGTCGCCCACCTCGTTGTGCTCGACCAGGATGTCGGCGCCCTCAAGCACCACGCGCCCTACTTTCACTTCACCTAGTAGGAGCGCAAAGGGATCGAGGTACATCGTGATCTTGCGGACCTGGGCGAGATCCGGCCGCGAGCCCCATGACGCATTGCTGAGCGTCACGCCTTCCGCCACCAACGCCGGGTCGCGGCCGATGCGGATCGAGATCGGCACCTTTGTCTTGATCTCGCGACCGGTGACCTTGTGGACGCGGTCGGCCAGCCGCGCCTCGTAGCGCGACAGATCGCGCGTGCTGCCCCATACGACCACCCCCACCGCAGCAAGCGGCAGGCTGATGATGGTGATCCGGGCGATCCGTCGCCAGGGAATGCTGATGGCCAAGTTCTCGCTCAATCGCCCGAGGTCGAGGACTCGGTCGAGAATCCAAATGCCTCGACGGTGCGGCGGAAGTGAGGCGGCGGCTCCGCCTCGACGACAAGTTCACCCGTGCCCGACGGATGCGGGAGCGCAATACGCCGGGCATGTAGGTGAAGACGGCGCGCATCAGCGATAGCCGACAGCAAAGCCTCCTCCCCGCCGTACTTGCGATCGCCCAGGATCGGGCAACCGATCGCCGCGCAATGAACGCGCAGTTGATGAGTGCGTCCGGTACGCGGCCAAAGCGCTAAGAAAGCCGCACGCTTGCCGGCGCGATCGAGCACACGGAAATGAGTCAAGGCTTTCTGCCCCTCTTCATGATCGACCTGCATCGTTTCGCGATCGCGCGCACCCGGCCGCTTGGCCAACGGCAGATCGATCGTGCCTTCGGGGCGCGGCGGCATGCCGACAACGACCGCCCAATAGAGCTTCTCCGTCTCTCGATCCCGAAACGACTCGGCGAGCCGCTTTGCCGCCTGCCCTGTGCGCGCCACCAGCAGCAGGCCGGACGTGTCCTTGTCCAGCCGATGGACCAGTCGCGGGCGCTCCTCATAGCCAAAGCGCAGGGCATCGAGCATGCCGTCGACATGCCGTTCGGTGCCGCTGCCGCCCTGGACCGCGAGACCCGGAGGCTTGTTGAGCGCGATCACCTCGGCGTCGCGATGGATCACCAGGCGCTGAATCTCGACCGCGTCACGATCGGAGACCTGTGGACGGTTTTTGGGTTGTGGCGGCGGCGCAGCGGTGACTCCGGGAGGCAGACGCACGGTCTGGCCGGGCTCGATCCGGTCCTTCCCTTCCGCACGCTTGCCGTCGATCCGAACCTGGCCGGTGCGCAGCAGCTTCTGTAGTGCATTGTGGCTCAGATCAGGAAAATGCCGCTGAAACCAGCGGTCCAATCGCAATCCAGCCTCGTCAGCCGAGACCGAGCGCATCTGGACCTGGCCGCGGGGGCCGGCCGGCAAGGCGCTGCGGGCAGGGCTGTTGCTCATGGCGCGCAACCTAAGCGACAAGCTAAACATGGTCCATGGAATCGGTGGCCTTCGACACGCTGACCTTCGACCATCCGACGGGCTGCAAGCCGGCCCGAGTGACGGCGACGCTGCACCTGCCCTCGAACAGCGAGCCGCCGTTCCCGTGCATGGTGATCCTCACCAGCAGCGCCGGCGTCCAGCGCCATCGCGAGCACCATTATGCCCGGGCGATGAACGAGGCCGGCACAGCGGCATTGATCGTCGACAGCTTCACCGGTCGAGGCGTGCGGCGGACAGTCGCTGACCAGACGCTCGTCTCTGCGGCGCAAATGGAAGGCGACGCCCTCGCCGCACTTGCCCTGCTGCGCGCCGATCATCGAATCGATCCGGCGCGCATCGGCGTGATGGGCGTCTCCAAGGGCGGCGGCGCCACCCTCTCCACTGCAATCGCCGTCCGCCAGCGCTGGCGTAATGGCTTCCCGCACCTGTTCGATTTGCACATCGCCATCTGTCCCGGCGCCACTGCGCAGCATCGCGATCCGACCACGCACGGCCGGCCGATCTATTTCATGCTGGCCGGCCGAGACGATTACACGCCCGCGCCGCTTGCCATCGAATACGCCGAACGCATGCGCGCGGCAGGCAATCGCCGCATCAAGGTGAAGATCTACAGCAGCGCCTATCACGGCTGGGAGTCGGTCGGCGACGTGTTCGACATCAAGGATGCCGAAAACTGGTCGTGCTGCCGCAACTTCATCGAGGACGACGGGCGGCATTTCGTTCCTGCGGCCGGCCTCACCTTCAGCGAGCCCGAGTATCAGGCCTGGGCGCGTCATCACTGTGTCACGCTGGGCGCTCGCGCGGGAGGCGGCACTGTTGCATTGAAGCAACGCGCAACCGCGGATTTGCTTGATTTTCTGGCCCTGGAAGGCTTCGCGCCTCGATGGACGGCCCGCCGGTCGGCAGGTATAAACGCGTTGTGAGGCGCGCGTCTTTTTTCATCGGCTTGTTGGCCTTGCTGGCCCCCGTCCTGGCGGCTTCTCCTTCCTATGCCATCGACCGGTTGTGGACAGGATCACCCATTGCCGAGGCCCGCACGCAGGCTCTGCTGAGCGCGATCCAAGCCGCCGATGATCACGGCCTGAAGCCCGAATGGTATCGCCTCGCCGATCTGCAGCGAGCCGTTGCGCCTGACGCGGACAAGGACAAGGCGGAGCAACTCCTGACGGACGCTTTCGTCGCCTACGCCAGCGACGTCTCCACCGGACGCGTCCGCGCTAACAGCATCGATCGGGACATCGACATCCAGCAGCGCAAGCTCGACCGCACCGAACTCCTGAAGAATGCCGCCGAAGCTAACGATTTTCCGGCCTGGCTCGCCGCGCTGCCGCCAAAAGGCGACTATCCCGCGCTCCAGAAAACTCTTGCCACGCTGCGCCAGCAACGGGCCACTGCCACCTTCACCCGCCTTCCCGACGGCGAGGCCCTGAAGCCCGGCATGATCGATGCGCGCGTGCCTGTCCTGCGCAAGCGTCTCTCCGAGCTCGGGATGACGGTCCCATCGCCCGGCGCCGTCGCCGAGCTTTATGACGATCCTCTGGCCTCCGTCGTCAAGGAGTACCAGACCACCAAAGGGCTGACGGTCGATGGCGTGATCGGCGCGATGACCACGCGATCTCTCAACACGACCCTGGACGATCGCATCGACCAGGTGATCGCCAACCTGGAGCGCCGTCGTTGGCTGCCGGCGAACCTCGGCAATCGCTATGTGCTGGTGAACGCCGGCGACTATTCGATGGTTTTCGTCAACGGCGGCGAGGTCGTGTTCCAGAGTCTCGTGATCGTGGGTACGCCGAAGAACCCGACGCCCGAGATTGCCTCGACGATGTACGGCTTCCAGACCAATCCCTACTGGACCGTGCCGCAGTCGATCGCCGGCGAGGAATATCTGCCGATGCTGCGCCGCGATCCCCATTCGCTCGCGGCCAGTGGCTTCAGGATCTTCGAAAGCTGGAACGACGATGGCAGCGAGATCGATCCGGACACGGTCGACTGGAGCTCGGTCGATCCCAGGGCCTTCCCCTACCGCCTGCGCCAGGATCCCGGCGCCGGCAATGCACTGGGCTACATCTTCTTCCCGTTCTCGAACAAGTACGGGATCTACATGCACGACACGGCGACGCGCTGGCTGTTCACCGAGGGCAGTCGCAACTTCAGCCACGGCTGCATTCGCCTGCAGAACCCGCTCGACTTCGTGGAAAAAGTGTTCGGCGGCCGAGGCGGCTTCGACAAGGACAACGTGCGCGCCGCGATCGATGGCGGCCAGCAGCTGAGCTACTCCTTCCCCGAGCCGGTCAGGCTCTATGTCACCTATCGCACCGTGACGGCCAATTCAGACGGCGCGGTCACGTTCCGCGACGACATCTACGGCCGCGACCGGCGCGTCGTGCAGGCCATGGCCCAGCCGCGAAGCTGAGGCCTTCAGCGCTTCTTCTCCCGCAGCCGCTTCCAGTATTCCAGACGTTTCAGGATCTCGCGCTCGAAACCGCGCTCGACCGGCTGGTAGAATTCCTCTCGCGCCATGCCGTCGGGGAAATAGTTCTGACCAGAGAAGCCGTCGTCGGCGTCGTGGTCGTACTGGTAACCCTTGCCGTAGCCGATGTCCTTCATGAGGCGCGTCGGCGCATTGAGGATGTGCATCGGTGGCGTCAGCGACCCATGCTCCTTCGCTGCTCGTTTGGCGCCGCTGAACGCAACGTAGCCGGAATTCGACTTGGGCGCGGTGCCGAGATAGATCACCGCCTGCGCAATCGCGAGCTCGCCCTCGGGCGAACCCAGCCGGTCGTAGGTGTCCCAGGCGGCCAGCGTCTGGGTGAGCGCATTGGGATCGGCCATGCCGATATCCTCGACCGCAAAGCGCACCAGCCGGCGGGCGATGTATTTGGGATCTTCGCCACCGTCGAGCATGCGCGCGAACCAGTAGAGGGCGGCATCGATATCGGAGCCGCGCAACGACTTGTGCAGCGCGCTGATCAGATTGTAATGCGCCTCCTGAGCCTTGTCGTAGAGCGGGGCGCGCTTTTGGAGAAGCGTCGCCAACCGCTCGGGCGGCACGGGGCCTTTGTCCTTCAACGCGGCAAGCTGTTCGGCAAGGGTGATCAGATAGCGGCCGTCGCCGTCCGCCATGGCGAACAGCGCCTGGCGCCCTGATTCGTCGATCGGCAGCTTGCGGCCGAGGGCTGCCTCGGCGCGCGCGAGCAGCGTCGCCAGCGCGGCATCGTCGAGCCGACGCAGGACCAGGACCTGGCAGCGCGAAAGCAGCGCGGCATTGAGCTCGAAGGAGGGATTCTCGGTCGTGGCGCCGACCAGCGTGACCGTGCCGTCCTCGACATAAGGCAGGAAGCCATCCTGCTGGGCGCGATTGAAGCGATGGATCTCGTCGACGAACAGGAGTGTACCCTTGCCGTCCCGGCGCCGTTGGCGGGATGCCTCGAAAACCTTGCGCAGGTCGGCGACGCCGGAGAAGACGGCCGACAATGGCTCGAAATGAAGGTCGGTCGCCGAGGCCAGCAGGCGCGCGATGGTAGTTTTGCCGCACCCCGGCGGCCCCCACAGGATCAGCGACGAGAGCTTCCGCGCCGCCAGCATGCGGCCCAGGGGGCCTTCGGGCCCGAGCAGATGGTCCTGCCCCAGGATGTCACCAAGGGTCTTGGGCCGCAGGCGCTCGGCCAGCGGCGTCGGGGCGAGAGAGGCAAAAAGCTCGGACATGGCTACAGCCGGCATCTTGCCTATATGGGCATCGATTGCGCTACTGCCGCTTCCTCGCCCGGCTCGCGTAGGGATTCTTCGGTTTGCGCATGGTGAGCCGGATCGGCACGCCCGGCAGGCCGAAATCGTCACGCAGGCGGTTGATCAGGAACCGCAGATAGTCGTCGCCCAGCTCCTCGGGCTGGCTCACCGACAGCACGAAGGTCGGTGGCCGGATCTTGATCTGGGTCATGAAGCGCAGCCGGATGCGGCGGCCACGGGCCAGCGGCGGCGGATGCAACGTCTCCATCTCGCGCAGCCAGCGGTTCAGCTTCGGCGTCGGCACGCGCTTGTTCCAGACCTTGTAGGTCTCGAACACAGCCGGCATCAACCTCTCCACGCCGCGGCCGTTCAACGCCGAGAAGCCGACGATCGGCACGTCCTTCACCTGGGCGAACGAGGCTTCGAGCCGGTCGCGCAGCTTGCGCCAGGCCTTGGTCGCCTCGCTGCGATCGTCGGCCAGGAGGTCGGTCTTGTTGACCGCGATCACCAGCGCCCGCCCCTCCTCAATGACCCAGCCAGCCACGGCAAGATCCTGCTTCTCGGCCATGTTGGCGGCGTCGAGCACGACCACCGCCACGTCGGCGAGACGAATGGTGTCGAGCGTATCGGCGACAGACGCGGCCTCGAGCCTGGCTTCGATGCGGCTGCGTCGACGCATGCCGGCGGTATCGACCAGCCGCACGGCCCTGTCCTTCCACTGCCATTCAACACGGATCGCATCGCGCGTGATGCCGGCCTCCGGTCCTGTTAGCACCCGCTCCTCGCCGATCAGGCGGTTGAGGAGCGTCGACTTGCCGACATTGGGCCGACCCACGATGGCAAGCAGCAGTGGGCGCTTGGCAAGCTCTGCGTCGCTGACGTCTTCACCTTCCCCTTCGCCCTCGGCTCCTGCTTCCTCATCCTCGTCGGGCATCGGTTCGATATATTTGGCGAGCGCATCGTGCAGATCGCTCAGCCCCTCGCCGTGCTCGGCGGAAACGGGAATGGGTTCGCCGAGACCCAGGCCGTGCGCTTCGGCCAACCCCTGTTGCCCTGCCCGGCCTTCGCATTTGTTGGCGACCAGGACCACCTTGGCGGCCCGCTTGCGCAACCAGCTCGCGAAGGCTTCGTCGAGCGGCAGGATGCCGGCACGCGCGTCGATCAGGAACAGCACGACTTCGGCCGTGTCGACGGTACGCTCGGTGAAGCGACGCATGCGCGCTTCCAAGGCCTCCCCGCCGGTGGTTTCCCAGCCTGCGGTATCGAGCAGGGTGAAGACGAGATCACCAAGTTGTGCCGGCGATTCGCGCACGTCGCGCGTTACGCCGGGCGTGTCGTCCACGATGGCGCGGCGGCGGCCGACCAGGCGATTGAACAGCGTCGATTTGCCGACATTGGGCCGCCCCACGATGGCGACCCGGGGTCCTCCCCGGTCGAGACGGCGATCGTGCTCAGCGAAGCGCAATGAGCCTGCCCGAATCGGTCAGGACATAGATCGTCCGATTGGCGATCACCGGCGCAAGGCGTGTCGGCGCGCCGAGGCTGACCTTGCCCATCACATCGCCGGTGTAGGGCGACAGCACCAAAAGATCGCCGGTCATGCCGGTGATCAGCAAGCGATCGCCGGCCAGCACCGGACCGCCCCACAGGATCGGCTTCTGGCGCTTCTCGTCGAAATACTGCGTGAGCGGTGTTGACCACTTCACCTTGCCGCTGCTGCGCTCGAGGGCGACCACGTCATCGTTGCCAGTGATCGCGAACAGGAACCGGCCGGCGACCCACGGCGTCTGGTTGCCGCCGAAATTGCGCTCCCAGCGGCGTTGGCCGCTGGCGAGGTCGATGGCAGTGATCTGGCCAGCCGAGCCCATGGCGAACACCTGGCCACGGTCGATCACCGGCCGTCCGCGGATATCGGCGAGGTTACCGAAGGCCCGCGCTTCCACGTTCCGGCCGACGAGCGATTCGTTCCAGATGGAGCGGTTGTTGGCGGGATGGAACGCAACGAGTTCGCCTGACCTGAAGGGCGCCACGATGTAATCGCCATAGCCGGCCGGGCTTGTCCCGTCGACGTAGCCCGAGACCTCCTGCAGGCTGGTGAACGACCAGAGATCGGCGCCGTCGACCGCGGCCAGGGCATGGAGTTTGCCGTCGAGGGTGATGGCGAATACGCGGTCGGCGAACGCAAGCGGCGCACCGCGCACCGGTGCGCTTTCCTTCGACCGCCAGATCTCGTTGCCGCTGTTGGGATCGAGCGCGAACACGCCGGAGAAGCCCGTGGTGACGAACAGGCGACCGCCATACCAGGTAAGGCCGCCGCCGAACTCGCCTTCGTCACGTGCCTCCTCGGGCTTCAGCGTCACGCTCCACAGCCGCTCGCCCGTATCGGCACGAAAGGCCGAAACGGTGCTCTGCGCATCCTTCACGAACACCTTGCCTTCGGCGATCACCGGCGGCGTGGTCAGGATGCGGTCGCTCGACGAGCCGGCGCCTATGTCGGCCGTCCAGGCGACCTGTGGCTGCGCAGCGACATCGAGATGCTGCATCGCGTAGTCGGCAAAGCCGCCCGATTGCGGCCAGGCATCGTTCACGACGGGCGCCGGCAACACGACCGGTACGTTCGCCATCTCGTTGTCCGGCTCGACGTCGCGTCGTTCGTTGAACACCGCGATGCGTTCGCCCGGCAGCGGTGGCCCCTTCTTGTCGAAAAGGCTGCAGCCGGCGAGCGAGGTGGACAAAAGAGCGGCGGCGACAAGGACGCGGGGATTGCAAAAGCGCAGCACAGTCGACATCGGCCTATTTCGTCCCCTGCTCGTCGGAAAGGTTGAGCATCGCCTGTGCCCGCTGCGCTGCACCTGGCGGCGCTGCCGGATCCTTGATGATCTCGTTCCAAAGCTCGCGCGACCGTTTCACGTCACCCTTGCGCACGGCTTGCAACGCCTGCACCTCCAGGATGCTGGCATGGAACGCATGGTCGACACCCGAGATGGGCGCCAGCGCGGCGACCACCTCGCCTCCTTTCGGCGTGTCGGCACCACGGTAGGCTGCGATCACCTGGGCGAGTTCGGAAAGCTCGCCTGAGAGCTTGGGCGCCACTGCAAGAAGGGCCGCAACCTGCTCCTCAGGCTTGTCGCGCAGTTGTGCGGCAGTAAGGGCGGCGAAAGAGCGATAAGGCTCAAC
>Ga0310811_10003780_pt1 | contig 19091 bp, 17 predicted proteins | sample YCmetagenome_FD_207642 | JGI IMG/M metagenome (GOLD analysis project Ga0310811, IMG submission 207642) | Soil microbial communities from experimental microcosm in Duke University, North Carolina, United States - YC | ecosystem: Engineered > Artificial ecosystem > Soil microcosm > Unclassified ...
CGCGGGTCGCCGCCGTTGCCGCGGGCCACCGCCAGGTAGAGCTGCTGCCACTCATCCAGGACCGGAGAATCCGGATACCAGACCATCCCGCCGTAGTCGACGTCCCTGGCCGCGATGAGCCCGCCTGGCTTGGTGACCCGCCGCATCTCGCGCAGCGCCCGCACCGGGTCGCCCAGGTGCTGCAGGACCTGGTGGGCGTGGACGACATCGAAGCTGTCATCTGGGTAGTCAAGCGCGTAGACATCGCCCGTCGCGAAGTCGAGGTTCGCCCGGTCGCCGACCGTCTCCTTGGCCTGCTCGATGATCTCCTGCGCCGAGTCAATGCCGGTCACGTGCCCTTGGGGCACGCGGTCGGCGAGGTCCGCCGTGATCGTGCCGGGCCCGCAGCCGACGTCGAGGACCTTCGCGTCCGCGTCGAGGTGCGGCAGCAGGTAGGCAGCGCTGTTCGCAGCGGTGCGCCACTTGTGCGAGCGGAGGACTGACTCGTGATGACCGTGTGTGTAAACCTCAGGCATGTGGCCACAGTAGAGCTTGTCTTAAATGATGAGCAAATTCGTCTCAATATATGGACGATAATGCGCGCGCAGCAGCCTCGGTAGTCCACGATGTGAACGTGACAGAGACGGTGCCGCGACGCGTTACCGCTCGTCAGCCAGCGGCTTGTCCACGAGCAGCGCGGCGGCGTTGTCGTGCAGGATCGCCGCCTGCTCCTCGTCCGTGAAACCGAGTTCCGCGACGGCGCGGATGGCATCCAGCGGATCGTCGACCGGGTAGTCGCTGCCGAAGACCACCCGGTCGATTCCCACCTTGCGCAGCACCCAGGCGAACTGCTCGGCGAACGGGCCGCCTGCCAGCATCGGGCCGGTCACCGAGATGTCGATCCAGACGTTCCGCTCCCAGTGCGGGAAACGGGAGAGGATGTCGTAGAAGAGCAGTTGCGCGAAGCCCGGGCCGTGCGCGTGGGCGAGGATGAGCCTGGACTCGGGGAGAGCCATCGAGAGGTCCACGAACTTGCCAGGCTGGTTCGCGTCCCACGGGGAGTAGGCGTCGAACAGGACAGGCAGCCGGTACTCGGAAGCCAGTCGGACCACCCTGGTGACCGCGGGATCGGCGACGTCGAAGCGCTGGGTGTTCGGGTGCAGCTTGAGCCATGCCGCGCCCGCACTAGCGACCCGGTCGACCTCCCGGAGGGCGGACAGGCCGTCAGCCGGATGAACCGAGCAGACGGGGAAGAAGAAGCTTTCCGAGTCCTGAGCGAGCGTGAGGACCGCATCATTGCGGGCTCGGGTAAGGGCCAGATCGCCCTTGTGCGCGATCGTGAGAGCTGCGGCGCGCCTGACCTGTGAACCACGCACGATCGCTCGATATGCCTCCGGCGGATGCGGAACGGCCACGATCTGGCTGGCTGGGTCAAGCATCGGGTGCGTGTGTCCGTCAATGATGGGTCCCTCATACACGGAGCCATACCATAACAGGACAATTGCCCAAATGAGCAGGCCCATTAGATGCTTGTAACAATAACTCCCTCAAGTAGAGGAATCGCCACCTTCTGGAGTTGCTTACTGTTCATCTAGGGAGCATTTGTGATAATGGGCGGGCACCATGAATCGCCGCGCCGCGCTCGTCGCGTTGTGCGGCTGGACCGCCGAGCACGCCGGCAAAGCCGGCGAGTGCCTGCGGGGCTGGCGCCGCTAGGCACACGCCGATCCAGCCGCTCTAACTCCGTCTGCGCATAACCAGAAACTACAACCCCATGTCCTTGGCGATAATGGTTTTCATCACCTCGGAGGTGCCGCCGTAAATACGGTTGACTCGGTTGTCTGCGTAAAGGCGAGCAATCGGGTACTCGTTGATGTATCCGTAACCGCCGTGCAATTGCAGGCAGCGGTCGATCACTCGGCTGGCGACCTCGGTGCAGAACAGCTTGGCGGACGCCGCCTCGGCGGCGGTCAGCTCGCCGGCGTCGTGCGCTTCTAGTGCCCGGTCGGCGACGGCCTGGGCTGCGTCCACTTCGGCCTTGCAGGCGGCGAGCTCGAACTTCGTGTTCTGGAACGAGGCAACGGACTTGCCGAAGATGTGCCGGTCCTGGGTGTACTGCTTCGCGAGTTCCACCGCCGCAGCGGCCTGGGCGTAGGCGCCGTAGGCGATGGCGAGCCGCTCTTGCGGAAGGTTCTGGCCCAGGTAAGAGAAGCCCTTGTTCTCCTCGCCGAGCAGGTCCTCGGCCGGGACCTTGACGTCGTTGAAGGCGAGCTCCGCGGTGTCGGAGACGCGCAGGCCGAGCTTGTCGAGCTTGCGGCCGACGCTGTAACCCTCGAGCTTCGTGTCGACCACGAGGAGGGAGATGCCGTAGCGGCGGTCGTTTTCCTTCTGCGGGGCGGTGCGGGCGCAGACGATCACCCGGTCGGCGTGCACGCCGCCAGTGATGAACGTCTTGGCTCCGTTCAGGACGTAGTGGCTGCCGTCCGCCGACAGCTTCGCGGTCGTCCGCATCCCGGCCAGGTCCGAGCCGGTGCCCGGCTCAGTCATCGCGATCGCGAACATCGTCTCGCCGGAGATGAACGTCGGCAGCCAGCGCTCCTTCTGCGCCTCGGTGGCGAGCTTGAGAATGTACGGCAGGCACAGGGCCGTGTGCACGCCAGACCCGCCGAAGCTCACCCCGGCCAGGGCGAGTTCCTCGGACTCGATCGCGTTGTACTTGAAGGACGTGATCCCCGCGCCGCCGTATTCCTCGGGCACCTCGATGCCGAAGAGCCCGAGGCCCGCGAGCTTGTAGTAGAACTCGCGCGGCACGATGCCCGCGGCATACCAGTCCTGATAGACCGGAACGACCTCGGCCTGAATGAAGTCCCGCAAGGTCTCCCGGAAGGCCTCGTGGTCCTCGTTGAACACGGTACGACGCATGACTGACTGCTCCTCACTGCCCTTGACGTGCTCTAGGGTCTTGCCCCTGATGCGCTCACCGAAAGCAATCCGTGGGCGACATCATCAAATGTTACTCGTCAGTATTCCAGGCAGCGGGGAGCAGTTAGCCGGTTGGGCGGAGCACGAATCCGTTTCGAATCAGGCGGTCACGTCCGCTCGGGTGAATGTAAAAGCTGCGGCGGCCACGGCGACGACCACGTAGAGCGCGCCGACCAGGAGGCCGTGGCTGAAGGTGGGGCCTTCCGTGCCACCCGAGGCCACCGTTTCGAGAGCGGCGCCGGGCAGCCACTTGGCAGTGCTGGGGTCGATGCGGGCGATGATGTTCTCGACCGCGATCATCCAGGCCAGGCCCGTGATGACCGCGAACACCGCCGAGCGCAGGAACTGGCCGATGGCGAGCCCCAGGATGCTGTAGCCGACAACGGCGAGCGAGATGTCACCGAGCGCGGTGAATAGGTCGCTGAGGCCGGTACCGCTGAACCAGGCGCTGGTCGAAACATGGCGGGCGTGCGCGGCCACCACGGCCACCGCGAACGCGACGACAGCCGCAAAGAGAAACGCGAGCAGCAGGAACGTGAGCACGCCGAGCATCTTGCCCGCGAGCAGCGCGATCCTTCTCGGCTGCCTGACGAGGAGCTGGCGCAAGGTGCCGAGGCTGTATTCGCTTGCCGTCTGGGCGGCGGCGATGCCGAACGCCACGATCCCGAGCAGCATCGTGGCCCGGGTAACGCCAATGATCAGGCCGTTCGGTCGGGCGAGTTCCTGCAGCGACGGCAGGCCACCGTGCCCGGTGGCCGGGGCCTGGCTGAAGATCAGGATGACGAAGAGGGAGGCTGCTGCCGCGAGGCCGACGAACGTAGCCAGCAGCAAGGTCCTGCGCTTCAGCTTCGTCCACTCGCTGGTAAAGGCGGCCCAGGTCACTTGATCGCTCCCATCTCCTGGCCGGGCCGAAGGCCGGCGTCGTCGGTTCCAGTCAGTGCGAAGAACGCCCGCTCCAGGCTCCTGGTCTGCTCGGCGAGCTGGCGGAGCGTGATGCCGTTGCTCGCAGCGAGCCGGTTCAGGTCGGCGGCGCTGACGCCCTCCGACGCGACGCGCACGGTGCCTTCCGCGTCTTGCGTTGTCGTCGAGCAGCCGGCGGCCTCAAGGATCTTGGCGAGCCGCTCGCGGTCTTCGTCGTGCTCGGGCGCGATGATGACATCCCGTTGCTGGGTGGCCCGCAGGTCCGCGACAGGACCCTGGTGCACGAGCCGGCCCGCCCTGATCATGACCACGTAGTCGCAGATCTGCTCAATCTCCGAGATCAGGTGGCTCGAGACCAAAACTGTCATGCCGTCGTCGGCGAACGACCTGATGAGGCCGCGCATCTCGACGATGCCCGCAGGGTCGAGGCCGTTCGTAGGCTCGTCAAGGATCAGCAGCTCCGGGTCGGGCAGCAAGGCCGCGGCGATGCCGAGGCGCTGCTTCATGCCGAGGGAGTAGGAGCGGTACTTGTCATCCGCGCGTTCCGTCAGCCCGGCGCGCGCCAGGGCCGACCCGACCCCGCCGACGTTCAGCTGGCCCAGGCGGGCCAGCGCCTTGAGGTTGTCCCGGCCGCTCAGCTGCGGATAAAACGCGGGGGCTTCGATGAGCGCACCGACCTTGCGCAGGTAGGACGCGGGTTCGGTGAGGCTGCCGCCAAGGATGGACCCGCGGCCCGCCGTGGGGCGGATAAGGCCAAGCAGCATCCTGATCGTGGTGGTCTTGCCGGCGCCGTTCGGCCCGACGAAACCGCACACCGACCCTGCCGGGATGGCGAGGTCTACCTTGTCTACGACGGTTCGGTCACCGAAGGTCTTTGTGAGGTCCTTCGTTTCTACGGCGAGCCGAACCCCGGGGGCCTGCCCAGTCCCCCGCGTCGCCTGAGTCACTGCCATGACGGGACCCTACAAATAGGGGAGGCGCGAGCGAAAAACGCTCTCAGCCGCGTTTCAGCAACCTAATTTTCTTATGTGGTTGGCTTGGCCTTGCTGGCCTGGTGGCGTTCTTCGTGGAAATGATGGTCGCGGACGATCAGGCGCTCGATCTCGGCGAGCTTCCTCGCGGCGAGTTGCCCTTGCGCGGAGGTAACGAGGTCGCGCAGCTGGGTGGTCGCCGTGAGGACCTCGACGCCCACGTCTGGGGCACAGCTGCTGATCTTGGCCTTCGGGTGGTTGAGCAGGACCACCGGCTGCATCCGTACCGGCGAGCCACGGCTGGCAAGGAACTGTTCGAGCGCCGCGAGTGGCTCCGCGAGCTGGACGTTCGGGGGCCGATGGCGCGCGTCTTGCAGCAGTCCGTCCCCCTTGTGGTTCCCGTAGTTGTCGTACCGCGCGTACCGCCACCGTTCCCTGGTAATGGCGAACGTCCCGTTGACGTACTTGACCTCGATCGCGAACAGGCCGCCGGGCCCGAGCAGAAGGTAGTCGATCTCACCGCGCCGGTTGCGGTACCCCTTCACGAGCGCCCAGGCGTCGGTGAGCGTGCGGCCCAAGACGTCGGCTACTTCCTGCTCGCCTTTGATTCCGCCCAGGATCGCTTCCTCGCCATGCGAGAGGGTGAGGGCCGCTGCCCGCCTGGGCGGGCGCACGAGCTGCCGCCACCATGCGGTCACCGCCCAGCGCAGCCGCGACAGCGGGTTGCGGGCCTGGTCACGCTGCTTGCGGGCCTGGTCGATTCGCCGCTGCTGGCTCTCCAGCTCCTGCCGGTACCGCGCTCCCCCCGGCCGCTGGGCCAACTCGCGCCGCCGCCGCGCCTCGGCCAGCATGTCGCTCGGGTGATCGGAAAGCGGGACAAATCGCATACGGCGAGTATCGACGCGCTCACTGGCCTAAGGCAACGGCCGATCGTTTGCGAGTCAGCGCGTTTCGCCGGGCATTGCCGGTCCCCGCATGCTAGCCTCAGCTGCCTCGATCTAATATTCCACGCAAAGAGGTTAATTTCGTACTGGATGACGAAGGAGAGCGGCGTGCAAGTCCTGGATTGGAACATGCTCAGGCGGCGCGGTGGGCACACGACGACCGTCACCATCGGCGGAGAGCGGTTCCGGCTGACCGCCAGTGGCCGGGAAGACGGGACGCTCAGCGAGATCGCCATCACCTGGGGCAAGCATGGCACCGGGACGGCCGGGCTGATGGACGCCTATGCCGTCGCGATCACCGCCGGCCTTGAGCATGGCGTGCCGCTTGCCGACCTGCTGCGACCTGGTCTTGGGCTGCGCTTCGCCCCGGACGGGAACACCGACGACCCGGAGATACCGCAGGTCGGTTCGGCTTCCGACTACTTCTCGCGGCGGTTGGCGGTCGACTGGCTGCCCAGGGCCGAACGGGCGGCCCTGGGCATCCTCACCCTCAGCGAACGCGCCGCCGTCGCTTCACGGCGCGGTGATCAGGAACTTCGGCTGCACATGGACAGCGTGCCGGTCCCGGTACCCCCTGCCGTCGCCGTTGCGCTGGTGCTGTAGTCCTGCGCCGGAACCTCCGTGCAGGCGCTTGTGACCCAGGAATCGATCGCAGTGGCGGTGGACCCGCCACCCGCACCGAAGCCTCCGCCGCCGCTGGTTAGGAAGAACCTGAGCTGTCCGGTGCGCACGAGCTTCTTTACCTGGGCGAGGGTGGGCGAGGGAACCGACCCGCTGAACCCGCCCAAGTCCATGACCTCCTGTCCAGTAGCCAGGATGTACTGTCCAGCCTCCGACCAGGACCCCACGGCCATCAGGTAGGTCGCGCCGTCGCGGTGCGCGCTGACGTAGTCGTAGATCCGCTGCTCGGCCGGGGTAAGGGTGGTGGTGGCGCTTGACGCTATCCCGCCGCCCGCGCCACCGCCTGCGCCACCGCCGGGCCCGCCGAACCCGCCGACCGGGCCGGCGCTCGCGTTGAAGGAACTGCCGCCGTACGCGGTGTCGAGGACCGACGCCGCCCACGCACCGGGCGCGGCGATCACGGCCGCTACCCCGGCCACCAGCGCCGCGGTAACGAGCCGGACCCGGAGCCGCCGGGACAGCAGTGCCGCGACCAGCACGACGAGGGCGACCGCCCCCACCACGGCGATCGCGTCCCGCGCCCACGGCAGGAAGCCCGGGTAGTAGTGCCACAGGAAGAGCGCCCAGGCCACCTGCGCCGCTACGGCAGCCGGGAGTACCCAGGCGCGCCAGCCACCCGCGCGGAAGGCGCGCCAGAACATGACGATCCCCGCTGCGGACAGCGCGGCGAGCGGGGGCGCGAGCGACGCCATGTAAGCGGTGTGCGGGATCGTGCTCATCTTGCTGAAGATCAGCCCGAACGTGACCAGCCAGGTACCCCACATGACGAACCCGGCGCGCACGCGGTCGATGCGGTCCGCCCGGCGCGTCCACGCCAGCCCGAAGACGAGCGCGAGCACTGCCAGCGGGTACAGCCAGCCGATCTCCGGGCCGTACTCGCTGCCGAGCAGCTTGGTCCAGCCACTGCCGAAGCTACTGCCACCCGGCCCGCCGCCTAGCCCGCCCGGGCCGCCGCCCCTGAAGTCCGGGAGTGCCCCTGATCCGGAGGCGCCGCCTGCCCCGCCTGGCGGCGTGTTGCCGGCTGACGTGCTGCCGCCTGGCGCGTAGCCTGCACTGGCCGCACCGCCTGGGCCGCCGCCGGGAAAGGCGCCGGCTGACCCTGTCTCGCTGCTTCCCACGCCTGCTCGGCTTCTGGTCGGACTGGCGCCCCCGCCCGGCTGGCCGGTGGTGGTCCCGCCGGTGGTGACGCCGGGCCCGGACGTGACCGCGCCCTTGACGTTGATGCCGAAGCGTTCAAGTCCGTTGTAGCCGAACACGCTAGCGATGGCGCTGTTGTTCGTCGACCCGTCGACGTAGGGCCGGTCGCTAGCTGGGGTGAACGTGTAGAGGGCGATCCAGGACAGGGACACCGCCAGCATGACGGCCCCGGCCACACCGAGCTGCCAGAGCCGTCGGCGCAGCCGCACCGGCGCCGCCAGCAGGTAGCCGACGGCGAGCGCCGGCAGCACTATCCAGGCCTGAAGCATTTTGGCCTGGAAACCCAGGCCTACCCACACCCCAGCCAGGACGAGCGAACGCAGCCGCGCCTCCGTGACCGCGCGCTGGTAGGCGTCAGCTGCCAGGACCAGGCACATCGTGAGGGCCCCGTCCTCCATGCTGTGCCCGAACATCGACGCCGCGATCGGGGTCAGCGCGAAGAGCCCAGCGGCCACAAGGCCCGCCGACGCCCCTGCCCACCGGCGCACCACCCGGTACATGACCAGGACAGCGACGACGCCTTCGATGACCTGCGGCAGCGCCAGCGACCAGGCGGAGAACCCGAATATGCGCGCGGACAGCGCCTGCGGCAGGAACGACCCGGCCAGCTTGTCGATCGTGACCGTTGCCTGCGGGTCGAAGGCACCGTAGAAGAACGCCTTCCAGCTTTCCGACATGCTCTTGACCGCGACGGAGTAGAACGGCGCGTACCCGGCACGGGTGATGTTCCACGCGTACAGGAGGGTCGCCAGCACCGCGATGCCGAGCAAGGCGGGGCGCGCCCAGCGCGGTTGGTCATCCGGTGAGCGCCAGACCTCCCAGCGGCGGCGGGGGCGCGCTGGCCCCGAACGTTGATCCTCATCCGCGGGCGGGCCCAGCGGATCCGCCAGGATCGTAGACACAGCAGGGCCTCCAGAGGCTACGCGTGGGCCGATGAAAGGCCTGCGCAGCGCTGCGAGGCACCAATCGGGCAAATGACGTTGGCATGGGAGCCTGCCCGATGAAGATCAGCTTCCGCTGAAGAGCATCTGAAGGACGGCAGCGGAAAAGTGTCGTTACTTCATGAATTCCTAAGGGGGCTACCCGGAAAGGGCGTAGCGGATATTAACGCGCCGCGGCGCGCTTACTGTCGCGTTTGGCCTGCCGCCGCGAGCCCGTGGCCAGCGTATCGGCGCGCTCCCGCTCGCTCGCCGGGTTGCGTAGTGCGCGCTCCCCGGCCGGGCTGTCCGGGCCGGCGGGGCCGGTACGGCGCTGCTGCGGCACCATCTCGCCGGCTCCCGGCCAGTCATCTTGTTTCGCGGCCCTGGCCAGCGCCAGCCGCTCAGCGCGCAGCTGTGCGGCGGACTGCCTGGCCAAGACCGCGACACGCCGGCTGACCTGGGACAGGGCACGCTCGAACGCTTCCGCCTTCTGCCTGGCGATGGCGTTCTCCGGCCGCGCGCGGCCGCGGGCGCCGTGCTCGGCCACTTTGGCGCTCGCGCCGCGCCGGTACATGCTGACGTACTTGTTCCGAGCCCGCCTTATCCGGGTCTCAAGCTCGATGGCGGCATCTTCGTCGAGCGCTGTGAGCTCCTCCCGGCCGGTTTCCGCGATGAGCAGTTTCTCGGACTCGTTCAGCACCGCACGCGTGGCTGCGTCCACCTTGTCCCCCTGGTGTTTCTCAGCCTTGCCCGGCGAGTTCCTCGGCGAGTTCCTTCTCGTCACTGTCGGATAGCGAGGTCTTGAGGAGGGTGCCGCCGAACTGCTGCATGGCGGGCCCGAACTTGTCCTCGGTGATCTTCGCGGCCATGATCACTACCGCGGAGTGACCGGGCTCGATCAGGTGCTCTACGCGGTCGCGGAACTGCGCGTCGATGCCCGACTTGCTGAGCACGCCCATGAGCACGCCGACCGCACCGCCGAGCAGCGCCATGCCCGGGACGAAGAACAAGAGTCCGAGCAGCATCCCGAAGAGCGCTCCGGACACCGCGGACGTCCCGATGATCCGCTTAGGCGTGTCGACGTGCGTCTTGCCGTCGGCGTCGACGTCGACGATGGCGAGCCCGCGCAGGTCAACGATGAAGTCCGACTGCAGGCGTTGGACCTCGTCATACGCTCGCCGAGCGGTCTGATGGTCCTCGTATCCGATCACGATCAGATCCGACATCTATTTGCCCCTCCCCCTCATGTGCTGAGGCCCAGCCATCCGATTGCGACCTCGAACTGACCTTACCCCGATGATTACCGGGAGTACACATACCATTACGCAAACGTGCACTGCCGCTGATGACTAGGAAGTTTGCGGCAGAACCGCCGAACGCGAACGAGGGCGCGGGTCGGAAAGGTTGACCATCCGATCGGTCTCGGGGCTCCTGCCTCCGGGCGTCCTTGACGGTGGATAGTTCTGCCCACTGGGCTGGGCAGAACTATCCACCATCGTGCGCAAAGTCCCGTTAATGTGCCGCGAAGTGCTTGGTGAGCGGGTCGAAGTAGAACATGCCCCAGCCCTCCGACAGGTGGTCGTGCCAGGTCGCGTGGCAGCCGACGGTGTCGCTGCCCTCGGGGTAGCCGTCCTGGTCAAGGGTGAGCAAGGTACCGGCGCCGGCGGATTCGAAGGTGAAGCAGACAACCGAGTACTTGCCCGGCTCCCATTCGGGAAGCCGCCACACCTGGACGATGCGGCTGGCGGGGACGAGTTCGACCTGCCGACCGGTGACGCGGCCGCCGAACGGGCAGTACTCCTCCCCCTCAGCGAACCCGGACTTCCCGTCCATGCCGGACAGGGCAGACAGGGCCTTGGCGTCGACGAGGATCGTGTACACGTCGTGGGGGCTGGCTGGGATCGTGACCTGCTGGTGAATGCTCATCGGTTCCTGTCCTCGCGCTGGCGGATGGTCTCGATGGGTTAGACACCAGCCAGGCCGGAGACAGGGCGCAGTTGACCCTTTCCCGGGGCATCCTCAATAGGAGGCTGTCAGCGCCTAGCCCACTCCGCCGCGAGTAGCTGGTAGGAGCGGACGCGGTCGGCGTGATCGTGGGTGATCGTGGTGATGATCAGCTCGTCGGCCTCCGTGGCGTCGCGCAACCGTTCCAGCTGGTCGGCGACCTGCCGCGGGCTACCCACGAATTGCGTGTCGACGCGGTCCTGGACGAGGGCGCGGTCGGCGTCGGTCCACGGGCGGCGGCGGGCCTCTTCCGGGGTCGGGAACTGGATGGCACCCTCGGCGGTACGGATGCTGCGGACCCACGGTCCGTAGCCGGTGGCCAATTCGCGGGCCGTGCCCTCGTCGTCGGCGACCACCACGTCGGCGGAGACGCTGACGTAGGGGCGGTCGAGCTCGGCCGAGGGCTGGAACGCGGCGCGGTAGCCGTCGACGGCTTCGAGGATGGTGCCGGGGCTGACATGATAGTTCGCCGCGAACCGAAGGGCCCGGTCGCCGGCGACCTCGGCGCTCTCCCCGCCGCTGCTGCCGAGGACCCAGACCTGCAGTGCCGCGCCCTCGCCAGGCACCACGTGCGCCTCTTCCCCGTCCGGGGAGCGGTAGGTGCCCGCGATCAGCGCGAGAACGTCGCTGACCTGCTCGGTGTAGTTCTGCGGGTGCGCGTTCGGCAACTGCAGCAGGGTCTTCTGCAGCGTGAACCTGGGCGACTTCAGCAGGCCGGCATAGGAGAAGCGCGGCGGGATCAGCAGCCCGTTCGGAGTGCGGCCATTCGACACGGTCGCCGCCGCACCGCCGGTGGCCAGCGCAGGTGCCTTCGGTTCGCGCGGGGCCCCGCCCGAACGGCCGAGCCCGAGGTCGAAGCGGCCGGGATAGGCCGTGTCGAGCAGCCCGAACTCCTCGACGGTCGACAGCGCCGTGCGGTGCCCCATCTGCACCGCGCCGGACCCCAGCCGGATGGTCGAGGTCGCACCTGCGGTCAGTGCCAGCACGACCGCTGGCGAGGTGCCGGCGACGCCGGGGTTGAGGTGATGCTCGGCGAACCAGTAGCGGGTGTAGCCGAGACGCTCGGCTTGCTGGGCCAGGTCGATGCTGTTGCGCAGCGCTTGAGCCGCGGTCGACCCGGAGGAGATCGGGACGAGGTCCAAGACGGTCAACGGGGTGCTGGTCATGCGTGACTTCCTTCTCAGCCGGTAGTGGCGACCGGCGAAACGGCCGCGGAGTCGCTCGCCGTGGCCCCGGACGCATGCGGGGCGCTCGCGGCTGGGACGGCATCGTCGCCGAGCGGCCCGCCGCCCCATCCCCAGGGTGGATCGGGGATCTCCCGGCGCAGCACCGGGGCGATGTCGGACTGGAACAGCTCAAGGCTGGTCCGGTGCGCGGCAGCGGGAAGTCCGCCAGCGTCGGCGTGCAGGTGCAAAACGGTATGCCCGAACTGCTCGTGGTAGCGGTGCACCTTCTCGATCACCTGGGCCGGGCTGCCGATCAGCGCCGAGGACCGCTCGACGAAGTCTTCCAGCGTGGGAAAGACAGGCTGGACCCCGAGCCGCTGCTGGAACGTCAGGTACTGGGCGAACACGGGACGGTAGGCGTTGATGGCGTCCTGAGAGTTGCGCTCGGCGTAGTAGCCCGCCGTCCCCGCGCCAACCGCGATCGCGGCGGGGTCGTGGCCATAGTGGACCCATCGCTCGCGGTAATAGCGGATCAGTTCGGCGTAAGGGGCGATTGGGTTGGTCACGTTGGCCGAGAAGAGCGGATCACCGTAGCGGGCCGCGAGGTCCACCGACTCCTTGCTGGTAGCGCTGCCGTGCCAGATCCGGATTGGCCGCTGCAGCGGCCGCGGCCACACTTCGGCGTCCATCAGTGGCGGCCGGAACTTGGTGTCGTAGGTGATCTTGTTGTGCTGCCAGAGCCGCCGGAACACCTCATAGGACTCGGCGTTGCGGTCCCACTGGTCCGCCGGCGTTACCTGGAACAGCTCGCGCTGCGCTGCGCCGTTGCCCTTGCCGATGATCAGCTCAAGCCGCCCGCCGGACAGGTGGTCAAGCGTCGCGTAGTCCTCGAAGGCCCGCACCGGGTCAAGCAGCGACAGCGTCGTAACCGCAGTGAACAGGCGGACGTTGCGGGTGAGCGCGGCGATATGGCTGAGCACCACGGTGGGCGACGACGAGATGAACGGACGCTCGTGCCGCTCCCCCACTCCGAAGCCGTCGAAGCCGAGTTCCTCGGCGAGCAGGGCGCTGTCGAGGACCTCGCGGAACCGGTCCGCCGTCGAGACCTGCGCCCCGGTGACCGGGTGCGGGGCATGGACGATCAGCGTGATGTTGATGAACCTCACGACGCGGCCCTCGCGGTCGTCGCCTTGCCGGGGGCGTCGAGCGGAGCGAGCCCTGGAGGATCTAGCGGAGCGAGCCCGAGGTTGTCGCGGAGCGTCGTCCCGGTGTAGTCGGCGCGGAACACGCCGCGCTCCTGCAGCAACGGAACGACCTTGTTCACGAACGGGTCCAGGCCCGCCGGGGTGATGTGCGGGACAAGGATGTAGCCGTCGGCGGCATCGGCCTGGACAAGGTCGTTGATCGACTGGGCGACCGTCTCCGGGGTACCGATAAACGACTGGCGGCCGGTCACCTCGATGACGACCTCCCGGGCGGAGAGGTTGCCTGCCTCGGCCCGGGCGCGCCATTCGTTGGCGAGCGCCACCGGGTCCTTAGCGAACTGCCGGACGCTGGCCCGGCCCTTAGCGACGAGGGTCTCGCTGACCACTGGGTCGAAGTCCGGGAGCGGGCCGTCCACGTCGAAGCCGGGCAGTTCCCTGTTCCACAACTGCTCGATGAACCGCAGCGCGGTCTGCGGTGACACCTGGGCGTGGCGCACCTCGCGGGCGAGGTCGGCGGCCTCGGCGTCGGTGTCGCCGAGTACGAACGTCGCGGCGGGCAGGATCAGCAGTTCGTCACGGGTGCGGCCGAACTTGCCCATCCGGCCCTTGACGTCGGCGTAGAACGCCTGCCCGTCCTTGAGGGTGGAGTGCCGGGAGAAGATCGCGTCGGCCGACCCGGCGGCGAAGTCACGCCCTTCGTCGGAGTCTCCGGCTTGGAAGATCACCGGGCGCCCTTGCGGTGAGCGCGGGACGTTAAAGTGCCCTTCGATGTCGAAGAACCGGTCATGGTGCTTGAACGCGCCTGGCGCCGGGGTGCTCAGGAACTGGCCGGTGTCCTTGTCGGCGATGATCTCATCGCCGTGCCAGGAGTCCCACAACTCGGTCGCGGTGCGCAGGAACGTCCTGGCCCGCTCGTAGCGGTCACCCTGGGCGAGGAAGCCACCCCGCCGGAAGTTCTCGCCGGTGAAGGCATCCCAGCTGGTAACGACATTCCAAGCGGCGCGCCCGCCGGACAGCCAGTCCAGCGAGGCGAACTGGCGGGCTACCTCATACGGCTCGTTGAACGTCGAGTTGATGGTGCCGGTCAGGCCGAGGTGCTCCGTGACTGCGGCGAGCGCCGCCAAGACGGTGAAGGTGTCCGGACGGCCGACGACGTCCAGGTCGTAGATCTGGCCGTTCTGCTCGCGCAGCCGCAGCCCTTCGGCCAGGAACAAGAAGTCGAACTTCCCGCGCTCGGCGGTCTGGGCGAAGCGGCGGAACGAGTCGAATTCGATATGGCTGCCAGCGGCCGGGTCGCTCCACACGGTGGTGTTGTTGACGCCCGGGAAGTGCGCGGCTAGGTGGATCTGCTTGACAGGCTTGCTCATGGGGACTCCCTTTCTTCCAGGTACGTCAGGCAACGTCGCGGCTGTAGCGGTTGGCTGGCCGGGGCAGGCCAAGCAGTCCGCGCAGCGTCGCCGACCAGCCACCGCCCGAGACACTGTCCGGATACGCGGCACGGAATGCGCCGCGCCGCTGCAACTCCGGCACCAGGGCGTCAGTGATCTGGGTCAGGTCGTGTGGCAACGCAGCCGGGCGCAACCGGAAGCCGGTCAGCCCCGCCTCGCTCAAGTCCAACAGCAGGTCGGCTAGCTGGGCCGCTGTGCCCGTGAAGATGCGGGCATCAGAGGTGTACTCGGCGCCGGCCCTTTCATCCATGCGCTGCCGACGAGCGCGGGCGAGGTCGGCGCTGTCGTCGAGGAACACAACGACGTCGCCAAACAGGTGCACGTCAGGCCGCCCGGCCTTTTCCTGCGCGACACGGATCTCCGTTACGATCTCGGCGGCGTGTGAGCGGTCGCGGGGCGTGACGAAGCCGACGTCCGCCGAGCTGGCGATCAGCCCGTACGGCACGCTGGCGTGGCCGAGCGCGGCCACGATCGGCTGGCCCTGCGGCGGGCGCGGGGTGATCGACGGGCCCTTCACCGCGAACCACCGGCCCGCGAAGTCGATGTAGTGCAGCTTCTCGCGGTCGATGAAGCGCCCAGTGGCCACGTCGCGGATCTCCGCGTCGTCCTCCCAGCTGTCCCAGAGCCGGCGGAGGACCTCGACGTAGTCGGCTGCTTCGTCGAAATGGGCGACGACCTGCCGCTGCACCTCAGGCTCGTTGTACCTTGCAGCATCCAACTGCCCGATCTCACGGCGGCCGAAGTGCGCCGCAGTGTCGGCGCGGCCGCCGATCTGCACGCGCACGCCCGCGCGGCCGGTGCTGGCGTAGTCGACGGTGGCGATCGCCTTGGACAGGTGAAAAGGCTCTGTGTGGGTCGTGACCGCCGTTGGAATGAGGCCGATGCGCCTGGTGGCCGGCGCGACCCGGGCGGCGATCAGCACCGCGTCGAGGCGGCCACGGACCCGGTCGGTGCGCTCATCGTGGCGGAAGCGGTCATCGGACTGCAGGTCGAGTCCGTCCTCGATGGTGACGAAGTCCAGCAGGCCACGCTCGGCCTGTTGCGCCAGGTCCACCCAGTAGCCCGGAGTGAAGAGGCGGTTAGGTTGCGCGTCTGGCTCGCGCCAGGCGGCCGGGTGCCAGCCGGCACCGTCCAGCGCGACGGCCAGATGCAGAGGGTTCGTCGGGGCGGACACGGTGAGCTCCGTTTCGGGTGTCGCCAGTCGAGCGGGCAGCCCGCTCGACTGGCGTGGACACGGGGTAGAAAGCTGGGTCTCTCAGAAGGTGGTGGCTGGGTTGAGCTCGGACTCGGTGATCTCGGTGCCGTCGACGCCCCACTTGTCGAAGATCTTGGTGTAGTCGCCGTTGGTGATGAGCTCGTTGACCGCGTCCGACAGAGCCTTGGCGATCGGGGATCCCTTCCCGGTCACGAACCCAACCGGGGTCGAGCTGATCTGGCCGAGGAACTTGGTGCCAGCGATGTGGGTAGCGTCGTACTTCAGGCTCAGCGTCGGGCCAAAGTACAGGTCCACCTTGCCGTTGGCCAGGCCGAGGAAGATGGGCGCGGAGTCGCTGAAGTACTGCACTGTCCAAGGCTTTTTCCCGATTGTGGAGCACTTAGACGCATTGCTGGTCAACAAAGTCTGGAACGTCGAGCCCGGGCTGGTAGCGATGGTGTAACCGCAAGCGTCAGTGATTTGCGAGATAGAGCTGGCACTCACGCTCGACGCGCCGAGGAACGCCTGGCCGTCGTTGAGGTAGGTGGCGAAGTCAACGATCTTCTCGCGGGCTGCCGTCGCACCGAAGTTGTCCTGCCCGACTTGATACTTGCCGTTCTGCACGCCCGGGATGATCGTGGCGAACGTACCGTTCTGCACGTCCCAGTTAATGCCGAGCACCTTGGCGACGGCGTTGCGCAGGTCCACGTCCAGGCCGACGTTCTGACCGTCAACCTGCCCGCCGTGCGGCAGGCCTGCGGTACCGGGGTTGATGGTGGTGCCGAGGATCAGCTTGCCGCTCGATCGCACGCTGGCGGGCAGCTCGGCGTTTAGCTTCGGGTCTTCCGCGACTGAGGAGACGACATCTTGGTTCGGGATTGCGGTCGAGTTGGCCGAAGGCGCGGCAGCGGCGGCACTGCTGGCCGGCGCGGCGCTCGCGGCACCGGAGGTAGCCGCGGCGGGCGAGGAGCTACTCGATGAGCTGCAGCCAGCTAGTACGAGCGCGCCACCGGCGGCGAGGGCCGCCGCCGCGGCTAGGAGGCGAGGCCGGCGGGCCGGATGTCTTTCGGTGATCACGAAATTGTCCTTCCAGGTAAGGGTTCATTCACAAGTCGTCAGGCAGGGGGCATCACTCCCGGCAGGCACCGGGAGTGCATGTAGTCGTGAGCAAAGCTCAGCGCGCCCGGCTCAACACACGGGCCGGGGCGGGCTCACAAGACGGCGGCCAGGAACGCGCGGGCGCGTTGGTGGCGCGGGCTGGTGAGGACGCTTGCCGGCGGGCCGGATTCGACGATGCGTCCGTCGTCGAGGAACACGACCGAGTCGGCGACCTCGCGGGCGAAGCCGATCTCGTGGGTGACCACGATCATCGTCATCCCGCTGGCCGCTAGGTCACGGATTACCGCCAGCACGTCGCCGACCAGCTCCGGGTCCAGCGCGCTCGTCGGCTCGTCGAACAGCATCAGCCGCGGCTGCATCGCCAGCGCCCGGGCGATCGCCACCCGCTGCTGCTGCCCGCCGGACATCTGCCGGGGGTACGAGCCTTCCCGGCCGGCCAGCCCGACCCCCTCCAGCAGTTCGCCGGCCGTCGCGATGGCCTGCTTGCGCGAGACGCCGGCCGCGACCGGTCCTTCGATGATGTTCTCTAGTACGGTCATGTGCCCGAACAGGTTGAACTGCTGGAACACCATCCCGATGTGCGCCCGCTGGCGGGTCACCTGGCGGTGCGGCAGCTCATGCAGCCGGCCCCCGTGATTGCGAGAGCCGTCGTACCGGTAGCCGATCAGCTCGCCAGCGACCTCGACGAACCCGGAGTCGGGCTTTTCGAGGTGGTTGACGCACCGCAGCAGCGTTGACTTCCCTGACCCGGATGGCCCGAGGAGGACGGTTACTTCGCCCTCGCGCACGTCCAGGTCAATGCCATCGAGTACCCGGTGTGAGCCGAAGTTCTTACGCAGGCCGCGGATCCGCACCAGCGGCAGCGACTCCTCCAGGGCCGTTTCCGCTGGCCCGCCCGCAGCGCTAACAGACACGCTCATACGGCCACCTCGCTGACGCTCGGAGTTCGCATTCGCGGACGCACAGTACTTGCCGATTCGCTCGCAAGCTCGCTCATGCCAGCCCCGCCAAGTCGTTCCGGGTGCGGCCACGGTGCTGCCCGAAGGGGCCGAGCAGGTTCCCGAGCGCGATCTGCCACAATCCCCGGCCTGGGCCTGAATCGCGGCGTTTACCGCGGGCGTAGTAACGCTCGATGAAGTACTGCCCGATCGACAGCAGGGTGGTCAAGATGATGTACCAGAGGGTGGCCACCATCAGCAGCGGCATGATCAAGAAGTTCTGCTGGTAGATCAGTTGCACCGAGTACAGCAGGTCCTGCACCGCGATCACGCTCACGATCGAGGTCGCCTTCAGCAGGCCGATCAGCAGGTTTCCCGTCGCCGGCACGATCGCGGGCATCGCCTGCGGGAGCACGATCCTTCGGAAGATCCGTCCCCGGCCTAGCCCCAGCGCCTCCGCCGCTTCCGACTGGCCTCGCTCCACCGACAGGATGCCACCGCGCACGATCTCCGCCGAGAACGCGGCGATGTCCACGGTCAGCCCGACGAAGGCGGCCAGGATGCCGGTGAACAGGTGCGCCGTCTTGACCGTGACGAACTCGTGCCCGAACGGGATCCCGAGCGACAGCTGAGGGTACAGCGAGGCAATCTCGTACCAGAACAGGAGCTGCACCAAGGGCGGCACCGAGCGCACCAGCCACACGTAGCCGAAGCTGAGCGAGCGCAGGACGGGGTTGGACGACAACCGCATTGCCGCCAGGCCGATACCCAGCAGGAAGCCGCACGACATCACCGCTGCGGTCATCCACAGCGTCAGCGCCAGGCCGCGAATGATCGACCCGTTGACGAAGTAGTCACCCACGATGCCCCACTGGAACCGCGGGTTAGTGACCACCGTGTGCACGAGCATCGCGAACAGCACGAGCACCACGAGCGCACCGACCCACTGGCCCGGGCGGCGCGAAGTTACCAGCCGGGCCGTGAGCAGCCGCTCGTCGTCGCCGCGCGCCACCAGCAAGCGCCCGACGAGCTGGTCCTCCGGGTCATGCGAGGACACCTCAAGTGCAGCTGGCCGCGCACCCGGGGCGGGCGCCGCGGGACCAGACAGAGGAGGAGATGTCACGTAACAATCCGTTCTGCCGGTGCGGCCGCTGGTGTCAACTACTGGGCGAAACCACCATAAGCACGGCTTCCACATCTCGTCAATACCGACTGACATACTAGGAAATATGTCACGCTCCGCTGCTTACTGGCCGGCGGCTTGCTGCGGCTCGCCCGTGGCGGCACCCTCAATCGTCGCCCAGCGCGCAGCAGATTGAGTTTGCTACGGGGTGTAATACGCGGCCGTTCTGGATGATGCTCTTAGGTTTTCGGTCGTTGCTCTGGGCCGCGACGGGTGACAGGAGCGGTAGTCGGCGCGG
>Ga0310811_10003781_pt1 | contig 19091 bp, 16 predicted proteins | sample YCmetagenome_FD_207642 | JGI IMG/M metagenome (GOLD analysis project Ga0310811, IMG submission 207642) | Soil microbial communities from experimental microcosm in Duke University, North Carolina, United States - YC | ecosystem: Engineered > Artificial ecosystem > Soil microcosm > Unclassified ...
CTATGCAGCTTACCATTCTCGTTGGAGACACTGGAGGTTATCATACACCGACAAGTTGCAGGATGGTAATTCGGTGTGCCTGGTGCCAGCAATGGTCAAGAATGGATAGGAATATTCAATAGGCGCATCAGTGAACTAGTGAACAGATGAGAAAGTTATGTAATTAAGCAATATATTGTAGAGCATTGCAACAATTTTAATCTTCGTAAATTAATTTTTAATTTGCTGACTGCTTTGACTTGCCATCTTCGTGCATAGTCACATTGCCTGCACCCGAACACATCACTGGTCTCGTTGGAAGCTTAGGAGATGATCACCCCTGCGATGACGGCTCAAATTATGACGTGAGTATTCAGAATGCACAGTTCTCAGGCCTGTACTTGAAGTAACCCACATGCGCAGGCCCTCCTCATCTTCGATATAATCAGTCCTGCCACATTACATCACAATCCTGACAGTTTAGATAACTGCCTTGTTGGACTGGTAGAACTAGAGAGGCAAAGGGTGACAAGTGATGGAAGGTGTGATGTGACATTATCCCGACGCGTTACTTACTATGAAACACGCATATACTGAACAGCAAGCATGTCATGAGTCCCAGCGAAAAGATCTGTACTTGTATTTGCTCAATCAATGTTGCTGACTTGCCACATTTCTTTTAGTGTTCATGCGAGCTTCACCACAGTTGAGGACACCCTCCTCATGAAATACATTGCAACATATAATCCTGCTAAGAAATACAGATTTGGAAATGCCTTGTACAAACACCTTGAGTCAAACATGAGTTTCTCTCATGTTCATCTTGTAAAACAATTCTAACACTGATATAGATCGACAACAAATGGAACTGGTCCAGACTCCTGGCAGTACAGATACAGGAAGAATATGGAAGAACCAAAATACCCCTGAAAGTACCTGCAACATAGCCCTGAGCTATATGTCACTGTCAATCGACTTGTATATGCACTCTTGGAAAGCAATTGTAGTCATAACAGTTCCTTCATCAGAGTTAGCTAGAAGCTAAGTGTGATGTGCTCGGATGTTAAGGATGAGGCATGGTCCCAGCATAAACAATTGCATGGCAGAAACAATTTGGCTAACACCATTATAATCTGCACTCCCATGGAAGAGAGGTTCTATTGGAATAATGATGAGTGGAAAGGTTTATATATCAGTTGCATATTGTACATACCAACAAATTGGGAGACAGAGCGCTGAATGTGAAGAGAGACAACAGCAAAGCTAGTGCATGAGGAAGTTCAGCAGAAAAACTATGGTTGCAGTTAAATCATGAGCTCATGCTGCAAAGTAAACCCCATGTGACTTTATTAGAACCATAAAACAGTCCTTGGTGTTCCACCTCAATTGTCATTGCAAGTCATGGAAGTGTTTTATAACAATCCAGACTGCAAGAGACAAGGCAAGGACCTCCCATGTGAGCCCTGTCATGTATGCCCAATCAAAGCTGATCAGAAGTGGGGCATTTTCTTCTGTGTAGTTGATTTTGCACTGGTAGATGCCAGAGAGAACAACCTCCTCTGGGATCAATCTCATGAGCCTTGTGTGCTTGAATCTTTCATACACACTCAAAACTTACCTGATCAAACATGGCTCTCTACTATTGTGAGGAGCACTCTGGTTGTGATTGTGAGAGTCAGTGGGATTGCTGCAAGAAAGATGAGCATCTTTTGGGATCCTTGATACATGGCATGTATCCAAATGATCATGGCAACTTGTGCATGATATTTCAGTGAAGTCAATGCTGCTGCAGTTAAGCAACTCACTGCCCAGTGTGACTACTGTGACAATGGGCATCCAGGTATACAGGTGCCAAAGAATATTACCTGGAAACCCCAGCTACTGATGAGCTTCAGAGTTCCTTCAACACACTCACAGCTGTAAGTGGTCATTATGTTGAATGAACATGTTGGCCAAGAATCTTACTCACCCCTATTGTGGAGGCATAGTTAGTTGGACTGGAATGGCAAGGCTCAGTGTGAAAGACCCACTAGATCATTCACTGAGAGTGTCGGGACATGAACTACATCCTGCCAGTCAGAGACAATTAACACTGTTTGTAAGAAGACATGCACAGGATGATGGTGCTACTTGTTAGAGATGGCTTGTCATTACAATGCCAACTGGATAACATTGATGACACACCCATAATAAATCACTCCAAGGCAGCACAACTATCACTAGTCAGTACAACTTGCCAATGGTGGTTGTAAGACAAAGTGCATACACTGAGATATAGAACCATGATGAGGGACCAGCATTGCGACTGCCCAGAATTGAATATATTATCCATGTTGATACTGGATTCTACTCACCCAGACAAGTTCAAACTATGGAAACATAGTGAGTGAGATGGTTTCTTTGATAAATATATCAACCTACCTCTTGTCCAGAAGTTAGTGCTAAAGAATATTATAAGGAAATCAGTAATTGCCTCATGGTAAGTAGAATAACACTCACCCCAATTGTATATCACCACAGTAGAGGACGCAACTGCCAAACCAAAACTGAAGATTATTTAGTGAAAGCATCACCAACATCTTCTGATTTGTTTCCAATGAACCTGTGTAATAGCTGTAAATGACCATAAAATTGATTGTTGGACACCAAATGGGATTATTTGATGTGTAGGTCATATTCAAGCGATTGGTATCAGTGAGTATTAACCTAGCAGTCTAGAATTGAAGCTTGCAAACATTAGCTGTTATGTGGATCTGCTACTGACCAGTGTTGTGCGAAATGTTGGAATGCACAGTTTGGGACAGCTGTTGGACAGATGATTTGTTTCCAAGGCTACCCATTTGTTGGTTGTAGCACATCATGCATCATGTTTGGTAATCATGCGTCCGCTTCTTGCACCAACACCTTCAGCCTCAGCGCTGATTCTTCTTCATTGGGCTACATACAGACAGTACTAGTGTTCCTTGTGGTACCACTAGTACTGTACTTGTCTCAAAATGCATGTACATTTATTTGGTATTGATTTTGTAATAGATGAGGCCTGGTGGACAGAAAACCTCATGATTGAAGCATGATCATGAGACATCAGTCCAGGGATGAGCAAACATGAGTCGAGGGCTTGGTGCATACTAGTCAGCACTGTTACAATGTATTCTAAATTGCTATTCACAACAACAAAGTGAGCATCAATGTCAAACAGATCAGCATGTACCAAGTAATCAATCAATGGTCCTGACACACATCCCTACTACACATCATCATCATCCATTTCCCTCACCATAGCTGATTACATTATGCTGAATTGACATGATAGCAACCCTGAGGTCTGAGGCCTAAATCATCAGTCAGCCCAAGTAGCAGTACCTATTAGGCCTGCATATAGAACCCCACATAAAATGCTATGCACAAATGATGGATCACAAATACAATCACAGAAATGTCTTCACCACTGACTCAACTCACCTGGACCCCTGTGCAAGCAGCAGCTCTTCATGGCATCTGCACTGCAATGAGTGCTTTCAAGCCTACATTCGGACAGGCACAATCACTTGCTGAGTGCACGCAGGTACCCAGTGAAGGAATCCCAGAGGGAATTCACATCTCTTGTGAATTAGCTTCGCTTTCCTCTCGAATCCCTGCATCTATTCACTCAACCTCAATCAAACCGGGTCAGATTCCCATCTTCTTTTATACTGATGCACCTTCTGAGTCCTTTGCTGATGTGAAGAAAGACGTCAAAGTCATACTTCATGTGCATGGAGGTGGCAACATTTCTGGACATCCAACAGAACAGAGGTTTATATCATTGTTCTCTCACATGCTTTGTGCACTTGGGAAGAAATTTGGAGCACAAGGATCCACTGCACCAATCATTGCAGCTCCTTCCTATAGATGTTACGGACTCGGATGGAGTATGCCAACAAAGGCAATCTACAGCACCAATAAAGGTGATTCTAGATCAGGACCAACTGAAGTGGAACTTCGTCGGGCTATGGACTCCTGCAGGATCCGATCGTCTAGACTCCCGCAGGATCTAGAGCTGTTTCGAGGTCAACAAGGCTAGCCTCCTTCCCAAGGAGCTAGAGTTCAAGTTATCAGAAAGAACCGAGTAGATTCAAGTTAGGGAAATACAAGCAGTAACTATGTTCTTAAATAGGTAAAGGAAGCGAACACGGACCAATGTTAATAGTACAAGAAAGGAAGGTTCATGGGAAAATGAGTTAGGATGAGTCAGAGATAGGAGAGGCATGAGGAAGCAACAAGGTGAAAAGGAAGTAAGTGAAGAGTCAGTGAAGTGATGTAGAAACATAGTGGAATGGAAGAGAAGCGTGCTTGTGAGAAAAGAATAGGGTGACTGTAACATTACCCCCCTGTCAACGTCTAAAGTCTCCAACTTTAGTTATCCAAATTTAAATATAAGTCTGCAGAGTAAGTGTCGTCAGTGAGAGTCCTCTTCTCAATCGCTTCATATTCTTCATCCATGTGGTCTTCATATGCCTTTAACTGAGAAAGGAAGAGCCAGGATCCTGGTCTGGCTGTGATGACATGTGTTCCTTTAAGCTTAGGGCAGAAGCAGGTAAGGTGTTTTGGGGTGTGGTTATGGCAAATACGGCAGAAGTATCAAGGGCAGTGAATCTGATGATGTCTGTCATCTCTGCAGTAGTGGCAAGTCATTCTGGAGTAGTCAACTCCATTGTGGTCATAAAAGATTTCTTCAGAAGGAGCACAAGAGTTGGTGGGGGAAGGTGGACATGATGGTTCTTGGGGCGTGATAGATGGTTCAGAGTCTTCCTCTTTGATGAGAGGGACAGGGGATGGTGTGTATGGTCGGGATAGACCTACTCCGAATGCGACAGAATTCCTTCTCTTTCCACAACTCTTGCAAGGGGCTCTGGCTGATTGGATAGCGAGCTGAGAGGAGGGAGGTGGGACTGGGGTACTTTCATCTGAAGCCTCGGATGGGGAACTGGGGACATCTAATGATGGGGAACGCATAGGTTGCATAGGTGCTGGTCCGAAAGGGTCGCAAGACCCGTGTCTAGATTCAGTGATTTCACGAATCATTGAAGGGGTGAGTGCTTGCTCAAACCCACGTTCAAGGAGTTGATCAGCGAGGACAAGCTTGATCTTGGTCATATGATAAATAATGGAGCGCTTGGTAGCCTCCTCTTCAGGGGCATTAATAGTGTGAGCGTAGCTGGAAGAGAGATCCGCACTGCGATAGGTGGTGATGAGGGAGAGGGCAATGGGATCTTCGGAAAAGAAGTGGTCTAGTGGAAGAGTGCATGGGAGGGAGAGCAGGGTTGATTCTACAAGAGCGTGTTTATGGTGGAGTTCGAGTTGAGAGTGGTGAGTTTCAAGAGAAGACTGGGAGGATTGTGAGGAAGGCATGTTTCGGGTTCTAGTTGGTGAGGAATCGAGAGATCTGAAGACGTTTCTTATAGGTTTTTAGGATCTCTTGGGCGTTGTTCATTTCTTTTTCGGGTATCCATGAGTTATTGGAAGAAGGGTATCCCTTCCATGACACGAGGAAGTGGCATTTTCCTTTTACATTTCCCTTATGAGCGAGGATGGCTTTGATTTTGTATTTTTCTTGACCATTGATGATGTTAGGAGGGGGTTCAGTATTGTTCGGACCATGGATTTCTGTCTCTTGATAGGACAATAGTTCGGAAGCATGAAACACAGGGTGTGATTTCCAGGAGGAGGGGAGTTGGATCTTGAATGTGATAGGGGAAAGGATGGCTTCAACTGTGAAGGGGCCGTATCACTTAGGAGTGAGCTTCTTAGAAGGGAGGGCGGAAATGAGGTTCTTTGCTGAGAGCCATACTTTCTCACTGACTTTCCAGGGTTCGAACTTCTTTCTGTAGGATCGAGCGGCCATGCATTGCATTGCAAGATTGTGGCATGCAACGGCTTCTTCTCTAGTCTTCTGGAGGTATCTGATTTGATCTTCTGTGGCAGGGATAGTGGAGTTCGGTAGAATATGAGGGATGCCTCGAGGTTCATATCCCATCATGAGGAAGAATGGGGAGGCGTTGTGGGAATCATGCTTTTGGTGGTTGTGGACGAATTCTGCCATAGGAAGATGCTTGACCCAATCAAGTGGTGCGGAGCGGCAGTAAATGCAGAGATAGGTTTCTAATTCTTGGTTCAGACGTTCAGTCTGTCCGTCAGTCTGGGGATGATAGGCAGTGGAGAGGGTGACTTTGTAGTCAAGGAGTCTTCCGAGTTCTTTGGCGAACTTAGAGGCGAACTGGGGGCCTCTGTCAGAGATGATTTTGTCGTAAAGACCAAATCTCAAGAAAACTTTCTTGAAAAATAATTGGGCGACACCTTCAGATGTGATAGTTTTCTTGCAAGGTGAGAGAATTACCCCCTTCATAAGCCCATGGTCTACCACGACCATGACTGATTCAAAACCTCCAGATTTGGGTAAATCAGTGATCAGATCTACGGACATTTGGGAGAAGGGGCGTGTCACAGATGAGGGGATAGGGGTCAACGGGGGATTGGAAGGATGTGTGTCAGATTTCATTTGCTGACAAAGGGTGCAACCCTCAACGTATTTTCTGATGAATGTGCCCATTCCAGGCCACCAGTAGTCACGCTTGACTAGTTCTTCTGTTTTGAACCATCTGGGGTGTCCAGCGGTAGGGTGATCATGGTGAAGGGTAAGGATACGGTGGCAGAGGTGAGCAGGGACATAAGCTCGATCTTTATAAAATAGGGTTCCATCATCAAGACGCCAGTCGGAAAGGGCGGATTTCATAGGGGGTGTGCTTAGCCTGTCAAGGGCTTGTTGTGCAGCAATAATCACAGGGTCAGAAAGGGGATTGGTGGATTTCAAGGTGTTGGCAAGGTTGATATCAACAACTCAAGCAAAAAGAGTATCAGGGAGGAGAGTGACATCTGCATTGTCAGCAGGATCAGAGGAATGGTCAGGGCAGTGTGAGAGGGCGTCAGGAGCAGCGAGCTTGGTTCCTGGGACATGGTGGAGTTCTAGGTCGAATTCATTCAAGGTTAATTGCCATCTGGCTTGACAGCGTGTGAGGTTCTGTGCAGATCGGAAGTATAGGAGATTCTCATGATCAGTGAATATGATGACAGGGTGGGGATTCCCTTCAAGGTAGTGCCTCCATGCTTTCAGGGCATGGATGATGGCAAGGAGTTCTCGATTGTAGATCTGGTAGTTCCATTCAGCAGGATTGAAGGATTGCGAAAGATATCCGCAAGGATGGTAAACTCTGTTCTCATCAGTCTGGAGTAGGACTGCACCGGTTGCAACAAGCGATGCATCAGTGGCTAGGGTGAATTGTCGAGAGGGGTCAGGGTTTCGGAGGACGGGTTCAGAGAGGAAGCATTGCTTCAGCTTCTCAAAGGAGTCGGTGCATGCTTGCGTCCATGCAAAGACGGAATCTTTCTTTGTGAGATCAATCAAAGGTTGTGTGAGGTCAGAGTAGTGGGAGATGAAGTGGCGATAGAAGTTGCAGAATCTGAGGAATGATCAGACTTCTTTAATGGAGGTGGGAGTCTGCCATTGGCTGATACTGGACAGTTTGGCAGGGTCCATGGCTACTTGCCCAGGACGGATGATCATGCTGAGGTAATCAACTTCTTGGGCATCAAAGGTGCATTTTTCAGGTTTTAGGAAAAGGGTTTCTTTGCAAATGATTTCGAGGACTCGGCAGGTTCATTTCTGGTTTTCTTCAAGGGTTTTCAAAAATATAAGAATATCGTCCATGTAGATGATCATCCATCCTTCAGCGATCTCTTTCTGGAAGGTCTGATTCATATAGGCTTGGAACGTAGCAGGGGAATTGCACAAGCCGAAGAACATTACTTTCGGTTCGAAGAGTCTGAAGGAGGTGGTGAATGCTGCTTTCCAGCGGTCATCAGGATGAATCAGGATGTTGTTATATCCAGATTGGACATCCATCTTTGTGAAGAATTTCGCATCGCTTAACTTAGTGATCAGAGGAGGAATCAGAGGGAGAGGGTAGGCATTCTTTATCGTCCATTCATTGATGTAGCAATAATCTTGGCAGGGTCGAAGAGAGCCATCTTTCTTTCCTATGAAGAAGAATCCACTAGCTTGCGGAGATTTCAATGGTTGGATAAAATCTTTGGCGATGTGTTCATCGAGGAATGCTTTTACAGTGTTGGTTTCTTTTGGGGAGAGGGGGTAAGTCTTTGCAGACTTCAGGATGAATCCTGGTTTCATTTCGATTCTGTGATCTACTCCAGGGTGAGATGGTGGGAGTTTGTTTAAGCTGTCTTTGGCAAAAACATCAATGAAGTCGTGAAGGTAATCAGGGACTAATTCTTTGAAAGTTTTCTTCTTCTTTTCTTGGGTGTCTTTAAGGGCAAATTCTTGCGCCTTATTACTAGTCTTCAGGTATTCGTCTTCTTCGGTCTTACATGTGTAGATCCACGAGTTTCTTAAGGGTCTAAGAGCAGCAGTTCGTTGAATCTCAGAGGCAGAAGTGCCATCACAAGTAAGGGGAGAGTCAAAGGAGAGGTTTTTGTGAAGGGTTACAGAAGTTCCATCTTGAGCATACTCGATCAAGACCTCATCATCATTGATAGGGTATGTTACTGGATCATCTACTTTTCTGGCGAACATAGAAGAGTCATCCCAGACGTCTTCCATGGTATCATACTGGGGTGGTTCATTGTCAGGGTCTAAGATGAGCGCAGGGGTAGGTTCTTTCTTTTTCTTTTCTTTTCGTCGTTCAAGGGTTCTCTTCCCATCTTTGGGAAGTGGAGAGTGAAGGGGAGCGAACTGCTCTAAGTCTTCTTCTTCTTCGATCAAAACTTTCTTTCTAGGTTTTGGCGGTGGAGTTGGATTTGGCACAGAGTTTTCTTTCCAAAGCTTTTCAAAGGCTTGTTCGAGTCAGAGAGATCTAGGGGTCGGTGGGAGTTGAAGGGTGTCTTTGGCCCAGTCAATGTCAGGGTTCATGGCGGTTAGCCAGGGTTTTCCAAGGAGGATCATATCACGATCACTCATGTTCATGATGTTGAATTTTCCAAACACCAATCTTCCATCAATCTTGATTGCAAGATGGCAGTAGTGCATGATGGGGTTTTTGGAGATCTTTCCTTCGGCAGTTCAGATGGGGAAAGGAGTGGTGAAGTGATGGGTTTTGATGCCATGCTTTCGGACAAACATCCAATGGATGAATGTGGCAGCTGCACCACAGTCGACAACAGCAGTGGTTTGCAATGATTTGTCAGGGTGTACAGAGGAAAAGATGGTCACTGGGACCCTTAATTCTTTAGGTTTTCCTACATTCTGAACAATATGTACATCTAGTGAGGAGGTGGCTAACATTGCAGTAGGCCCCCTATTCAAAAATCCGTTCTTCTGGTGTTGAGTTCTTCATCGTCAGAGAGTTCTTCAATCTTCATGGTGTCTTCATCATCAGGTGCTGTACGCCTTACCGTTTGCTTTCCTTTCTTCTTCTTATCAGCATCTCCGGTGTTTGGGTGCTTGTCAGGGTCGTTAGCCCTGTGTCCTTTCTTACCACATTTGAAGCAGCGGCCTTCTTTCATATAGGCTTTCTTGTCAGCCTCAGATAGACGGTCTATGTCCATAGCATCAGGGTCATTCCTGCGTGGGGTGAAACGAGGTTTCGGTCCTCGGTTGTTGGATTGGTTTTGAGTATCAGAAGTCGAGGTTCTGTGGGATAAAAGAAGCTGATAGGCGTTCTCAATGGAGATCACTTTTTTGTACATGGCCTCCATTTCGATGGGGATGTCTCCGGAGTTACAGAGCTTAGAAAGAAGAGCGGGTTTTAATCTGCGGATGAAATAATCTTTCTGGGCATTAAAGCTGTGAATCTCTGCTTGATTACAGAGCTGCTTGAAGGTGGAGATGTACTCGCTCAAGTCGTTGCCTTGTTTAAGGGCGTGTAACTTGTGGAGCACAGTACTGGCAGAGTCAATGGGGTTGAAAGCTTCTTCAAAATGGGTTAGGAATTGATCCCATCTCCCATATCCATTTGGTAGTCCAGTAGCAGGGTTTAGTTCATGTGTGAATGTGATGGTGTCTTCCATCCATGCTGCAGCAGTGCCTTCTTTCATAAATGAAAGAGCGAATGCGATCTTTCACATGTCGGTATCATAGATCTCAGAATTTACATCGAGATAGAGGGTTATGAGTCATACGAACTTCGTTGTCTCATCTCTGTTACCACTGAAGTCAGGCGGAGTGCAGATTTTTCGTTCAATGGGTTTCAGCATGTCATTGTCGTCTGAATTGGAGTTGTCTGAGTCAGAGGGTTCTGGTTCTGGTTCTGGTGGGGAGAATCTGGGATAGGGTTCTTCTATGATAGAAGGTTCCGATTCTGGTTCTGAGCCTGGGTTGGAGTCAGGTGAGGATGCGTCTGGGATTTCTTTGTCTCTGTCTTCTACAACTGCTGGTGCAGGTACCTCAGAGGAAGTACTGATGCTGTGAGAGAAGGATGGGCCTGGAACAGCAAGTGCAGGGAGGACAGGGGTGCGAGGGGTTTCAAAGGTTCCTTGTGAAGATGATCTTCTGGGAGAAGTTGGGGGGTAAGGGGCGTAGAGTCAGGTAAACTCCGCTTGCGCTGCTTGGGCTTTTGGTCTGGGGACTCTTTCAAGTCCTTTCATGGAGAAGGGGTTTCTAGGTGCCACTTTGGCAATTAATCAGTTTTGTTGGTTCTGGGGTAATCTCTACAGATGGAGGGGTTCAGAGGTAACTTGAATCTTTTGTTACGGACTCAGATGGAGTATGCCAACAAAGGCAATCTACAGCACCAATAAAGGTGATTCTAGATCAGGACCAACTGAAGTGGAACTTCGTCGGGCTAGCTGTTTTGAGGTCAACAAGGCTAGCCTCCTTCCCAAGGAGCTAGAGTTCAAGTTATCAGAGAGAACCGAGTAGATTCAAGTTAGGGAAATACAAGCAGTAACTATGTTCTTAAATAGGTAAAGGAAGCGAACACGGACCAATGTTAATAGTACAAGAAAGGAAGGTTCATGGGAAAATGAGTTAGGATGAGTCAGAGATAGGAGAGGCATGAGGAAGCAACAAGGTGAAAAGGAAGTAAGTGAAGAGTCAGTGAAGTGATGTAGAAACATAGTGGAATGGAAGAGAAGCGTGCTTGTGAGAAAAGAATAGGGTGACTGTAACAATAGACTTGTGACAGTTGCTGAGAACATCTTTCCAGCAGCATTACAAGATCTATTCTCTGCATACCATTACCTGATACTAAAAGGCTTTGTTGCCAAGAATATCACCATCACAGGTGATAGTGCAGGCAGAAACTTGGGTGCATAATAATTTATCAAGTTCTTGTCATATTCATGTCTCACTTTAATCAAGCTCTTGTCCTTACATACATCATCTCACAATCCACTCTCTTGATGCCAGAATGTGTCACACTCCTCTCCCCAGATGCAGACCTCACTTACACCTCCACCTCCATACCTCATGACATTATGCCTCTATCAACCTACCAAGCCTGTTCCTCCCAATATCTAGGCAGTTTCCCTGCTAACAAGCCTCTAGCATCAGGGATCCTAATTCCATTCACCACAAACTGGCCAAAGACATTGGTGATGACTGGCACAGCTGATAATGTTGCAGAGAGCTTATGCAGAATCGTGACTGGTATCCAGGAGGCAGGCAGAATAGCTGAACTTGTAGAGTACATGGATTTGATGCATGGGTGGTGGATGTTTCCTCATGTCTTTCCGCAGTCGGATGATGGGTTGGAGAGGCTTGCAGTTTTTGTATATAATTGAATGGTTTATAGATGAATGTGTGCATGTAACTTATTTAATACCAATTGCACCTTCTGCTACAAAATAATCCATTGTGGTCATGCATAGTCAAGGGCACTTCTGGATTTCTGCCGATATAGCACTATAATATAATTAGTCCAAGTCATCAGCAAAACCCAAGATTCCTTATTTGACTTTGAGCAGCTTATTTAAGCTTTAATTTTCAGGCAACTTCACAAATGCAGACCAAGGCACACCAAGTCAGCCAAAGGTTACTTAGCTTAAGTGGTTTCAAGTCATCCAAGGGAGAAAAGATGATAAGGCTCGAAAATGCAATTAAATACATTAAATCAACAAATATAAGTGCAAATGTCTATGATGCAAGCTCGAAAGCATGATGATCAGCATACTTATTAATGTAGAATGTACAGAAACTGTCATATGAGTTGTAAAGGTTAATGTTGTGATGAAGAAATTGTCTGCCATAGACAGGAATAAGGTGAGCTGCGCAATAGATTGAATCAACATGTATAATGTTGTAGACAGGTGCATTGTTGGTGCTGCAGGCTGGACAGACCATCCACATACCAGTATCTTCATCAGGCGAGTCTCCAATGATATCAAACCACCGCACAATGGCACATGGGTCGAGTGTTCCTCCATAATTGAATGAGAAGAATGCACAAATCCTTGCAACTTCGAGTCCTCAAATGCCCACATTGTTAAGGTCGTACTCAAAGGTATCGGATCCAAAGGGCTTCAGCCTCAGCTCATATGCTGTGCCCCTTTCCCAAGTATAGCCCCATATTTCAGAATACTATAAGTATCGTATCCAAAGATCTGGATGGCTATTGTAGCGTATCCAAAGGTCTGGATGACTATCATATGATATCCAGGTATAGAGACAAGTAACGTATTCTTATCTGAAGGTAAGGATTAGTATTGTATTCCTATCCAAAGATAAGGAATAGTATCATATACTTATCTGGATGGCGTTCAGATATTGGACGGAAGTATAAGGGCTAGTCTAGACAAGTCTAGGACTAGAAACTAACAGAGTATTGACTATCCATAGATAGAGGCAGATGTATATAGACTATCGGATACAATCCTTAAGTTTCGGAGGGTGACAAGAGTTGTTAAGACTCAAGTCTGGATAACAGAATGAGGACAATCTAAGATGATATTTGAACTGGGGTGCTATAGGACATATACAAGAGTTTATATACGATAGAACTACACGAGAGGCTATGCACAAAGTATCACAATGTATAAGCAACACTTATTAGAAGTCAATCATAAGCCAGAAGTTAATCACAAGGGAAATGGATCAGTAAACATAGCCGGAAGTAAGCATAACCGATATACCAGAAAGGAGGATATACTAAATGGAGGAAATAAGCAGTGTTTAATGTTATATGAACAGGATATGAATGAAGAAGCTTATCATGATGGATCCGGTACGGATCTGTGGATTGGATCTGATTGGATCTGACATCCAGAACTTCGGATGAGAAGCGTGAATGTATGGGATATGACACACATCTTCTGACCCAATATTGACAAAAACACAGTCATAGCAAGGGGCCTCATTCCACCACATGGGACAAGCATGAATGTGCTCAATTCGCATTCCACCTATCCTGCTTAGGCCACTCGGGGCAAAGAACTGTGAGCATGCTGAGTTGAACACCCATATTTTGCCCTCATATTGAGGGCATCCTGCAATAGGAATTTCTGATGCATCTCATGGATCATCTGGATGTGTTTGTTGAAAGAGAAAATGGCAGACCATATCAGGTAGATGGGGGATATTCAGCTCTTCAGCAAGAGCCAAGATGGTGCATGCACACTTCATCTCTGCATGCAACACCAAATCAGACATTGACACACAAAAACAAGGGAATATACTTGCATGCAGTTCGTGCTAATTGTGTATGTTCTTGCAGAACTGTTGGGCCATGATCTACACCATCAATGTCATCTTCAGGAACAGACATGTTGAGGTTTTTGTCTGGAGCATCATCGAGTGCATCATGTCTTGATTTGTCTTGTTGTACTTATGGTATTAAAATTAGCTTTCAAGCGGCTGAAAATATATTTAGAACTCACAAAAGGCTTCAAGGGCTGCCGAATGGCAAGTTCCATTCAACATCCCATGACTGGTGAAGTCAACTCATGCTGCAGTGAGTTTATCAAGCCATTGATTTGTAATGAGCATTTGACTGAGCACATTATATTTGCTCGAGCGCCTCCACAGACCTTTAACAGCCTTGATGTGTTTGCTTTCTGTGATAGACGAGCATAGTCCATTTGGAGCGCCAAAGAGTCAGATGAGCTGCAGGTGATGAGAGACAGAGTGTTGCCGTGGAAGAGAGAACGTGGATATAGTATCACTGTCCAGGAAAATCTGGCGATAATGATGGAAACAGGAAATGGTGTCTTGCAGTTGCTCCAGTGTGCACTCAGATATGGTACTCTTTCATACAATGTAACAAAATTTGAGAAACACACGGAATGTGCATATGATTTCCACTGGGACATGTCCCTCAATGGCTGCTATATAAACCTTGTGGGTTTTTGCTTCGTCAAGTGAGGTCATTGTGAAAAGTAATGGAACACGTACCTTCATAAGTGCTTTTGAATCATCTCCAGTCCATTGCTTGAAGCCACACCCTTGTGGGAAATGCCTCAGGCCTGCGAAAGGAGCAACAATAGCAATTCTATCAAAGGTAGAGCCAGAATTAGATAATAATAGAAATGAGATATGAAATCAGCATACCTATGATCAATGTCATCTAAGATGCATTGCGCATTGCGTGTGCTATGTGTTTGTAGGAGGTACTTATGGACCCAGTCCACAAGATGGTCCTTGAATGTACCTTTAATGAGCTGATGCAAGATGTCAGGTGTGATCAACTGGCAAATATCAGCATGAGGAAAATCGTTAGTGAATGGCTGCAGATAAACTGTGGTGAGAACAAGAAAGAACTTATAGAAATGAGAAGACATACAACAAGATCTGCTACAACTCTGAATTCATCCCATAGTTCTAAATATGTCCCCACATCAATGAGTTCTTCTGTATACTCTTGACGTTGAGGAAGTGTGCCAACTGCATTAAGATTGTGATTTGGTGCCATACATCTTGAATGTACCATAAGTCAAAGACACAGAAGTAAAAATGAACCAATTACCGTGGACACCAGCAGCACACAATACATGCCAGCAGAACCTGCTCTTCATAGTCTGCAATGTAAGGTCCGAGGCCATAGATGACGCAATGGAAATGGCCATTGCCAAATTTTGCAACCTCAGGTTTTGTCATCCCGGGCCTAAGTCTTTTGAGAATCTTCAAAAGTGAAGAATGAAATAGCTGGCAGCAAAATTTTCGGAAGCATGGGTCACTTGTGTGCTCCTTTGTAGCTACTATGTCATCAGTATGTTGCGTGATATGAGAAGTTGTTTCACTCACTCTTTGGCATTGCAAGAAAGCCAATCACAGTGACTGCATTCTGGTGTGCATGCCAGACATTGTTATGGACATTCCCAATGGATAGATAGAGTGGGTAATATTCATTATTCCTGGTTCCTACAGAAACAGTTGTTTTGTCACTTCCGAGGATGATGGGAACAAAGGTAGCACCAATTGTATCTGGATCCTTAGAAATGGTGTCCTAGTATGATGGATTAGATCCCTAGACTCGTATTGATAGCAATGGACATGTACATACCACTTGATCCCATGCCCAGTTAGCAGACATGAAGTCTCTATAGTGGCACTCCTCTCCTACTGTCAAGAACTCTCAATAAGGTCGAAAGTCCATCTCATGTGCAAAATCAGGGTTTGTGAGCATGTTTTGGACCACTTGATGTGGATCTCGGTACCATACATCAAAGGTACTGTCCATCCAGGGTGGGTAACTACCTTTGGGCTTCTCACCTGTATACAAGCACAAAAAACTCTCCCACTTGACCTCTCCCAATGGTATTGCATCAATGGTTGCATAGAGATCTCGATGGTCTGCGAAGGGTGGTGTATTGCCATGTTTGAGCAAGGTAGATGCCCATAAGGCAAGGTGTACATCAATTTTCCGGGCAGGTGTTGGGTTCTGAGTATAGAACAAGTTGGCAGTTTTGAATTCAGTGCAGTTACAGAATGGTGTCCAGTCATTTGGAGACCAAGGTTCACAAGATGGCGGTAACGCATTATCATCAAGAAAATGACCATGGGCATCACATGGATGTCCTGTAAGTCATGTCAGCAGCTGAATTAATAAGAGATATGAGACAAACCATTGAGTTTCGTGTGATAGTTGCGAAAAAAATGGTTTCCATGCCCAAAAAACTCAGTATCGACATCAGGTGGGGGGGAAGACCTCAGCACATCAGCATGGTGATCATGACTGTGCCCATAATCGAGTTCCTCATCATCAGGTAGGGAGGGGAAATCTTCACCATTGTACTGATTTTCGAGTTCTTGCAACAGGACATCTGGCATGTTAATGTCCATGTCCTGCTCTGGTGGTGGGGAAGATATCACAGGATGGGCTGACAAGATATGCTTTGTGCGCCCTGCACCTGTCTTGAAAAACCGGTTGCACCCTGCATGTCCACATGCAAGTTGCAAGAAGTTAAAGTCTCTGCAACAAATCTGAGTGCAAGGGATATTTTCAGACATTTTCTGTAGATTGTCACAGGTGGTGAATTCTAGGTGTCAAGAGGAGGACTGTAATGAGTTCTAGGTGTTGGGAGGAGGACCATAATGGATTCTAGGTGTTGGGAGGAGGACTGTAGTAAATTTTCAGTGTTGGGAGGACTGTAATGGATTCTAGGTGTTGGGAGGAGGACTTTAGTGAATTTTTGGTGTTGGGAGGACCATAATGGATTCTAGGTGTTGGGAGGAGGACCGTAGTGAATTTTTGGTGTTGGGAGGACTGTGATGGATTCTAGGTGTCAGGAGGTAGGACATGGGCTGGAGTGAAGTTCAAAGGCTAGGTTCAATAAGCACTTAGCACTAAGGGTTAATGCACTCCAGACAAAACAGGGTGCCACTTACAAATTTCCATTCAGTATTTTCCTTCCAACCACCCACACTAGTACAACTCAGCCTGGCCCCACCCTTTTTTCACCAAGTCACTGCTTGCCATGCCTCCTCGTCGGACACGTGCTAAAAATGCTATGACACATCCAGGTCAGATCATTCTCGATGCACAACAAAAATGACGCACCAAAGCTGAAAAACAAGCAGATGATGACCACTTGGCAGCAGCCAGGGAACAGAAGGAAGCAGATGCCCTAGCAGGGCTCACCAGACTGGCAGAGATGCAAGGTCAGATGGAAGCTATGTAGGCTCAAGCTGCTGAAAAGCCGAAGGCAGTCAAACCACGACCAGTACCAAAGGGTCGCCAGGCATGTACCAGCCAACCAGAGGAGCCCTTTTCTAAAGCAGGTCGCCAGTATGCCATTGGCGATACAGATAGTCTGGGTGCGATGTTGAACTTGAAGGAGCAGATTTTCGGTGAAGATGAGTTGTTGGGTGTTGGCGGCATTGAAAATGCAGGTGGCACAAAGCAGAAGCCAAAGAAACAGATGCTCAAGGCCACTATCTCAAGTGTTAGAGATATCAATGATGCACATACAAACAACGAGAAAGGCAACTTGTTATCTTGCATGCTTTCAAACTGTCATGATGATGTTTATGCTCACTGAGTCTACTCTAAATTTTCTCAATTTTACCTGGGCATCTAGATCAAACACTAGCCTAGGTGGCCACATTCAAAGCTGGAGGACACATGTTTCGCCCCAGAAATCAAGTTCCCAGCAAGACTCACTTACTAGTGCCACTCAACCACCACCCTCAGTTTTTTCCAATGTATCGAAGAGGACCTCAGTCAGTTCATATGCACCTCCCCCTCCTAGCAGCAAGGCAGATGATACTGAAGACCTTGTTGGAGCCTTTGGAGATAATGACTTGGATGAAACACTTGAATGGCAGGCAGCGGCACATATGACTGAGAGTTGGGTTCAACAACCAGCAAAGGTGAGTGAATTTTTTCAATTGTAATGCGCCTCTTAGGCTGATTTGAATTGAGTCTACCATTAGCATTATATCTACTAACACCGATCCTGACCTTGAGACATCACTGAGCACTCAACCCTGCTCGAAGAATCGCACCTTGATGCCACCACCCAGCACTCAACCTGGCCTGAAGAATTGGGATTTGATGCCACCATCTTTGATGCAAACTCGAGCCGTGTCCAGCACAAAGAGGAAGCAGCTTGCTGAGGTCATTGAGTTCTCTGAGAGTGAGATCTCTGAGTTTCTGGAAGAAGATGATGACATTATGGATGTTGATGGCCCAGATGATGAATCAGATGCCGATATCAAGCCCAAGTCAATGAGTACTCAAGCTAGATGCACTACAGCTTCTGTACTATCTCCCTCTGTTATTTCTTTTTTTTTTTGTTGCTAACTTCAGTCTTAGACTTCAGTAACTACCACTACTCGCAAGGCTCCTCTTCCCCCCTCAAAGAAGGTAAAGCTCGAGAAGAATGCCAAACTCAAGGGCAACATCAAATCCGAGGAAAGATCGACTGCATTGCCTGGTACCTGGGTAGAACCAGTATCAAAGTCACGTTTGTCATATTTGAACACAGACCTCCCACCAGGCTGTCATGAAGATGGAAAATGGGCTTGAGTCTTCTTACTGACAGTCTTTCTGTGGCTTGGCGCCCAAGAGGAACTCTGGGTTCTTGCTGATGCTAAGTTGCTCAAGGTGTTGTCTTCTTACTTGAGGGTCTTATAGGTTGCTCAGAATACAATGACTATCACAATTGTACTCAATAAGACTACAGGTGCCAGCTGCCTCAAGTTCACGGTCAATGGATTTTCTACTTCTCAGTTGATAATGTGCTGTTCGTGGGTGGTTGAAGAGTGATGAATCACCTTCTTTGTTGGTCTCTTCTGATAGTGAGGAAGTATATATATTTGTCAGGTTACTCTGAACCTAGTATGTAATATTAAACCTCTGCTGATGCTGGCTAGATAATACGAGTCTCTCTTCCTGTAAAAGAGAGAAAGCTGAACTAAAACGAATATACAAATACGATAGACTGTTGTATAGGCGATCCCTGTAAGATAGTATACAACTAATCTGACTAGATTATAACATGGTTTTCTAAGGCAACACTAGGCCTTCACTTTCTTCTGGATCTCACACTAGGAGACAGATAGGGGAAAACACCTGTTCAAATTCTTACTAACTCTCACACGGTTTGAGAGAAGAATGGAAAAGGGAAAACTTAATTATTGTGTGAGAATGGAGTCCTTATATACATTTTGGAAACCATCCTTACTA
>Ga0310811_10003782_pt1 | contig 19090 bp, 18 predicted proteins | sample YCmetagenome_FD_207642 | JGI IMG/M metagenome (GOLD analysis project Ga0310811, IMG submission 207642) | Soil microbial communities from experimental microcosm in Duke University, North Carolina, United States - YC | ecosystem: Engineered > Artificial ecosystem > Soil microcosm > Unclassified ...
CCGCGAGGATCTCGACGATCCGGCGGAGGATGACGACGCGCGGATCCTGCCGCCGATCGGCAAGGATGACCCGCTGAAAACCGCCAAGGTCGAGGCCAACCAGCATTTCACCCAGCCGCCGCCGCGTTTTTCCGAGGCCTCGCTGGTGAAGAAGATGGAAGAGCTCGGCATCGGCCGGCCCTCCACCTATGCCTCGATCCTGGGTGTGCTGCGCGATCGCAATTACGTGCGCCTCGAGGCGCGCCGCTTTATCCCCGAGGATCGCGGCCGCCTCGTTACCGCCTTTCTCACCAGCTTCTTCTCCCGCTATGTCGATACCGGTTTCACCGCAAATCTCGAGGAGCAACTCGACGAGATCGCCGAGGGCAATGCGCAATGGCGCGACGTGCTGCGCGCCTTCTGGAGCGATTTCTCCGAGGCGGTGGCGCAGACCAAGGAGCTGAAAATCTCCGATGTCATCGACGCGCTGGACGCCGATCTCGGGCCACATTTCTTCCCCGCCCGCGAGGATGGGTCCGACCCGCGCTCCTGCCCGGCTTGCGGCACCGGCCGCATCGGGCTGAAGCTCGGGCGCTTCGGCAGCTTCATCGGCTGTTCGAACTATCCGACCTGCCAATATACCCGCAAGCTGGCGGTGGATGGCGGCGACACACCGGATGACACGCTGAAGGACGGCATGCGGCTGCTCGGCCAGCACCCTGAGACCGGCGAAGATATTACCCTCAAGCGCGGCCCCTACGGGCTTTATGTGCAGCAGGGAGAGCCTGACCCGACCGACAAGAAGGCCAAGCCCAAGCGCGCCTCGCTGACGCGCGGCATGAGCCCGGAGACGCTGACCCTGGAAGACGCGCTGGGGCTTTTGTCTCTGCCGCGTCTGGTCGGCCTGCATCCGGAGACGGGGCAGAAGATCGAGGCGGCGGTGGGGCGGTTCGGGCCCTATGTGAAAATGGGCGCGATCTATGCCTCGCTCGACCGCGATGATGACGTGCTGCATATCGGCCTGAACCGCGCGATGGATTTGATCGGCAAGAAGCAGGATTCGATCCGCAGCCTGGGCGAGCACCCCAAGGACAAGGAACCGGTGGTCGCGCGCAAAGGCCGGTTCGGCCCCTATGCGCAATGGGGCAATATGGTCGCCAATCTGCCGAAGGGCACGGAACTCACCGATGTGACTTTGGATGAGGCCGTGGCGTTGCTGGCGGAAAAAGGCAAGGTATTGGCGCCGCGGGGCCGCAAGGGCGCGGCCAAGAAGACCGCCAAGAAGCCGGCCGCGGCGCCAGCCGCCAAGGCCAAAGCCAGCCCGGCGGTGAAGAAAGCCACGAAGGCAAAAGTTCCGACTGCGAAAGCGGCGGCCAAACCGGCTGCGAAGGCGGCTAAGCCGGCGACGAAAGCCAAGGTCAAGGCCGCACAATAAATGCCAAGGTGCGGGACGGTGAAAACCGGTCCCGCTAGCCGGCCGGCTTCGCTGTGCTCACACAGAGCGCCGCTGGGCTTCCTGCTCGGAATCGTCTGAGGATTCCACGACTTTCTTGGTGAATTTCCCGCTGTTTTGCAGGCTCTCCTGGGCCGCTTCGGCGGATCTGTTGGCCGCGCTCTGGATCGCCGCCCCGGTCTTCTGGATCGCTTCCCCAGTCTTCTGGGTCGCTTCGTCGGCGGTCTCGGTCAGCATCTGCGTCGCTTCATTGAAACCACTGCGCAGCTCTTCGGTCACTTCGCGCATCATGGTGATCATGCGGTCGAATTCCTGAAACGCGCCGTCGCTGTGGCCGCCATCCTCGCTTCTCGCGTTAAGACGGGCCATCCTGCTCATGAGCAAATCCTGGCCGAATTGCATTTCGAGCCTCGCCGCGGACATCATGCCGTGCAGCATTCGCTCCTGCGCACGCAAAACCCTGAGGCCGGTTATTTGCCAGTTACGCACGAAAGTCTCGGGCATTACTGCCATCGCCGCACGGGCCCGATCCTGCGTGGCATCGTGTCTTGAAGTTTCCATGCTTTCCTCCTCCACGGGTGACAACTATACGCATCCCAGGGGCCGGCAGATAATGAAGATTGTTGTCCTAAGGGAGCATTTAACGAAACAGCCATGCGATGGAGAGGTCCCTTACGAACGATTTAAGGGACGTAGCCCTCCGCTGTTTCATTGTCGTTTCATGATCCAGCTAAGCCCGCCCACCATTACAACAGACCGTTGCGAAAGCAGAAGGCTTCTTTCATGAACAAAAGGAAGTCTTTTGTTCCCCCGTGCCAGCTCAACGCCCCAGTCACAGCGCAACAAAAGTTTTTGCGCCGCTTTTTACCAAAAAGCGGCTACTTCCTTTCTTCCCTTTTAAACAACAAAGCCCCGCACTGTCTCCAACCGGTCCGCCTCCGCCGCCGGCTTGTCGGTCCTCAGCCGCAGGATGCGCGGAAAGCGCAAGGCGATTCCGGATTTATGGCGGGGGGAAAGCTGCGCGGCGTCGAACCCGACTTCGAAGACCAGGCTCTTCTCCACCTCGCGCACCGGGCCGAAGCGTTGTGTGGTGTGGTTGCGGATCCAGCGGTCAATAAAGACCAGCTCATCATCGCTGTAGCCGGAATAGGCTTTGCCGACCGGCACCAGCTCGCCCGCTTCGTTCCATACGCCGAACGTGTAGTCCGAATAATAAGACGAGCGCTTGCCATGGCCGCGCTGCGCATACATCAGCACCGCATCCAGGCTGAGCGGCGCGCGTTTCCATTTCCACCAGGCGCCTTTCGGCCTGCCGGCGAGATAGGGCGAATCCCCGCGCTTGAGCATCAACCCTTCGATCGCCGCCTCACGCGCGCCCTCCCGCAGCGCGGCCAGATCCTCGAGGCCGGTGAACGCGATCAGCGACGACAGATCCATTCGCGCCGGCTGTTGCATCGCGAACCAGGCTTCCAGCCGGGCGCGGCGCTCGTCGAAGGGTCGCGCGCGGAGATCTTCGACGCCATCGAACAAAAAATCATAGAGCCGCACGCCGACGGGAAATTTTGCTTGAAAGGCAGCGGAGACAAGCTTGCGCCCGAGCCGCTGCTGCAGATCGCTGAACGGCGCCACTACGCCGTCGCGGATCACCAGCAGCTCGCCGTCGAGCACCGCATGGAAATCCATGGCTTCGAGAATTTCCGGAAAAGCGCTGGAAATATCGTCGGCGGTGCGGGTGTAGAGCCGCTTGCCGTGGGAGGTGGCCACGAGTTGCACGCGCACGCCGTCCCATTTCCATTCCGCGCGATGCGCCGCCCAGTCCAGGCGCGAGAGGTCCGTCGCTTCGAGCGGGTGCGCCAGCATCACCGGGCGGAACACCGGCCGCTCTCGCGTGTCCGGCTTGGCCCCCTTTCCTTCCAGCCAGGAGAATAAGTCTTCATAGGGCGGCTCCAGCCCGTGCCAGACTTCCTCGACCGCCTGCACCTCCTCCCCGCCCATCTCCGCCAGTGCGAGCTGCGCCAGCCGCAGCGAGGCGCCGACGCGTAGGCCGCCGGTGAGAAGCTTGATCAAAGCGATGCGGGTGGAGGGATCGCAGTCATCCAGCCAGCCGGAGATCAGCGCCGGGATTTTGTCGCGCGCCGTCCCCCGCAAGGTGAGGATGACCGAGGGCAGGTCCGGCGGATTAGCCGTGCCCGTGCCCGGCCAGGTCAGCGCGATCGTTTCCGCGAGGTCGCCGATGAAATCGTAGGACAGCTCGAACAGATACGGATCGGTGCGCGCTTGCGCGAGCGCTTTCAGCACGGCCGGCTTGGCGCCGGGGAAATCCAGCGCCCCGGCGATGGCGGCCAGCGCGTAGCCGCGCTCCGGGTCCGCGCGGCCGGTGAAATAAGCCCGCAGCAAGGCGATCTTGGTGTTGCGCGCGGGGGCGTAGAGCAGCCGCTCCAGCAGCTCGGCGAACGCCTTCATTCCTCATCCTCGTAGCCGACCAGTGAGAGCGCCCGCGCGCGGATCTGCATTTTGCCAGCTTCGTGGATCAACGCTTCCTCGGCGCCGTGCGTCACCCAGATTTCCGGGGCCTGCGTCTCGCGGATGGTGCGCAGCAGATCGTCCCAGTCGGCATGGTCGGAGATGATCAGCGGCAGCTCCACGCCGCCGGCCTTGGCGCGCTGGCGAATGCGCATCCAGCCCGAGGCCATGCACAGCACCGGGTCTTCCAGCCGTCGCGCCCAGCGGTCCGCCATGGCGGCGGGGGGTGCCAGGACCACCGCGCCACGCAGATCCGCCTTCGCGGCGATGGTGGCCGGGCGGAGCTCGCCCAGCGCCACGCCCAGCGCCCGGTAGGTGTCGCAGACCGGCATATGCGCGCCGTGCAGATAGATCGGCGCGTCATAGCCGGCTTGCCGCAGCATGGCGATGACGCGCTGGCATTTGCCCAACGCGTAGGCGCCGACCATATGCGTGCGTTCCGGAAACAGGGCGATGGAGTCCAGCAGGCGCTGGATTTCGTCCTCCGCCGGCGGATGGCGGAACACCGGCAGGCCGAAGGTCGCCTCGGTGACGAACAGTTCGCAGCGCACCGGCTCGAAAAATGCTGCGGTCGGGTCCGGCTGGCGCTTGTAATCGCCCGACACCACCGCGCGGCTGCCCCGGTACTCCAGCACCACTTGCGCCGCGCCGAGCACGTGCCCGGCGGGCACCAGGGTCACACGCACGTCGCCGATGGCGAGCGGTTCGTGATAGGCCAGCGCCTGCTGCCGTGCTCCGGCCCGCTCCGCGCCCATGCGGGTGCGCATCAGCGCCAGCGTCGCCTCCGTGGCGAGCACACGCTCATGGCCTGGCCGCGCATGGTCCGAATGCCCATGGGTGATCACCGCGCGTGGGACCTTGCGCAGCGGGTCGATGTGGAAATCGCCCGGCTGGCAATACAGGCCCTGCGGCGTCGGCATGAGCCAGCTTTCCGGGCGCGGCGGGGTCAAGAGGGCTCGCCCCTCCCATCCGAAAAGGTCGTTGCCCCAACGGAGCTTGTAGAACAAACCATGAAACTACCATATGGTGAAGCATGGCCGCCCTGCCAGCTCATTTTGCCGCCTGGTTCGCCAAAAATGGCTGGGCCCTGCGGCCGCACCAGCATGACATGCTCGAGGCCGCCGCCGACCGGGTGGATGCGCTGCTGATCGCCCCCACCGGCGCCGGCAAAACCCTGGCCGGTTTCCTGCCCAGCCTGGTGGATTTGTTCGCGCGGCCCGGGCCCGGCTTGCACACGCTCTATGTCAGTCCGCTGAAAGCGCTGGGCACGGACATTGCCCGCAACCTCCAGGCCCCGGTGGACGATCTGGCGCTGCCCGTCACGATCGAGACCCGCAGCGGCGACACGCCGGCGAACCGCCGCGCCCGGCAGCGGGAAATGCCGCCGAACATCCTGCTCACCACCCCGGAATCGCTGCATCTTCTGCTCACGGACGAGAACAGTGCCGTCTTTTTCCGGACGTTGGCCTGCGTGGTGGTGGATGAGGTGCATGCTCTGGCCGGCACCAAGCGCGGCGACCAGCTCGCCCTTTGCCTCTCCCGGATCAGGGCGCTTTCCTCGGCCCGTGTCGTCGGCCTGTCCGCCACCGTCGCGCACCGCCAGGCGATGCTGGATTATATCGGGCGCACGGCGCGGCTGGTGGAGGCCGCCCCTGGCGCCGCGCCGGAAGTGAGGCTGTTGCCACCGCCGGGCACCATTCCCTGGTCCGGCCATATGGGGTTGCAGGCGGCCGGCGCGGTGCTCGCCTGCATCCGGCAGGCGGGGATGACCATCGTGTTCGTCAACACGCGTGCCCAGGCGGAGCTGCTGTTCCAGGAAATCTGGAAGCATAATGAGGAGAACATGCCGATCGCCCTGCACCATGGCAGCCTGGATGTCGCGCAGCGCCGCAAGGTGGAAGCGGCGATGGAAGCCGGGCGGCTGCGCGCCGTGATCGCCACCTCCTCGCTCGATCTCGGCATCGACTGGGGCGGTGTGGACCAGGTGCTGCAGGTCGGCGCGCCGAAAGGCGTCTCCCGCCTGCTGCAGCGCATCGGCCGCGCCAATCACCGGCTGGACGAGCCCTCCCGCGCCGTTCTGGTGCCGGCCAACAGGTTCGAGGTTCTGGAATGCGAGGCGGCGATGGACGGCGTGGCGGCCGGGGCGCTGGATGGCGACCCTCCTGGCCCCGGCGGGCTGGATGTGCTGGCGCAGCATATTCTCGGCATGGCCTGCGCCGGCAAATTCCTGCCCGACGATCTGTTCGCCGAAATCACCAAGGCCGCGCCCTATGCCCAGCTTCCCCGGAGCGATTTCGACGATGTGCTGCGCTTCGTCGAAAATGGCGGCTACGCGCTGGCCGCCTATGAGCGCTACCGCAAGCTGTTCCGCGATGCCGAGGGCTATGTGTATGCCGCCAATGAGAGGGTGGTGCGCCAGCACCGGATGAATATCGGCACCATCGTCGAAGCGCCGATGCTGAAAATCCGGTTGGTGGGCAAGAAGCGCGGCTTCGGCGTCCCTCTCGGCGAAGTGGAGGAATATTTCGTCAACCTCCTCACGCCCGGCGACAGTTTCATGTTCGCCGGCCGCCTGCTGATCTTCCTGCGGCTGCGTGACACCGTGATCGAGGTCGCCGAAGGGCGCGGCAAGGAGCCCAAGGTTCCCGCCTATGAAGGCGCGCGCATGCCGCTGACCACCAACCTCGCCGCCCGCGTGCGTGCCATGCTGCATGATTCCGGCGCCTGGGGCGCGTTTCCACCGGATGTGCAGGAATGGCTGATGCTGCAGCGCCGCCGCTCCCGCCTGCCCGGCCCCGACGGGCTGCTGGTGGAGACGTTTCCGCGCGGCGGGCGATGGTACATGGTGGTGTACGCCTTCGAGGGGCGCAATGCGCACCAGACGCTGGGCATGCTGCTGACCCGCCGCATGGAGCGGTTCGGCTTGCACCCGCTCGGCTTCGTCGCCACCGATTACGTGCTCGCCACCTGGTCGCTCGAGCGGCCTTACGACATCGACAGGCTCCTGGAAGAGGATCTGCTCGGCGACGATCTGGAAGCTTGGCTGGAAACCAGCTCCATGCTCCGCCGCAGCTTCCGCCAGGTGGCGGTGATCGCCGGGCTGATCCCGCGCCACCAGCCGGGCGCCGATAAAAACCGCCGCCAGGTGACGGTGAATTCCGATCTGATCTACGACGTGCTGCGTAAGCACCAGCCCGACCATATCCTGCTCCGCGCGACTCGGTCCGACGCCGCCAGAGGGTTGATCGATCTCGGCCGCATCGCCGCCCTGCTGCGCCGGGCGCAGGGCAGGATCACGCATATGGTGCTGAGCAGGGTTTCGCCCCTTGCAGTGCCGGTGCTGTTGGAAATCGGCCGCGAACAAGTCCAGCACAGCGCCGCCGAGGAGTTTTTGTTAGCGGAAACCGAGGCTCTGGTTGCGGAAGCGACATTGGAAAGCCCCGCGGAACGAAAATTTATTCGTAGCCCACACCGGCGGAATATGCTTGTTGACCCGCCATGACCGCCGCACCGCTACATTTCCGTGACGAACGGCTGATGTTAGACCCCGCGGGCGCCGCCTTCTGGCCGGCCAAGCGGGTGCTTATCGTCGCCGACCTGCATTTTGAGAAATCCTCCTCGCTCGCCGCCCGTGGCGTGCTGCTGCCGCCCTACGACACGCGCGCGACATTGGAACGGCTGAACCGCCTGGTGCGGTTGTACCGGCCGAAAAAGGTCATCGCCCTGGGCGACAGTTTTCACGACCGCAACGCCGCCGGCCGGCTGAGCGCGGACGACCGCACGCGCATCGAGGCGATGGCCCGCGAAGCGCAGTTCATCTGGATCGCCGGCAACCATGATGCCGCGCCGACCGGCATGCCCGGCCTGTCGGTGGCGCAATATCGCGAAGGCCCGTTCACCTTCCGCCACCAGGCCCTGCCCGCCCTCGGCCCGCGCGAGATCGAGATTTCCGGCCATTTCCACCCCAAGGCCAGCATCGAGGCCCGCGCCAAGCGCATCAGCCGCCCCTGCTTCGTCACCGACGCGGCGCGGCTGATGATGCCCGCCTTCGGCGCCTATACCGGCGGGCTGGACGTGCACGATCCGGCGATTTCCCGGCTGTTCCCGCGCGGCCTGCGCGTGTTCCTGCTCGGCCAGGATCAGCTTTTCTCCTTCGCCCTGGAGCAGCTTGGCCGCATGGCCGAGGTGGCATGACATCGAGCCTCGTCTGGTTTCGCAACGATCTGCGGCTGGACGATAACGCGGCGCTCGTCGCCGCGCGGGCGGCGGGGGACAAAATCCTCGCCCTCTATATCCTCGATGAAACGATGGGCGCGGCCGCGCGCTGGTGGCTGAACCATTCGCTCGCCGCGCTCGCCGCGGACCTGCAGGCGCGTGGCGCCACGCTGGTGCTGCGGCGGGGGGATGCGGTGCGGATCATCTCTGAATTGGCGGCGGAAATCCGCGCCGGCAGCGTGCATGCGGCGTGCAGTTTCAGCCCCGCCCTGCAGCGGCAGGATCAGGCGGTGGAAGAGGCGCTGGGGCGGCGCGGTATCGTTTTCCACCTTCACCCCTCCACCAGCCTGTTCGCCCCCGGCCAGATCCGCACCCGGACCGGCGGGCTCTATGGAATCTACGGCCCCTTCGCGCGGGCCTGTTTCGCGGCCGGCGTGCCGCAGGATTTTGTCAGCGCGCCGGCGCATATTTCCGGAGTCACGGGGGTAAAATCAGACCGGTTGGAGGATTGGGGCCTCCTGCCGCGCCATCCCGATTGGGCCGGCGGCCTGCGCGCAAGCTGGACCCCCGGCGAGGCCGGCGCGCAGGCAAGGCTGCGGGCGTTCCTGGCGGGGCCGGTGCAGGATTATGCGGCGGCGCGCGATTGTCCCGGCCTTAACGGGACGTCGAAACTCTCGCCCCATGTGCATTTCGGCGAAATCTCCCCGCGCCGGCTCTGGCACATGGCGGCCGTCGCAGGGCCGGGCGACGGGGTGAAAAAATTCCGCGGCGAACTGCTCTGGCGCGAATTCTCTCTCAACCTGCTCTGGCAGCACCCGGATTTGCGCCGCGAACCGATCCGCCGGGAATTCGCCGCCATGCCCTGGCGGTACGACGAAAGCGCGCTGCTTGCCTGGCAGCGCGGCCGGACCGGTATTCCCATCGTCGATGCCGGCATGCGCGAATTATGGCAGACCGGCTGGATGCATAACCGCGCCCGCATGATCTGCGCCTCTTTCCTCACCAAACACCTGCTTCTGCCCTGGCAGGACGGGGAAACATGGTTCTGGGACACACTGTGCGAAGCCGACGAGGCGGCGAATGGCGCCTCCTGGCAATGGGTGGCGGGCTGCGGCGCCGATGCCGCGCCCTATTTCCGGGTGTTCAACCCGGTGCTGCAGGGTCGCAAATTCGATGCAGATGGCGCCTATGTGCGCCGCTATGTCCCCGAACTCGCCTTGCTGCCGGACGCCGACATCCACGCGCCTTGGGAAGCCAGCGCCGAAACCTTGGGCCGAGCCGGCGTAGAGCTGGGCAAAACCTATCCTCTGCCGATCGTTTCCTTGAGCGAAGGCCGGGAGCGTGCGCTCGCCGCCTATGCGCGGATCAAAGCATGATCCCCGCCGGCGTTCCCCTGCGCGTGGTCGGCGACGTGCATGGCGATTCGCGCGCCTTTGCCCTGGCCGCCGAGACCGACCGCTATATCGTGCAATTGGGCGATTTGGTGGATGACGGGCCGGACACGCCGGGGGCGCTCGCCATCATGTTCCGGCTGATCGACGAGCAGCGCGGCATGTTCCTGCTCGGCAACCACGATTTCAAGCTGGCGCGCGGCTTGCTCGGGCATCACGTGACCGGCGAGGCCGTGGAACGCACTTTGGCGGAACTGCCGCTGTCCATGCACAAGCGCACGCTGCAGGAAATCATGGACGCCCCAGCCTGGGTGGCGACGCCGCGGGCTTTGTTCGTGCATGGCGGGTTTCACCCGGCGATGCGCCGCCAGCCGCCCCCGCCCTTCCCCACGCGCCGCCCCGACCCGCTGCTGGCGCGCGCTCTGTTCGGCCAGACCACCGGCCGCGCCACGGAAGCCGGAAGGCCGGAACGGCTGCTGGACTGGATCGAGGATATCCCTGCCGGGATCACGGTATATTGCGGCCATGACCGCCGCAGCCAGGACGGGCGCCCCTATATCCGCGACAATGCCCTGGGCGGCCGCGCGGTGTTTCTGGACACCGGCGCCGGCAAGGGTGGGCATTTGTCGTGGATGGATATCGATCCGGTTTGAGGCACAGAGGCAGGAAAGCGAGAAAGGAAGGCTACTTTTTGTGAACAAAAAGTAGCAAAAAAACTTTGCTATGCGGGGCCTCAGGCTGCGTCAGCGCCAACGCCCATGGCCCGGCATAACAAAAGTTTTTTGCTTCTTTTTTTAAAAAAAGAAGCGCTTCCTTTTTCTCTTGTTCTTCTAACGAATGAACGGGTTGTTCTGCCGCTCCGCGCCGATCGTGGAGGCTGGGCCGTGGCCGCAGATGAAGGTGAAATCGTCCGGCAGCACCATCAGCTTGGTCTTAATGGCGGCGATCAGCGCCGCGGGATCGCTATACGGGAAATCCGTACGGCCGACCGAGTTGCGGAACAAAACGTCGCCGAAAATGCCGAAATTCAAGGCGCGGCTGACGAACACCATGTGGCCCGGCGTGTGGCCCGGGCAATGCAGCACCTCGAACGATACGCCGGCGATGGTGATGACGTCGCCTTCCTTCAACCAGGCATCCGGCGTGCAATTCTCGGCCCGGAAACCGAAGGAATCCGCTTGGATTTTGATGCTGCGGAGCAGGAAATCGTCGGCCTCGCCGGGCCCTGTGATGTTCACGCCGAACTTGTCCGCGAGTTCGGCAGCACCGCCGGCATGGTCGAGATGGCCGTGAGTGAGGAAAATATCCTTCACCTGTGCACCTTCCTGGGCGATGGCGGCGGCGATCGTGGCGGCATCACCGCCGGGATCGACCACCGCGGCCTCCTTGGTCTCGCTGTCCCAGATCAGCGCGCAATTCTGCTGGAACGGCGTGACCTGGATGATTTTGACCTGCAACGTCATTTCGCGAGCGACTCCATTGCGGCCATCACGCCACCTTTGGTGTGCGGCATGCCGACCTCGCTCATGGCGATTTCCACCGTCGCCAGCGTGCCGAGGATCATCGCCTCGTTCAAATCACCCATATGGCCGATGCGGAACACCCGGCCGGACAGCGCGCCGAGCCCGCCGCCGGTGGAAACATTGTAGCGGTCGAGCAGGACCTTGCGCAGTTTTTCCGCGTCATGGCCTTCCGGTGCCTCGAACGTGGTGACGGAGTCGGAATAACGGCTCGGGTCGCGGCAATAGAGTGTCGGGCCTTGATTGCCGCTGCCCCAGACATGCCCGGCGGCGCGCACCGCCTCGGCCAGGCGATGATGGCGCGCCCAGACATTTTCAAAGCCTTCCTGTTCCAGCAGACGTAGCGATTCCACCAGGCCGAAGAACGGCACGATGGGCACGGAGCCGGTGAAGCTGCGGAAACGCCGTGAGAGCATCGCCGTCCAGTCGAAATAGAAGCGCGGCAAGGTCGCCTTTTTATGCGCCGCCATGGCCCTCGGGCCGGCCGCGCTGAATGCCATGCCGGTCGGCAGCATCAGCCCTTTCTGGCTGCCGCCCACCACCACATCGATGCCCCATTCATCCATCTTGAATTCGAAGCAGCCGAGCGAGGAGATGGTGTCGCATAGATACAGGGCCGGATGCCGGGCGGCATCGAGCGCGGCGCGGATTTCGCGCAGCGGCAGCGCGACGCTGGTGGAGGTCTCGTTATGCACGACGCAGACGGCTTTGATCTCGTGCGCCTTGTCGGCTTCCAGGCGCGCCTGGAGATCGGCAATTTTCACGCCCTCATGCCAGTCCACCTCGAGCATCTCGACGTCGATGCCGTAGGCGCGCGACAAAGCGGCCCAGGTGTTGGGGAAGTAGCCGCCGCCGATCATGAGAATCTTGTCGCCGGCGGAGAACAGATTGACCATCGTCGCTTCCCAGCCGCCATGGCCGGAAGACGCGTAGAAAAACAGCTCATGTTCCGTGAACAGGACGCGTTTCAGCCCGGCCCGCGCCTGGTCGTAGATTTCCAGGAAGTCGCTTTCCACGAAATCCATGCTGTTGCGGTCCATCGCCCGCAGGACCGAGTCCGGAATGTTGGTCGGCCCCGGGTTGGCGAAGAAATGACGGCCCGGCTTGCGGGTCGGCGTCATGCGCAGGCTGGAATCGGGCACGGTTTCATCACTCCCATTCTATTGACCCCATCGAACCTATCGCGTTGCCTCCCCTGAGCAAAGATGGCTGGCGAATTTAAGAGGCAAGCCGGCTCGTCCGGAGTCCGGTTTGGCCGGCCTGGGGGTGAATACCATCGTGATGGCGGGGTGCAATTTTCCGAACTGCCCGCATTCAACGATTTATAATGCCTGCAACCGGGATCTGCGGATTCTGTTGGTGAGCGACGCCATGCCCGGCCTATCCGGCAAAGGCCTGCAGGAACTGCACGGCATCGGGGTGGTGATCATGGCGTCCGAGCAGATCGGGACGTGGCTTAATCCCTGATGGCCCTATGCCGGGAGCGGGCTGCCGAGCCTCGCCGCCATGAAGCCGCAAGGTCTATCGCACTTTAACCAAGCCCGTCGCTATCATGGCTGAACAGCACGTAAGTCTGGCCGTCACGCCATTCGAGGCGGAAGCGTATCTCCGTGCCGACCCAGTCTTCCGCTGGACCGGAATAGCGCCACATCACGAGGCTCGGATCGGCGCAGATCACCTCCAGCCGGTTCCTGCGGAACTGAAACGCGCCGCCCTTGGAGGCGTCACCATGTGTTTCGGAGGACCACCAACTCCTGATACCCTCAACGGTCGTCGGCGCTTTGAATACAGGGGTCCGGCTCGGCAGCGATGCCGACACGATGAAGAATGTCGGGCATTTCGGATCTCCTTTTCCATGTGAGGACGAGCGTGGCCGGTCGGCCGCCTATCTATTTCTTTCCGGCGTCGTTCAGGACGACAGAACCGGTCTCCAGGAGCGATTTCAGGTTCGAGATGATCTTCGGCCAGCCGCCTGACACCGCCGCGATCAATTTTGAGGGGTCGCGTTCGATGGTGTGGACGATGGAGAGTTTGACGGCGGCGCCTGTGGGTTCCAGTTCCATCGTGCAGAGCGAGTCGCCCTCGGCCGCGAGCTCTGGATTTTTCTGGTGCCGCCAGCGGATCACCAATCGCGTGGGGCGTTCGGCCTCGACGATCTCGCCGGCGTCGCAGACGCTGCCGTCGGCGTGCACCATCTTCCACGAACTGCCCGGTCGCCATTCACTCTCGCAGTGCACGCCGAACCAGTACTGCTTCATGAATTCAGTATCCTCGGTCAGCGCCGACCACAGTTTTTCGGGCGTCGTGCGAATATACGTCACGTAGTGGAAAGTCGTTCTAGCCATTGTCTTTCTCCTGTCGTCGTTTCAGGTTTGACAGCGCCTTGAGGCGCGGCTTTTCGAACTTGGCAATCCAGCGCTCATAGATTGCCTGCAGCGGTACCGGATTGAGGAAATGCAGCTTCTCGCGGCCATGCCGCACGGTCGTGACCAGGTTCGCCGCTTCGAGCACATCGAGATGCTGCGTGACGCCCTGGCGCGACATCGCCAGGTGCTCGCACAACTCGTTGAGTGTGCGGCCGTCATGCTCGTGCAGCACGTCCAACAGCTTACGCCGGCTCGGATCGGCCAAAGCCTTGAATGTCAGATCGGTGTCGAGGCGCTGCTCGGTCATGACGGAATATGCAAGTGATTACTTGCTTATATAGGCAAGAAATCGCTTGCATGTCAAGTGGCTTTAGCCGGGCAAATCGTACCGGGGAAGAGGATGCGAATAATCACGCCCGCGACACCCTTCACGCCTCATCACTATCTGTGCGGGGCTGCCTCAGGCAGACAACTGACGGTCCCAATGCGGCACAGGCCGGAAACGCTCGACGAGAAAATCGATGAACGTCCGGACTTTGGCAGGAGGATGGCGGGCGGCGGGATAGAGCGCGTCCGGCCAACTTCTTCCAATCCGCGATTTAGATCGCTCTACCGACGTGACTAAAAACTACCGTCAGCGCCAAAGGTGGTCACCTGAGGGTGTTCTCTAACCAATGGCTTAGCGTTCAATCGCTTCTGCCAATCTTTGGTAGTCGAGCTCCCTCAGCTCTTCGGGCCCTCCAAGACTCTAAACCAGTCGCGAATAGCGAGCTTTAGACGGTCGACTTCATCTTCTGCCAGCACACCGCAATGTGCGATGGTTCCGCGGAGCATGTTGAGAGCCGACAGCACTCTGGAGACTGCAGACTGGTTGCTAAGCATGCCCGCGAAATCAGACCAGTTATCCCGGATGATATCGCCAAGCTGACCGAAGGTGGTGTAGTCAATATCGTCTTCAGAACGCACCGAGACGCCAGCCTGAGCCTCCCGGCTGCGATTCTTACGTGCCTCCTCAAGCACACCTGTCGGAACGTGCGTGTCCCACCACTGCGCACCGTGTGCTGCTTCCATCGTTTCGACGATCAAGCGGCGGATATCGTTCTCCAGAAGGTAGAAGATCTCGTAATACCGGGCCATATGCGCGGCATTCTTACGATTGGATAGATCGAATTGCTTGATGAATGGTTCTAGATTTTCGTCGTCGAGGACACTGGGAAGGCTCGAACGCTCAGTATTATACTCAGCCAAACTTGCCCTAAGGGCCGTCTCAATTACGGCACACTTAAGCAGGAACAACTCGATGGTGTGCTCACTCATGTGAGGAGGTTGGCCTTGAGACTTCGGAATATGGCGTTGTACACCTCGACGTTCGTGGTCTCAGGCAGAACGACGTTGATGTTATAGGCAAGTTGAAGCCCAGCGGTGCCGCGGAGGCCGCTTTTCTCTTCGACCCGTGCCGGAGCTTCGTCGGTTTGCGCAGTATCGATCGTCTGAGTAGAGGAGGCTGCATCCTCGCGTGCTGACTTGGCCGTTTCTTGAAAAGCCTGGAAGGTCGCCAAGACGTAGCGAACGATGCCCTCTTTTTTCGGCAGTCCGGTGATCGCCACAATCACGTCAATCAGCGTCGCCTCGTCCGCTCGGTGCGCGTATTGGTTACGCCGAAATATCTCTCCATATCCGTTGCGGAGCGCCTGTAACGCGGCTGCCGGTCTGCCAGATTCGGTCTGAAACTGGCTGTAGAGTTCAGTTGGCACACCGCTTTGATTGAGGAGGCCGGTCGCCTTCAGTATTGGGATAATCGGGCGAGCGGCACCACCAGAGGCCCCCATCACAGTCCCCAGAAAGTCGGTATTGAAGACGTTAGGCTTCTCCGACGTCGGGATTTTCTCTAGAACGCGTTTCAGGACACCGGGGCTGGAGGTATAAGGAAGGCCTCCAGGAATCTTCCGCCGCGCCAACTTTTCGGAAGATAAGGGCGCAGTTGCTCTTTCCGGTTCAGATGCCAAGTCATCTCACCCCAAAGTTTAAACGATGTTGTCTTAGAAGTATGGCAATAGCAAGTAGTGCCTCAACTCGGTCCCGAAAGGGGATGCGCGGCTGGTGCAGGACTTAGGCAATCCGATGATACCGCATTTGGATCGGGGACCGTGATCGCGTAGCATACCCGGATCGCGCGCTCGGAACCACCATGTCCACCACGGAAACGGAAGACCTTCCACCGCTTGAGGTGAGCTTGGCTCAAGCCCTGGCCGCGAAGGTCAGCGACATCATTACCGCCGCTGCAAGGGCGTCCCCTGGCCGGTTGGCCTCCGCCGAAAGCAAGAAGCTGGTGGCCCGGCGTGTGCCACCGTCCTGGCTCTCGAAGTACGAGGTGATGGATGAGTACGGGTTCGTTATCTGGGACGAGGCCATGACAATTCTCGACCGGATCTTGGTCTACCCGTTCAGCGCCAGCTATCGGAAGCATCTACTCGGAGCGCCGAAGGAGGTCATCGGTGCCTGGCAGTTCCACAGCCACAGCCTGCGGATCGGCGAGATCTACATCGTGCTCGACCGCACGCTCAGCCTGTTGGAGTTCCTGACCTCGGTGGCCAAGGACTGCCGCCTGCCGGTGACCGACTATCGCAAGACCTTCGAGAAGAACTTCAAGAAGGCCTTCGACCGGCGCCTCCGCGAGCGACACCGTCTGACCCACGCCCACGAGCGGCCGTCGATGGTCTCGCGGATCATTGACCTATCCGGCGGTAAGTGGGCCGACGACGAGGAAGAGTCCAAACAGCAGCTTATGATTCTGATCGCCGCCATCTTGCCGAAGCTGATCGAAGCCAACGAGGCGGCTGGGCGCTCGCCGCCGAAGACGCCAGAGGAGGTTGAAGCGATGCATGAATGGGGTGCGCAGCAGGAGGCCCGTCGGATGCTGAAGCTGGTCGGCGAGGCGCTGCTCGCCACGCTCAGCGATCCGTCAGTGGCGTCTGCGGGAAACGATCCGATGAAATGAATGTGTATGATATCGAGGTCCCCTTCTCAGGGGATGGGGCCGGGCCATCACTAGTCGGTCTCGTAAATTCCATCCAGTCCATCGGCGCTTTGAAAAATCAATGCCTTAGAAAAGACGTCGGCCCATTGACAATCGGCTGTGGATAATCAGCGGACCATCCCATAACCGACTATTCTCTCTACGTTATTTCCCTCTAAAACCCTCCAGGCGACCCTGCCCCCTACTCCCACTCAATCGTCCCCGGCGGCTTGCTCGTAATGTCGTACGTCACGCGGTTGATGCCGCGCACTTCGTTCACGATGCGGTTCGACACGCGCGAGAGGAACGCCATGTCGAACGGGTAAACATCGGCGGTCATGCCGTCGGTGCTGGTCACGGCGCGCAGGGCGCACACTTTGTCGTAGGTGCGGCCATCGCCCATCACGCCGACCGATTTCACCGGCAGCAGCACGGCGAAAGCCTGCCAGATGGCGTCGTACAGGCCGGCGGCGCGGATCTCTTCCAGATAGATTGCGTCGGCCTTCTGCAGCACCGCCACCGCCTCGCGCGTCACCGCGCCGAGCACGCGGATGGCAAGGCCTGGGCCGGGGAACGGGTGCCGGCCGACGATGGTTTCCGGCAGGCCGAGTTCGCGGCCCAGCGCGCGCACTTCGTCCTTGAAAAGTTCGCGCAGTGGCTCGACGAGTTTGAGCTTCATGTAAGCCGGCAGGCCGCCGACATTATGGTGCGACTTGATCGTCACGCTCGGTCCGCCGAGCGCGCTCACGGATTCGATCACGTCCGGATACAGCGTGCCCTGGGCAAGGAAATCCGCGCCGCCGAGTTTCTGTGCTTCCTCATCGAACACGTCGATGAACAGCTTGCCGATGATTTTGCGTTTCTGTTCCGGGTCGGTCACGTCGGCGAGTTGGCCGAGGAACAGATCCGACGCGTCGCGATGCACGAGCGTGATGTTGAACTGGTCGCGGAACACGCGCACCACCTCGTCCGCCTCGCCCGCGCGCAGCAGGCCGTGATCGACGAAAATGCAGGTGAGCTGGTCGCCGATCGCCTCATGGATCAAGGCCGCCGCCACCGAGGAATCGACGCCGCCGGAGAGGCCGCAAATCACCTTGCCGGCGCCGACCTGAGCGCGGATTTTCGCGATCTCGGCCTGGCGGAAGCCGGCCATGGTCCAGTCGCCCTTGAGCCCGCAAACCTTGTGCGTGAAATTCCTCAGCAATTGCGCGCCGTGCGGCGTGTGCACCACTTCAGGGTGGAACATCAGCCCGTAGAAGCGCCGCGCATCGTCGGCGATGATCGCATAAGGCGCGCCCTCGGAGACCGCGACGGTACGGAAACCGGGCGGGGCGGCGGAGATATGGTCGCCATGGCTCATCCACACCTGTTCACGCGCGCCCTTGATCCAGGTGCCCTCGAACAGCGCGCAATCCTCGATCACGTCGATATGGGCGCGGCCGAACTCGCGGATGTCCGCGCCCTTGGCCTGCCCGCCCAATTGCACGCACATCGCCATCTGCCCGTAGCAGATGCCGAGCACCGGCACGCCGGCGGTGAACACATAATCGGGGGCGCGGGGCGAGCCCTCATCGGCCACGCTGGCCGGGCCGCCAGACAGGATGATGCCCTTGGCGCCGAACGCGGCGATCCGCGCCGGATCGGCATTGAATGGCAAAATTTCGCAATAGACGCCGCTTTCGCGCACGCGGCGCGCGATCAGCTGCGTGACCTGGCTGCCAAAATCAAGAATCAGGATTTTTTCTTCGCTCATGACGCGTGCTAGCGCATCAGGCGTCGACATCCAACAGGGTTTCGATCGGGTCCCAGGAATAGGCGACCTGCGGAATTGACTGGCCGCCGACATTGGTGACGCTGGTCGCGATGCGCTTGCCGCCGAGGCGCTGGTAGAAAAACCCCGCCGGGTTCTCGCGCAGTACCCAGGCATAAGCAGAGCGGCACCCGAGCGAGGCGAGGAATTTCCCGGAGGCGCGCAGCAGCGCGCCGCCGATCCCCTGATTTTGCCAGTCATCCATCACATACAGGGTCTCGACCTCGCCTTCGCCCAGTCGGCCGCTGCGGCTGCGCCGGGCCGAGGTGAATCCCACCAGCTCGGCGCCGGCATCATCGCTGGAATCGATCGCCACATACATGCCAAGCCCCAAACGGATCGACCGGTCATATTGGCCGGCGAGCCTGATGGCGGAAAGGCGTTCGAGAAACTCGTCCGGCAGCAGGCCGGCATAGGCGCTGCGCCACGTCGCCACATGAACCGCCGCGATGCCGGGGGCATCCCGGGCACGTGCGCGGCGGATCACGATCACGCAAGCCGCTCCAGAATGGCGGCGAAGAATCCATCCGTATCATGGCGCCGTGGAGACAGGCGCAGGTACGAACCGCGCAGCGCCTCGGGCACTGCGACAGGCACTTGCCTGTATGTTGGATGCCTGGCCAAGAACGCCTCCACCTGAGCCTCGTTCTCATCATTGAGCAAAGAACAGGTGGCGTAAATAAGTTTGCCGCCGGGTTTCGTTAATTTTTGGGCATGATCCAGAATAGTCGCCTGCTTGGCCGTCAACTCACGGAGATCTTCCTCGCGTAGGCGCCGCCTGGCGTCCGGGTTGCGCCGCCAGGTGCCGGTGCCGGTG
>Ga0310811_10003783_pt1 | contig 19086 bp, 28 predicted proteins | sample YCmetagenome_FD_207642 | JGI IMG/M metagenome (GOLD analysis project Ga0310811, IMG submission 207642) | Soil microbial communities from experimental microcosm in Duke University, North Carolina, United States - YC | ecosystem: Engineered > Artificial ecosystem > Soil microcosm > Unclassified ...
TTCGCGCCGTCGTAGGCCAAAGGTTGGCATGGATGGAGCGGGAAAGGCAAGTAGTCCGGTGGCTAGAGCAGCGCGCGAGGCGAAGCTGGCGGATAGCCGTCGATTTCGGCGCTCATGCGAGAATCGATCTGGTCCAATGCTTCAGATGCGGCGATCTCTGGGTCGGCAGAGAAGTCGAAGCCTTCATCCTCCTCGAATAACCAGTTAAGAGCCTGTCCCGCGGTCAGACCTTGCAAACGTTCGAGATGAGTCGCTATGGCGCATCGGTTCCTGGGAGGGTATCGGTCCGGATACAGAGTGAGACCGAGACCTGCAAGTTGAAGGAAGTGCGGCAGGGCAGGGTCGGGAATACTACCCAGAGCAATTATATGCCGCTTCGCCTCGCGCTCGATCTCCATTAGCGGTTCGGAAATTTCGAGCGAACGGTTATCAGCTTTTGTCATCTGTATCCCGCGCTGCAAGGTCCATAGATCGCGTCCGGGTCGCTAAAGATACGGTTGCCGAACGCGTCTTCTTGCACCGTGAGTACGCTGCCGTCAGGTTGGATATACTGGAATTGAATAACCGCTTCGTCGCCCAGTTTATCGAGCATCGGTGTGCAGCACCTGATGAGCTCATGTTGGGTGACTGTATCTTCATCCGAAAAAGGCCTCTTCAGCTTGCCGATCACCCAAGTGAAGAACCTATTTGCCATGGGGTGTGCACCAACCCAGCGTTCCCGCTGGGGTATTGTCCTCAAGTTTGTGAGTCGCAATGCAGCGATAGAGCAATCTGGAGCCAAACTGGGCATTGGCCAGGAAGTCATGAGCGTCGTTAAGGTCTGGAACGCGCAAGAGCCCTCCTTTGGTGAAGGCGGTGCCTTGTAGCGCTTTGTAAAGCTCGGGAAAAGCATTGCGCGAGTAATTATGTCCGTCGGCCGCTATCCAAGGGATTGTATCGTTTTCCTTTGAAAATAGTCCGTCGGCTAAGGCTACCCATGGGATCCGCCAAAACGCCACGGCCACCAGTACGATGATCACTGTTCCTAGGACCGGTCGCACAAAGACCTCTCGGTTCAGGTGATAATATCCTGAAATGGGATAATCCGGAATAGGGATTATCCACTGCCGGCACCTTTGAGCCGGCTCTATGCCCCGTTCGCAGCACTCCGACCGCTATAAGCAGTTGCGAACGCGTCTCTTTGAGCAGCGGAAAAAAGCGGGCGCCACACAGGAACAATTGGCTAGACGTCTTGGGAAGCCGCAGTCTTTCATTTCTAAGTACGAGAGCGGGGAGCGCCGCTTGGACGCGATCGAACTGCTGGATGTGGCGCGGGCCCTTGAAGTGCCAATAGCGACCCTATTGCGCGGGCTTTGAGCAGCTTCGAAATTTGCTGGCATTATTGATGGTATGTCGGCAGGCCCTTCACCTAGCCAATGTGAAAGCCCAAGTGTTTGCCGGGCTAGTTTGATGACATCCATGAGAATTGCAATTTCGCAATGTGGTGGGTATCTAAGGACCTTCACGCCGGAGCCCGATCCGCGCTGCCGCGACGTCCGCTTTTGGCCCAAAGCGGACATTGCCAGCGGAAAAAGCTGGTGCAGCGTTTCTGCAATAAGGCTAACCTGCTTGTGTGTGGGGGGATCCTCATGGCGTGCAAAGCGACCATCAGCTCAGCGGTGCTTGTCTGTCTACGCGGAGGGCGATGACAAATTCCGCGCGCGCTAAGCGCCGCAGTAGGTTTCGGCGACGGATGATCGGCCACCAATCATAAAGAAACATCTCAATCGGTCGCCAATTCGCAACCCATCCCAGGATGACGAGCCCTTCTGCGATCATCTCCCCGAACCGACCCGCCAAATGTCCACGCGCCAACTGCCCGCCCACGACGCACAAGGCCAATATGAAAAATCCCAATAGCAACGCGCGACGCCCCACCAGCAGCAGTTCGGCAAGTTCCTTGGTGAGCGTTTCAGCGCGATAGTTGAAATACTGGCCCATCGCTTGGCCCAAGACTTGGGCTTGCTCGCCCGAGCCTTCGGCCGCAGGCATGTAAATCAGGACGCGGATCGGGACCTGGCGTGTTAACTCGCGGGCCCAGCTGAGAATGTAATCCTCGGCGCGGCGGTCCAGATCCCTTCCCCGGAAGGGTGTTGGATCGAGCGTGTCGAACAGCTCGTCTATCTTGTCGACCTGCAATTCGATGACGGCTGGTTTCATATTTCTTTCAGCACCTACATCGCTGGTCGCCGGACCAACCGGTGGGGCGCCACTGCGAGTCGCTGCGCCTGGACAAAAAGCCCAAGAGCTGTCTACCGGACCCGCGAGTTGGTGGATGATTGGACCAAAGTCCAACAGCACCCGGGGGCGCGCGTGGCTATTTTTTTCCCGCAATTTCCTGTTTATCAATATGACCTACGAGGCAAGCGTCGCTTATGGACAGGCCGGAACCGGTCTGGCGGCCCTCGCGCTTTGCGCGACCGAAAGGATTTTGTCCCTTAGACCGACACAGTTCACCGTTGGATTACGAGAAGTCACCGTAAAACGGAGGAAGATCGAAGAGCGGGCCATCTGCCCGGCCACCATTCATAACGGCTTTCCCGTGGTTCTCGGACCTGCTGGGAAAGTCTACCTTCTTGATCGTCATCATTACGCAACAGCGTTTTGCCGCATGGGCGCGAAACGTGTCAGGATAATGGTCGTCGATGACCTTTCCCATCTTGATCCCGGCAAGTTCTGGGCGACGCTGGAGCAGAGGTCCTGGGTGCGTCCCTTTGATAGGCTTGGGATGCGCCGTGCATTCGACCACATGCCCACGCATGTCCTCGCCCTCGAAGATGATCCTTTTCGCTCGCTGGCCGGGGCGCTTCGCAGACTCGGCATTTTTACCAAGACAGCGACCCGCTATTCAGATTTTGCCTGGGCCGATTTCCTGCGCTGCCACATTGGAAGCGGATGTGTCGATCACGACTTCGACGCAGCCGTGGATGAAGCCGTCAGGTTGGTTTGCGCGAGCGCCGAGGCGAAAAACCTTCCGGGCTGGTGCCCGTTGTCCAGCATACCGGCCGACGAACGAAGAGGTTATTTCGAGCGCTAAGCAAACAAGAAAGTGCGGCGGCAATCTTCCTCCGGCGGTGCCGAACTAAGGGACGGTGATATGCCCCGGAATGTCCGCTTTTGGCGGCGGGCTCAACGGATCATTGCAACACCAAGTTCAGCCTATCGGCAGGGCTTTCGAAGCCCAAGGTCTTTCTTGGACGCTGGTTCAGATGCAAAGCGATCTTGTTGAGGTGGGCCTCGGAGAAGGTTGAGAGGTCAGTTCCTTTCGGGAAGTACTGGCGTAACAAACCGTTGGTGTTTTCGTTGCTGCCCCACTGCCAGGGGCTGCGGGGGTCGCAGAAGTAGACCTGCACATCAGTCGCCACAGTGAAGCTCTTGTCAGCCGCCATCTCCTTGCCGCGATCCCAAGTGAGCGAGCGTCGCAGTTCGGCTGGCAGCCTGCCGATGTGCTTGGTGAGGGCGGCAACCACGGCGGCCGTGTCGCTGCTGGGCACCTTCAAAAGCATCGCAAAGCGCGAGGCTCGTTCGACTAGTGTCACCATGTAGGAGTGGTTTGCGCCACAAAACCGGTCACCTTCCCAGTGACCCGGCACGGCCCGATCCTCGGCTTCGGCGGAACACTCTCGGATCGATACCGTATCAACGATCTGTCCCAAACCACTCTTGGTGACACCACCTTTGGCCTGACGCAGTTGCCGTTTGGTTCGCAAATGCGCGATGAGCTCTTTCTTCAAGACGCCGCGCATTTGAACGAACAGGCTGCGATAAATCGTTTCGTGCGAGAACTGCATGTCGGGGTCGGCTGGGTACTGCCGCTTTAGCCAGCCGGCGATCCGCTCCGGCGACCACTGCTGGGCAAGTTTCTGGGCTACGCACCATCGTAACGGTGCACGGGACGCTAGGCGACAAGTTTTGGGACGCCGCGCCTGATCCCACGCCCGCTGGTCAGCCAGGTTGGCCCGATAACGCGGGCTGCAGCCATTGCGTCTGATCTCCCGGCTCACTGCGCCGCTCTTGTTCCGCCTCCCAAGCGTCCGTGCAATCGCGGCAATGCATTGTCCGCTCCTCCAGCGCTCCCAAAGCTCGGCCTTCTGCCGGGGCGTAAACCAGACCCGCGATATCTGTTCCATGTGTCTACCTCCTCATCTGGACATCGACTGAATCGCCGCTTTTTAACCCAACGCGGACATTCAGACCGATTATTTTCGGACCTATTTTTTGTTGCGCGTTGATTAAGCAAGCGCTTATCAAAGATCGTGCCGCCGCTTAGAGACTTGAACTGACGCTCCCATCCGTCTGAGTCACGGTCTGGTTGCGTCGCTCCTTCTTGCGAGCCGGAAAACAAGCTCTCCGTTGCTGTCCCGGACGTCAGCGCTTTCGACCCTCCCCGAGTTCACGGCAATTTCGACGATGGCCTTTGCAACCTCAAGCGTGGCAACACGCTCACAGCCAGTTTCATGTTGTCCAATGAGGTAGCGCACTCGGAACGCCATAAAAACTCGCTACCTGCGGATGCCGACCCAAGTGATGGCGGACGCGCGAACACCGCCGGACCCCAAGGCTGACTTTATCAGCGTCGGATCTTCGCTTCTATACGCGGGCGCATGTTTCGTTCCAGCCACCAGTGCAATTGGTACTGCAGCCGCCGCACACATCGCCACAGCCCCGATGATGCCGCACACCCGCGCCGTTCGATCCTCAGCCTGATATTCGCCCATACGTCGCCCCTTAATGGCAGGTGATCGGCGATGTTAGAACTCCGGAAACTCGCGCAACTGTTGGACCAAAGTCCAAGTTGCAACGGAATACGCACGTGGCGCACTCCATATTGGACCATGGTCCAATGCCCAGCCCCTCGAAAAACGGAACTATATAGCGAGAAGTGTGCGCCGCTAATGAACGCGCAGCGGCTTTACGCCGGAACCATGAGGAGATCAAAATGAAGCTGGCAACCCTTGTTGGCGCGAGTTTGATACTTGTCCCGACACTAGGCTCTTCCGACCCGACCCACAGCGTCTTGCCCGCCGGAAAGCCGGCTGGCATCAAACAAGCAGAGCAAGTTGATAACACGACCCTGTACGTCGTAAGTGGTCTAGCAGTTCTCGGAATCATAATAGGAGTTGCCGCCAGCGGCGACAGTTCCTCTGCGTCTAATACCACCCCGCCGGTCCCGACCCAACATTGATGTGCGTCGCAATGTCCGCGAACTATAGCCTCCATGCGGCCAAACGAGACGAACGCAGCGATGGCGATGTGCTAACTCAGGCCGAACTGCTCCTTTCCGAGGCCGAACGCATACATACTTGGGCGCTCGGCGAAAAGGATAAACAAAAGCAGCACGTCATGTTGGCAGTGGCTGACCATTACTATCTACTCCATGACCGGCTGCTGGAGCTTCAGCGATTGGTGGCTTGGCAATCTGCGTAGTTGGCGGCCAACATCCCTTAAGCGGTATTCAATTCACATCGCCGAACGGACATTATTCTGGACTGCCAATTCAAGTCCCCAAAAAAAGAACGGCCCGAAACCGTGTGGGGGCAAGGATTTCGGGCCGTCCAATGAACGCGAAACTATCGGGGGAATGACGTTCGCGGTCGCTGCCTGGCTAAAGGACAGCCGCATCAATCAATCGTCGGACGCCGGGTCAGGCTATTGGACCTTAGTCCAGCTACATGGGTGTTTCCCAACAGCAAGAGTCAGCACCTCGCTAACGCGAAGCGGGACATCATGCCAATGCTCAGCCAACGTGAGGAGTATTTGCGCACTCAGCCTTTGGCCTGCTATTCAACTCCCGTAATCGTGCTCAGGGACTTACATAGTTAGCGCGTACCTGTGGTCAAAAAGCCGGTAGGTAGATCCGCCTATCAAAAAATCTGTAGTGCGCATCGCGAACCAGACCGACGCTATTGTCAGAAGTCCCAGTTCAATTTGAAGAAATCCGAAATTCTGCCAGAGGTGTTCCGTCCCAAGTTCTCCGATCACAAAGAATGCGAGACTCCAAAACAAAAGGAGTAGAAAGGAAAAGAAAATGCCTAATACTAGTGCAGCCTTGTCAGTCCAAATAAATTTGGCGCGCCGAAGGCATTCTTGGAGGTATCGGGTCAACTTTGTTCCTCTCAGTCCAGAGCGGTTTTGTTGCTCCGCGGTTGATCAAGCCCGCTCGTCCGCCATGTGGCGAAGGTCGGCCTCATTCAGATTGGTCATCACGATGCCGTCGGCGCGGTTGTAGCGAACATCGCCTGTGTCGATCCAGACGATCTTGTCGTTATCCAGCTTGACCAGAAGCGCCGAAACATTGCCGTTGCCACGATGGGCGGTATCGATCACGGTGCCGACGCGGCTGCCGGTGATCAGCTGGACGCGCTCGCCGATCAGAGCCGCATCGCGGTCCACGATCACCCATTTTACGTAACGATCCGGCCAAACGCCGCGGCGATAGGCGGCGCGCTCGGAAGCATAGCGAATCCGCAGAGTGTCATAGGCTGCAGTACGGTCCTGATAGTCCCGCTGCTGCGCCTGGTTCTGCTGCAACTGATCCTGGTATTGCCGCCGCTGCCCCTGATACTGGGCATTGTCGGCGGCGGCCTTCGCATCTACCGCAGCGGCCCTCGCATCAACCGCGGCATTTTCGGCCCCGATCTGTTTGTTGATCTCCACGGTCTGGGCCTGCTCCGTTGGGGCGGAACGGGTGGTGGGCAGGCCGTTGGCATCAACCCGCTCGCCTAGAGCCGCGGCACCGCCCTGGGCGAAGGATACTGTACCCATGAGCAGGGTCATCGCCGCGGCCGAAACAGCCGATTTCACGCAAATCATTTTGAACATCTCCGGTTAGAGAAATCGTACCGCTGCCGGTACGCTTCGTTGCTGGCGAAAAAGGGCAGCCCGAAAGCTGCCCCATCGCTGGGATCAGAAACCGATCCAAACGCCGCTTTTGTAGTAGCCGCGACCATCGTTCGAATCGCGATAATGGTGCTGATTGTCGCCGGTCCACTTCTGATGGAAATACCAGTCGTCATTGTGAGACTGGGCGCCGATGCTGCGATCATATCTGTATTGGTGATCTGTGTGCCAGCAATCGCCATAGTTGTTGCAGACCACACGAGCAGAGGCTGGTGCGGTCGTGGCGACCAGGGCGCCCGTACCCATAAGCAAAGCGATGGCGGCGGCTGAAACAGCCGTTTTCGAGAAAGTCATTTTGGGAATCTCCTGTTAGAGGACGCATGTCCCCTGGAGAGGGAACACCGTCAACAGCGTTCGGTTCCGTACGCGCTCTAATTAGGCCACGGAACGGGACACGAAGGTGGCGTGGGTGACGGAAACGCTCATCCCGGTTGGTTTATTGATGATCTTCACCTGCGCATCGAGTTGGTGGGCGAGGGCTTTCACCAGACTGGTGCCCAGCCCGCTTTTCGCGGGCGGCCCGCTATTCTCAGGTCGCCCCACACCATTGTCGGAGACCGAGAGTTTCCAGTTCATGCCGTGGATCTCATAGACGACCTTGACGGTTGCAGCCTTCTTTGGGTCGGGAAAGGCATATTTCAGGGCGTTGATCACCAGCTCCGTCACAATGAGACCCAGGCTGATGGCATCGGCGGACGGTACCCATCCCTGGTCGGCCGTTACGGTGAGCGTGGCAGGTCGGCTCTCGCCGATCATGGACCCTGCAAGCGAGTCGCAAAGCTTCGAGAGATAGGGCGCGATTTCCACCGAGTCCGCCCGCCCCGAGGCATGCAGATGCTGTTGAACAGCGGCGACCGACATGACGCGGCGATGCGCATCCTGCAAATGCTGGCGGGTTTCCTCGGAAGTCACGGCACGCGCCTTGAGCATCAGGATGCTGGCGATGATCTGGAGGCTGTTGACGATACGATGCTGCATCTCCGCCAGCAGCATTTCCTTCTGCTGGAGAAGATCGTCCGTCCGAAGCTGGAGAATCTCTTTCTCCACTTCGATCAATCGCCGGTCGGTGATGTCCTCAAAGCCCAAAAGAATCAGAGCATGGCCGTCATCGGTGCCCAGGACTTTGCGGGCATGCAGCAGGAATATCCGGGGACCGATACGGGGAAATTCCCGCGCGACCTGAAATCCTTCCACCACCGTCTGGTCCACCAAAGAGCGCTCCAGCAGGTCGTGCAGCTCCGGAATGTCCCAGGCACCGTCGTCCAGCGCAAAGAGCGACGCGTTGGGTATGTCTTTCGGGCTGATCTGAAAGGATTTGTGAAAGGAACAACTGGCGACCAGGATTGTCAGCCTGTTGTCGAGCACCAGCAGCGGCTCGCGTACCGTCTCCATGACGATCTGTGCGAGCGAGCGGGCATCTTCGATTTTGTCGAAGAGCATGTTCATGAATATTCTTTCTTGGCGGTTGCGCCATCCGGACGGCAACGAAAACGTCCAGTGTGCCGATTAATCGCGATGCAAATCGATAGCCGTTTGCTGCCACCGACGGGCGGGAGCGCGGACAATGTCTTTGATGTTGTCCCGGAGGTCTCTCAAGCGCCAACGCCCAAATCATGGCCGACAACAGGCTAGCACAGATCCGTGAACGGCACGAATCCGGCCCAATAGCGGCGATTGCCCTGATCGTGGCACCCTGGGCGTCTCATGCGCCGTTTGGCATGAATAGCCCGATGATGAAGGCGCCCAGCAGCATCAGGACCCCCAGCGCGACAATTCGCATCCCTTTCCTGGGGCCGGGACCCAGCCAGGAGGATCTGGGGACTGCGCCATTTGCGACCCGCGCATTTCCCCCCGATGAAATAGACGCCAAACAGCGCGACACCGGAAAAGACGACGGCCAATCCCGCAAAGCGCAGAGTCGTCATCACGATCCAGGCAAGATGAAGATTCAATGGCGGCTGCTGATTGGCATGCGTCGGCAAATCGTTTTGGACAGGTCACCCAGGGAATACGCGCCCATCTACTTGGTGCCCGCCAGGATCGCTGCCCTTACAGCCTGGGCGGGACTGATGGTCTCGGGTGAATGCAAAATCGTGAATAATTGCGGTTCGCCGTCCGGCAACTCGCGCCAGCAGGCATAGGCGCGAAACGCGCCACTGGTGCTGAGCCGCAAATCAAAAACCGAAACCTGGCCGCTCCAAATCGTATGGTCACCCTCCCTTTCATGCACCGGCCGATTGAACGAAGGTCGCCTTGCCGCCATGCTGGGATTCCACAGCCTTCCTGAGTTGGTCGCTGCTGATCTCGGCCATAGGTTTGCCTAGTGCCGCAACAATGTATCGTGCACGGCCTGGACAATGGTTTTCGCCAGATATGGCTTGGCGACGAATCCAAACGCGCCGGCCTTGCGGGCTTGCTCGGCCGAGACATTGCCGGACACCACGATGGAGCGAATGGCGGGATGATCGATCCGAACCTGCGCGATCAGCGCCAGCCCGTCCATAAGTCCGGGCATGCGCACATCAGTCATTAGGACATTGATTTCGGAATGCCGCGATAATACTTCCAGAGCTTCGCCGCTATTCTGTGCTTCATGCACCAAAAAGCCCGCGTCCTCCAGGGTTGCGACCGCAGATATGCGAATGAGGAATTCGTCTTCCACGACCAGAATTGTTTGCTGCGTACTGGATTGCCCCATGCCAGTATAAGCCATGGGAGTCCGGATGGTTGCATATTGGTGGAACTCCGGCGAGCAATTGATCCAGTGACATCGCCCGTCATTCACCCAGTCATCGCCTTCATCAATGCGGATATTTTGAGCGTCGCGAAATTGGAAAAGGTGTCTGAGACGGCGTAAGGCAGAACAATCCGGCCATTGTGACGCAAGGCTCCGCAGGTATAGACCACATTTGGGACATAGCCCTCCCGCTCGGATGGTTCGGGGCGAACCAGGGGCGCGCGCGACCGCGCCAAAACCTTAGACGGATTGTCCTTGTCCAGAAGAACGGCGCCGATGGAATATTTGCGGACTGGGCCGACACCGTGCGTTAGCAGCAACCAGCCTTCATCAAGTTCAATCGGTGATCCGCAATTGCCGATCTGCACGAATTCCCAGGGGAACTCGGGCTTGAGCACGGCCGTGCCGCCATTCCAGGAATACAAATCATCCGAATAGACGAGATAGAGATTCTCATTGTCCTGACGCGCGATCATGGCGAACTTGCCGTTGATCTTCCGGGGGAACAGCGCCATGCCTTTATTCTGCGAGGCGGTGCCGCTAAGGGGCATCAACCGGAAGTTGATGAAATCGGTTGTTTCCAGAAACTCCGACCGTATCGCGTCACCGCTATAGGCGGTGTAGGTGGCGTAGTATATTCGCTTGCCGTTATCGTTGAACTCTACAAAGCGGGCGTCCTCAATACCGTGCCAATGCGCTTGCGTGATGGGGAAGATCACGCGCTCGCTGATGTCATTAGAAGGCCCGAAAGTCAGCGAGACTTCATTACCCGTGCTGCCCAAACTGCGAATTCCGATTGACGGGTTGGTGGCGATGCGTGATGTGGGATCAATCGTCACATCCCCGCTCGCCGCGATCGAGCCTGTGCGAAATGTCAGCGAGGAAACATGCCCCTCACCAACCGCGCGAAGACTGAGGATGAACCGGAGTCCGCCTTCCGGCGCGCCGGACTGGTCTGGATGGGCGACGATGCTGGGATTGAACAGCGCCGCGGCTTCAAAGGAATATTCGTGGAGAAAATAGGCGCCGATCAGCTGGCGCTGTATCAAGCTGAACCCGGCATGATCGGCAAAGGCATCTTCCATTTCGTCGGCGCGTGCCTCGAATTGCGCCAGCAAGTTGCGGTGCCGTCCCTGGAAGTTTTCCAGGACATCCGCGAGTTGGATCGCCGCGTCCTCGGCGCCCAGCGCCAGGACACGGTCAACGATATGATTGGCGCGGCTCTTGTCGGTGGGGTTGAGGTCTCGAGGTTCCGTCGCGGGCTTGAATGGCCGCACAATGACCCTGGCCGGATCGGGACGAAGATAGAGAGCCTGGCGGTTTAGGAACTGGATTTGCGACAAATGACCCCCAGATCCTGACCCGTGGCAAGATTTGGCGCGGCGCGTGGCAGCAATTTCCCAGGACTCTCGCCAAGCCGGTGCGCCTGGCGAATTTCCGCGAGACTCAAAAGATAAGAAACGACGGACTCGCCGCCCCTGTTCTCGTTGATCCGGTCGGGATGCAAGCCGTCACAGCAGCTTCCCGTTTCCAGGTCGATAAGGGGAAGCGACAAATCATTATCGCCCAGGAACCAGGAGAATGCGCGCAGGGCCTCGGTCTTCCATTTTGGGTTGCCGTCGGCGTGCCAGGCCGCGAGACAGGCCGAAATCGTCGCCGCGGCTTCCAGTGGCTGCTGATCGAATAGGCGCGGGATGGCGCGCTTGTCGCCAAAGCCTTGTGTGCCGACGGGACGGAAAACACCCGACGGCCCAGTTTGCCGGGCCACAAGCCAGCCCAGGCTTTTCAATCCCGCATTTGTATAAGAAGACGTGCCGGTCCTAATCCCGGTCAGGAGCAGGGCTTGGGGCAGCCTGGCATTGTCGTAAGCCAGACCCTCCTCGAACCATATCCAATTTTCGGTTTCCACCGATGTAAGCAGACAGGACAGCCTGTCGGCCAGTAAACGCCGCAGCCGTAGCGCCAGAGCATTGTCCAGGATCGCACTGCAATAGGCGTCGAGGCCCAACAGGCAAAACGCCCAGGCGCGGGGCGAACCAAACTCCTCGACGCTCGGCAATGCCTCGGTAAACAGGTTGGCAGCCCAGAGGCGCCGGGACGGGCTTATATCGCTGCGCGTGCATTCGCCCAGGGCCCATAAGGTGCGCCCATGGCTGTCCTCCGAACCGCTCTCCTCTAACCACACGCGGCCAAAGCTCATGAAGTTCCGGAAACGGCGCGTCGCCGGATTCCAGGCGTGCTGAAGGAAGGAAGCCAGCCGGGCGGTCAAGACTTCAGAAAGAGCTTCCTCTCCGGCTGTGTTGAGGGCGCAGGCCAGCAGAAGCGCACGGGCATTGTCGTCTATGCAGTAACCGTGCGACCGGTCCGGCACGGAATGAATCGCGTGCTGGAAAAGGCCCGTATCGTCACACATGGACAGGAGATGGCCGATTTGCATCTCCGGCGGCGCGGTGATGCTCCGCACCGGTGCTCTTTTGTCCAGATTTGCGATCACGTTCAGGCGATGCGTGCGGCGGGCCCGCATAAAAGCAGCATGGTACCGCTCTCCGATGCGCTTCCATGTCATGGACCGGCTGTCCGTATAAGCGCGCAGCCGCATGGCCCGGCGCCGTGCACCGTCCGTAAGCAATCCCGATATTTCGGTGCCGATCACGGCAGGGTCGTGAAACGGAACCAGTACGCCCCGTCCCTCCGCCAGCAATTCGCGCGCGTGCCAGTATGGCGTCGAAACAACCGCCTTTCCCAGGCCAAAGCTGTAGGCAAGTGTTCCCGACGTCATTTGCGCTTCGTTGAGATAGGGCGTCACATAGACGTCGCACATGGATATGAAATCCAGCAAAGTCGGCTGGTCCACGAACTGATCGAGAAAGACGACATTGTCCTGCACGCCCAATTCATGGGCGCGCGCCATCAGACTTTCACGATAGGCCTCGCCTTCCTGCCGCACGAGGTTTGGATGCGTCGCCCCTAGAACGACATAGACGGCATCGGGTCGGCTTTTCAGGATCAATGGCATGGCGTCGATCACCACTTCGATCCCTTTGTTGGGCGACAGAAGTCCAAAGGTCAGGATCACGGGCTTGGCGGTGAAGCCCAGCTTGACCTTGGCCAGATCCGGCTCAACGAAAGGAAAATCCGGAATTCCGTGCGGAATGACTTCTATCTTCTCGACCGGCACGTCATAGACGGTGCGAAGCAGCTCGCGCGCCTTCTCAGCCATCACCACGACGATGGACGACAGCTCCGCGATCTTGCGCAGCACATTGTATTGCGCGGGCGCGGGATGGGACAAAACCGTGTGAAAGGTCGTCACCATCGGCATGTCCAGCCGGTCGACCAGCGTCAGGATATGCGCGCCGGCTTCGCCACCGAAGATGCCGAATTCATGCTGAAGAGAGATGACATCGTATTTCTGGGCGTTCAGAAAATCCGCGGCCTGCGTATAATCTTCGAGGACATCATCACGAATGTGAAACCTGACCTCGGGAGGATAATCATAGGCCCGCCGGTCATCATTCATCGCCACGATGCAGGCTTCAATCTGCGTGCCGGAGGACTGGACAGCCCCGTGCAGGTCCGTGGTGAACGTCGCAATTCCACAGCGGCGCGGCAGCGAGTTTCCAATGAAGGCAACGCGCTTGAGTTTGGTCATGGGAGTCCCGCAAAAAGGTTCAGACGTGGCGCTCGGCCGCCACGCCGCGGTGGGTTCAAGCTGCCTTCAGGTTGACGGCCTTGGCGCCTTTGGCATCCGACTGGGTGTCGAAGGAGATGCGCTGGCCTTCCGCCAGGACAGTCATGCCGGCAGCTTCGACGGCGGAGACGTGCACAAAGACATCCTTGCCGCCGCCTTCGGGAGCCACAAAGCCAAACCCCTTACCCGAATTGAAGAACTTCACTGTTCCGATTGTCATGGTCACTCCGATACCTGACGCCAAGCACATGCTTGAGCGGCGCGGAAGAGCACATCGGTCTGAAGGGTGGTTGCCCCGGCCAGGCGCCGGATGCGGATGGTGAGTACAACTTCGCGTTCAACGAATGGAACGCCGTCGCCTCCTACACATAGGCGCTCGCCCTTCCGAATACAAGCAATGAAGGCCTGATACAGGGAATAATCTCGTGGTTATGTGTCTTTGGATGCACTCGGCTTGGAATGAATTAAGACACAGCGCCAGCTAAGTGCTACCTTGACCCACTCAGAAGGCCCTCGCGAAATAGTCGAATATCGCGGCTAGTCCCTGCAAGTGGCGTATGTGTTGCCACAAAAGGGCAATTATTATTGGCGTGGAGATGGAGGAAAGAACCACATTTCCCTGCCACGCGCAGACTCGTCAGGGTTGGAATGAAGAAAAGGCGCGAAGCGCGCCGAACCGAGGTCGCTATGGACTATCGCGGGTATGATCTTGAACACAAAACACTGATGGTCGGATGGCAGATCACGATCACCAAGGACGGCAAGTTCGTCTACAACGGAAATGTCACAAAAAGCCTCAGCTCTGCCGTAGATGAGGCGGAAAGATTCGTTGACCGCGTTATTGCCGGAGCAGATATCGCCACGCCTGTCGTAGACCGCTGATGTTTTCAATGGGATAGATATTCGAGGGCATGGTGGGCGGGACTCTCCGATCGGCAAAAGTCATCGCGATAGTGGATGGCGCGCATATTGGATGGCTGAAATTTCTGGACGCCGAGGCTCCGCCATTCGAGTTCCTTAAAGCGGACGGTCCAGTTTGGAAACGTGTTCCGCCTGAACGATGGGACCCTTTTACGTGTTTCGGCTGGTCGCAAAGCTTGGTGCTTTGCGTGGAGCTATGATCGGCGGCTCTTTGCGGTTCGCAGCCGCTCCCGAGGTTGCGGCCCCAAAGGGGAGATGGTCATGACTGTTTCGCCTTGCTCTGCTCAGGTTCGGAATTTTTTTCCCATCGTTATATCGGACCTTTCTGTCTCCCGTTGCATCGACTAACCGGAGCCGGAGTGCGCCGATGGAGAAATTTCCGGCGTTCCTAGCGAGGCTAAGACCTGCCCGGATGGCGAGCCGCCGACTGCAATCAATGCTTTCAGAGCACTTGTCCGAGAACGCCCGATGTTGGAATCTGTCCTCCACTTGATGCTGGCGCTCTCGGCCTGGTTTCCCCGGGGGACTGTGGTCAGCACGGTCTTTGAAACGCCGTCGGTTTCTGCTCACTAAAATAGCGGATATACATCAGGTAAACGCGTCTCTCGATTTATCTCCGTGCCGGTGAACGCGGCGCGTTCGCCACCGACTGCTACCACGTCCTCGCCACGGGCATGAGGGCGTGTGAAGCCCTCCCCCGCCCAGCTCTTCCGAACATAGTCCGGTAGATAGGCCGACCTCAGCTCATCCAGAATTTCTATGGTGGAGGGAAGACGATAGCGGCGGCCAAACCGGACATAATAGGAATGCATGACAGATCCCTCAGGCAGCTCGGTCCATGTAAGGAGTTGACCGGACATAAGGCCGGTGGGCAATGGCTTCTCCCGCCATGCCGATGCGGGCGACCAGCCGGCTTTTCTCCCATATTTCGACTGGGTTCGTCGCACTGAGAAACATGCCCCTCTCCAAGGCACTTATGTCGTCGCGGGCTGCGAAATCGTGGCTTTCAATGATCTGGAAGCCATAGTCGAGAACGTAGAGTCGATACTGCATTCATCTCTCCTGCTGTAGGGAGCAAGAGTGCGGACCGCATATTGTCCGGAAGTCTCTCAAGCGCCGGCGCTCAACAGACCAGCCAGCGACGCGAAGACTGTAGCAGATTGGAAGCAGTTTAGATACCAATTCCATTCCTATGGTGCCCACAATGGTTGATAAGGGTCAGCTTCCGTCAAAGCGGACGTAGAGGTGCGCCATGGCTCTCAAAGCATATTAGGTCCGCAAAAACTGCCACTCGTGGAGCGTCGATGGGACGCGCAATGATTGGCCGTTGTGCGGGGCGCATGGAAGGGCTGGATGAGTGCCGTTTCCTACGTCCTCAGCCGCGTTTACTGGATTGGGATAGTGAGCGACAAAGGACTTTCCAAAATATAGATCCACTCGGCGATTATTTTTCTCCACGATCCAAAAGTTGCCTTCGGTGGTGGCGTATGTCCAACGATTCACCAGTAGATTCACGGGTCAGCGGGTAAAAGCCGCAGGCTTGAGACTGAAGAAACGGCAGGTGCCAATCGGTGAATAGAGCTTGTCGTAGATCTCAAGGCAGCCGCTCTGTAGTGAGTAGGGACCGGTGAACAATATGTAGGGCGAAAGCTCATCAGCGCGTACCGCTGGCGATGTCGTGTTGGTCACATACCAGCCGGGGCCGTTCCAGCCCTGAGCGTCAGCTTGAGCAGGGAGTGCGGCGGCACCCTCCAAAAGGCATACCAGAACTGGAATAGTGAGGCCCAGCAATGTCTTACTCGTCAACGTGGCCCAATAAGGCTGGCAGCGGCAATGAGCCGACAGGGGGCACAATTTCTCCATGGTGTGGTAACGCGGCTGCACTTGGAAAGCCCCATTCTGGCGTAATCAATCTGTATTCTGCAAAAGTGGCCCCAAGCCACAGCAGATAAAGACGGTCGAAAGTGACGAAATTCGATAACTCCTTCAAAGTTGATGCAGGGGCGCTCATTAGCGTCTGCCTGGGACGCTCTTTACAAGACGTGCGCTAACGGCTGTTTGGCAACCGCTTCCGTTGGATAGAAGCAAGCCAAGAAAAAGCCGCTAGATGCCCTCTGCCGGTCCGGCTCCCTCTTATGCCAAGGCCTGGACAAAGCCGTCGTTCCATCGACTTCGCTTCGGACCGCATTTGTATGGGTTGAGATCGGCAACAGTCTCAAGGTTCGGGCGCGTATTCATAGGCGATAATCCGACAGTTGATATCCTCGGCGCACACGGAGCAGGGGTGCAGACGGCTTGGTTTGGGCAGGGCGCATTTTGGCCGAAAGGCATCCCACCAATGCCGGGTGTTTTCATTGATGAGCTTCCCAGTCTGCTCGAACTGCCAGGAGTTGGTCAGGCTAAATAAAAATGGCGCGGTCGCCGTCTCACTATCTGTTATCTGGCATGTCCGCTTTTGGCGCAAAGGCGCTCAATTTCTAGTTATTCGGACATCCAACATTTGCTACTTTCAAACTGATAAATTTGGTTGTCTGGCGCGTAGGCTTGCTCGGCATTTTTCGCAGCGGAGAGGACCATGAAGCGAATTATTCTCTCGCTTGCATTGCTGGCAGGGCTGTCTGGCATTGCATTTGGGCAGGCTGAGCCCAAAACCGAAATCACGTCGGGTACAAAGCTGCGCGTTGGCATGATCTCCGTCACGGTCCTTGGCGGCGTGGCTGAGCCGGTCGCGGAGTTCATTGGACAAAAGCTTGGCGTGGCCGTCGAACCAGTGATGTATCAGGACCCAGACGCTTATCTACACGGCTTCGGCAGGGGCGAATGGGATATTGCTTTCGGACCTCGCGTTTTGGTCCCGGACGACAAGGCCGATACGACTGGGGACCTTTGGGCAATTAGCCTCATCTATGTCGCCGCGCCCGGAGCAGAATTTCCCGATATAGCCTCCGTTGATAAAGCAGGCATCAAGATTGGTACAATTCGCGGAGCGCCCTCCGACCGTGTGCTGACGCGCGAAATCAAGGCTGCCGAAATTGTCCGTATTCCTTTGAGTCCCACCATTGCCCGTGATGCGGCGGACCTTCTGCGCTCTGGCAAGGCGAATGTCTTCGGCGCGGATTCAGGCGTCGGATATCCTGCCGCGCAGGCTCTACCTGATGCAAAGATCGTACCCGGCGTCTTTGGAACTGTTATGGTCGCGGCGGCGCTGCCGAAAGGTCGTTCACCCGCTGCGCGAGCTCTGCTCGCGAAACTCTTAGATGAAGCAAAGCAAACCGGGGTGGTGCAGGAGGCCATAGATGCCAAGGGCCTTAAAGGCGTGAATGTTGCGACAAAACAGTAATAATAATCGTCCGACCAAAAAAATTTGATATGACCGCTATTGGCGCAAAACGGACACAAGGCTGATTGCTTGCCAGTGTTTTTGGCGCTGGCGATTTAGCCAGGACGGTCAACTTGTGCGGCTTACCCAGCCTGTTCGTAGACGTTCGCTCTCGGCCGGTAGTGCGCGATGCAATTGCTGGTATTTCTGTTGGTACGTACGAAAGCCGGACTAAAACAAGTGTAATTATATCAACAGGTTAATGCGGCAATGCAATGATGTCCCTGGGCACCATAAACTCAATAAAATCAATAACTTAGTTGAAGGGGCGATCCTCAGTACACGGATCGCCTTTTTCATTTTTGGCCCTGTCTAAACCCAGCAAAATCAAGGTTTTCTCGATCAGCAGAATTTCGTGCGGCTCTGGCGGCGCCACAGCGGTGCCATGAGGGTGCCACAAGACCACTAACCAATTGAAAGATTGAACTGTTCGCTGCAAGCGACATGCGGATTGCACGTCCGCCTGTCGGCCGTTGTTATTAACATATTGAAATAGCTCCTGAAACTTCCTGTTCTCAGCCGTTACGCAGGTCGGAAGGCCTAAAAGTTGGCCGTTTCGGCGTAACAATTCATCCCAACTCAGTTTCATCCAACGCGATTGCCAATGTAGCTCATATGAGCTACATAGGATTTCGAAATGTTGCTTATTTGAGCCACAAGGAGGTGCCCGTGTCTTCTACTGCATTTGTTCGCGCCAGGATCGACGAAAGTCTCAAGGAAGAAGCCTCGGCTGTTTTGGCAGATTTCGGTCTTACGATTTCCGATGTCGTCCGCATGACCCTGACGCGTGTGGCCAAGGATCATGCCGTCCCGCTTGAGCTTAAGGTGCCCAACGCGGAGACGCGGGTAGCAATGCGGGAGTCTCGCCGTTTAATGAAAAAGCATAACGAGCGATTTTCCAACGCCAAGGCGATCTTTGATGCCCTCGACAAAGAAGCCTGCAAAAGATAAGCGCGCATCGCTTCCTCGACAGGCGTGCTTTACGAAAGCATTCGTCAAAGATTGGGAGAAGCTTGCTCGGAGCGGTCGCTACGATATGCGGCAGCTCAAGGAAGCGATGATGCTCCTTATTTCAAATGACGCGCTGCTAGGACCGGAGTGGCTTGATCACCCCTTAAAAGGTGAATGGGTCGACTACCGCGAATGCCATATTGGCGGCGACTTTCTGCTGATCTATCAGCTGTCAGGAAACCTGATAAATTTTGTGCGAGCCGGCACCCATGCCGAGTTGTTCGAATAAGAGGGACACATTTTACCTAGCTACCATAGCCTTTGATGATCTCGAACTGTCTCTTATCCAGGATGAACTGAACGGACTTTCGCTTTCTCGAGAGCCGGCGCGCCGAGCCAGTAGTATTCAGCGCTCGTATAAAAGACCGAAAGCCGTGGTGCGGTCTTCGTTGTCCTGCGCAACTTAGG
>Ga0310811_10003784_pt1 | contig 19080 bp, 16 predicted proteins | sample YCmetagenome_FD_207642 | JGI IMG/M metagenome (GOLD analysis project Ga0310811, IMG submission 207642) | Soil microbial communities from experimental microcosm in Duke University, North Carolina, United States - YC | ecosystem: Engineered > Artificial ecosystem > Soil microcosm > Unclassified ...
GTAATGACCATGGTGGTGGTCACCGCGATGCCGTAGGCGGCGGCGAGATTGTCCGAGGTCTTGAAGCCGAGCACGATACAGAGGATCACGAACAACAGCATCCAGTTGACCACCGGAATGTAGATCTGGCCGATGGCGCGTGCCGACGTATGCAGGATCTTCATGCGCGGCACGTAGCCGAGCTGTATCGCCTGGCTGGTCAGCGAAAACGCGCCGGAAATCACCGCCTGCGACGCGATCACGGTCGCCAAGGTGGCCAGCACGATGAGCGGAAACAGCGCCCACTCGGGGGCAAGACGATAGAAGGGGTTTTCGACGGCAGCGGGATTGACGAGCAGCAAAGCACCTTGCCCGAAATAGTTGAGCACCAGTGCCGGCATCACTAGACTGTACCAGGCTAGACGGATCGGCTTCACGCCGAAATGGCCCATGTCCGCGTACAGCGCTTCCGCGCCGGTCAGCACCAGGAATACCGAGCCGAGCACGTGATACGCCTGCAGCGAGTGTGTCGCCATGAAGTGCACCGCGTAATACGGGCTGATCGCCTTGAGCACCGCGGGCGCCGCGACGATGTTGTAGGTGCCCAGCAGCGCCAGGACCCCGAACCATACCGTCATGATGGGCCCAAACAGCTTGCCGACCACCTCGGTGCCGCGATTCTGGATCCAGAAGAGGACAATCAGGATCACCAGCGTGATGGGGACCACAAAGCCGGCCAGCTTTGGCGCAGCCAGTTCCAGACCCTCCACCGCCGAGATCACCGAGATGGCGGGCGTTATCACCGCATCGCCATAGAACATGCAGGCGCCGAAGATGCCCAGCATCATCAGGATGGCGGCGATCCTGCTGGTACGCGAGAAATTTTGCAGGCTGAGCGCCATGAGCGCCAGCACGCCGCCCTCGCCCTGATTGTCCGCGCGCATCACGAACATCACATATTTGAGCGACACCACCACGACGATCGCCCAGAACAACAACGAAATGACGCCCAGGACAGCATCGTGCGACAGGCCGATCCCGTATTGCGGATTGAACGCTTCCTTCAGCGCGTACAGCGGACTGGTGCCGATATCCCCGAACACGACACCGATAGCGGCCGCGCAAAGGGCCGACATCGGTTGGGTGCGCAACGGATGCGCCTGTGAGCTGTTGGTCATTGTGTCGTTTTGTAACGAAAAACGAGCGCTATTCTATCCGCGTCGCAATCGCGCGAAAACCCGCACATCCGAAAAATCCTGGCGTCAAGCGAGCAGCGCGCGCACATATCGGTGATCACCGTCCCTGGAAAAAGCGGCCGTCGAAACAGCCGCGTCGTCCCTGCTCTCGTGCCGCGCGCGGGTCATGGGGCCAGCCCCCGGCACCGTTGGCGCTCACGCCGCGCCGCCGTCGCGCTCGATCCATGCGCTCAGGTCGTGCGGCCGCAAGGTGTCCCATTCCTCGAACGGTTGGTGTATCCACGGATTGGTCGGCAGGTGCTGCACGAAATAGTCAGGCTTTATTTTTGAGCGCTCCTTGTACCACAGCACCGCCGAACGCACGCCGGCAATGCGCGGATAACGCGCCTTCAGGTGCTCGCACACGCTTTGCAGCGTAACGCCCGAATCGACCAGATCGTCGACCAGCAGCACGTTGCCGTGCAGTTCACCACCCGTCATGGTGATGTACTGCGCGATATCCAGTTCGCCCTGGCGCGTGCCGGCCGCCTCGCGATAAGAACTGGTTGCCAGGATCGCCAGTGGGAGGGCGTAGATTCGCGACAGCTGGTCGCCAACGCGCAGGCCACCTCGCGCAAGACACAAGATCTGATCGAACTTCCAGCCGGACTCATAGACTTGCCGCGCCAGCAACGCGACCAATCGATGATAGTCGGCCCAACCGACCCAGAGGTGCTTGTCGTCGTTGCGCGGATCGCCACGCGAAGCAATTCCCATTCGGTCAGACCTTGAAGGGATGACGCAAAAGGATCGTTTCGTCCCGGTCCGCGCCGGTCGACACCATATCGATCGGCACGCCGGCGATTTCTTGTACACGGGTCAAATAGGCGCGTGCGTTCGCCGGCAGCTTGTCCCACTCGACGATGCCGACCGTGCTTTCCTTCCAGCCGTTGAACGACTCGTAGACCGGCTCGCAGCGCGCGACCTGCGCGGCGCCGCGCGGCAGGATGTCGATGTCCTTGCCGTCGATCTTGTAGCCGATGCACAGCCGCACTTCCTCGAATCCATCGAGGACGTCGAGCTTGGTCATGCACAGCCCCGTGACACCGTTGATCTGGATCGAGCGCTTCAGCGCGGCCGCGTCGAGCCAGCCGGTGCGGCGCGGACGGCCGGTCACGGAACCGAATTCCTTGCCAACCGTCGCCAGCTCCAGGCCGATCTTCTCCTGGCGCTGCGGGTTGTCCGCGTCATACAACTCGCTCGGGAACGGACCCGCGCCGACACGCGAACAATAGGCCTTGGTAATGCCGAGAATGTAGCCCAGCTTGTGCGGACCGACGCCTGCGCCGGCTGCCGCCGCCCCCGCGACACAGTTGCTCGACGTGACGAAGGGATAGGTGCCGTGGTCGATGTCGAGCAGCGTGCCTTGCGCGCCTTCGAACAGCAGGTTGCGGCCCGCGTGGTTCTCGTCGTACAGCCGGCGCGAGACATCGGCCACCATCGGCGCGAGCTGGTCCGCGTAAGACAGCATCGTATCGAGCGCCTGCTGGAAGTCCACCGCGGGCGCGCCGAGGTATTGCGTCAGCACGAAATTGTGGAAATCGAGGTTCTCGCGCAGACGATCGGCGAAAGTCGGTGCATCGAACAGATCCTGCACGCGCAGGCCGCGGCGACCCACCTTGTCCTCGTAGGCCGGGCCGATGCCGCGACCGGTCGTGCCGATCTTGGCCGCGCCCCGGCGCGCTTCGCGCGCCTGGTCAATGGCGATGTGGTACGGCAGAATCAGCGTGGCGGCCTCGGAGACGAACAGGCGCTGGCGAACGTCAACGCCGGCCTCTTCCAGTTCGCCGATTTCCTTGAACAACGCCTCCGGCGACAGCACGACGCCATTGCCGATGTAGCAGGCGACGCCATCGCGCATGATGCCGGATGGGATCAAGCGCAGGATCGTTTTCTTGCCGCCGATGATCAACGTGTGACCGGCATTGTGGCCGCCCTGAAAACGGACCACACCTTGTGCATGATCGGTCAGCCAGTCGACGATCTTGCCTTTGCCTTCGTCGCCCCACTGGGTACCGACCACGACGACGTTGCGCCCCGGCGATCGCTTCGCCTCGCTCCCCGCCTGTTCCAAATTCGCTAAGCTCGCGGACATGGTGTTTCTTCAGCCTGGTTAAAAACGCATTCTACTAGGTTCGCCGCCGCTTCCCGGAAATTTTGGCTGCGGCACACGGCCTGCGCCCTGCTCAGCGGGGCTCCACCACCCACACGTGGCCGCGCTGCGCCAGCACGCGGTCGCACGCGAATTCGTCAAGGTCATGCTCGTGCCCGGGCAGCGCCTGGATCACCGTTTCGCCGGCGTCGCGCAGTTCAACGACCTTCGCGCGCAGCGCGGCGTCGTTGTTCCATGGCGCCAGGATCGCGCTGGAACGTGCCTCCAGCGGCGAGATGCGCGCCACCTCGCGCAGGTCCAGCGAGAAACCGGTCGCCGAACGCGGCCGGCCATACGCCTGGCCGACGTGGTCGTAGCGGCCGCCGCGCGCCACCGCGTTCGGCACGCCGTCGATGTACGCGCAAAACATGACGCCGCTGTGGTAGGCATAACCACGCAGGTCGGCCAGGTCGATCGCGACCTCCGCGCCATCGATGTGCGCGGCGAGAAACGCCAGATCGTCGAGCGCGCGGCCGATGGCAGCGGACGCCGGCAGGCACGCGCGCGCCTCGTCCAGCACCGAGGCGTCGCCGTACAGCATCGGCAGCGCGAGCAGCGCGTCACGCACCGGTTTTTTCAGGTCCTGCGTGATGGCGTCGATGCGCGGCACGTCCTTGCTGGCAAGTGCGTCATACAGCGCGTCGCCGAGCTTCGCCGCGTGCGGATCGAGTTCGAGCAACGCGGCGAGCACGCCCGCGTGACAGAGGTCCAGCCGCACGCGCGGCAGGCCTGCCAATCGCAAGCTGTCCAGCATCAGTTGCTGAATCTCGAGATCCGCTTCGAGACCGGCATGCCCATAGATTTCGGCGCCGATCTGGATCTGCTCGCGGGTCGCATGCAGGCCGCGCGGCCTCGTGTGAAGCACGTTGCCGGCGTAGCACAGCCGCGTCACGCCCTGGCGGTTCAACAGATGCGCATCGATACGCGACACCTGCGGCGTGATGTCCGCGCGCAGCCCAAGCGTGCGCCCGGACAACTGATCGACCAGCTTGAAAGTGCGCAATTCGAGATCCGCGCCGGCGCCGGTCAACAGCGATTCGAGATACTCGAGCAGCGGCGGCATCACCATCTCGTAGCCGTACGAGCGGAAGCGATCAAGCAGCGCGCGGCGCAACTCCTCGATCTTGCGCGCCTCCGACGGCAGCACGTCGGCAATATTTTCGGGTAGAAGCCAGGTCGACATCGGAAAAAGTCCAGTGAAGCAGCGCGCCGAAGCGGTGCGCGACCAGCGCGGCCCAGGTGGCGCGTCACGTACCGGCGCACTCAGCCAAGAAAAAATCCGCACAAACCGCGCAGTTTACCGCAGTGGCGAGCGCTCGGACGCGAACCGCCCAATTCGGCATCGCCGAGGCTCGCCGACTTCTGGCGCGCACGGCAGGCGGCGCGCGCCGAACCGGCCGCCCGCACACTCACAACGCCTCAACGTGGGTGGACCGTCGGCTTGGCCGCGCCGGCCGGCGCGGCAGCGCCATCCGGATTCCTGAAGAACCTGAAAAAGTCGCTGTTTGGATCAGCGACCAGCACATCGCGATTCTTGAAGCTGCGCCGATACGCTTCCAGGCTCTGATAAAACTGGTAGAACTGCGGGTCCTGGCCGAAGGCGGCGGCATAGATCGCCGACGCCTTCGCGTCGCCCTGCCCCTTCAGGATCTGCGCCTGCTTATAGGCGTCGGCGATGATCACTTCGCGCTGCTTGTCGGCGTCGGCCTTGATCCGCTCGGCTTCGGCCGCGCCGGTCGCACGTTGCTCGTTCGCCACCTGCTGCCGCTCGGCTTTCATGCGCTGGTACACCGATTCGGTGATCGTGTCGAGCATGTCGACGCGCTTCAGACGCACATCGAGGATCTCGATGCCGATGTTCGCCGCATCGGGCGTGACCTTCTTGCGCACCGCCTGCATCACGACCTCACGCTCGTTCGACACCACTTCGGCGACCGTGCGCTTGGTGAACTCCTCGTTCAGCGCCGCACGGATCACCTGCGACAGCCGATCCTGCGCGAGCGTGTTATCGCCGCGCACGCTGACATAGAACTTGCGTGGATCGACAATGCGCCATTTGACGAACAGGTCGACCAGCAGGTTCTTCTTCTCGGACGTGATGTAGCGATCCGCGTCCGGGTTATCGATGGTCTGGATCCGCTTGTCCAGATAGATCACGTTCTGGAACGGCGGCGGCGCCTTGAAATGCAGGCCCGGCGTCGAGATGATGTCCTTCACTTCGCCGAACGCGAACACGATCGCGTACTTTCGTTGATCGACCACGAAAATCATCGACGAGCCGACGAACAACACGATCAACACCCCCACGACGAGCGCAATGATTTTATTCATGTCATCGCTCCTTATTGCGTGTCGTCGCCGCGATCGCGGCTACGCAACGAGTCGCGCGAACGCAGCGCATCGCCAGGGGACGCCGACGCACCCGGCACCACGTTTTGCTGCGACGGTACGTTGGCACTGCCTTGCGTGCCCGCCGGGGCGCCGTGCTGCGTGCCGTCCTGCGACGATGCGCCGCCGCTCTTGCCTTGGTCGATGATCTTGTCGAGCGGCAGGTACAGCATGCTGTTCCCGGTACGGCTATCAACCAGCACTTTGGTGGCGTTCGTATAGATTTGCTGCATCGTGTCGAGGTACATGCGCTCGCGGGTGACGGCCGGGGCCTTGGAATATTCGGCGAGCACTTCGCGGAAGCGTCCCGCATCGCCTTCGGCCTGCGCCACGACGCGCGCGTTGTAACCCTGCGCTTCGGCAAGCATGCGCGCAGCGGTGCCGCTGGCGAGCGGAATCACGTTGTTGGCATAGGCCTGCGCCTCGTTCTTCGAGCGCTCGCGGTCCTGTCCCGCCTTCACCGCGTCGTCGAACGCAGCCTGCACTTGTTCCGGCGGCTGCACGTTCTGCATCGTCACGCTGCTGACGATGATGCCGGTCTTGTATTGATCGAGAATTCGCTGGATCTGCTGCGACAACTGCAGCGCGACTTGCTCGCGGCCCTCGTACAGCACGTAGTCCATGGTGTTCTTGCCGACGATCTCGCGCACCGCGGTTTCGGCCGCCTGCGTCACCGTGCCCTCCGGGTCGACATTATTGAACAGGAAGGCGGTCGGGTCCTTGACGCGGTATTGCACGGCGAAGCGCACGTCGATGATGTTCTCATCGCGCGTCAACATCGACATGTCCTTCAGGTTGGTCGAACGAACCATGTTCTCCCGGCCGATCTCGACCGAGCGAATCTGCGACAGGTTGACGATTTCGTTGCTTTGGAACGGATACGGCAGACGCCAGTTGATGCCGGGACCGGTCGCATACTTGTATTTGCCGAACTGCAGCACCACGCCTTCCTGGCCTTCCTGAACGATATAAATGCCGCTGCCGAGGTAGATCGCCACCAGCACGCCGATCGCGATGCCCATGCCAAGATGTCCGCCGCGCCGGTTGCTCGCCGGCACGCCGCCCTCGGGCGGCCCGCCCTCGCTGTTCTTCTTGCCGAACATCCGGTTGATACGACGATTGAAGTCTCGCCACAGTTCGTCCAGGTCCGGCGGACCGTCCTTCGGACCGTTGCGGTTGTCTTGGGGGCGGTTTTGCTGGTCGTCGCCCTTGCCGCGCCCCCATCGCGGGTCATCGATGGAAAACACGGCGCGCGCACGACGCCACGCACTGCGAATATTATTGTCGTTCACCATGTCACAGCCGGTTGTTGCCGGATTTGGAGGAGTCAGATGCCGTGCTCGTGGACGTCACGGCGCGCTTGCCAGCTGCGGTGATCATCGCCGTGATCGTCGCGCATGGCATCGTCTGCCGTTGCATCGTCGTGCGTAGCTTCGTGGTGATGTTCCACGGCGGCCGCGGATATGCGATGGAGCATAGTTTCCTGTTCGATTGCGAGTCCCACCGCCGCTTCATGCGGTGCCGGCTCGTCGTTCTGCGCCAGCGCGATTTCGGCGATCGCGCCGCGCAGCGCGTCGAGACCCTGCCCCGTTCGCGCGCTCAAAAAAACGCGCGCAATCTTACCATACTGATCCCTTTCAATCGTGTCGCCACGCCCCTCGAGTTCGGGTACGGCGTCGATCTTGTTGAACACCAGAACTTGCGGAATGTCGTCCGCGCCGATCTCACGCAATACCTCGTTGACCTGGTCAATCTGGTCGAGCCGTACGGGGCTCGCCGCGTCCACCACATGCAGCAGCAGGTCCGCGTGGAGCGTCTCTTCGAGCGTGGCCCGAAACGCCGCCACCAACTGGTGGGGCAGTTCGCGGATGAAGCCGACTGTGTCGGACACCACCACGTTTCCGGCCTGCCCGAGGTAGACGCGTCGCGATGTCGTGTCGAGCGTCGCGAACAACTGGTCCGCCGCATACGCCTGCGCCTTGGTCAGCGCATTGAACAAGGTCGACTTGCCAGCGTTAGTGTAGCCCACCAGCGACACCGACAAGGTGCGGTTGCGCTCGCGCTGGCGCCGTTGCGTACCGTGCTGGCGCTGCAATTTGGCCAGCCGCGTCTTCAGCATCTTGATGCGTTCGCCGATCAGGCGCCGGTCTGTTTCGAGCTGCGTTTCACCGGGGCCGCGCAGGCCGATACCGCCCTTTTGCCGCTCCAAGTGGGTCCATGCGCGGATTAGACGCGTCGACAAGTAATTAAGCTGCGCCAGTTCCACCTGCAGCTTGCCTTCGTGACTGCGCGCACGCTGCGCGAAGATGTCAAGGATCAGGCTGGTGCGGTCCACCACGCGCCTATCGAGCGCGCGCTCCAGATTGCGCTGCTGCGCCGGAGACAAGGCATGGTTGAAGATGACGATCTCGACGTCGTGTCCGTCCGCGGCAAGCCGCAGCTCATCGATCTTGCCACTGCCAATGAAGTGTGAAGCGTCCGGACTCGCACGGCGGCCGGTCAAGGTTACTACGGGGTCCGCGCCCGCGCTTTTCGCGAGCAGGGACAGTTCTTCCAGGCTGGCCTGAAAATCGATTTTGCCGAAGTCTATGCTGACGAGCGCTGCGTTGATCAAATTCAATGACGCCGTGAGGCGCGAGAAATAAGGGGCCGGCGTACGTCACTGCCAGCGGCCTACGACGCCGGACGGTGACGACACCGCAAGAGGTCAGGACGCTTCCGCATCCGGGTGGAAGTTCACCGGGCGCGCAGGGACCACGGTCGAGATGGCGTGCTTGTAGACCATCTGTGTAACAGTATTACGGAGCAACACAACGTACTGATCGAACGACTCGATGTTGCCTTGCAGCTTGATGCCGTTGACGAGATAGATCGACACCGGCACATGCTCTTTACGCAGTGCGTTCAAAAACGGGTCTTGTAACAGTTGCCCTTTGTTGCTCATAGCAAACTCCGAATTGTTTTTTGCAGGTTAATAAGACATAACGGCGAAGAAAAAGTTATCGCCACCAGTCGCTACACTATAGCCGATTTTTCCAGGCGGGCCAGCGCCAGCGCCAGCGCACGAGCCGATCAGTCTTTTTCTGCGTAGGGGTTGCGGCTCGAGCGAAACTCTATTCGTAATGGAGTACCGGCAAGGCCAAAAGTTTCCCGGAAGCGACCCTCGAGATAGCGTTTGTAGGAGTCGGTCACCGCATCGAGCGCGTTACCATGGATTACCACGATCGGCGGATTCTGGCCGCCTTGGTGCGCATAGCGCAACTTCGGGCGCACCGGCCCGCGGCGGCGCGGCTGCTGGAACTGCACTGCATCGATCAGTGCGCGCGTCAGCCTAGGCGTCGGCAGTTTGGCCATGGCGGCCGCATAGGCGTCATCGACCGAGCGCATCAGCGCGCCAATGCCGGTTTTCTCCTTGGCCGAGATGTAGTGCGCCTTCGCGAAATCAAGGAATTTCAGCTTGCGCAGCAGATCCGCCTTCGCGCGATCGCGTGCATGAGACTCGAGCCCGTCCCATTTATTCACACCGATCACCAGCGCGCGGCCTTGCTCGACGACGAAGCCGGCAATGTGCGCGTCCTGTTCCGAGATGTCTTGTTGCGCATCGAGCAGCAAGATCACGACGTTGGCATCGGCGATCGACTGCAGCGTCTTCACCACGGAGAACTTCTCGACCGCCTCGAATACCTTGCCGCGCTTGCGCAGACCGGCCGTATCGATGAGCGTGTACTTGCGCCCCTGGCGTTCGAAATCGATATAGATGGAGTCGCGCGTCGTGCCCGGCATATCGAACGCGATCACGCGCTCCTCGCCGAGCAGCGCATTGACCAGGGTCGACTTGCCGACGTTCGGGCGGCCGACGATGGCGATCTTGGTGCCACGCGGGTCGGTTTCCTCGGGTTCGTCCGGCTGGCCGGCATACGCGAGATCGAGCGCCTCGGCAATCATCTCCGAGACGCCGTCCCCGTGCGCCGCCGAGATGGCGCGCGGGTCGCCCAAGCCGAGTTCGTAGAAGTCCGCCGCGACCGCGCTGTACTTCATGCCTTCGGCCTTGTTGACCACCAGGAAGATCGGGCGGCCGGTCTTGCGCAGGTAGTCGGCAATCGACTTGTCTTGCGGCGCCAGTCCGTTGCGGCCATCGACGATGAACACGATGACGTCCGACTCTTCGACCGCCTGCCGGGTTTGCCTTGCCATTTCGTATAGGATGCCGTCCTTCGCCACCGGCTCGAAGCCGCCAGTGTCCACCACCAGGTACGGGCGTTCGCCGGCGACGCGTCCCTCGCCATAATGGCGGTCGCGCGTCAAGCCGGGCAAATCGGCGACGAGCGCGTCGCGAGAGCGGGTCAGCCGATTAAACAGCGTCGATTTCCCCACATTGGGGCGCCCTACGAGGGCGATTACGGGCTTCATTTTGTCTTTCCAAAAACGCGCGCGGCCGGCTTCAGCCGGCCGGCGCGCGCCATCCTAAATTACCTATTGGGGCCGGAAACCGTACAGCTTGCCGGCACGGTTCTGCACCACCAAAACGTTGCCGGCCAGCACCGGTTGCGCGGTGATCGGGGCGCCGGTTTTCACACGGGCGACGAACGCGCCATTGTCGCGCGAAAGAAAATGCACGTAGCCCTGGAAGTCGCCCACCACCACGGCGCCCCCGACAATCGCCGGCGCGCTGACGTCACGGCTTTTCAACTGCGTGTTCTGCCACAAGCGCCTGCCGCTCGCCGCATCGTACAGGCTCAACACCGACCAGTCGTCGGCCGATGCCACCGCGCTGTCATCCTGCGCAAGGCCGCCGTAGCTGGAGAACGACTGCTCCCAGATCACCTTGCCGGAATTGGCATCCAGGCAAGCGATGCGACCCTGGAACGTTACCGCGCAAGTTTGCGCGCCAATCAGGGTGGGCGCACCCGCCACGTCGTTGACACGCTCCACTTCGGTCACGCCCTGCGGATACGACACCGGTGTCTGCCAGTACGCATCGCCGGTCAGCAGGTTGATCGCGGCGAGCGTGCCGCCCGGAAAACCGGCCAGTACGGCGGCGTTGCCCGCGAAGATCATGCCCGAGGTGGCGCGCAAGTTCAGTGGCACAGCGCGGTTGCGGTACACCCACTTTTGCTCGCCCGTTTGCGCGTCGAATGCGGTAATGCGACCGTCGACGGTACGCACCAGCACATATCCGTTGCCGACCAGCGGCGGCGTGATCACCTCGCCGTTGGCATCCCCCTTCCACAACAGCTTGCCGTCGGCGCCCAACACGAATACTTCGCCCTTGAGGCCGCCGACCGCACTCAGCGTGCCGTCGCTGCCGACCCCGGCCGACAGGTCCGCACCGACCTTGGTGCGCCATACGTCGTGCCCGTTGGTCGCATCGATCTTCGCCACCGTTCCGTTGGCGCCCGCCGCGTAGACCGACGTGCCGACCACGGTCGGCGCGAACAGATAGCTGCCCGATTTGCCGACACTCGTCTCCCACGCCTTAGAAACGCTCAGTTGCGACTTGAAATCGGTCAGCTCCGTTGGCACGCGCCGGATGTCCTTGGACGACGAGCACGCACCCAGGGCAGCGAGCGACAGGGCGCACGCGAGCACGCGAACGGAGCGTTTTGCAAAATTCATGGACTGGTCAGGTATCTCAAAAAAATCGATTAGGGCCGACAGACAGCGCCAAGCAGCGCCAAGCGGCCGGGACACGCCGGTGCTCAGCCGCCGAGCGCGTCGAGCTTGAACTGGGTCAGTTGCTTGCTCGAGTTGTCGCTCGAAGCGGCCGACGTGAAAATCGCGAGCGCATCCTGATAGGCTTTTTTCGCTTCATCGCGTTTGCCTTGTGCGGCCAGCAAGTCGCCTCGGCGATCCGCGTAAAGCCCCTTGAATGAAACGGGCGGCGTGTCGGCCAACAGCTTCAGGCCGGCGTCATACCCTTTTTCGTCGAGCAATACACCGGCCAGGCGCAGCTTCGCGATTGCCTTGTACTCGTCGTCTTTCGCGTGGTCGATGACCCATTGCAACTGCGCCTTCGCACTCGCCAAGTCGCCCGCCTGGTACAGCGCCTTCGCGGCGGCCAAGCCGGTCATTTGCCCGTACGCGGTACCGCCGAACTTGTCTTCCATGTCGCTGGCCACGCGCGCGATCCGGCCCTTGTCGCCGCTGGTCACGGCCTGCTGGACCTGGTCATAGAACACCGCGGCCTGCGCGGCCTGACGCCGCTGCCACCAGTTCCAGCCGTTATAGGCGGCTGCCGCCAGCAGCACGATGAGCGCCAGCCAGGTTACCGCATTGCCCCATTTCAGCCACCAGGCTTTCAGGTTGTCCAGCGTTTCTTGTTCGTCGTGGTAGCTCATTCACTCAACTCGATTCGTCAACTCATCGCCCGCTTCGACGTGACACCTTGCCCGCTTTGCGCATCCCGCAAGGCGAGATGCGCCGCACTGTTTACTCGTCATCCTCTTGAGCGGATGCAACCATCGCATCAATCAGGAAGTCGGTCAAGTTTTCCGCCGGCACCCGTGTCTGGGCGGCGTCGCCGTCGGTGACGCCGCCGCGCAGCGGCTTGACCGACACTTCACCGTTCGCGATCTCGTCTTCACCGAGAATCACGGCGAACGCCGCACCGCTCGCATCGGCGCGCTTCATCTGCGATTTGAAGCTCGCGGACGCACCGTCCGCGCTGCAATGAAAGATTACGTCGAGACCCGTGTCGCGCAGCCGCTCCGCGATCACCAACGCCTGTTCGCGCGCCGCGTCGCCCTGGTGCGCCACATAGACGTCGCAACCCTCCGGCTCCGGCGCCAGCCCGTCCTCCCGAATCAACTCGAGCACACGCTCGACGCCGAGCGCCCAGCCGCATGCCGGCGTCGGCTTGCCGCCGAGCTGTTCGATCAGCGGGTCGTACCGGCCGCCGCCAGCCACGGTGCCTTGCGCGCCCAGCTTGTCGGTGACCCATTCGAACACGGTCAGATTGTAGTAGTCGAGACCGCGCACCAGGCGTGGATTGATCGTGAACGGAATATTGTTCGCCTTCAGCAACCGCTGGACGCCATCGAAATGCGCTCGCGACGCGTCGCCGAGGAACTCGATCAACTTGGGCGCGTTGGAAACCAACTCTTGCAACGCGGGGTTTTTCGTGTCGAGAACGCGCAGCGGATTCGTATACAGCCGGCGCTTCGCGTCCTCGTCCAGCAGATGCGCGTGCTTCTCGAAATAAGCGATCAGTTCGGCGCGGTGCGCGGCGCGCTCGTCGGACTGGCCGAGCGAATTGAGTTCGAGACGCACGCCGGTCAATCCGAGGTCATCCCACAGGCGCTGCAACATCAGGATGATTTCCACGTCGGCGTCCGGGCCCGCGAAGCCGAGCGCCTCGACGCCCACTTGGTGAAACTGGCGATAGCGGCCGCGCTGCGGACGCTCGTGGCGGAACATCGGACCGATATAGCATAGGCGCTTCGGTCCGTCGTACAGCAGGTTGTGCTCGATCGACGCGCGCACCACCGCGGCGGTATTTTCCGGACGCATCGTCAGGCTGTCGCCGTTCAGCGAATCGATGAAGGTGTACATCTCCTTCTCGACGATATCGGTCACTTCGCCGATCCCGCGCGTGAAGAGCTGGGTATGCTCGACGATCGGCGTACGGATGTTCTGGTATCCGTAGGACCTCAGCATCGATTTGACGGTGTTCTCGAAGAACTCCCACAACGGCGCGTCCTGCGGCAGCAGGTCGTTCATTCCCTTGACGCCGGTGAGTTTCTCGATCTTGCGTTTTTGCTCTGACATGACTTGATTGCGTTACCTAGTGCCCGCCGCCGGGTCGTGCGCCGCGGGACTCACTTCGTTACGACAGCCGCGCCATATGTCCGTTCGACATAGTCGCTGACGATCTGCTGGAAATCCTCGGCGATCCGCGGGCCGCGCAAGGTGGTGGATTTTTCGCCATCGATGAACACCGGCGCCGCGGGGTTCTCGCCCGTGCCCGGCAGGCTGATGCCGATATTGGCCTGCTTCGACTCGCCCGGGCCGTTGACGATGCAGCCCATCACCGCGACGTGCATGTCCTCGACGCCCGGATACTGCTCACGCCAGATCGGCATCTGCGTGCGCAAGTAGTCCTGGATGCGCGACGCGAGTTCCTGGAACACGGTACTGGTGGTGCGGCCGCAGCCGGGACAGGCGATCACCATCGGCGTGAACGAGCGTAAGCCCATGGTTTGCAGGATCTCCTGCGCGACGATCACTTCGCCGGTCCGCGATGCGCCCGGCTCCGGCGTCAACGAAATACGGATGGTGTCGCCGACGCCTTGCTGCAACAGCACCGACAAGGCCGCCGTCGAGGCGACGATGCCCTTCGATCCCATCCCCGCTTCGGTCAGTCCGAGATGCAACGCGAAGCCGCAGCGCTGCGCCAGTTCCCGATACACGGCGATCAGATCCTGCACCCCGCTGACCTTGCACGACAGAACGATCTTGTCGCGGCCGAGCCCGAGCCCGACGGCGCGCTCGGCGGAGCCGATGGCCGATTGGATGAGCGCCTCGTACATCACGCTCTGTGCGTCCCACGGGGTCGCGCGCTGACCGTTCTCGTCCATCATCCGGGCCAGCAGATCCTGGTCGAGACTGCCCCAGTTGACGCCGATGCGCACCGGCTTGTCATAACGCACCGCCGCCTCGATCATTTGCGCGAACTGGGTGTCGCGTTTTGCGCCCTGTCCGACGTTGCCCGGATTGATCCGGTACTTCGACAGCGCTTCCGCACAGGCCGGATAGTCGCGCAGCAGCAGGTGCCCGTTGTAATGAAAATCGCCGACCAGCGGCACATCGACGCCCATGCGGTCGAGTTGCTCGCGCACATGCGGCACGGCGGCCGCGGCTTCCGGCGTATTGACCGTGATGCGGACCAATTCCGAACCCGCTTGCGCCAGTTCCTTGATCTGGACTGCGGTGCCGATCGCGTCGGCGGTGTCGGTATTGGTCATCGACTGGACACGCACCGGGGCGTCGCCCCCGATGGTCACGACCCGGTCGCGCCAGCGCACCGCGACCGCGTGCGCGACACGGCGCGGCATATGACCGCCGGACACAGGCTGCGCCGAGACCACTCGGCTAGGCAGGGGCTGGACTGCTTGAGCTTGGGAATTTGATGGCATCGAACTATCCGATTGCATGACACCTGGCTGAACAACGCCGGCGGTTCGAGCCGAACCGCCGGCGGTCGTGAATATGTTTTTCGCGTCGCTTAAGCGATCGACGGGATTATGGCAGGGTGAAGCGCGCGACGTTACCCTTCCCAGCCGCATACTTCGATGGATCGACCGCCTTGCCATCGAGCGCGAGCGAGGCAAGACCCGCCGTGTTACCAACCGTCACCTTAAATGGCGCGGCGCCTTGCACATTTTTTTCGTCGCCCGCCCGCACCATGCCAGAGAACACTTCCTTGCCGTCCTTCTGGCGAATGCTGAACCAACTGTCGTGCGTCACTTTGATCGTGACCGACGCTTGATTGGCCGGCGGCGCGCCATCGGCCGCAGACGTGCTCGGGTGGCCGCCGGCCGTGTTGGCCGCCACCAACGATGCGGCAGGGGCGACGACCGGCGCGAGCGGCGCCGAGCCAAGCGCCGCCGCCGTGGCGGCCGCCGAGGACGCACTGCCCGCCGCGCTGGAGCCGAGCCGACCCGCAGCCGGGGCAGGCAATGCTGTCTGCCGGGTCGCGGAGGCGCCTGCGGCGCCCGCGCCGGCTGTGCCAACAGCGCCAGGCGCTGCCTTCGCACTGGTGGCGCCGCTGCCGCTGGTCAAGCCGCTCGCCGTCGCGCTGGCACTCGCCGCGCCACGCGAGCCGGCCGTGCTGGTCCCGCCAGCCGTGCCGTTCCCGCTGGCCGTATCGCTCTCGCTGGCCGCGCCGCTCCCGCCAACCGCGTCGCTCTCGCTGGCAGCGCCGCTCCCGCCAACCGCGTCGCTTTCGCTGGCCGCGCCGCTCTCACCAGCCATGCCGCTTTTGCCAGCCGCGCCATTCACATTCACACTGGCTGCGCTAGCGGGGCCGCTACCGCCGTGCGACGCACCGTGGGCGCTCTCCTTCAAGCGTGCCAGCAATGTGGCCGATTCTCCGCCGGCGCGCCAGAGCGCAAGCGCAGCCAAGGCCACCACCGCCAACGCCACGGCCCACAGCCAGGGGCGACGCTTTGGCGCGGTGCCCCAGTTGACTTCGGCGCGGCTGCGGGGCATATCGGCGCCGCTCGGCGCCGGCAGCGACAGGTCCGTTTGCTCCGCGCCACCGCTACGGCGCAGCGCATCGGACAACGGTGCCGGATCGATGCCGAGCATCTTCGCATAACTGCGCACGACGCCGATCGCGAACGTGTTGCCGGGCATGCGGCTCAAATCGCCGGCCTCGAGTTGCCTCAGCTTGGCGGGGGGCACCTTGAGCCGGGCGGACACATCGTCCACAGACCAGCCCTTCGACTTGCGCAATTGCTCGAGTTGCGCGCCCACCGCACGAACCGCTTCGGCGCCGGCAAGCCCCACGCCCGCATCGCCTGTGCCACCCTGGGTAACGGTAACGCCCTTCGATTCCCCCACCGCGCGCGCGCGTGGACTATCTTGTACCGGTTGCTGCTGGTCACTCATCCCTAATTCCTCTCTGGAATTATTGTTGTTTGTCTGCCACGCCTGGCGCAGTAGCCGGCCTGTCGGTATCGAATGAGCCCGTCAGGCATCATGCTCATCGCCGGGAACGGTGAGTCGCCCTCGTCCGTTCATGCGCTGCGCACACCAATCGACGCCAGGCCGGTGCGCACGTCACGTCCCGTGCGCTCCATGAGCCGGGTCCGGTCGCGCACTTCGCCGGCCAGTTGACCGCAGGCGGCATCGATGTCGTCGCCACGCGTCTTGCGTACGGTCGTCACCACGCCCGCCTCGATCAGCACTTGCGCAAAACGCTTGATCGCGTCGGGACGCGAACGCGTCAGGCCCGACTCGGGAAAGGGATTGAACGGTATCAAATTCAGCTTACAAGGCACGTCGCGGGTCACCGCCAACAGTTCGCGCGCGTGCGCTTCGCTGTCGTTGACGCCGTCGAGCATGCAATATTCAAATGTGATGAAGTCGCGCGGCGCCACCTTCAGGTAACGCTGACACGCAGCCATCAGCTCGGCCAGGGGGTATTTCTTATTCAGCGGCACGAGCATGTCGCGCAGCGGGTCGTTCGGCGCGTGCAGCGACACCGCCAGCGCGACCGGAAGTTCGGCCGCAAGACGATCCATCATCGGCACCACGCCGGACGTCGACAAGGTGACGCGCCGGCGCGACAGGCCATACGAATTATCATCGAGCATCAGGCGCATTGCCGGCACCACCGCGTCGAAGTTCAGCAGCGGCTCGCCCATGCCCATCATGACGACGTTGGTGATCACGCGGTCGTCCCGCGCCGTCGAGCGGCCTAGCGACTGGCGCAGCGCGAACTCCGCCATCCACAGTTGGCCGATGATCTCGCCTGTGGACAGATTGCGGGAAAAGCCCTGCTTGCCGGTGGAACAAAACCGGCAGTTCACCGCGCAACCCGCCTGCGACGACACGCACAGCGTGCCGCGCGTTGCTTCGGGGATGAACACGGTTTCGACCGCGTTGCCCTGCCCCACATCGAGCAGCCACTTGCGCGTGCCGTCGGCGGAGGTGTGATCCTGCACTGCGGCGGGCGCAGCGATGCACGCGCGCCCTTTCAGCTTGTCGCGCAAGGACTTCGCGAGATCGGTCATGCCGTCGAAGTCACGCGCGCCGAACTGGTGAATCCAGCGCTGCAATTGCTTGGCGCGGAACGGCTTTTCGCCGAGTCCCGCACAGTACGCCGCGAGGCCCTGGGCGTCGAAATCGAGAAGATTGACAGTATCTGACATCGAATTTCCTGCCGTTTCTTGCAGCCCGCGCGTGCGGCCAGCAGCGTCTGTCAAAACGTGACGGCTTAGCGCGGGTAGATGGTGATTTCCGGGAAGAAGAATGCGACTTCTTGACGCGCGGTTTCCGCTCCGTCCGAACCGTGCACCGCGTTAGCATCGATGCTGTCGGCGAAGTCGGCGCGGATGGTGCCCTTTTCCGCCTTCTTCGGATCGGTGGCGCCCATCAGGTCGCGGTGCTTGACAATCGCGTCCTCACCCTCCAGCACCTGGATCATGACCGGACCCGAGATCATGAACTCGACCAAATCCTTGAAGAACGGACGTGCGCTGTGCACCGCGTAGAATTTTTCGGCATCCTGGCGCGACAACTGGGCCATGCGCGACGCGACGACCTTCAGCCCGGCGTTTTCGAAGCGGCTATAAATTTGGCCGATCACATTTTTGGCAACAGCGTCAGGTTTGATAATCGACAGGGTGCGTTCGATCGCCATGGAAAAACTCCGCAGAATTAAGAAGTTACAAAGTCAGATGAATCGCATATTGTAACATGGGAATGTGTATCATAGCGACGGAACCCTTACGCAACTGTAAGTATCCAAGACCCGTGGGAATGGCATAGAATCAACGTGTGCTGCCCTTCCGGCGCGGGCATCCGCCCGGTCGTGAACGGGTCAATCGTGCGGACGCGCGACCCAACAAGCAAGTGATAGGAGAAACCATGGCTGATTATCGGACCACCACTTTCGGCCGCGTAGCGACGGCGGAAGTGCGCAACAGGGTACTACGCAATACGTATTGGCTACTGGCGCTGTCGATGGTTCCGACGGTGATCGGCGCCTGGATCGGCGTGGCGACCGGCTTTTCGCTGTTTGCCGCGACCAGCCCGGCCATGAGCTTCCTCGCCTTCATGGCGATCGCGATCGGCTTCATGTTCGCCATCGAGCGCACCAAGGACAGCGCTGTCGGCGTATTCGTGCTGCTCGGCTTCACCTTCTTCATGGGATTGATGCTGTCGCGGCTGCTGAGTTTCATCCTCGGCTTCACCAACGGTCCGTCTCTGATCATGCTGGCGTTTGGCGGCACCGGCATCATCTTTGCGGTGATGGCGACCATCGCAACGGTCAGCAAGCGTGACTTCACGGGCCTGGGCAAGTGGTTGATGGTCGGTGTCGTCATCCTCCTGCTCGCGTCGTTCGCGAACGTGTTCCTGCACCTGCCGGCGCTCATGCTGACTGTGTCCGTGCTCGCCATCGTCATCTTCTCCGCGTACATGCTGTTCGATGTGCAGCGGGTCGTGAATGGGGGCGAAACCAATTACATCACGGCGACGCTGGCGATCTACCTGGATCTGTACAACGTATTCACCAATCTGCTAGCGCTGCTCGGCATCTTCGGCGGCAATCGGAACTAAGCGCACTGCGGCCTAGCGCATCACGGCCGCGGTAAAAAA
>Ga0310811_10003785_pt1 | contig 19078 bp, 15 predicted proteins | sample YCmetagenome_FD_207642 | JGI IMG/M metagenome (GOLD analysis project Ga0310811, IMG submission 207642) | Soil microbial communities from experimental microcosm in Duke University, North Carolina, United States - YC | ecosystem: Engineered > Artificial ecosystem > Soil microcosm > Unclassified ...
TGCCGGAGACCCGGACGATGGTGAATTGCTCCCAGGCTCCCGAGGCCCGGCGGTTCGCCCAGAGCGTGCTGCCCCCGCCGCCCTCGGCGCAGAGCAACAGGCCGTCGTAGGTTTGCAGGGTGACTGGATCGTTCGGATTCAGCGTCCCTCCGTTTCCGTCGTTGATGCTGAACTGCTCCCACGGGCCGATCGCGGTGCGATTCGCGATCACCGTGCTGTCGCCGCCGAGTTCGGCGGTGACGATCTTTCCATTGCTCGCGGAGGTGAGGCTGATGAGCGGGTCGGTCTTGCGGACGAAGAGCCAGTCGAGGTCGACTCCGCCGGTGACGAAGTATACTCGCAGGGTGTGCGTGCCGCCGGTGAGCGTCTTGCTGCCAAGGCTGATCGTGTCGAACGCATCCGAGCTGCCGGTGGCGGGCACGGTAACATCCGGGAGCGCGACCCCATCGACGTAGAGCCGCATCGTATTCGCGCCGCCGCAGGCGTAGCGGATCGGGAACTTGTAGTTCCCCGGGCTGAAGAAGACGTCCTTGAACTCGAGCCACTCGCCCGGCGCGGTCCAGCCGACCTGCCAGCCGTTGCCGCCATTGATGTCGCGCACGTCGAGGTCGCCGCTGCGGCGGAACTTTCCGCCAGCATTGCCGGTGGTCGTGTCGTAGTAGGAGTCGGCGCCTTCCGCCTCGAGCTTCAGCGTGACGGTGCGGAGGTCCGAGTAGCGGCGGACGAGGTTGATGTATTGGTTCGGGAAGGCCCAGTTCGCATTCAGGCTGCGGTAGAGCCCGGCCCACTCCTCCACATCGGTCCAGCCTTCCATCTGGGTGTATTTCGGCTTGTTCGTGACCGCCGCCTCGAGCCCGGCCAGGAAGGTATCCCCGACCGTGCCGGTGCCGCTCACGTTGTTGCGGTAGACGACGCGATTGTAGTTGTTGTAGTTCGAGTTCGCCGGGTCGAAGAAGCCGGGATCGATGAACCCGGCGATCGCACAGCCGATGTACGATCCGCCGAACTGCACCATCGAGTAGGAGTTCGATGGGGTGGCGAACCAGCCGTTGAAGCCGAGCACGTCAGCCTGGCTCGCGACCGTGGCGTCCTGATTGCCCGAGGTTACGACATCCTCCGGCATGACGAAGAGCGGCCGCTCGCCGTAGGTGGATTGGAAGGTGTTCGCCAGGAAGGTGAGCATCTGGCTGATGTTCCCGTAGTGGTTCGTCGACCAGCCGGGATGGAAGCCCCAGAACTGGATGACCGGCCGGTTGTTGATGCGATACCAGTAGGCGCTCGGCACGGTGTCGAACCACGGCTTGATCGCGCGCAGCCACCAGATGTCGTTCCAGCTCGCGGTGCTGGCGAAGTCGAGCTTCGTCGTGCTCGGGTAGCCGTAGACGTTGTTGAAGATTCCCTGCATGGCCGGGGAGTCGACGAAGCATGCGACCTTCATCAGCGAGGAGGAGACGCCGGCGCGATTGAAGGCATTGATGAGCGCGACCAGCCGGCGGGGATTCATGTTGCCCGGCCCGGTCGTGTCCGTGGGGCTCGTCGTCCAGCTGCCCCGCGTGGCGCACATGATCACGGGCAGGCGGGCCTGCATCTGCTCGGCGACGAGGTTGTCCCACCAGTCGTCGTAAGTGTTGTCGTAGGGATAGAAGAGCGGCAGTTGCTTATTCGGGCCGCTGGCGTCGCTCTCGGAGGTCGAGTAGCCCGACAGGCTGAGATAGATCGGGAGATTGTCGGTGACGACCGGTTGCAGGGTCACGTCTCCCGCCGGCAAGGCCGCACGGGTGGAGGGGGACAGGAAGGACGCGGCGCCGCAGGCAAGCAGCACCGCCCGGCGAAGGGGGAGGGTTTTCATGGGAGGGGGGAAACCGACTTTTTGACGGTCGGTGCGGTGATCCTATTTGGATCGGTCGAATTCAGATACCCCTCGATTCCGGAGGGGCGGGGAGAGACCGGGCAAAAGCCGTTTTACGGCAGAGACCTGGCAGGGCTGGCCGATTCGTATTCCGCGAGGCGATTCTCCAGAAACGTCCGTTCGAAGTGCAGCTCCGTGAGCTCGAGCGCGCGGCGCAGGTGAGCGGCGGCTTCCGGGAAGCGGCTCCGTCGCGCCTCGAATTCCCCCAGCACGGCGTGGAGCAGGTAATAGGACTCCAGATGCCCGTCCCGTGCGACGCACTCCACCGCCTCGATGCCGGCCTCCGGGCCCTGGACATTGGCGAGGGCGACCGCGCGATTCAGCGCGACGATGGGTGAGCCGTCGATCTGCAGGAGCCGGTCGTAGAGGGACAGGATGCGCGGCCAGTCGGTGGCGGCCTCGCTCGGGGCCATGCAGTGGCAGGAGGCGATCCCCGCCTCCAGGTGATAGGTGCTGATTTCCTCGCCGGTGGCCGAGCGGCCGAGATGCTCGACGCCGCGCGCGATCAAGGCCCGGTCCCAGCGGGAGCGGTCCTGATCCCGGAGGCGGAGCATATTTCCGGCCTCGTCCGTGCGCGCGGAATGCCGCGCCGCATTCAGCAGCATGAGCGCGAGGAGGGCGTGGGTGCGGGGCCGATCGCCTGCCGGATGCCCGGCCAGGATGCTGGCGAGCCGGATGGCCTCGTCGCAGAGATCGACCCGCACCAGGGTATCACCTCCCGAGGCCTTGTAGCCTTCGTTGAAGAGCAGGTAGAGCGTCTGGCGGACACCGTCCAGCCGGGTGGAGAGCTCGGCTCCGGCGGGAATTTCAAAGGCGATCTTTTCCTCCTGGAGCTTCTGCCGGGCGCGTGTGAGGCGCTTGGCGACCGCGGCCTCGCTGGTGAGGAAGGCCTTCGCAATTTCCCCGGGGCTGAATCCGCAAAGCGTCTTGAGGGCCAGGGCGGTCTGAGCCTCCGGAGGCAGCACCGGGTGGCAGCAGGCGAAGATCAGGCGCAGGCGGCCGTCCTTGATCTCGTCGTCGAACATCGGACCCTCCGCGTCGGCGGGCTCGGAGAGGCGCTGCTCAATCGTGGCCGTGATTTCAGTCTGCTTGGTGTGGAAGAGCTTCTCGCGGCGAATGGCATCCAGGGCGCGGTTGCGCGCGGTCTGCATGAGCCACGCGGCGGGATTGTCCGGCACCCCGTCGTAGGGCCAGGTCTGGAAGGCCCGCACCAGCGCCTCCTGCACGACATCCTCGACGAGCTGCAGCCGCTCGATTCCGAAAATGCCGGTCAGTACCGAGACCAGCTTGCCGGACTCGTGTCGAAAAAGATGCTCCGTTACCTGCTCTACAGCCACAGGCCGCGGACGATAGCGGATTCCACGCCGGGATTCGACAGGGTTCTGATCGCATGAAAATAGACGTCCGTTCGCGGCGAAGCGCTTCCCTTGAGATGACGAATCTCCCGCTGAGCCGACTTCCCGTCTGGAACGCGCTACAGTTGCGTCCCGGTCGCGGTTTCCTCGAAAATATCGTCCTTGGTCCAGAGCTTGTGGTCCGGTCCGGCAGAGCGCAGGTCGATCACGTCCCGCGTGAGCTTGTGGAAGAAATAGGGCGTGCCCCAGCGGTCCAGCAGTTCTCCGAAGGGACTGACCTCACCTTTCCTCGCGGTGAGGAAGACGATCTTCTTCGGATTGTCACCGAGCAGGCCACGGGTGATTTCCTCGTTGAGCCCGCCGGGCGGCGTCTCTCCGAAGACGGAGTGGTAGTCGGAGATCATGGTGTGGATCGCATCGATGTCCTCCCGCGAAGACTGGTCCGGCTTGTTCAGGGCCTCCGAGGCTGCCGCCGCTCCGGGCCAGACGACGAGGCCGGCGGAATTGGCGGCCAGCGTGGTGACGCGTCTGGGATCGGACGTGACCCCGTTCTCGGTCTGCGAGGGGCGGGAGACTTGAGAGGTGGAGTTCTGGAGGTTCTCCGAGGCCGGCGGAGGCACGTATCTCGGCGGGAGAAAGTGGCTCTCCGGCGGGTTCGTCAGCCACCACATGACGAACAAAAGGATCAGGAGCAACCCGGCCGCAGCCACGAATGTCCGTCCCGTGCTCATAGGATTTTTTCAGGTGGGGTTTATGAAACCGAGATTCGCCGCGCTGCCGAAGGGGTCGTCGAAGCGGGAGAGGTTCGGAAAAATCGCATTCAATGCCGTCGTGTCGACGCCCATCCATTGCGAGGCGACGGCAGCGTATTGGTCGACCGAGGTGGTGGGAATCCACCGGCCCCGGTTTGCGTCCACGTCCTGATCGGCGCCCACCTTGAGGCTGGGGAAGGTTCCGTAAACCCGGCCACCATTCACCGGGCCGCCCATGACCAGATGGTGGCCTCCCCAGCCGTGGTCGGATCCGGCGGAGGCATCCGTGCCATTGGGGGTGAAGGTGCGGGTGAAGTCCGAGTGCGTGAGCAGCATCACGCTGTCGTTCTGGCCGAGCGCGATCATGGCCTTCGAGAAGGCGCCCAGGGAGTTCGAGAGCTCCTTCATGAGCGCGCCCTGGGCGGAGAGCTGGTCGGCGTGGGTGTCGTAGCCGCCGACACTGCAGAAGAAAATCTGGCGATGGTTCCCGATCGCCTCCCGTCCGGCGATGAGCTTGGCGATCGTCTTGAGCTGGCTGCCGAGCGAGGTCGTCGCCCCGGAGAAGATCGTATCGAGATCGACGCCGCTCTGGGCTGCCGCGGTGAAGGCCGTGGAGACGATGGCCTCGTTGTTCCGCGCGCGGCGGACGACCTCGGCGTAGCCTTCCTCGAGCAGGTTCTCATGCACGTAGTGGCTGATGTCGTCGAAGGCCTTGAGCCGGAGTCCGGGGTTGTTTGGTTTGTAGGTCCCGTTGGCATTCATCGCCCCGCCGTAGGGCGTGCCGGAGCCGCTGTAGCCGGAGAGCGAGATCGAGCCGCTCGGCGAGACCGTGTACTGCACGACATCATTGCCGACCTGGAAGCTGTTGATGCCCGAGATCGTCACCGACATGGAGACCTTGTCCCCCGAGTAGCCGTGCGAGCGCAGCAGATCCGCGACCCGGCCGCCCCAGCCAGTCTGGAATGGCTTGTCGGGAACGGAGCTCTGCCACTCGACCTGCTGATCGGAGTGCGAAAAGAGCTGCGGCGGGATCGCGACCGACTTCGAAAGGTACTGGGCGCGCGTGATCGGGAAGGCGAGCGTGCCGACATTGGCGACGAAGCCCAGCTCGCCGGCGTTGTACAGATCGGCGATCCCCTGCATCGAGGGATGCACCGCGTAGTTGCCGTCCCCGTTGAGCGCGATCGACGCCGGCTGCCCGGAAACGTAGGCCGGGTCGGTGGGATCGAGGATGCGCAAGGCCCCCCGGTAGTTCTTGTAGTTGTCGTAGGCCGGGTGGCCGACGCGCGGCAGCAGCATGTTGTTCGAGTCGTTGCCGCCGTACAGGAAGAGCACGACCAGGGCTCGGTAGTCGGTGAAAGACGTGACCTGGGCGAGTGCGGAGCGGGTCAGCGTGAGCTGGGCGAGCGTATTGACGAGCCCGGTCAGTCCCAGCGTCGCGCATGCCGACTGCCGGATGAAGCTGCGGCGGGTATATGCCATCTCGCGGTCGCTGGATTTTTTCATCGGATTCGAGGGGCTCTTATGAAGATCGCAGCATCATTGCTGGTGGATGGCGGTCGGTGAGTTCGAGACGAGATAAAGGATCGCTTTCACGCGCTCGTTGCCGGTGGGGCTTTCCGTCGTCGCGACGGCGGTGTCGATGATGATGCTCCGTGGATTCGGCGTCGCCGCCGTGGCATAGCGTTCCTTCAGCCGTCCGCCGGAGAGGAGGAGGTCGAGGTCGTCCACGACCGCGGTCACGGCCTCGGTTACGGATTTTCCGGCTGCGATGAGGCTCTTGTATTCGTTTACCTGCGGGCTGCGATCGATTTTCACATCGTCGAGCGTCGTATCGGTGGCACCGAAGAGGCTGTTCGTACTCTGACCGGTGTCCGATTCCGTGAAAGTCCGCGCATAGTTCACGATCTGCGAGACCTGGGTCTCCGTGGTGATCTGCATCTCCGGGGCGAAGAGGCCGGCGGCGGCGATTTTTCCCGGTGGGCTGTAGTCGGGCAAATACCAGTTGAAGACGGTGGGAGACCGCTGCGGACTCTGGCCGAGCGGCGTGTCGGTATTCGCGTACCGATAGAGCGTCGTGCCGGAGGGGAAGTTGTCGAGCTGGCTCGCCGGATAGCCGAACGAGGAGAGATCGGAAAGCGGCATCGCAGAGCCGCCGACGAGGGCGCGGAGCAACTGCACATAGCGCAAGAGCGGTTCCTTCTGCTTGCCATGGCTGACCTGGAGCGCCACCGAAGCATCCCGGGCCTCGTAGTCGAGCAGGATGGCCTTGATCACGGCCTTGAGGTTGCCGCGCTGACCGGCGCCGTCGTCGGCGAAAACCTTCGCCACCCGGTAGATATAGCCCGCGCTTGGATTCGACGTGACGAGGCGCTGGATCAGGAGGCGCGAGAGGAACGGGCCGGTATTCGGATGGGTGGCAAGGATATCGAGGGCCTTGTCGAGGTCCTGGTCGCCAGTGAGGCCGGCGGGGATCGCGTTCCCGAGCACGGTCTTGGCCGCGGAGTCGTGGTAGTTCGGGAAATTCTTCATCGGATTCAGCCACGAGGACTGGAAATACAGCGGACCGTAGCCTGCGTTGAAATTCGTGTTGTCCTGCACCGGATAACCCGAAGCCTTCGCGCCGTGGACCTTGCTGAAGCTCCAGCCGGTCAGGACACGGGCCAGCTCGGTGATGTCGGCGTTCGTATAGGTCGGTGTCGGCTTGCCCGCGGAGCTGAGCCGCACGCTGCCGTCGGCGTTGAGCGCGACCAGGCCGATCGAGAAAAGCTGCATCACCTCGCGGGCATAGTTTTCATCCGGGCTCACGAGGACCTTGCCCGTCGAGTCCACGATGGCTTTCTGATTTTTCAGGCTGCTGAGATAGTGGCCCATGATCGGGTTGCGGCTGATCTCGCCCAGCAGGGCTCGGTAGTTGCCGTCCGCGTAGCGGCCGAGGAGGTCGTAGTAGTTCGCCAGGCCGTAGTGGCGGTTCAGCACCTCATCGTCGTACTCGGAAACAACGAAGATCTCGCTCAGCGCGAAGGCGACGCGCTGGCGGAGCTGGTCGCCGGCCTTCACGGCGAGCGCCCACCATCCCCGGCGGCGGTTGGAGTTTCCGGGCTCGTTACCGGAGACGTAGTTGATGGGATCCGTGCCGCGCAGGGACCATTCCTGGGCGTCGGCGGCCTGCACGTAGTCGAGCAGGCGCGTCTGCTCGAGGGCGAATTGCTGGTCGATCCAGGCCGAGTACCCGGCCAGACGATCCCCGTCACGGCTCTCGATGTCCGCCGCGAGCGCATCGATCTGGTCCTGGGTGGGGCCGAAGGTCGCCTGCATGAGGAATCGCGAGACGTCGCGCCGGAGCGCCTCCCCGGTGAGCGGTCCGACCGCGGGCGGGTCCGCCGGCAGGGGCGGATCCGCGGAGGCACTGCTCATCACATAGTTGCCGCGGATCTCGCCATCCGGGTAGTTGCCCGTCAGCACGGTCACGGAGAGCTGGCCGGAGTAGAGAGCGTCGAGCGCGGCCTGGTCGGTTGCGAGGAATTGCGCGGCCGCGATCGGCCATGCGCTGCTCTCCACCTGCCCGCGTGGGAGTCCCTTGATGTCCGGCCCCGTGCCGCCGGATGAGGTCGGCGCGTAGATGTGGGCGGCGGATTGTGCGGAAGTGAGCCCGCTGAAGCTGAGATCGACGAGCGCCGTGGAATTGTCGCCCAGCAGATGCACGGTCGAGATGCCGGACGCCGCCGAGGTCACACCCGCGCCGGGTGAGAGATAGGCGATGAAGATATTGTCGTTCGCGGGGTCCTGGGTGGCGTCGGAAATAGTGACCGTCGCGTTGCTCGAGGCGCTCAATTGATAACCGGCGGCAGGGCGCAGGTTGACGGAGAGCGTCTCTGGAACCTCGTGAAGCCCGTCGGCGAGCGGATGCACCTCCAGATCGATGGAAGAGGCGCCGTTGGGAATGGTGACCCGGTTCGCCACGGCGTGTCCCGCGGCGTCCTCGAGCCGATAGTCCGCCGGCGAGGCCGAGCCCTTCCGGGCATCGGTATTCCCGCTCAGATCGAAATAAACGTCGATCGGTCCGAACGTATCCGCACGGGAGACGCGAAGCACGGCGGGCGTGCCTTCCTTCTCATAGGCGTTCGGCGCGATCGTCTCGATGCGCACCGCGCTGCCCGAGCTGGAGAGACGCTGGGCGAAGGCTGCGGCCCCATTTCCCCACACGAGATCGCCCGAGGCGTTCGAGGAACCGGTCGAGGGATCTCCGCCTGGCATCTCGTAGGTAGGGTTTCCCGGGTCCTCGCCCGGGGGGCGTTTGGATTTCAGCTTGTAAGTGAGCGTCTGCTCCCGGCCCTGGGCGTAGATCTTCTGCTCGACCTGCAGGCCATGATCGGTGCGCTTGATCTTTCCGATGACAAGGATCGGCGAGCCCTGAAGCGTCGAGGAGGCGGAGAACTTGATCGTCGAGCCGCTGGTCGTGACGCGGCCGGTGGCGGCGGTGATGCCGGCACCGAGGGAGAGGGTGATCTTGCGATTGCGAAACCGCATCGAATTCGGCAGGGGAATGGTGCTGTCTCCGGACCGGAAAACAGAACCGACCGAGAAACGGCCCTGCTCGTTCTTGAGCGAGGCATTGAAGCTCGCGGCGGATGTGCCGGAGAGGGAGTCCGGGCCCGAAGAGAGGACTGCGGTCCCCTTGTAGCTCTGCCGGAACTCCGAGAGCGCGGAGTCAGCACTGCTGATGCTTACGCCGGCCAGAGCCAGGACGAGGGCAAGCAGCGCCGTCTTCATCAGAAAACCATCGCTGCATCGGAGTCGCCTTCAATCGGGAGATTACCCGAGAGCCGGGTCAAAAACGCCCTCATGCGGCCTGCGCGGCCAGGCGCTCGTCGAGGACGCGCTGGCTGGCGTCGCAGCGTACGAGCAACGGTCGTACCTCCACCGTCATCCCATAGGCGAGGGCAGGGCACTCCTTCGCGATCCCGAGCGCTTCCTCGATGTCCGCCACCTGGAGCAGGAAATATCCGGCAACGGCTTCCTTCGCCTCCGCGAACGGGCCGTCGGATACGCTCCGGCCGGAGCCCGAGACGACCCGTCCCTCGGCGGCGAGCGACTGACCGCCCGCGCACCGGCCCTGGGCCACCAGGCGGTCGAACCACGCCATCCAGTCCGTCATGGTTTTCTGGATTTCCTCCGGCGAGAGATCGCGGTGCCAGTCGGTGCCGCGAAAGAGGAGGAGATAGTCGGATTTTGGAGTTTCCATGGCTTTTTGGAGATGGCGGGTTTTTGAGTTTACGGTTTGGCGGCGGCGACGGACTGGGCTTTCAGATTTGCGAGTCCTTCTTCGAACTGAGGGCCGACCATCTTGTCGCAGTCCATGAAGAGGCTGATCGCCTTGCTCAGGAAGTTGTTCTTTCCCGTCATGGTCCAGGTCACCTCGGTCTGACCGTCCTTCGGCTGGAAGGTGAAGAGCGTCTCGCTGGTGCCCGCAAAGGGCTTGATGAACTCGAGCTTGAAACGCACCAGGTCGTTCGGGTGGCTCTCGAGGATGGTCATTTTGCCCTCGCCGATCTTGTCATTGCCCGCCCAGGAGAAGGCGGCCCCGACGCCCGCCTCCGGACCTTCGAACGAGATTTTTGCGTTGGGATCCATCTTCGCCCACGGCGACCACGACTGCCATTTGTGCATGTCGTTCACCTGGGCGAAGACAACGACCGCGGGGGCGGGGATGGCTGCCTTGCGCTCCACCTTGAAGTTGTCCGGCCGTATGGCCACGACGACTACGAAGATGAGGATGATGGCCGCGAGGCCGATGAGGATTTTCGAGATCATGGCCGTCGGTGCCTAGTTGAGGAGCCCGGCGAAGGACTTGCGGCCCGCCCAGAGGCAGAACAGCGAGAGCACAACGATGAGGATGACGTCCGGGCTCAGGAGCGTGCCCTTCCACACGAGCGCGTGGAAGACGACGATGTTCGCGATGATCGGGCCGAGCAGGAGAAGGCCGAAGTTCCGGGTCTTCGGGATGGCCACCAGGATGCCGCCGAGGAGTTCACAGACCTTGACGAACGTGAGCCATCCAGTCGGGGCGAAGACGCCCATGAAGGTCGCCACATCCTTTGGCATGTCCGGCGGTGGCGGTGGCATCTTCCCGAGGAAGAACATCGAGGAAAAGGCGATGAAGACGAGGCCGAGCAGGGCTCCGGCGATATTGGCGGCGATTTTCATGGGTATGGGTGTTTGGTTGGTGGAATTCTAAGGATTGCGCGGGCTTCATTCGAGCCCGATCCGCTCCCGCGAGGTCAAAAGTTTTTCCAGTCCGTCGAGACTCTGGGACCAGCCACCGGTCATACCCATGGCGAGCATGGCCTCCCGGATGGCGGGTGTCTCGAATCGCGTGCGGATCGTCAGGCTCGTCCCGCTCCCGGCCGGGTCGAAGGTCACGAGCGAGACCATCTCTCCCGCGGCATTCGCCGACGGCCTCCCGCCATGGGCGGTCACGGCCTCGTGCCATCCCGCGGGATGCTCCGAGCAGTCCATCGTGAAGACCAGGCGTTCCCCGATCGCGATATCCCGATAGATTCCTTTGATCGGATATTCTTCGCCCTCCGGGCCGCGCATCACGATGCGCCAGGCGCCGCCGGGGCGCAGGTCGATCTCGCAGATGGGATTTGTGAAAGTGTGTGGGCCCCACCACCCCGCCATCAGGGAAGGCTCGGTCCAGGCCCGAAAGACCCCGGCCGGCGCCGCCTCGAGGGCGCGGGAGATGAGGAATTCATCGTCCGCGGCGGGCTCGATGATCGATTCGTCCGCAGGCATACGCTTATTTCCCGCCGCAGCAGGCCGGGGCGGCATCCTCGTAGCGATCATGGTGGCGCACCCACTCCATGATCGTGTGTTCATTGCGGCCTTTCGGCACCAGATCCAGGTAATTGAAGGCGCCGATCAGCTCCTCCCCGCCGCGAGCATAGGAGGAGTAGGTGTGGAAGATTTCCCCGGCCTCGTTCCGGTAGAACACACTCGCACCCGGCAGTTCCTCCATGTCGTTGCCGGTGATCTCCTCGTAGTTGTAGAACGTCCGTTCGCTCGCGATCTGCTCCGGGGTAAACGAGACGTGGAAGTCGAAGTTGAAACTGCTCCCGTAGGACGACACCCAGGGGAAGTGCCACCCCATGCGCTTTTGAAAAGGCTCGATCTCCACCCAAGGCGCGCGGGAGACCGCCGCAAAGGAAAGGTCGCCATGCTCGAAATGCTGGCGCGCGGCGTCCACGTGATCCGCCGTGAAGGAGCAGCCCGGGCACCCCTCCTTCCAGCCCGGCCCGAGCATGAAATGCTGCACGAAGAGCTGGCTGCGACCGGCGAAGAGATCCGCCAGCTTCACCCTCCCGCCCGCTCCCTCGAAGACATACGTTTTCTCGATCTTCACCCAGGGCAGCTCCCGTCGGGCGGCGGAGACGCGATCCCGCAGGCGGGTGAGCTCCTTCTCTTGCTTCAAGAGTTCGCGGCGCGCGGCCACCCATTCATCGGAAGAGACGACCTGATGTCGGGCGAGGCTTTCGGCGGACGGCGGAGGCGTGGTGCTCATGGGATTCCTTTCGTGGAAAAATGGCGGGTTTCAAGTTCATGACGAACGAGCCTGCCCGGGCAGGACAGTGATCCCGAAAAATTTTTGGCTCCGGTCTTTTGTTCGCGAGAGAGTCGCGCGATGGCAGAAAGTGACGGAAGTCTGGCATAGGGCCCTGGCTGTGTGCGGGCCTAGGTTGTCTCCATGAGCACGACCATTGCCGATATCAAGATTCCCGACAGCAAGCTGGCCTCGGAAGCGACCCAACTCATCCGGGATACCGAGAGCGACCTCCTCTTCCATCACTCCACGCGCGTCTTTCTCTTTGGCGCGCTGGCGGGTGCGCGGAAAGGGCTGAAGTTCGATCCCGAGCTGCTGTATATCGGGGCCATGTTTCACGATGTCGGCCTGACGGAACCGTACCGCAGCGCGACCGAGCGCTTCGAGGTCGACGGCGCGAATGCGGCGCGGGACTTTCTGCGCAGCCATGGAGTCGCGGAATCGTCCATCGAGATCGTCTGGGACGCCATCGCCCTGCACACCACGCCCGGCATTCCCCGGCACAAGAAGCCCGAGGTCGCGCTCGTGACCGCAGGCGTGGAGATGGACGTGCTCGGGATCGACTATCACGAATTCCGCGCGGAGGACCGAGAGGCCGTCGTCGCCGCGCATCCGCGCGGGCCGCAATTCAAGGAGCAGATCATCGGAGCCTTCAACGAAGGCTTCAAACACAAGCCGGACACGACCTTCGGCACGGTGAACGACGACGTGCTCGTGCTGCACGACCCCGCGTTCCGGCGCACGAACTTCTGCTCGATCATCCTGAACTCGAGCTGGGCTTCCTAGCGGTGATCTATTTCTTCGGCGGCTCCGAGATCACGGCCTCGTCCTGGGACGAATGCCGCGAGGCCCTGGCCGGGCTCGGGATTTCGAGCTCGGCCGTCTCCTACGATCTCTCCCTCTGGGAGCATGGGTACGAGCATGCCCTGGAGACGCTCGAGGAAACAGTGACCTCGGGCTCCGTTCTGGTCGGCCATTCGATTGCGGGCCTATTTCTGCCGGTGCTCGGCGAGAAGATTGGGGCCGTGGCTGAGGTCTATCTCTGTGCGCTGGCACCTCAGCCCGGAGTGAGTTTTGTCGAGCAGTTGTTCGAGGATGGCCGGGATGTCTTCACTCCGGAGTGGAGCCGGCAATACTTCGGCGCGACGGCGGCCACCGATCCCTCCGTGGAAGACTTGCTCTTCGCGGATTGCCCGCCAGGGAGCGCCGCACGTTTTCAAAGGCCGCCGCAGGATCCCTCTTCCCTCTACAACGCGCCGTGCCCACTGGATGTGTTGCCGCCACGAAAGCGCGTCTATCTCGCCGGTTGCCACGACCGGACGATCCTCCCCGACTGGCAACGCTACGCCGCGAAAAAGTGGCTGGGTGTCGATGCGCGCGATCTCGATGCCGGTCACATGCCTCAGATATCCGCACCTCAGAAACTCTCTGCCGCCTTGGGAAAGGTATTCGGCAAAGTTCGAACCAGCCGAAAAATCAGTTTTTAAAGTAAGCTCTTATACCGCAGGGGGCTCTGTATGATCGTAGCGGAGAATAACGTCGGTATTTCGCAAGCTGTTACGAGGGGGCGGCCGAAAGTGGGAAATGATAAAATGCGGTGGTCTATGAGTGGACGCACCGAGGGAAATCTTACCCTTTTTTGACGCCGTCTCCACAGCAGAAGGTGAAGGTCAGATCGACTCCCTTTATGAAACCGTATGGAGCGAGCATGTGTCCATTCTTGTGAAATTTTTCCAAATTCACTGCGATCAAAGGAAGGTTTGGAATGTGAAATAGCGATGCACTCCGAATGCTTTCGTCAATAAAATGGAGATGGCCAAAAAAGAGGGGAAACATCTCGAATTCTCCGGGAAACTTCTTGTCGAGGAACCACGCAACATAGTTAGTAACTTTATTACAGTCGTAATTCGACATCGTGATGTTGTAGTCACGCTGGTGATCTCTGATGCTTTCCAAGACATCGGGAATAACCTCCAAGATTTGTGCAACAGTGGGAACTTTGTAATTGCCTCCCCAACCTGTGTGGAGAGCTTCAACGCCGACGTTCCAATTGGTGAGAAGAAGGTCGATCTGTCGCTTCAAGTCAAAACCCGACATAAAAAAACAAAAAGGGGGGAAGCGACTGTGCAGCCGCTGAAGAACAACTTCTAAATGGCGACCCGTTATTTCGCTGGCTGTGGGCCAACCTTTGTTGCAGCTCGGCTTTTGTACTCTGCCAAGAATTCCGGATCTTCTTGCAGTTTGGCGAACAACCCGGCCTTTTCAAAAGAATCCTCGTTATGAATCTGACCTTGATTACCTTCTTCAAGGTTACGAACAAAAGTCTGATTCAATAGATCGATTTTTTCCAATTCTTCGGGCGTGAATGGGTTGATCGTTTTCATTGAGTTACCTTTTTGTTTTGGACTGGAGAAAGGAGGTTGAGATTGGATGTCGAAAATAACCGTAGCCGCTGAATTTGGTGCTTTCCACTTGGTTGGTCAAGGCCAAAAGCCCCTTTTTATTTGAATGGTAATGTATTCAGTTTAGTTTAATTCGTACACCAACATTACTTTTGAGGATACTTTGATGGATGTTGGCGCCGCAGTCCTTTGGCCGGCTACTCAACAGGAGGTATCTTTCTCTCCACGTTGTGCGAGAGAATCTAAACCACAGCCGAAATTTCAACGCATTGAGATCGATGATGGGTGGGCATATACCTTTCGCGTTCTTGGTACTCTTCGCGGTTAAACCAGTATTGCGTTCCCCACGGTGCCGTCTCGACAGCTAGAATTTCACGTTGAGCGGAACTTCGTGTTGGGTGCGGAAGATCGTGAGGGCTGCGGTGGCGTTGGTTTTTGGGGCGATGCGCAAGAGATCCGGCAATGCGGTAATCGGCGTTTGAGCGTAGCGAAGGATCACGTCGTTATTCCGCACTCCGGCCTGCGCGAGCGGACTGCCTGGCGGTACGGAGACGACGAGCACTCCGACGATCCCGGGCAGGCCGTAGGCGGACATCTCGCCTTCATCGAGGATGTTTCTGACCCGGGCGCCCTGCCAGGTGGCGATCTTTCCATCGCGTCCAGCGGGCCTCGAGGCTGTCTTCCTGTTGCCGGGCAGGACCGGGGTGCGGGCGACGGCTTTGAGGGCGGGACTGGTCACGCCGAATTGATCCATCGGGAAATTCTTGAAGCCAAGGACGAGCGCCGGCGAGCCGGGCTTTACCCGGTAGTCGCCGCGCTCGGGGGCGACGAAATCGGCATCGCCGGCGAGCGAATGCTCATCCCGGCCACTGAGGCTCTGGAGAGTCGTGGCGGGACCGGTCTCCGCGCCCGGTTGGTGGAGAAAGTTGTGGTCCATCTCGCGATCCCAAGGTGCCTTCATGCCGACGGGCCCGTAGGGGGCGAAGATGATATTTCGCGAGAAGACGCTGTTGGCCTGAGCATACCAGACGTGTGGGAAGAAGGAGCTGTTCGCGATGACGTTGTTCGTGACCTGCCGCGCGAAGCCCTCGCGGTTCTTGATGCCGCGGTTTAGGCAGAGGTTGTTCGTGATGATGTAGTTCGACGATCCGTCATCGAGGTCGATGTCCCAGCCGTGATCGCAGCGCCAACGGTTGTTGCGGAGCGTGATCGGTTTCACGACATCGAGCAGGGGAAGATCCGGGGCCTTTTTGACCACGGCATCCACCTCGCCGATACCCGGCCTCCAGTAGCGGTCACGGCCCCAGGAGTTGAACGACCCGTGGTCGCCGGTCTCGAGCACCGTATCGAAGACGTCGCAGTACTCGATCACATGCCCGCCCCAGCAGCCGTCGCCGATATTGATCCCCGCCCGCGGGACATCATAGATCGAGCAGTGGCGCACGGTGATGTCCTGCGCGAGGTCGATCTCGATGCCGGCGGTCTGTTTCTCGACGCGACCGGTGAGATGGATGAGCGTGTCCTCGACCAGGCAGTCCGCCGGGTAGTTGTTCGTCTGAGGTCCCGGGGTGCGGTCGATTTTCTCGAGCGGCTGGACCTGCTCATAGTGAGAGAGTGGGCTCCGCGCGGCCTTCGGATCGCCGATGAAGGCGATGCCATTCGCGCCAGCCTCGGAGATGTGCGAGCCGCGAATGGTGATCCGGCGGTTGTAGTCGTTCACGAAGACGGCCGTGCCTCCGACCTGGTCGATGAGAACGCGGTCGAGCGCGCAATCCTCCGCGCCATCGAAAAGAATGGCTCCGCCGCGGTAGATCGCCCAGTCCGTGCGCAGGAGCGGCTCCTTCGTCTCCATCACCGTGCGCGCCGCGTGACGAAAGGTGAGCCCCTGGAGCGCGATAAAGCGCACCGGTTTTGCCTCGCCGCCTCGGAACTCGACCAGGCTCCGGAGTCGTGTCGCCTCGACGGTGGCTGGAGCGAGATCGAGTCCAGCGGGCGGATAGAAATAGAGAGTGTGGGTTCTGTCGTTCAGGAACCATTCCCCGGGAGCGTCGAGTTCCTCGAAGATGTTCTCCACCATGCGGTATTTTTCGTGCGGAGGGCCGCCGCGGTTGTTCTGCCACCCGCCCTCCATCGTCACCGCGCCATCGGCTGTCTTTCCCGTGATCCGGAAGGTGTAGCCGCCCCACATGCTGGCATGCATCATGTGCACGTAGCCTCCGGTGGGATCCGCCCAGCGGGCCGCGCGCTCCTTGCTGATGGCATCCGGAGCGAAGCCGTTGAAGATGAGGGTGCCGGCGTCGAAGTTCGGATAGCGGGCGAGGATCTGCCGCCGGCCGTTGACGAAGATCTCCTCCGTATGCAGGTCAGCGGGGACCTGCGTCTCGAAAATGCCGTCCTTGTAGGGTTTCCACGCGAGCCCGGAGAGTTTGACGCCGCCGCTGACGACGGGGATTTCCTTTCCGTAGGCTTGATAGATGATCGGGGCTGTTGCGGAGCCGGAATCGGCGGCTTCGAAGATGAGGGGTTTCGGCAGGTAATATTCTCCCCCGCGCAAAAAGATTCGGACGGCAGCCTTTCCCGCCAGAGGCCGCACCGCCTGCTGGGCGCGCTGAAGAGTTGCGAAAGGGGTGGCGAGTGTGCCGGGATTTGCATCACTGCCCTGTGGCGAGACATAGAAATCGGCTGCGTTTGTTCCCGTCATCGAGAGTCCGGTGGCGGCGATGGAGAGTAGAACTCTCAGAGTCGAAATAAGGGAATGAAACGGCGGCACCACAGGGGGAGGAAAGAGATGTTACGGGGAGGTCGATGGTCTGCCGCTTCGACCGAAAATCACAAAACAAAAAATCTGCCGGGAATCATGCGTACGCCGATTTGCCGGGCCAGAGGCGACGGGCGGGTTTCGTCCTTGATCGTTCGGGAAGGCGAGACTCCCGCCGAACCGATTTCTACAAAAGCGGGCTCGTCTCACCCGGGAAAAACGGAAAGCGAAAAGTCGGCTCGGCAGGAATGACTCCTCTCGGCGGGGAGTGAGGGATCAGAACTCGGGCCTCTGTGTCTGCGGCCAGGTATTTTGTGGGATACCCTCTCTCTCTTCACGTTCTTTGTCCTCTTCGCGGCTACCTACTGTTTTGCACTAGTCCGACAATTTTCTTGATCGTGTGCGGGGCAAACTCTCCAGTCTCCGTCATGCGAACGATTCTGGTCGGTCTCATGCTTTTGACGGTCGCCGCCGTGGCTGGTGCACAGGACATCACCATCCGGGGACTCAATCGGGCCCGCTCGTCCGGCTGGGTCTACGTGGATAACGGGTGGATTCGCAATGGGGACCTCGTCGAGGTGAAGTTTACCGTGAACTCCTCGATGCCGGGCAAGATTCCGGTCCACTGGGGATTCTTCGATGCCGACAAGAAACTGCTCGGGAAGTTTTCCGGGATTCCGGAGGTGGCGACCAAGGGCGAGGCGAAGCAGGAACTGCCGGAGACGCTGGAGCCGAACCATACGTACTCGCTGAGCTTTCCGATCCCGCCCTCGCTCGCCTCGGGCGCGGCTCGCTGGCGCACCTTCGCGATCGAGCTGGGGGCCGCCCCCGCCGCATCCGCGATTTATCCCGTGGCTGGCGAGGCCAGCGATTTTTCTTTGGCCGAGAAAAAGGAAGGGGCGGACGTGGCGTCCGGCGACATCAAGCCCGTGATCAAGCGCATCGCGCGCTACCGCAACGGCCTCCCGGCCCTGATCGATCACGAATGGGTGAACGGGCTGGATACGCTGAAAGTTACCGTGCAGCTCGACTCCGGTGCCGAGGCCGGAGACTTCTTCGCGCGGTTGTATCTCTTCGATGCGGACAAGAAGAAGGTCTTCGCCTGGTCATCGCCGCCGCAGGTGGCGATCCGGGCGGGTGGGACGTATGCCTCCCTGCCGGCGAGCTGGAAGAACGCCGAGACCTACGACCTCCATTTTCCAATCCCCGCCGCCTACGAGCAGGGTCCTCATCAGGTGCGGACCGCGGTCGTGGTCTTCGGCGACAAGCAAGTTGTCGCCGCCGAGAGCTACCCCGCCGCCGGCAAATGGGCGGATTTCGACTTCCCGGAGAAGGCGAGCGTAACGACGCCGTAAGGTTGGGGAATTTTGTTGAAATTGTTGACTGCCCCCTTTCTTTGTCGAGGCTGCCGCCGCTTGGGCTAGTCGCTCCCTGCGGCAAGGAGTTTTCCGTAGCAAAACCGCGAAGGCCGCCAGGAAACACAAAGGTGGTACGCCCCTTGTCGTAAATTCCAAAATCGTCCGAAAACCACACGTTTGTGGAGGTGTACTCCTGGTCGGCAGCCGCTACATGTGAGCCCGAATTCGTCCGGGAGTTTCCCCGATTTTTGCTCCCGGCGGACGATTTCCCAAATGACTTTTGCTTCTCTCTCCCTGCCTGAAAACCTTGAACTCCACTCGATTCGTTCCTTCGTGCGAGGGGCTGAAAGCCCTCGGGCGGGCCGCCGCGATCAGCTCCGGCGAACGATGAGCCGCGCCTTTTTTTCCCTGCTGCTGTCGACCGCCTTGCTGGCCGTGCACGCACCGGCGAGCGGTGCGGATGCGGGGCACACGGTTGCGATCCCAGATGCCGGCTGGCATCTGTGGCCGGATACGACGGCCAAGTGGAAGGACGATACGCTTTATCTGCCGGGGGAGTTCGATCTCGCGAAGCTGCCGGTGAATCCGCCCACGGGCGGGTGGCAGATACTGGATGCTCCCAAGACGGGGGTTCCGGTGACGCTGCCTTCCACGGTGGAGCAGCATTTCTGGGGGAAGATGGGCCTTCGCCCCTATCAGGGATCGGAGTATTATTTCGGCAAGGACAAGGAGCCCCAGAACGGCGCTTACCAAGGGGTGTCCTGGTGGTGGTGCAATGTCGACGTGCCGGCATCGTTTGCGGGCAAGACGGTGCTCCTGCACATCCGCGGCATGCGGCAGCGGGCGGAGATTTTCGTCAACCAGAAGCTGGTCGGCTACGACATCATCGGAGAGACCTCCTTCGACTGCGACATCAGCAAGGCGCTGAAACCGGGCGCGAA
>Ga0310811_10003786_pt1 | contig 19078 bp, 14 predicted proteins | sample YCmetagenome_FD_207642 | JGI IMG/M metagenome (GOLD analysis project Ga0310811, IMG submission 207642) | Soil microbial communities from experimental microcosm in Duke University, North Carolina, United States - YC | ecosystem: Engineered > Artificial ecosystem > Soil microcosm > Unclassified ...
TGGTGGTTCCCGCCTTTGGATACTGGATCGGCGTGATGATGGGATAGAGCGAATCAGTGTAGTTGACGAGGTCGAAGGTTCCGACACCGGACATGTCGAACTGCCAGTACGCGATCTTCGCCCCGTCCGGGCTCCAGCGAAACCCGTCGCGCAAATCGAACTCTTCCTCGTACACCCAGTCGGTCATGCCATTCACCAACGTCGCCGTCGCGCCCCTGGTGAGCCGCGTGATGGCGCCATCCGCGAGCCGCTCCACGTACAGGTCGCCGCGACTGACGTACGCCACACGTTCACCGTCAGGAGAGAACTTCGCGTACATGAGCGACGACGGCGGGGCCTTGCCGCCGAGCTTCTGCAGCTTTCGCGTCGCGAGCGTCAGCACCCAGTAATCGCCGCGCGTGTTCTGTCGCCATACACGCTGCGTGTTCGTGAAGAGGAGCAGCTCCCGGCGGTCGGCGGACCAACTGTAGTCGTCGAAGTCCAGCGGTGTCGTCTGGCCGGCAGGCACCAGCGCCGTTGCCGGAACGAGAATGCTCCGCGTACCGGTGGCCGTCTCGTATCGAACGATGTCGCTCGCGCCGCGCACGCCCGGGTTTGGTTCGACGGTCGTATATGCCCGGCCGCCATCGATGAACGCGGCGGGGCCGAACGGCTGCGACGAGAAGTCACGCGTTCCGAAAATCCGGTGGATCGCGGCACGAACGCTGTCGGGTACCTGTGCGCCGAGCGGCGCCCGGGCCAATCCGAGTACCACGACGCTGACGATGAAGAGGCGCAGTTTCACCATGGACCTCCACCGCAGCTGGCGGCAGGTTGGTATGAGGACTCTCGTGCGGAAGAGCCGGGCGCGTCCGCCGTCGTGACGGCACGGCCCGCTCAAGATAGATTGAAAGATCGATGCAACAAGACACGACGGACTTCGGCAGCCGGCTCCAGTACAGCATCGCGCGCGTGTTCGGCGAGACGCTGCCCGCGCTGGTCGGCGCGCTCGTCATCCTGTTCGCCGGCTACCTGTTGGCGAAGGTGTTGGAGAAGCTCACCGACCGTGGCTTGCGCCGGATCCGGCTCAACCACCTTCTCGCGCGCGGCGGAGTGATCCGCGCCGTCGAGCGCTCCGGCACGCACATCAACCCGACGCGCGTGCTCGCCAACCTTGTCTTTTGGTTGGTGATGTTCACGGTGATCCTGCTCGCGGCCAACGCGCTCGGGCTCGACTCCCTGGCGAACGTGGTTTCGACGCTCGTGAGCTACATCCCGAGCGTGATCGCCGCGATCGTGATCATCCTCGTCGGCATCGTGCTGGGCGGATTCGTCGGTGGGCTGATCGGCGCCTCGGCGGGAGCGGTACACGGCGGCCGCGCACTCGCCCGGCTCGGACGGGGCGGCGTGATCCTCCTCGCGATTTTCATGGCGCTGCAGGAGCTCGGCATCGCGACGGACATCGTGACCACGGCGTTCGCGATCCTGTTCGGGGCCATCGCGCTGGCGCTGGCGCTGTCGTTCGGACTCGGCAATCGTGAGCTCGCCGGTGAGATCACGCGCGAGTGGTACGAGCGCTATCGTCGCGAGCGAGCCGAAGCGCTTGCGCGCGAGCAGGAGGCGGAAGCCGAAGAGGAAGCCGAGCTCGAGGCGGAAGAAGCGGAATTCGAGCGGCGGCACACGCCATCGCGACTGGCCGATCAGCCCCCGCCGCCTGAGCATTGACCCGCGGGTGGCGCGGCGGCTTTCGGCCTTCCACAAGACGTTCGGCGCAATCAGAAATGTGACCAGCTAAACCGTTGATTATCAATGGCTTAGGATGGTCGATCGGCGTTGCCATTCGCCCTGTTTTCGGGTAGATTTCAGAGTCCGCGAAAACCCCCGCCGTTGCTGTCGCCGACGCGTGTCCATTCCCGCGCTCGGGGCCAATTGCCGACCGTCACTCGCCTGTAAAAATGACTGCTCCGAACAACCGCGAACGGATCCTTCCGCGCCTCATCGACGAAGAGATCAAAGAATCGTTCATCAACTATTCGATGAGCGTGATCGTGTCGCGCGCGCTGCCAGATGTGCGCGACGGGCTCAAGCCCGTGCACCGGCGAGTGCTCTACTCGATGTTCGACACGGGTCTCGTTCCGGGGCGGCCGTACAAGAAGGCGGCGACGGTGGTCGGCGACGTGCTCGGCAAGTACCACCCGCATGGCGACTCGTCGGTGTACGACGCACTCGTGCGCATGGTGCAGGATTTCTCGCTGCGCTATCCGCTCATCGACGGGCAGGGAAACTTCGGATCAGTGGACGGTGATCCGCCGGCGGCGTACCGCTACACCGAAGCGCGGCTCATGCCGATCGCGATCGAGATGGTGGCGGACATCGACAAGAACACGGTCGACTTCGTTCCCAACTTCGACGATCACGACCAGGAACCGTCGGTCCTGCCCTCGGGCATTCCGAACCTGATCGTCAACGGCTCGTCGGGCATCGCCGTCGGCATGGCGACGAACATTCCGCCGCACAACCTGCGCGAAGTCATCAGCGCCGTCGTCCATCTGGTCGACAATCCGAACGCCACGCCGGGCGAGCTGCGCAAGTTCATCAAAGGACCAGACTTTCCAACCGGCGCCTACATCTACGGCCGCGCCGGCATCAAGGATTATCAGGAGACGGGCCGCGGCCGCATCGTGATGCGCGCTCGCGCGGTGATCGAGGAAAAGGAGTCGTCGAACAAGTCGCAGATCGTGGTGACGGAGGTCCCCTACCAGGTCAACCCGAACAAGCTCGTCGAGAACATCGCTGAGCTGGTGCGCGACAAGAAGCTCGAAGGGATCAGCGACTTGCGGAACGAGTCGGATCGCGACGGTGTGCGCGTCGTCGTGGAGCTCAAGCGCGACGCGATTCCGCGGGTGGTGCTCAATCAGCTGTACAAGCACACCGCGATGCAGGCGACGTTCGGCGTGATCATGCTGGCGCTGGTCCCCGATCCGGGGACCGGCAGCCTCGTGCCGAAGGTGATGCCGCTCAAGGAAGTGCTGGAGCACTACATCAATCACCGGCACCAGGTGATCGTCCGGCGGACGCAGTTCGACCTGGACAAGGCGCTCGAGCGCGAACACATCCTCGAAGGCCTCAAGATCGCCGTCGACAACATCGACGCGGTGATCAAGGTGATTCGCGCGGCGGCCGACGTGCCGGCGGCGAACGCGCAGCTCCAAAAGCGCTTCAAGCTCTCGGACCGCCAAGCCGAGGCGATCCTCGCGATGCGTCTCGCGAAGCTCACCGGTCTCGAGATCGAAAAGCTGGAAGAGGAGCTCAAGGAAGTCCGCGGCATCATCAAGGAGCTGCGCGCGCTGCTCGAGTCCAAGGACAAGCGGATGAAGGTGCTCAAGGACGAGCTCACCGAAGTCGCCCGAAAGTACGGCGACGAGCGGCGCACCGAGATCACGAGCGACGAGGGCGAGTTCACGATCGAGGATCTCATCGCCGAAGAGGAGATGGTCGTCACCATCTCGCACTCGGGCTACATCAAGCGCACCTCGGTCTCGACCTACAAAAAGCAGCGCCGCGGCGGGCGCGGAAACAACGGCGCCACGCTCAAGGACGAGGATTTCATCGAGCACCTCTTCATCGCGTCGACGCACGACTACGTGCTGATCTTCACGGAGGACGGGCGCTGCTTCTGGCTCAAGGTGCACGAGATCCCGCAGGCAGGTCGGGCCGCCAAGGGCAAGCCGATCGTCAACATGATCAACGTGTCACCCGACACCAAGGTCTCGGCGATGGTCGCGGTGCGCGAGTTCCCCGAAGATCAGTTCCTGCTCTTCGCGACCAAGCAAGGCACGGTCAAGAAGACCGCGTTGTCGCAGTACTCCAACCCACGTACGAACGGCATCAAGGCGATCAAGATCGAGGAAGGGGACGAGTTGATGGACGTTCAGGTGACGAGCGGCACGAACGACATCGTGCTTGCCACGCGCCACGGCCTGTCGATCCGGTTCCACGAGCAGGACGTGCGCGAGATGGGGCGTGACACGACGGGCGTAAAGGGAGTCGAGCTGGGACCGCGTGACCAGGTGATCGGCATGGTCGTGATCAAGCGCGAAGCGAACCTGCTCGTCGTCACCGAGAAAGGCATGGGCAAGTGCTCGCCGATCGACGAATACCGCGTGCAGAAGCGTGGTGGTAAAGGCATCATCACGGTGCATCGAACCGAAAAGACCGGCGACGCCGTCTCGATCAAAGAAGTGCTGCCCAACGACGAGCTTATGCTCATCACCAAGCAGGGCATCGCCATCAGAATGCCGGTCAAGGGCATCCGCGTGGCCGGCCGCAACACGCAAGGGGTCAAGCTGGTCAATCTCGAAGAGAATGACCTGGTGACGGATGTGGCGCGCGTCGTGCCGGATGATGACACCGAGGGCGAGGACAGTGCCGAACCGGCGGGCGTCGGGCCCGAGTCCGACGCGGACGCAACACTGTTGCGTCCGCGCCCGCCGTCTTTCCGCAAACGTGCACCGACCTTAGCTTGTTGACCTAGAGGATTCTTTAAAACGCGCTGCCGATCCCGCCGCACGTCTTCAGCCGTTCCGAATTCGACACCATGACAGCTTCCGCACCGACGATCGCTCCGACGCTTGTGTCCTTGCGCGATCTACAGGACGCGGCCCGTGCGATTTCCGCGGTCGCGGTGCGCACGCCGCTGCTGCCCGCGGACGTGATCTCCGACCAGGTCGGCGCCCAGGTGTGGATCAAGCCGGAGATGCTGCAGCGCGGCGGCGCGTTCAAGTTTCGGGGCGCGTACAACTTTCTCTCGCGGATGGACCCCGAGGTCCGGAAGCGCGGCGTGATCGCGCCGTCCTCAGGCAACCATGCGCAGGCCGTCGCGCTCGCGGCCAGGTTGTTCGGCGTTCCGGCCACCGTCGTCATGCCGACCACGGTCACTAACGCCAAGCGCGGGGGCGCCGAGCGACTTGGCGCGCGCGTCGTGCTGGCCGGAACCACCACGGCCGACCGGATGGCGCGAGCGGAAGAACTGGTGCGTGAAGCAGGAATGACCCTCGTGCCGCCCTACGATCACCCGGTGATCATTGCCGGGCAGGGAACCGTCGGCCTCGAGATCGCGGCCGATTTGCCAAGCGTCGATACGGTCCTCGTGCCGGTCGGCGGCGGCGGGTTCAGCGCCGGAGTGGCCACCGCGATCAAGCTTTCGCTGCCGAACGCGCGCGTCGTCGGTGTCGAGCCGTCGGGGGCGCCAAAGCTCTCGCGCGCGCGCGCGGCGGGCCATCCGGTGCGACTGGAGAGCACGAGCAGCATTGCCGACGGATTGATGGCGGTCGAGATCGGCCGTCTCACCTTCGCCCACCACGAACGCTTCCTCGACGACGTCGTGACGGTAGACGATTCCGCGCTTCGTGGCGCGATGCGCCTGCTGCTCGACCGCATGAAGCTCGTCGTCGAGCCGAGCGGCGCCATTACGGTGGCCGCGCTGTTGGAAGGCCGCGTGCCGCCGCGCGGCCCCACCGTCGCCGTTCTGAGCGGCGGGAACATCGAGTGGAGTGGTCTGCGTGAGCTCCTCGACTGATGCCGGTCGCATCGTCATCGCGGAGCGGGATCCAGTGGCCGCCGCGGCGCTCTCCTGGTTGCTGCGGGAGCGTGGCTACGCGGTCGAGTCGGTCCTCGATCGGGACGAGCTGTTCGCGTCGATCACGCAGACGACGCCGGATCTGATCCTCCTCGACGCCGACGTCGCGCACCGCGACGGAGGCATTCTCGAGGAGCTGCGCCAGGACCAGCGCTGGCACGACATCCGTGTCGTCGTCACGACGCCTCAGAGCGTGGCCAGTGTCGACGGCGCACTCCCCTGGGGCGCCGACGACAGCGTCGCCAAGCCGTTTCGCGTGCCCGAGCTGCTGGCCCGCGTCCGAACCCAGTTGCGCGCCAGCGAGCAGCTGCGCGTCGCGCGGTCGGCGTTGAAGGAAACGTCGGCGGAGCTGGAACGGGCGCGCGAAGACGCGGTCAACAACCGGCGGCTGGTCGACATACTGCACGAGGTCACGGGCGAGCTGTCGGCGAACGAGATCTACCGGATCCTTGTGCGGCGTATGGCGTGGGCGCTCGAGCTGTCGCACTGCTCGATCATCCTCGCCCGGGCCGGAGATTCGGTCGGCACGGTGCCCGCCTCGCACGACGAGCATGGCGCGCGCGACGCCGAGATTCGGCTGGAGCAGCACCCCGAGATTCGATCGGCGCTCGAGTCGGCCAAGTCGATCCTCGTCGCCGACGTGCGAACGCATCCGCTGTTCGATGACCTCGACGCGCCGGCCACGCCCGACGGCCAGCGTATCGACGTTCGCTCCGTTGCCGCGATTCCATTCTCGATCGATCGCTGGCGATCGGGCGTGCTGTATCTGCGTACGGATCGCGACGAGCGGAGCCTGGGATCCGACGACGTGGCGTTCTCCGAGATCGTGATCCGCGCGGCCGTCGCCGTGATCCGGCGCGCCCAGGCACTGGAGACCACCAGAGCCGACAATCGGCGGCTCGAGGCGCTCGCGACGACCGATCCACTGACCCGCGTGCTCAACCGGCGCGCGCTGCTCGACCGACTCACGGCCGAAGTCGATCGCGCGCGACGGTACGACTCGTCGCTCGCGCTGCTGCTGTTCGACGTCGATCACTTCAAGCAGATCAACGACACCGCGGGCCACCTGGCGGGCGACAGCGTGCTGCGCCAACTCGGCGCGCTGCTCGAGGACGCGATGCGCAAGGTGGACATCGTGGCCAGGTACGGCGGCGAGGAATTCATCGCCATTCTTCCCGAGACCGCGGCCGATGGCGCCGTCGTATTCGCCGAACGTTTGCGCGAGCGCATCGGCTTGCACTCGTTCGACATCGGCGCGGGACGCATCGTACGGCTGACCGTGAGCATCGGGATCGCGACGTTCCCGGCGTCTGGCGTCGGTTCGACCGAAGATCTCATCGCGCGCGCCGATGAGGCGCTGTACCGCGCCAAGGCCGGTGGGCGCAACCAGGTGAAGGCGTGACTGGTCGCCGAGGCGGCGTCTTCGCGGCGCTGATCCTCACGATCACGTGCGGGCTCGTGACTCGATCGTCGGCGCAGGAGATCCGACCATATCGGCCCGCGTTCGACGTGCAGGACTATGCGATCGCCGTCGACGTTCCCGACAGCGGCTCGACAATCCATGCCACCGCGACGATCACCGTCGTACGCCGCGTACCGGGCGACACGCTCGTTCTCGACCTGCTCGATCTCCGTGTCTCGCGCGTCAGGGTGAACGGCCAGGTCGTACGATTCAGACAGGAGCCGGAATCGCTCGCCGTGCCACTGCCGAAAACGCAACGCGTCTCGGCGACGTTCAATGTCGTCGTGGAGTACGGCGGCGAACTGCGCGACGGCCTGATCGCCCACCGGGACGACAAGGGACGCTGGACGTATTTCGGCGACAACTGGCCGAATCGCGCGCGCCACTGGATACCCAGCATCGATCATCCGAGCGACAAGGCCACCGTGACCTGGCGCGTTCGAGCCAGGCCGTCGCAGACGGTCATCGCCAACGGGAAGCTGCTCGCCAGGCGCACGGTCGTTCGAACGGACGGCACGCGAGTGACCGAGTGGACGTGGCGCGAGTCGCGGCGCATCCCGGTGTATCTCATGGTGATCGGCGTCGCCCCGCTCGAGGTCTACGATCTCGGCGACACAGCCTGCGGCCTCGCCGAGCTGCAGCGATGCGTGGCCCAATCAGTGTACGTGGCACCCGAGCAGCACAACTTCCTGCCCGGTCCGTTCGCGCGCGCCGGCGAGATCGTGCGATTGTTCTCGCGTCTCGTGGGGCCGTTCCCATACGAGAAGCTCGCGCATGTGCAGTCGTCGACGCGCTTTGGCGGGATGGAAAACGCCAGCGAAATCTTTTACGCGGACAATGGATTTCGTCGTGGGACGATGAGCGATGACATCGTCGCGCATGAGACGGCCCACCAGTGGTTCGGGGACGCGGTAACGGAACGTGAATGGCCGCACCTCTGGCTGTCCGAGGGTTTCGCGACGTACTTCGCGGCATTGTGGGCCCGCGCCGACCGCGGCGAGAGCGCGTTCCGGACCCGCATGGACGTGACCCGGCGCACCATTCTGTCCGACACGGCCGCCGTGCCCCGCCGTCCCGTGATCGACACGATCGAGACCAACCTGCTCGCGCTGCTCAATCAGAACAGTTACGAGAAGGGCGGTTTCGTGCTGCACATGTTGCGCGTCCAACTGGGAGACAGCGCGTTCTTCCGTGCGCTGCGCTCGTACTACGCCAGTCACCGCCATGGCACGGCGTTGAGCGACGATCTGAGGATCGAAATGGAGCGCGCTTCAGGACAGCAGCTTGGCTGGTTCTTCGATCAGTGGTTGCGGCGCCCGGGGTATCCCGAGCTCACGGCCACCTGGCACTACGACGCGGCCGCACGGGAGGCCACGATCACGGTCGCCCAGGGCGGACCGTTCGGAGCGTTCCGCGTGCCATTGACGATCGCCGCCATCGACTCGACTGGCGCTGAACGTCGCGCGACCGTCGCGCTTTCGGCGTCATCCGACGCCGTGGGGCAGCTTCGCATTCCGCTGCAGTCCGAGCCCAAAACGATCGTGCTCGATCCCGACGTCGAGCTGCTCGCACGACTCCGCGTCATACGACAATGACGGTCCGTGCTCGCTGCGGTTTGGCTGCCGCGCTCCTGGTTGGCGCGAGTGGCGCTCTGCATTCCCAGACCACCGACACGCGCGCGGACTCGATGCTCCGCGACGGCGCCATCGGCCGCGCCGAGTCGCTGTACTACGCCGCTGCTCGCGCACGACCACGAGATCCGGAGGCGCGTTTGCAGTTGGGCCGCTACCTGATTTCGCGCGGCGCGCTCCGTGTGGGTGCAACGCTCGTCGAAGAAGCCGTGCGATTCGGCCTTGATCCGCATGTCGGCGCGGCGACGCTTGCGCCGGTCTACCTGCAAGTCGGCGAGTACCACCAATTGGCAACGCTGCCCGCGTCTTCGCTGACATCCGCCGAGCTCGCGCGCGCGCGCTGGCTCGTGGAACATCCGCCGCGCGTCGTCGCGCCGGATTCTGTCATCGCCGTAGCGTATCGGCCGGCAACCGCGCCGGGCGCGATCGGCACCGTTTCGATCCGCGTGAACGGACGCGCGATCGACGCGGTAATCAGTCCGCGCGTGCGTGGTCTCGTTGTCAGCGACACGAACGCCCTTGCAACGCAGGTTCGACGCTTTTCGCCTGGAGTCTTTTCGACTCCACGCGGGTTGCCAGCCGTGGCCGACTCGATGACGATCGGCCGGTTGTCGCTCGCCAACGCGCCGATCACGGTTGCGTCGGAGATTGACGCGCCTGCGCTGCTCGGGCTCGACGCGTTCTATTCGTACGCGCCAACGTTCGATCCGCGATCCCGGCGCGTGCTGCTGCATCCGACCGGCATCTCGAGTGTCCTGCCGGCTTCAGCGGCCGTGCTGCAGACGCTCGCGGTGGAGAACGATCTGCTGGTCGCGCGAGGCGGCGGTTGGGCGTCGGTGACTTCGACGCTGCTCGCGCCGACACTCCGCGATCATCGCTGGACGGTCGACTTCAAGCGCGGACGGATCGTCGTCGAACCGTAGCGTGAGTCGCAGCGCGGCTCATCGTCCGCGGCGACGCAGCTCGACCATCAGGCAGTGGTCCTGCACCACGTCGATCCCGGCGCGCGCGAGCTGCTCGGCAGCGTCGTCGTTGCGAATGCCGGACTGCATCCAGACCGATTTCGGCCGTTTTGCCAGAATGTCGTCCACGTGCGGCGGTATGTCGTGGCTGCGTCGAAAGACGTTCACCATGTCGACCTCGCCAGGCACGTCGGCGACTTTGCGATACACGCGCTCGCCGAGGATTTCGGTGACATCGGGATAGTACACGGGCACCGGCACGATCTCGAACCCGGCCTGCTGCGCGTATGCGGGCACGAAATGCGCCGGCCGGTCGGGATCGATCTTGATGCCCAGCACCGCGATGCGGCGCGTTGCATCCAGTATGCGCGTGATCCCGTCGCGATCCTCGATGATGTGTCTGCGCCAATCCTCGAACTTCGCCGCCGACGTCATGCAAGTGCGCAGATGCGAGGATCGTGCACAGTGGTGGGCGCACGCGCCGATTCCATATAGCTTTCGAGTGTAACTAATCGGTGGAGAGTGGTCGGGATGAGAATGCTCGTATTGGGTGCAGGGTTGCAGGGGTGCGCGTGCGCCTACGACCTGCTGCAGGATAAAGAAGTCACCGAAGTTCGATTGGCGGACATCCACGTCGCGCACTTGCCGGAGTTCCTGGCGCCATTCTCGGGGCCGCGTCTGCTGCCGACCCCGCTCGACGTGCGCGACCACACGGCGGTGCTCGGCGCCATGCGCCAGTGCGACGCGGTGATGAGCGCGATTCCCTATTACCTGAACTACGATCTCGCGCGACTCGCTGTCGAGGCGGGTGTGCACTTCTGCGACCTCGGCGGCAACACGGAAATCGTGTTCAAGCAGAAGCAGCTCGACGCCGAGGCCCGGCGCAAGAGCATCACGGTCGTCCCCGACTGCGGGCTCGCCCCCGGGATGGTCAACATCCTCGCCGAATACGGCATCGAGCAGCTCGACAGCGTGGAGTCGGTGAAGATCTTCGTCGGAGGGCTGCCGCAGCATCCGGAGCCGCCGCTCAACTACATGCTCGTGTACTCGCTCGAGGGCGCGCTGGACTACTACACGACGCTGTCATGGGTGCTGCGCGACTGCAAGCGCACGCAGGTAGCGGCGCTGTCGGAGCTCGAGCCCGTGAAATTCGACGCGCCGCTCGGCGAGCTCGAGGCGTTCCACACGGCGGGCGGATTGTCGACGATGGCATTCCGGTACGAGGGAAAGATCCCGACGATGGAATACAAGACACTCCGCTATCCGGGTCACGCGGAATTGATGTCGAGCATCCGTTCGCTCGGCCTGCTCGATCTCGAGCCTGTCGACGTGAAAGGCGTGAAGGTCATTCCTCGCGACGTGTTCATCGCCGTGGTACTGCCAAAGCTCACCAAGCCGCACGGACACGATCTCGTGGCACTGCGGGTCGTGGTCAAGGGAGCGAAGGGCGGCAAGCCAGCCGCCAAGACCTTCGAGCTCGTGGACCGTTACGACGAGAAGCACGGGATCAGCGCGATGATGCGGACGACTGGCTACTCGCTGTCGATCACCGGATTGATGCAGGTTCGCGGACAGATCAAGTCCGCCGGCGTCCACACACCTGACGAGTGTGTGCCCGCGGAACCCTACATCGCCGAGTTGAGGAAGCGCGGAATCAGTATCGCGACAGCGGGCTAGTTCCGGACGAACTCGGCCATCGTCGCGCCGATCTGGTCCATGGCGGCCTTGGCGTTCCCGCGATCGGTGCCGTTGTAGACGAGGGAAAAGGCGAGCACTTCGCCGTCCTTTGCGGTGACGTAACCGCCGAGGGCGGCGACCGTGTTGGTCGTACCCGTCTTGGCGTGCAGATTCCCGCGTGCCGGCGTTCCCTTTGAGCGACGTTTGAGGGTCCCGGATTCTCCGTCCACGGGCAAGGCCGCGTGGAACACCGGTCCCCAATCTGCCTGGTGGGCGAAGCCGAGGAGCTCCACCATCGAGCGCGGCGTGACGCGGTCGAGCTGCGAGAGCCCGCTGCCGTCGGCGACGTCGACGACGCTGGCGGGCGCGCCGACCTTCTTGGTCAGGAAGGCGCGCAGGTTCGCCAAGCCAGTTTCGGCGGAGCCGATCTGATTCTGGGAGCGCGCAGCCGCGCGGAACAACAACTCGGCGACGACGTTGATGCTCTCGCGATCCATCTCGCCGATGATCTGTGCGAGCGGCGGCGATGCCACCGCGGCAACCTCCGTTGCCGAAGATGGTGTCGCGGCCAGCCGCGTTGGCCCGTCGGCGGTAATGCCGGCCCTCTGCAACGAGGCGCGCAGGGCGCCGGCCGCGAAGAGAGGCGGGTTGTCGACGACCAGCGAATACTTGCGCGGTCCCGAGTTGGCGCCGATCGAGCCACGGACGCTGATCGTTCCGTCCGGCCGGCGCGATGCCGAAATCGATCCGCCTGAACCTCCGGTGAGTCGCACCGAGCTCTCGACGGGGATCGCTGTGCTTGCCGGTTCCAGCGAAACGGCCGCCTTTTTCCCGCTCGGCTGGACGACTACCCACACGATGTTCTCGTTCAATGACAGTGCGGAAACGCGAGCCGCGTAGGCCGCGCCCAGGTAGCTCGTCTTCCATCCATCGGGCACGAGCTTGTCGTCGAACGCCGTCGCGTCGCCCACGATGTCGCCGTGAACGCGCTTGATCCCTGCATCGGCGATCTGTTTGGCGAGAACGTCCATCGGGTTCTCGTCGTGCCAGAAGCGGGAGCTGAGCGACGGGTCGCCCACTCCGCGCAGATACAGGTTCCCGTTCAGGGTACCGTCGGCACCGACCTGACCATCACGGAGCACCGGCGTACGGAAGGTGTAGTCCGGACCGAACCGGTCGAGCGCTACCGCGCTCGTGTACATCTTCATCGTCGACGCGGGCTGCATCATGGCGTCGGCATTCTGGGCGAACAGCGTGTCACCGCGCGTGAGTGACACGATGATCGCGCCCCACTCCCCGCGGCGCGTGTGCGATGCGAGCGCCGAACCGACCGCCTCCGCCAGCGCTTCCGCGCCCCGGGGAGCGCTCCACGTCGGAGCCGCGGGCTTGCGCGTGACCCGGGCCGACGTGCGTCTGATCCGTGTCGACGGCTTCTTTTTCTTGACCGGATTCCGCGTCCGCGTCTGCTGGACGGCGCGAGTCGCGGCAGAGGCGTCCACGACGAGATAGCCGCGCGCCAACGGGGGTACGTCGGCGGCGGAACGGGGCGCAACGAGAACCAGCGCGGTGAGGCAGGGGATCGTGAGCCGAACCAGCCGTCCCACCGCGCGAGCCATGCAGTCTGTCATCGAATGTCGCTAACGGGCAAACTTGATACCGGACACTACACCTTGAAGAAGATTCGCTTCCGGTAGAGTACGTAAAGAATTCCGAACCAAAACAGCACGAACGTCAATGCGAAGGCCAGCGAGGCGTTCCGGGGCTCCAGCCACGAGGCAAATCCGGCCTGGTAGATGGCCGACTCCAGCGCCGTCGACTTGCCGTGATAATTCACGGTAAAGATCGAATAGATGCACCGAGCCATCACGCCCGAGCCGACGAAGGCGACCATCGGATTCATGCCGTAAATGACGAATGGCTTGGTCCAGCCTTTCACCTGTCGCATGTCGACGATCCACATGATCGTGGCGATCGCAACGCACGCCATTCCGGCCGTGAACAATACGTACGAGCTGGTCCAAATGCTCTTGTTGATTGGAAACGACCAATTCCACATCAAACCGGCCATCATGCCGAGCGCGCCGATCGCGAACAGCCCGTTGAGACGCTCCGTGAGCGGGCGCTTGGTGCCAATCCACTGGCCAGCGAGGTTCCCGAGCATTGCCGTGGCGATCGCCGGGAACGTCGAAAATATGCCTTCGGGGTCCCACGTGACGCTGTTCACCCAGGTGTGATTGCCAAGCCCGAACCGCGTCCAGTCGAGGAAGAACCGGTCCCACCAAGCCGCCATCGTGTGCGGAGGATCGTTGAGGACGAGTTGGCCCATCGTACCGCTGTCCGGGACCGGGAGCAGCGTCATTGCGAACCAGTATCCGTAGAGCAGCACGACGATCGTGAGCACCTGTCGCTTGAGGCTCTTGCCCTGAGCCAGAAGCGCCGCGCAAATGTAGGCGACGCCAATTCGTTGCAGCACGCCCATGATGCGCCAGTGGTACAAGCGGTCGACGATCCGCTCGAGGAACGTCGGATGCGCGATACCAGCGACGTCGCCCCACGTGAAGAACGGGAACCCGCTCATCAGAAAGCCGAACAGGAAGATCAGGAGGCCGCGTCTGATGATCTGTCGCCGGATCGCCGACTCGTCGTCACCACGCGCACGCCGCGCCGTGAGCGAGAGATGGGTGGTGACGCCGACGATGAACAGAAAGAAGGGAAAGATCAGGTCGGTGGGCGTCCAGCCGTTCCATTCGGCGTGCTCGAGCGGCGGGTAGATCGCGCTCCACGTGCCCGGATTGTTGACGAGCAGCATGCCGGCGATCGTGAGACCGCGGAACACGTCGAGGGAGACGAGCCGCTCGCGTGGCGCCGCCGACACCGGTGCGGTAACCGGCGCCGGTGCCGCTTCGGCACGATCCAGGACTTCGCTGGTTGCAGTCGAGGCTGGCAGAGTCGTACTCACATGGACCATCCTGTGAGAGAGCTATCTGGCGGGCAAGACTGGAGCCTCTGCCCCGGACAGACGACTAGTATAGTACCGCGAAGGTATCGAGAAAGAGCCGCCGCAGCCGAGTTTGGGCCCGAGGGTGTGGCTCCCCGGCACCGGGGTCACCCCCGCGACTTGCCGTCTGCTCCGATTCAGTCGAAGCGCCTCAGACCGGTCGCCAGTCCACCTGTGCGCCGGCTCGCGTCTCGACGCCGTCTCGTTGCTGCCAGCGGAAAAACACGATCGAGATGATCGAATAAAAGAACAGGCCGCCGGGGATCCACATGATCAGCCCGCCGATGAGCTGGTCGTCCATCGGCGTGATTCCCCAGACCCGCGGCGCCGCCGCATAGCTCGGATAGAGAAGCGTATCGGCGTAGGCGATGTACACCGACACGATGGCCATCGGGATGCTCAGCAGGAAGAGATAGAGCATCTGCCCGGGATAGCTGAGTCGCGGCAGTTCCGGCAGTGGGCTGAGCACCGGCCACCACATCAGGACGGATGCCGCGAGGAACATCAGGTGCTGAAGGATGTGCACCGGGTGGTGCGCCAGCGCGTAGTTGTACATCGGTGGCAAGTGCCAACCGGCGACGACGACGTTGAAGATCGCAAAGCACCGCATGGGATTCGTGGCCCACCGCGCCAGCGGACCAATACCGCGTAGCGCGAGCAGCGGCCGCAGCATGGAGCCGGTGGTCCCCATGATCATCAGCGGCGCGACCACCAGCGCCAGCAACAGATGCTGCACCATGTGCGCGCTGAACAGGTAGGTGTCGCTCAAGTCGTGCAGCCAGCCGTTGAGCGACAGAAACATGGTCGCGAGGCCGGCGTAGTAGCACACCCGCTGGCTTGGCCGCGGTCCGGCCAGCCGTTGGCCGCCTACATCCTCGGATCGTTCCGAGGTACGCGCACCGAACTCGTACAGTGCGGCGAGGCCGACAATGCCGATGACCGTGCTGGGATGCACGGTGAAGCTGGTGGGGCTGAGCCGCGCGCCAGTGTGCAGCATCGCGATGGCCATCGACATCGGGACCGCCTAGCGACGAACGAACTTGCCGAACAGGAAGAGCAACGAGACGATCGTGGCCATCGCGATGATGAGCGGACCCGTGAACAGCCCCCGGAACAGCCGGTGGTCGTACTTGAGGTGCATGTAGAACAGCACCACGATCGCGAACTTGGCGGCCGACATGATCAGCAGCGTCGGCACGAAGGCCGGTGACGCGACGAAGGCCGGCCAATAGTATGCCCCGACCTCAAGGAACGTGATCAGCGTAAGGATGATCGCGACCCACTTGTACTGCTTCCATGTGGGATGTTCGTGCATCTCACCCATCGCGTGGACGTCGATCTCGGGGTTGGTGTGCGTGAATTCGTGATCCGCCATGGTCGGTGGCTCCGAGACCTATCGAATGAGGTAGACGAGGGTGAAGATCGCGATCCATACGACGTCGACGAAGTGCCAGTACAGTGCCGAGATGTCGACGAGCAAGGCATCCTTCGGCTGAAGGCCGCGCTTCATGTCGATGGCCAGCAGCGTCAACAGCCAGAGCACGCCAGCCGTGACGTGGGCGCCGTGGAAGCCCGTGAGCGTGAAGAACGATGATCCGAACAGGTTGGTCCTGATCGTCAGACCCTCGTGCACGAACGACGTGAACTCATACGCCTGGAATCCAAGGAACGTCGTGCCGGCGATCGCGGTGGCGAGCAGCCACAGCTTGGACGAGCCGAGAATCCCTTCGTAGCCGGGCTTGCCCTTGTTCTCGACGGCGGCGAGAGCGAGCACCATGAACAGCGACGACATCAGCAGCACGAACGTCGACACCGATGTCACGGGGATGTTCAGAATCGCGTTGAGGTGCGTCGCGCACTTGGGCGGGTCACACACCTCGTGCGGAAACGGCCCCACGACGCTGCGACCCTTGTAGATGAGATATGTCGAAATGAGCGACGCGAAGAGCATGCACTCCGACCCGATGAAGGCCCAGATCGCGATCTTGCGATGATCGAGACCGGTGCTCGTGGGCGGATGTGCGTGCGAGGCGACGGCGGTAGCCATGCGGTTGCTGGAGGGTTTGAGGGCTAGAGGGTTAGAGGGCTGGAAGGGATGGCCGACCGAGGTTTGGACATAAGTGTTCGTCCAACCTTCCAGTCCTCCAGCCCTCCAGCCTTCCAGCTCAATGGTGGTCCGGCTCGAGCGGCGACGTCAGCCAGCCATACAGCGAGGCGGTCATCGCTGCCGCGAAGACGAGAATGCCGCTGACGGCCAGCGGGGTCTTGCCTTTGTGAATCAGCAGCAAACTGCCGAACATCAGCGTCATGAACAGCGCCACGAACAGCGGCTTGATCGTCGGATACGGGATCGGAATGCCAAGCTCCTCGGCGGTCTTGAGCGCCAGCTTGCTCGGCGCCTGACGCGAGTGCGGATTGATACCACCCTCCGGCGTTCCCGCGCTCATGTGGTCGTGCATCATTCCCACTCGTCTGCCACCCACCGAGATCTCGCTGCGCTCGTCGCCGTGCTTACTGTGCGGGACTTCGGACGTGAGCTCGGGGGCCTTGAGGTCCCACATCGGATAGCGCGACGTCACCGTGGGGATCTTCTCGAAGTTGTATTCCGGCGGCGGCGAGGGGATCGACCACTCGAGCGTGCCGCCACCCCACGGATCGTTACCGGCGACCTCACCGTTCTTTCGGCTCGACCAGATGTTCCAGAGTCCGAGGATGACGGCGACGGCCTGGATGTATGCGCCCACAGAGCTCATGAGATTGAAGATCTCCCAGCCCTGGCCCGCATCGTAGGTGTAAATGCGCCGCGGCATGCCGTACAAGCCCGACCAGTGCATCGGCATGAACGTGAGGTTCACGCCGATGAAGAACAGCCAGAAGTGCCAGTTGCCAAGCTTCTCGCTCATCAACCGGCCGGTGATCTTGGGGAAGTAGTAGTAGACGCCCCCGAACAATCCCATCAGCGAGCCGGCGACGAGCACGTAGTGGAAATGCGCGACGATGAAGTACGTGTCCGTTTGCTGCAGATCGGCCGGCGGCGACGCGTGCATAACGCCCGAGATTCCGCCGATCACGAACAAGCCGACGAGCGAGATCGCGAACTTCATCGCGACGGTGAAGCGCAGGTTGCCGCCCCACATCGTGAAGATCCAGTTGAAGATCTTCACGCCCGTGGGGATGGCGATGAGCATCGTCGTCACGGCGAACACCGAATCGGCGATCGGCCCCATGCCCACGGCGAACATGTGGTGCGCCCACACGCCAAAGCCGAGGAACGCGATGAGAATTCCCGAATAGACCATCACGGGATAGCCGAAGATCGGCTTGCGGCTGAACGTGGGCAGGATCTCGGACACCAGCCCGAACGCGGGCAGGATCAGGATGTAGACCTCGGGATGCCCGAAGATCCAGAACAGATGCTGCCAGAGGAGCGGATCGGCGCCCGCCGTCATCGTGTAGAAGTTCGTCCCGAAGAACCGGTCGAACTGCAGGAACACGAGCGCGATCGTGATCACCGGGAACGCCAGCACGAGCAGGAACTGCACCACGAACGCCATCCACGTGAACATCGGCATGCGCATCAGGTTCATGCCTGGCGCGCGCATGTTGATGATCGTGGTGATGAAGTTGAACGCCGCGGCGAGCGACGACACGCCGAGGATCTGCAGGCCGAGCATCCAGAAATCGATGTTGAGGCCCGGGTTGTACGGCATCGTCGTGAGTGGCGTGTAGCCGAACCAGCCGCCGTTGGGCGCCGCGCCGATCAGCCACGACGAGTTCATGAACAACGAGCCGAACAGGTACACCCAATAGCTGAACGCGTTGAGCCGGGGGAACGCGACGTCGCGCGCGCCAATCTGTAGCGGAATCAGGAAGTTGAAGAACGCCGCCGACAACGGCATGACGACGAGGAAGATCATCGTCGTGCCGTGCATCGTGAACAGCATGTTGAAGACTTCAGCCGAGACCACGTGCCCGTTTGGCCCCTGGAGCTGGATGCGCATGATCAGCGCTTCGATGCCGCCAATCGCGAACCAGGCCAGAGCCGTGTACATGTACAGCGCGCCGATCCGCTTGTGGTCGACCGTGGTAAGCCAGCTCCAGAGTCCTGTTTTCCCGTATGCCTGTTCGACGGTGTACGGGACTCGAACCGCAGCAGTTGCCATTCTCTCGGATCTCCGATTCGGCGTTCGTTATTTCAGCGTCTGCAGGTACGCCACGATGTCGGCGATCTGCTGGTCGGTGAGACCAGGCGACGGCTTCATCTTGCGCACCGGGTCGAACTCGCCGGCGCCAAGCGTCAGCATCGCGACGCCCGGCTTCATCACCGGCGCGTTCTTGATCCAGCGAGCGAGATGCCGCGGGTCATTGGGGAATAGGCCGGCGGCGATCGTCGTGCGCGTCGCGATGTGCGTGAGATTCGGGCCGATCTGCCCGACCATCATCGGATTGCCCTTGATGGCGTGGCAGCCAAGGCATGCACCGGCGCCGACGATGAGCTTGGCCCCGTTCGCCGGATCGCCCTTGCCCAACAGATTGTCGTCGTACGCGAGATTCGCCGGCAGAGGCGTCTTGGGTACGGCATAATCGGGGACCTGCTCGCGCGAGAACGCCACGAAGCCGGCTTGGGCCACTTCCGCTACTGGGGCGGCCTGCACCGGGGCGGCCGCGCCTGACGCAGGCGGCTGAGTCGGAGCCGCCGCCGCGGCGGTTGCTGCCGCTGGGGCCGCGCCA
>Ga0310811_10003787_pt1 | contig 19072 bp, 25 predicted proteins | sample YCmetagenome_FD_207642 | JGI IMG/M metagenome (GOLD analysis project Ga0310811, IMG submission 207642) | Soil microbial communities from experimental microcosm in Duke University, North Carolina, United States - YC | ecosystem: Engineered > Artificial ecosystem > Soil microcosm > Unclassified ...
GTTCTGCTATATAGAAGTGAGAAGAAGGACCAGTCCTCATACAAGGGGACGGCCGAGGAAGCAAAAGGGGTGTTTTATGGCGTCCAGGAAGTCGAATTTTACCGCTTTGGCAATGGGTTCAGCGGCAATCCTCATATCTGGGATGATGCTGGCCCAGGCCCAGAATCAACCCGCCCCGCCCCCTGCTTCCAGTGTCAGCCCGGCCAGCGCCCTGGACAACCTGCCCCATCACGACATTTCCAACGGCATCGTCACCGCCAAGGTCTATCTGCCCGGCGAAGGCGGCCTCTATCGCGGCACCCGGTTCGACCGCACCGGCGTGGTGGCCCAGGCCACCTACAAGGGCCACAACTTCGGCCAATACTGGTTCTCCAGCACCTCGCCGGCCGTGCATGATTTCATCTGGCAGAACGGCCAGGTCACCGTTTCCACCGCCAGCGGCGCAGCGGGCCCGGTCGAGGAATTCACCACCATCGGCTATGACGAGGCTGGCGCAGGCGGCAAGTTCCTCAAGATCGGCGTCGGCATCCTGACGCGTGACGCCGCCGCTTATGACTTCGTCCATACCTATCCGGTGGTGAATGAAGGCAAGCGCAGCGCCAGCGCCACCAAGACCAGCGTACGCCTGACTCACGACCTGTCCGACAAGGACACCGGTTATGGCTACAGTTATGTGAAGACCGTCCGGCTGGTGCCCGGCAAGCCGCAGATGGTGATCGAGCATGTGCTGAAGAATACCGGCACCAAGCCGATCGAGACCGCCGTCTATTGCCACAACTTCCTGACCCTGGGCACCGGCAACGAGAATGTCGCCATCACCGCGCCCTTCAACATCATCGCCGCCAAGCCTTTCACACCCGGCGCGGCGGAAGTCAGCGGCAAGACCATCCGTTACCTGCGCGCGGTGAAGGAAGGCGAGAGCGTCACCTCGCCCATCAGCGGTTTCGGCGGCAGCGCCAGCGACTATGATTTCAAGGTGACCAACACCAAGACCGGCTTCGGCCAGCGCATCCGCGCCGACCAACCGCTGTCGCGCATCAATTTCTGGTCGATCCGCACCAATGTAAGCTGGGAACCCTATATCGCCATCTCGCTCAAGCCGGGTGAGACCAAGCGCTGGACTTACACCTACGATTATTTCGGCCCCGGAGAGGGTTAAAGTGAGGGCTGAGATGCGGCGCGCGGCGGCGATCGTCGCATTGCTGGCGGGCGCTTGCGGAACGGCAAGCGCCCAACAGGGTACGTTGCCCGCGACAGCACTCGAAGATTTCCCGCATGTGCCGATTTCCAACGGGCTGATCACGGCTCAGGTCTATCCGCCGGGTGAAAGACAGCTCTATCAGGGCACTCGCTTCGATCATGCAGGTGTGGTGTTCCATGTCACCTACAAGGGCCAGGACTACAGCACCTATTGGTTCGAGCGCTTTGCCGTCGACCCCAGCGACGAGGGCAAATATCCACCAGGGGTTCAGCATTCCTGCTGTTCGGTTTCAGGCCCGGTGGAGGAATTTGCGGCTGTCGGCTTTGAAGAAGCGGGGATGGGAGGGCGTTTTCTCAAGCCCGGCATCGGCATCTTCAAGCGGGACAATGACAATGTGCTGAAATTCCCTACCCTGCCCGCGCTGAATGAAGGCAAGCGGACATTCAAGGCGACAAAGAACGGCGCCCATTTCACCCAGGATATCGGCGACCCGCAGTCCGGCTACGGCTACGCTTACGAAAAAGTCGTGACCCTGGTGCCGGGCAAGCCGCAAATGACGATCAGCCATGTGCTGAAGAACACCGGCAAGAAGCCCATCGTCACCACCGTCTATTGCCACAACTTCCTGACGCTAAGTCCGGGCAGCGAGCACATGGTGATCACCGCGCCCTTCGCCTGGAGCGCGAAAAAGCCGTTGCAGCCGGAACTGGTGAAGCTGGAGGGCAAGACCATCCGCTACGTCGCGCCGATCCCGGTGGGCACGACCACCATCAGCCTGATGAATGGTTTCAGCGATAAGGTCAGCGACTACGACTTCATCGTTACCAATACCAGGACAGGTTTCGGCCAGCGCATTCGCGCCGATCAGCCGATCGCCAAGATCAACATGTGGTCGATCAGCACCACCTACAGCCTGGAACCCTATATCGCCATCTCGCTCAAACCGGGCGAAACCAAGCGCTGGACCTACACCTACGATTTCTTTGGACCTGGGGAGGAAAAGAAATGAGAAACATCACCATTGCGGCGGTTCTGCTGGGCTCAACCGCGCTGGCCACCTTGGCCTGGGCACAGGGCCATGAACCTTTCGCGCCCGTCGATCCCCGGACCACCTCACCCGCCAGCGCGCTGGACAATTTCCCCAACAAGGTGCTCGACAACGGGGTCATCTCGGCCAAGGTCTATCTGCCCGACACGTTCGGTTTCTATCGCGCCACGCGTTTCGATCATGCCGGCATGATCACGCACATCACCTATAAGGGCCATGACTATGGCCGCTACTGGTTCGTCAAGACCTCGCCCAACGTGCAGAATTTCTCTTACGACGCAGACGGGCTGGTGGCGCACAACAACAATATCGCGGCCGGGCCTGTGGAGGAGTTCGGCGAGAATGGCTTTGACGCCGCCGGGCGCGGTGGACGGTTTCTCAAGATCGGGGTCGGCATACTGGGCCGCGACAATGACAAGTATGACCGCTTCCACACTTATCCGATCCTGAACCAGGGCAAGCGCACCACCACCGCCACCAAGACCAGCATCCGCTTTGACCAGGTGATTGCGGACGATCCGTCCGGCTACGGTTACAGCTACACCAAGACCGTGCGGCTGGTGCCCGGCAAGCCGACCCTGATCATCGAGGACCAGCTGAAGAACACCGGCAAGAAAGTGATCGACACGACTGTGTACAATCACCACTTTATGACGCTCAGCCCCGGCGAAGAAGCGGTAGAACTGCAGGCACCGTTCAAGCTGGCCAATGCCAGACCCATGCCCGCCGATGTGATCAAGTTCGACGGCCCACGCATGAGCTATCTGCGCGGCATCACCGGCCAGGAACAGGTGGCCAGCGACCTGACCGGCTTCACCAACGCGGTCAGCGACAATGATTTCCGCGTCACCAACACCAAAACCGGCTATGGCGTGCGCATTCGCGCCGACATGCCCGTGACGCGGCTGTTGTGGTGGTCGGTGCCTTCCACCATGGGCATCGAGCCCTATATGGACGTGAAGCTCAAGCCCGGCGAAGAAAAGCGTTGGAGCCATACCATGGACTATTACGGGCCCGGCGACGCCAAGTAAGCAACAACATGAAACAGATTGCAGCTTTCGCGGGCGCGATGACCGCCCTGATGACCCAATTTGCATGGGCACAACCGGCACAGCCGCCGCCGGCAACCAGTGCACCGGTCGGTGCATTACTGGCGTCTTCGCCCGTCATGACCATTTCCAACGGCCAGATCACCGCCAAAATCGCGCGCATAGATGCGGCTCAAGGTTTCTACAATGGCACCCGTTTCGATCAGGCTGGCGTGGTCGCCAGCCTGACCCTCAATGGCAGGGAGTTCTACGGCCCTTGGTTTGAAAAAACAGCCCCAGAGGTCCTGGACTACACCTATGTGGGCGAAGACATTGTCGCCGGTCCGGACAGCGCCATCAGTGGACCGGTCGAAGAATTCGCGCCCCTGGGTTTCGAAGCCAAGCCGGGTCTTTTTATCAAACCCGGCGTGGGTCTGCTCTACCAGCCCGACAATCAGGTTTATGATCATTATCGGCACTACCGGATCATGGATGCGGGAGAACGAACCACACGCGTTACCAAGACCAATGTAACCTTCACGCAAACCCTGAATGGATTGGGCTATGGCTACGTCTATGAAAAGACCCTCAGCCTGGTGCCGGGCAAGCCACAGCTTCTGATCACCCACCAGCTGCGCAACACCGGCCAGAAAGCCATCAACACATCGGTGTACGACCACAATTTCCTGAAACTGATCCATGGTAACGGCGGCACAAAAATCACCTTCCCCTTTGCGCTATCCGCCGCCAGCCCACCACCTGCCGACCTGATGCGCATCCAGGGCAACAGCCTCACCTATCTGCGGCCCATGACGAACAAGGAGCGCATCTCTTTCCTGCTCACCGGCTTCGGCAGGACCGCCGCCGACTATGACTTCACCATCGAGGATACGGCCCAGCTCGGCGCGGTGCGGGTGCAGGGCGATCAGCCCATCACCCGGTTGAACATCTTCTCGGTCGACCGCGTCCAGTCGGTCGAACCTTATATCGCCATCGATCTTCTGCCCGGCGCCGAGAAACGCTGGACCTATACCTACACGTTCGCCAGCAGCGCAAAGAAATAATCCCGGCCCCGTTTCACGGGGCCGGGATTTCTTGTGATGCAGGAGGCGATCAGCGCTTCAACAGCAAAAGCCGCTCTTCAGGTGTAGGCGGCTTTCCTGGATGCTTTGAGACAAACTCGTCGTGAAGTTTGTCCCTGCGGTAGAATGTTGCTGCGTCCGGTTCATATACGCGCCGCGCTTCTGCGCAAATGGGCATTTCCCTATCCCCGGAATTGGGATGTTCGCGAATGCCCTCGGCCACTGAATCGCAGGCGGCCACAGCCCGGATTGGCGATAATGGCTTTGATAGCCGCGCGTGATCGATCCTGCAAAGGATCGTATGTGTAATCGCCCTCGTTGAAAAGACGTGAATCCTGCAAGCTGCGTTTGACCAAACCCTCTGGCACCTCCCACTGTCCCGTCTCCTTGTTCTTGGCCCAGTAGGCATTGAATTCCTGGCCGGCAGCGGCGAGATCGCCATTGCGAATGTCCTTGGTCATGCTTTGACCCAATGCAGGCGCCCTGCCCGCGTTGAAGGAATCCGCCACCAGCGCGTCGTATTGAGGTTGGGAGAGACGGCTCACTCCTTCACTGCCCAGCCGGTTGAAAACATTTGCCTGTGCCTGACGAATGTCATCCGAAAAATACTGATCAGCCAAGGCTTGTTTCTGATCAATTGTCATGCCATTGAGCTGACGCTGGAATGCTGCCTTGCCTGCCGGCGATGAGTCCGGCAAAAGGCGGCCATAACCAAAGGTCGGCAGGCCACTCAGGATGCCACCTGACATGCTGTCGGAATTGGTTTGGGACGGACCTTCCGAGATAGATGTCTGACGCCATTCCTCCGGCCATAGCGGCATTTCGAGATTTGCCATGCGAACTCCTTTCAAAATGTTTTGGGGTCAAAACCGTGGACAGTGCAAACCCGGGCCGCCATGCGCTGGAAGCGCGGGCCGTGCAGCTCGCGGTCACCGGTCAGGTGCTGACGAAGATGGATCATTTCATGCGCAAGACTGGCCAAAACCGTTTCGGTATGGCCGTTGCTCGTTTCGCTGACCCGGATAAATGGGATCCCTTTTTCCACGCCAAAGTCGGCCGACAGACCGGCATGGCGTACGACATGAAACCCCAACTCGTCCGAATGGGGCAGTCTCCAGCGCCGAAACGGCTCTGCCGTTCGCAGGAAATCATACCCCGCCGCCAGCATGTCCGGCGTCAGCCGCAGGGTCATCGGCAGTCCTTTGGATAGAATAAGGGAAAGGCCCCGGCGGCCCTTGCGAGCCAAGCCGGGGCCAGTGTGCGCTCAAGCTGACCGGAGGGGGCGGCCGGCGAGCGCGACGCTATTTATGGATGCTCTAGCGGCAGTCGCCGTAGGTCTTTTGCGACGGCGACACGCGGCGTAGCTGGATGATCTTCCAGCCATAATCCTTCATGAATGACTTGTTGTCGAAGGTTCCGGTTATTGCCTTTTCTGAGATCGTGCCACTGAACGGCGCAGACCTTTTCTGGTACTCGTAGGGAAAACTGATTTTTCCCTTGCTGAGTTCGTCTGGCGAAATTTTCTTCAGGTCCATTTCCTCGAACGAAATCCCGCTTGCCTGCTGCATAGCCAAATAGGATGCATCGCCCAGCCTAAGGACTACAATCCGGATGCCGTTCAGATCACCACTGTCTTTGTTGATACAAACATTGGAGTAGACCGCAAGACTGTCAGCAGCGGCGGCAAGCGGAATGCCCGGCAGAAGGTACAGTGCCAAGACGGCGATGATATGGCGCATGACAACCTCTAACGATCCGGAATTTCCCCGCGGGAGGCTGCGACAGCGCGAGAGAAGTTGTCAATAAGCTGACGCCGGTCCGTGCCCGGATCGGAATAGAAGTGCACCGGATCCGGTTTGCTGTAATTACCACCCCAGCTCAAGCCTGCGGCTTTTGCAGCTTCCAATACTTTGCTGGCCGCTGCCTTGTCCAAGCCTTTCCAACTGATGTCCACGCCACGCCCAGCGGAATGCAGACTGTCGCGCGCCGGCGTGATGGCAGTGGGATTGTCGTGCAGAGCGTCCTGCGCAGCCTGATCCCTATAGCCCGACGTGAACTGCAAGGAGATACCCTGGTCCTTGGATTTCTGGATGAAATCTCCAAGCTTGTCCGCAAACTCAGGATCGAGATAAGTCGGGCCCAGCCCCGGCAAGTAATATTGGCCGGCTTCCGCCTCGGCATCCGATGAATTGTCTTTCCAATTCTCCGGAATGTCCGGCATAGCAGCGGTCGATTTTCCCATGATTTTCTCCCAAAGGTAAACTTTCCCATCCCAGCCGTTAGTTACCCCGACTTAGGATTAAATAGATCAGCGAACCGCACACGCTCATCAGCACGGTGATCGAAGTGATCGCCGCCACCCAAAAGCGCAGGAACAGCCCTTTCACATCCTGTTTCAACTCGGCCAACCCCTGAATGATATGGCCCTGGCGCTCGGCGCAGACCTGCTCATGGGCGGCGATGGTCAACAACGCCCGGTTGGCGGCGTCGCGCGCCGTCTGATCAATCTCGGTCATCGCGGCCAAGCCCCCACGGTGGCCGCATGGCGCGCCGCACACAGGCCATATTTTTTCAGCACATCATTCTGTACCCAGTCCTGCCAAAGATCATAGGAAGCGCCCGGCGGTTCAGTCAGCGTCGGGCACGGCTCGCCCAGGCTTGGTGCCAGCGGCGGTATTTGCTGCGGCGACGGCCTGACGGAGCGCGCGCATCCGCCCGTCATCAGGCATGCAGCCAGAAGGCAAAGGATGGCTTTTGATCGCATTTTGCAGATCCTTGGAAATGACATCGAACTGGCGGCCAAGCCCATCCTGGAGCCCCAACAGGGCTTGGGCGGCGCTTTGGATACGCCCCGCCTGCACCACAAACCCGGCCAGCGCGGCTTGGCTATCGCGCGCATTGGCGTCGGCCTGGTCGCGCTGCATCTGAACAATTGTCAGTCGATAGCTCAGCGCCGTCGCGTAACCGGTGGCGCCTGACGCTAGCAATGCCGACACCAATCCCGCCGCCGCATAGCCCTTCCAGCCGGCCAGCAACGCCAGCAGACGGCTCACGCGCGCCCCTTTTGATCCACCAGCCGTCCCAGCACCGCCGCCACCAGCAGGGCCACAGCCAGCGCGTGAGTCAGCCAGTCGGGCAGCCAGGCACGCACACTGTCGGGAAAGGCCAGAACCGAAAGTTGTATTGCGCCTGCTGCCGCCACGAATTGGACAGAGAACCACTTCCAGGCCGACTTCCAATTGGCCACCAGTTTCATGTGTTTTTCCTTTTGGCCTATCGCTTCGCTACTTGAGGCCCAGGCTCCACAGTGCGGCCTCGGCGGCGCGGCGCTTCACAAGCCCCGGCAACACCTGGCCGTCGTCGAAGATCCAGGATTTGAGACAGGCCGGCACCAGTCCATAGCCGCCCTCATTGAGCTTCCTGAGTAGCGTGCTCTTGGAGAATGCCGCCCCGCCTTCGTTAAAAACAAAACTCACCAGAGCCGAAAACTGATTTTCTGTCAGCGGCACCTTGACCAGCGCCGTAACGGCCCGCTCGGCTTCCATCAGGTCAGCTTCCAGCAGTTGCCCAGCTTGCTCGACATTGATGCTATCGCCGGGCCTTACACCTCGCGTATGGCCATAGCCGATGGTCCAGATGCCGGACGTGTCCCGGTAGGCCTCCAGCCGTAGGCCTTCTGCATCGCAGACAAGTGCCAGCCCCGCGGCATTGATGGTCCGCGTCATGGCGCCTCTCGATGTCAGGAAGTTAGCGGCTCGCGATCAGGACCTAGTGCCGAAACTACATGCCGTAGAGTTTGGCACCGAGCTGCGCACCACCCGCAAGGGTCCCCAGAATCCCTCCAAGCACATCCCCTTGCTTGGTTGTCGTCTGACTTGTGGTCTGCTGCATCGGCATCATCCCCAACGCCTGGTTGCGCAATTGCTGCTGCTGATAGGGATAGTTGAGCTGCCGCATGAACTCCTCATAGGCCGCGTCATCCTGGGTCTGTTGCAGTGCCTGCTGCTGCGCTCCTACCGCGGAATAAAGACCACCTTGGCGAATGAGCTGGTTCACATAGTCGTTGCCCAATCCAGAGTATTGATTGGCCGCATTCATGCGCAGTCCTGCCCCCGCCAAATCGTTGGCCGCATTAGCGACATTCGCGTTATAGGCACCGGTGGCATTGAACTGGTCGGCATTCAGCCGGTTGGTGGTGTTGTACTGGTCCGCCGCAAACCGGTTGGCGATGTCGGACAGTGCCGCCTGTTGCGCATTCTGATAGCCGGCCTGACGCAATCCTGCGGTTGTCGAGGCCACATTGCGTAGGTAATCGTTGGTGGTATTGGCATCCAGGACTGCTTGACGCGTTCCGCCAAAGGCATGCGCGGCGGTCGCAGCGGCATTATCGGCCACACCTTGCACCTCACGCGCATGAGCCAGGTCCCCCAACGTCGCATCGATAACGTTACTCGTATAGGGATTGAGATAAGGCGAAATATCTGTCGCAGAGAGCTGGCCCGCAGATATGTTGACCGGAGCGACAGCTTGTGGTGCCGCAATCGTGGGTGCGCGATAGTTCAGCAACGAACCCACAGTGTTCTGCGCCTGGCTGATGGCAATGGTCGCAGTTGGGTCGGCGGCAGCCGCCAGTAAAGCATTGAAGCCGGCGGTCTGGTTGGTATTGAACCCGGCCAACCGCTCGCCCGTGTAGGGCTGAAACGGCAAGTCAGCGACCTGGTTCGCCCTGGCATAATTCTGATTGTAAAGCGCCATCAGTGCCGGATCGACTTTGGTGCTGCTCTCGGTACGCGAGGAACTTCCGCCCATTATTCCATATCCTTTGTCATGACTGTCCACAGATGCCGGTAGCCCAACGCCGCCCCAACAGGCATCCAAGCCGGCTTGATGCCGAAGGCAATGATCTTCTTGCAGGCGCTGGCGCGCGCCCACAGTTCAAGCGCCGGCTCCATTGCGCAGGTCAATTCCTTGAGCGCTGCTCCTTTGCGCCCGCCGCCGGCAAAGATGTTCAAAGCCTTGCAGTTGGGATAGAAAATGAATTCGGTAACGGCGGCGCAGTGTTTCCCTGGCCAAAAATGCATCTCGCCGCTTGCGATAGCCTGCTCAACGTCTCCGATCTGATACAGGCCCGTAGGCTCCACCGCCGCCCGGATCCATTCCCGGCAGCGCGCCCAGTCCTCATGCAGCTGTGTCACGTGATAACCAGCGTCCCGCTCGATACAGTTAAGGTCTTTACAGCGCCAGTGACGCTGTCACGCAGCTGGAGCCTGTCGAATACTATCCCGGTCTTGAGATTGCGCTTGTCCTCGCGTTCCAGGATACCGCGCAGTTGTGCCTGATCGCTGCCGTCATATTGGACAGGAGGTTTAGGAAGCTGCATCACCCCCTCCCTTCGCCGGCCGCAATCTCCAGTTTCGGAGCGCCAAAACGCCAATTTACGGCGCTGGTTCCCCTGATGGTCATTTCGACCTGCCCGCCACTGAAACGCAAATCGGTTTTCTGGAACAGGGAATAAGGCCCGAAATTCGCACCCGCATCATCGGCATTGCGCCTGACGGTAAAGGATGCTGTTACAGCATCCATTGTCGCATCATCGGGATAGAGTCCCATGACATGCATGATGTTGTCGCCATTGCCCAATTCTATGGGACCGGTGGTGATGAACGGGACAGTGCCGTCATAATCCCAGCCGAGCTCGTGATCGTAAATCTGGCCGTCTGCCGAAATCAGGATCGGATACTGAAACACGCCCTTGTCCACACCACAGGTCCGGGCAACCCGGCCGATATTCCAATAGTTATCCTTGTAATGCCATACAACGCATCGATCGATCTCGCTGGAGGAAGACGAACAATAACGCCACTCGATCTCGAAATTGGCGGAATTGGTTATTGCCACCACCTTGGAGATTTGAAGCGGATTGATGTCCTGGCGAATGTAATCCAACACCTCGCATGGAAGCGGCACAACATTGCCGCCGTTCCATAGCCAGAAATTCAGCGTCGGGCTCATCCAGGCTGCTTCACCGGTACCGAAAGACGCTACAGCCTGGCGGGAAATGACCCCACAATTTTCACCGACCTTGTCAAAGCCGTAAACCAGCGTCCCGCCGATATATTGTGCGGCGTGAACGTCCAGATCCGTGAACAAAAGGGTCAAACCCTTCACCCTGCAGCCGCACATCAACCGGCCAGCGGTCTGGAGCGGAAAGCTGCCGGCCTGATTGGTGGAAGATGGCGTCCAGACGGTATTATTCTCCTGATCGCACCAATCCAGAGTACGCGGATCGGAGGTTCCCAAGGCGAATACGAACCGTTCGGCAGTTGTGACAACCGCCGAACAGTTCGGTGAATTCGTCACCTGCGCTGCCTTAATCCCGGTATTCAGTTGCCATTGATAAAGCTTGCGGTCATCGGGACTGACGCCCAGAAGATATTCGCCCCAAGTGTCCAAGGTCCATTGGGTTGCATCCAAAACCAATGACGTATCCGGACGCGGCGTGCCATAAGTGCTGGTGCCATAGGTGCTTGTTCCATAGCCGCCGGCAGCGATAGCATCCGCCCGGCCGGCGACTAACCCCACTGGCGCGATGTCGGAAACGGAGCCGGCCCGGTCCGCAACATACAGCTTGCTGTGCGTTCCAATGCCCAGCCAGGTCTTGGCATCATTTGCCTTCCATGCCAGGGCCGCACGTGCGCTGCCGGTTAGCACGCCGGTTCCCTTCCGTCGCCAACCGTTTATGGGCCCCAGGGCTGCGCCATACCAGCGTATACCCCAGGCGTCGTAATACCGGCCCTTGCTCTGATATCGCGTACCGTCATGGAAAATGCCTGGCGACAGGGCCAGGGAAAGCCTCGCCATCAGCTGGCCTCCAGTATTGCGAGGCGAGCATTGGCCTCTTTGAGCGCCGCCACCAGCAACGGGATAACATCGGTATAGGACAGGATCAGATGTCCGTTGTTCGGATCAGCGGAGTCCTGCGTGTTTGCATAAACACCAACGGCCTCGGGCAAAACAGCCTGGACGTCCTGCGCGATAAGGAACGCGCGCCTCTTGCCAACCCCATCCGTGAGATAGCGCCCAGTGACGGCGCGCAACGACGACACCTTTGCGCTTGCATTCTCTATCGAAACCAAATCTGTCTTGGCCCTCTCATCAGAGATTGTCTGCCATGTCGCGGCACCGTCGGATAGAATAACGCCATTGGTGCGGCAAATCATTTTGATGCCGTTTCCATCCTGCGTGGTGAGCCCCTGCGAGGAGTAAACACCGTCAGCGCCAAAAGCGCGACATGTGAGGGTGCCAGAACCAGCAGGTGCGAGAAGTATATTCGCGGCCAAGATGTCCCCCTGAATATTGGCGCCGCCATAAACGGAAAGCATATTGCTGGCTATGCGAGAACCACCAACTGCAACCCAGTTCGTGGTTTGAACGGCCGAGGCTGTAAGAGTATCCACGCTCGGAGAAATCGCGTGAACGAATGCGCCAGTCCCGGTATGGGCGGCGGGATTGTAAGCCGTAGCGCTATAGGATATTGCGCGCCAGTTTCCCGAAGCATCGGACTTGAAAATGGCGGCATCCCCTGCCGCCGTCACGATGTTGCCCCCACCCGGCAAAATCAGGCTGACCGCATTGTGCGTCAGCGCGAGGGCGCCGGCAAAACGCACAAACCGGATGCAATTGGGCGCGGTTCCGAGGCTTGTGATGGTGTTGTTGCCCGTGATCGCAACAGCCGTCGAGGCGGCCGCCCCGATATCGGTGACGGCAGCAGAAGCGATCGAAACCTCCGCGCCGGGCATCAATTTGCCCGCGAAAGCGTCAATCAGGTCCAGGTCGGCGTTCAACTCGCCGCCCCAAGTATCGCTGTCCGCGCCCACCGTGGGTTTGGTCATGCCCAGATTTGTCGTTGTCATGATGTGCCTATCGAAGTTTCCAGGTTACCGGGTTGGGATGTGCTTCATTCCAGACTTCCGCCTCGGTTGGGACAGCAAGCCAGCCGGTCGTTGCCAGATCCGCCTGCGTCCAGACATCCACCTCGACCGATGCCGCGATCCAGCCGGTCACTGCCGGTGCTGCACCTGTCCAGACTTCGCCGCGGCGAGTGAAATTCGCTGCGCCGCCGCTGATGGAAAATTGGCGACATAGAGCCGCCATACGCCCCGCCAATCTGCCGGAGACCAACTGTCCATTCAGCGTGAACGCCCCGCGTGCCGCCGCAAGGGATCTCAGGCGTCCCGGCGTGGCGGAAAAACCGGTACAGGCAAATGACCCTTGGCCCGCCGCCAGCTTGCGCCCACATTTCAGAACAGCGGACTGCCCGGTCTCCGCAAAGCTCGCTTGCGCGCCAGCAAGGCGGCGTCCCCATCGCGGCGTTGCCGCCTGACCAGTGAGAGAAAAACCCGCCTGCGCAGCCGCGAGGCTCCTGCCCCAGACCAGCAGCGCGCCATTTCCCGTCTCTGCGAACGAACCCTTGCTTGCCGCCAAGGTATAGGCCGTTCCGCCACCGCTTGGCGTATAAGTGATGACCAGAATGCCCTGGCCGCCCATGCCAGGAGTGCCGTCTGTGCCCGAATGCCGGCCTGCGCCGCCGCCACCGCCACCGTAAGCGCCGCCCGCGCCACCGTTGCCGCCCGTAGTTCCAGCGCTTGCCCCGCCACCACCACCACCGCCACCAGAGGCACCATGAGTGCCATCAAAGGCAGTATCCATACCACCAGCAGCACCATGTCGATGTGTAGAGGTAGCGCCGTCACCGCCACCACCTCCACCACCAGAAGTGCCTGCAGTAGCATCAGCAGAAGAGGTACCACCAGAACCTGCGCCGGTGCCCCCAGTGCCCTGACCGCCATTGCTACCGGTGGTATCGCCAGTTACATCACCGCCAACTGTAGAAGACCCGCCATTAGACCCACCTCCGCCCGCGCCAGCATCTCGCCCACCAACTGCATTACCACCAGTCTTTCCCGTCCCAATTGGGCCGCCCGATCCTCCACCGCCCGCTGCACCAACCAAGGTTGTTCCTGGCGTATTACCACCACCTCCGGCGGCACCCACTGCGCTTGCAGCAGCACCAGTCCCACCTGTTCCGCCTGCCCCAGCCGTCACAGTGGAAGCATTGCCGCCATTCTTGGCTTCCATGACGATGGTTCCACCACCGCCAGCGCCGTTCTTGATCCATGCGCCATTCGCACCGGAGCCGGCGCCACCCGACGGAATATTGACGTCTACGGTGGAGGACGGCGTAAGGGTGACATTGGAGGCCTTACGGTATTCGCCGCCGCCGCCGCCTGCTGCCGCACCGGCGTTTCCCGCAGTAGGAGGCGCGGCGCCATTACCGCCGGCACCGATGCCCTCAATGGAATTATTTGCACTGTTCCAATCTGACGGGACGTTCCAGGTCGCACCGGAAACCAGGATGATTTGCGTCATGCGTCGACAGCCGCTCCTGCCACGGACGCGGCGTCCATGGCCCGGATCTGTGCCGCAACGGCCAAGCCGGCAGCCGCGCTCTTTGCTGCAATGGCCGGTCCGGCCAAAGCCAGCAGATCGCGCCGCCCGCCACAGGCCTGGTAATCCGCTCTCGAGACATCGGCCCAAACAGCTCCCTGTGGCGCAAAGGCCGCGTCCGCGAGCTGCGCATCCCGGTCTGGATGGACGATCATCTGAATATTGCCCGCCTGGTCCAGCACGATGCGGGACAATGTCGCCGTCATGATCGAACACGCTCCCAGGTCGCGGAAAGGCCGATATCTTCAAGAGCCCGTATCACGGCACGGTCATGGGCGACTGTGACGCCGCCTCTGCTGGTCAGGGCTTTCACCACCGCTGTCCTGCCATCGACGGATGAATAGGCCACCGCGCAGTCAAACGGCTTGCCGTACCGGTCACAATCCGGGCCTGCGCGGACCACGCCCGACAGATGCTCGACAAAAGCCTGCATCAGCTGAGCTGGAGAATGCCGCTGACCTGGTCCAGATCGACCGTGAATGTATCGGTATTGGCCAGTGTCAGTGCGCTGCCGCGATCCCACCAGCCGATCAGGTTTCCCGCTGCCGGCGTGGAATTGTAAAGCACCGCGAACTGAAATGGACCGACACTGCCCGAAGCCGTCAATGACGGGTCATTGCCGATCAGCTTGTACAGGCCGGCGGATTGCGCGGACGAAGTTATCGTAACCGTCACCCCTCCGGCGCTATAGCCGTTGCCCGCCGAAATCTCCGTGAGGTTGGCCTTCACGGTGTTGCTCTGGCTCGGCGCCGAATTGGTCAGCATGATCTTGAGCACGTCGCTGCCCAGGTTGTGCACTTTGTTGGCGATGTCCGCCACAAAACAATCGAATTTGTTGAAACTGGCCATGGGTTACCTCAAAAGTCGGTGGTTACGTCATAATGGCCTTGCCGTCCCGTCAGGCACGGCAGCTCACTGCGCAAACGTGATTGCTCGCCTGGCACGGGATCGGCATTGCAGATGTCATCCAGCGCCGCGCTGAACAGTGTTCCCCAGGTCGCGGTCCTGGTATCGTCCTTCAGATAAGGTGCCGACTGCACCAGCGCACCATAAAGATAGGCGTCGGGGTAATCCGTGAGGATCCAGTTGCTTGGATTGCCCGCCCCCAGCGCGGGGACTCGTGCAACATAAGTCAGCTCGCCGACATAATCCTTGTCGGCGGCCGGATAGAGCTGAAATTCTCCCCCCACAATCGCGTACCAGCGCGGCACGCCTCGCACACGACCTGCCTGTTTCTGCTGCTGCAGGTTCGACGCATCCAGATAATCCAGCGCGATCTCGGGCTCGCTCTGCAGCACAAAATCGATCGGTCCATGAAAATCCGATGGTGCCGCAATATATTCCGTACCTTGATCGATCTCCGCGTCCGCCCGCTGGATCAGCCGGCGGGGCACCGGCAGCGCTTGCCGCTGCCGCCCGGCAAACCGCCGCGTCATCTGCGCTTCGGCCAACCGGATGAAGTCCGGAATCACCGCCGCCAGGTCCGCGCGATTGACAAAATCGGCAATAGTGGCCTTCAGCCCGTCATAGCTGCCATCCAGCGCCATGTGTTCTCCATCAGATTAGAATTTGTCGAATGCCGGTCAGCCTCGGCGGGCGCCGAATCTCGCTGGTTCAAATCTCACTGGTCTGTGCTAGACCTTCCCCATGCTTGGCCAGGCCGAGAAATTTCAAGCTGGTTGCCGGGGCAAGGGCATTTTGGGCCCGCGTGAGCATTTACGCGGCCCGCTTGCGGTAGTATTCCCGGGGGCTGGGCTGGCCACCTTTGGGAACCATCTGCAGCGCAGTGAAGTGGTCGAGGAATAGGAAGAAAAATCGAAATGAATGTGGTCAGAAGAATTTTAAAAACTGTCGTGCCAGAACCCATTAAGCGCGGCTTGATAAGACCGGTATTGCGACATGTTGAACTATCCAGGGCCACAAAAACATTGCGCGAATTCTATTTTGGGCGGCAACTCAGGGCACTAAAGCCAACGGTTCTCGCGACCGGAGAAACCCACAATTTTACATATGACCTTACAAGCGAAAATCTTCGTTACCTGGCGGAAACCATTGCTGTCGCTACGGGAAGATCCCCTGCAGAAATCGAGGGATATATCCAGGAAGCGATAGGCGACAACGAACTGCGTACGTATTTCGACACAAAAATGGCGGCGCACGAGGGTCAAAAATCGCCCAAAAACGTCAAATCGCCTTTTGGGCGTCGGTTGGGCTGGTACGCCGTGGCCAGAGCCCTGAAGCCGCAGATCGTCATAGAAACCGGCGTGGAACGTGGTCATGGAGCACTATTGCTTTGCGCAGCGCTGCTGCGAAATGCAGAGGATGGATTTCAGGGGAAGTATTTTGGCACTGACATCAATCCCCAGGCTGGATGGCTTCTATCAGGCAAATACTCCGCCGTGGGAAAAATCCTGGTCGGAGACTCCATCACAAGCTTGCGGGAATTTCCGCAAGCCATTGATCTTTTCATCAACGATAGCGATCATTCGGCCGAGTATGAGGGCCGGGAATACGAAGTCATAGCATCGAAGCTCTCTCCAAAAGCCATTGTGCTGGGCGACAATGCTCACGTCACGGATAAGCTCGCCATCTTTTCGAGAAAGGCCGGGCGCAGCTTCGTCATGTTCCATGAAAGGCCTGAAGATCACTGGTATCCTGGAGCTGGGATCGGTATTTCATACCCCCCGAGGGAGCGAGCACAATTCTAGGTAAACGCGGGCAGTTCCCTACTTCGGGAAAAGGACAGCGGCGCCGGTGCTGCCACCGGCGCCGCGCCGTTTAGTTGTTCGCCAGCCGGCAGGCCAGCTGCGGCCTGACCGTCTTGTAGCCATACAGGACATCGATACGGCAAGGGAACTTGTCGTTGGTGATGTCGTATTGGCGCACGATGCGCATGGTGATGCCGTCCAACACTTCCCGCGCCGCAAAGTCCACGCCGCGCGGCAGCACCAGGTCGGCGGTCGCGAAGGCAAAGGCCGATTTGTGGTAAGACAAGGACAGGCCATAGGGCGTTGAGAGGTTGCCCGCCACAGTCACTGCCTTGCTGGCGCCGGGAGCAGAAATGAAGATGTTCTGCGTCGCGCCGGCGGCAGAGATCGGGGTCGGAGAAACCGCAACCGATGTGGTGGAATCCGCGGTCACCACAAACTGCTGCAACTGGCTGGTCACCGCCTTGGTTTCCGGATGCACGCGGAATACGCCGGCGATGGTGATGACATCGCCCTTCTTGAACGTGCCGGTGCCGGTCGAAACCGTGATGGTGGGCGTACCCGATATGATGCCGCTCGAGGTATTGCAGAGATAGCCCGCCGCATCGCCCCGGTTCTGCACCGGCCACAAGGTGTTTTCCATGAAGTCGAAGCCTGCTGTCCGGCCCATATAGCCTTCGCGGTACTGCTTGGCGATATTGGTCGAATCCTGGAACAGGCCTTTCAGCTGGTCCACCAGGTCGACATTGTCCTGGGTGTTGAGGTTGCAGGTGCGATCGCCCAGCGGCGCCAGATTGTCCACCAGGATCTTGCGGGAGTTCAGCACCTTGCTGAGGGTGATGACCGAGCCCGTGTTGCTGACCTGGTTGTAGACATCATAGACCATGTTCATCGCATCTGCCTCGATCGCGGCCGCCAGCACCGACATGGCCGGCTCCAGCACACGGTCCGAAAAGTCATCCAGGCTCAAGGTCAACTCGTTGGACGAGAAATTCACGTCCACACCTTTCTGGGTTCCGACCTGCAGGCTCACCGATTGCTCGGTCGTGTCCTGGTAGCTGGAAATCTGCGCACCGCTGCGCACGGTGTACTGGTTGGGCAGCCGGATCTTTAGCGTGTCGCCGATCTTGGCGCCGTCCTTGGCAAAGCTGTCGTCATAGTCGCGATTGATCGAACCGACGAAGTTCAGCTTCTGGTGCAGGACCATCAGCGCCTTGCGCGTGACCTGCGTGGGGGTAAGCAGTGAATTGGCCATTGGGGTCCTTTGATTGTTTGGTTAGCGTCTGCGCATCCGCTCGCGCTCGCGCCTGGCCCATTCCTCGGCGCTTAGCGCGTCGCCGCTGGAATCGGTGGTACGGCGCGAAGCCGTTCCCCCTCCTCCGCCGACGCGTGTCACCGGACGGGCCGCCAGCGCGGCATCGAACGTCTGCTGGGTCTGTTTCTTCTTTTCGGCTTCGTCGAACAGGTGCGCCTTGTGCAGAAGCTTGACGAAAACCGGGTTCTGGAGTGCCGCCCGGGCGATCTCCGGACGGGAGAGGCCATGGGCGGTGCCATACTGCGCCAGCTTTGCGTCAAGCTCGGGCGACCAGTCCGCGATAAGCCGCGGAAGATGCGCGCTGACCTCATCCACCCGCCTGGCGGTTTCCCGCTGCGAATGGGAGGCATGCTCCTGTTCCTTTTCGGTCCAGGCGCGGGCCGCGCGGTCCCGCAAATGCTTGATCCGTCCCCGATGCTGCCACAGCGCCTGGGCGCGGGCCGGGTCCTTTTCCTGAAGCGTGCGCCAGTCGACCTGATCGAACTGGGCCAGCTGGTCATTCAACGCCACCACCCGCGCCGCATCCAGCATATGGGCGCGCGCGCTGTTCATCTTACCATGATGCGCCGCCGTCTCGGCTTCCAGCGTCTTGCGGGCCTTGGCCACATCCTGCGTCTTGCGGGTATAGTCGGCCTGGCGCAGCAGCGCGTCCTTCAGCTCGGCCGGCAGGCAATAGGCCTTGCCTTCATACTCGACCTCCACCTCCTGCGGCGTCTCGATCTCATCATCTTGCAATAGGATATCGTTCGCGGCCTCGTCGGCCACGTTCTCGATGGTCATGCTCTTTCCTTCGGGTTGGCGACGCGCAAAAGCCATCAGCCGCGCGCGTCGCTCACGGCTGGTCAGAAAAACGAGCGGTTAGGAGTTCTTGATCTGCGCGGGATGTTCCTGGCAGGGGCGGTTGCCCTCGAGTCCAATGAACGTATAGTCGAATGTATTCTGATATGTATCGATGTCCCCGCAATTCGCCCGGATCAGGAGATAGTCTTTTCCCTGCCAGACGATATCAATGGGGCCCTCCAGTCCGGGCGAGATCTGGAAAACCAGATAGTCAGAGGACGGATCGCGATCGCGCGTGATATAGACTCTGTAGAGCCTATTTTTCCAGCTCTCATATCTCACAAGGGTCGCTGTCAGTCCGCCACCCGGACTGTGCAAGGTTTTTTTGACATCCCCTTCTATG
>Ga0310811_10003788_pt1 | contig 19072 bp, 11 predicted proteins | sample YCmetagenome_FD_207642 | JGI IMG/M metagenome (GOLD analysis project Ga0310811, IMG submission 207642) | Soil microbial communities from experimental microcosm in Duke University, North Carolina, United States - YC | ecosystem: Engineered > Artificial ecosystem > Soil microcosm > Unclassified ...
CTCCGAGCGCGCCAAGGAGACCCAAAATGCCGTTGACGCCCGCTGATGTGCGGAACAAGCAGTTCAGTACCACCCGGCTTCGGCCGGGGTACGACGAGGAGGAGGTAGACGCTTTCCTCGATGAGGTGGAGGCCGAGCTCGACCGCCTCATTCAGGAGAACGAGGAGCTCCGTGCGAAGCTGGCCGAATGCCTGAGGGGCAAGGTCCCCGGTGGCATGGGCATGGGCATGGGAGGTCCCATGCAGATGGCGGCCCCCATCGCCGAGCCCAAGCCGGAGATGATGATCCCTCAGCCTGAGCCGATCAAGCCCCCGGAGCCTGCGCGTCCCGAGCCCGTCCCCGTCGGCATGGGCCTGCCGCCCGCCGAGGACAACATGGACACCGCGGCCCGTGTCCTCGCCCTCGCGCAGCAGACCGCCGACCAGGCCATCGCCGACGCCCGCCGGGAGGCGGACGAGACGGTGACCCGCGCCCGCCGCGAGGCCGACGACATCCTCGGCAAGGCACGCCGCCAGGCCGAGCAGATCATCGGCGACGCCCGCGCCCGGGCCGAGACGCTGGAGCGCGACGCGCAGGAGCGGCACCGCCAGGCCATGGGCTCGCTGGTGCAGACCCGCGACGAGCTCGAGCGCAAGGTCGAGGAACTGCGCAGCTTCGAGCGCGAGTACCGCAGCCGGTTGAAGCTCTACCTGGAGAACCAGCTCGCGGAGCTCACTGTCGCGGCGGAGGGCAGCGGCGGCTTCCCCATGGTGGGCGGAGCACCGGCGATGGCGCACGCCGTCGCTCAGGGCGGCCAGCCGATGCAGGCGGCTCCCAACCCGTTCGGTCAGGAGCCCTCGCAGCACACGGGCGCGTTCCCCGGACCTGACGGGCAGCACACCGACCGCAGGTAGGCCGCGGGTCACCCCCTGGCCTTCCCGCGACCCGCAAGCTCGGAGAAACCCCCTGTGATCCTCTTCAGCGCTGCTTTGGCGTTCGCCATCGCCGCCCTCCTCATCCTCATCGCGGGGTGGGCGCTGGCGAAGGTGTACCTGGTGATGTGGTCGATGGTGATCGCGGTTCTGGCCGCCGTCTGCCTGCTCATCGGGGCGCTGGTGAAGCGTCATCTGCTGTTCCCCGCCGGTGGGCGTGCCGCCGACGGGCCGGATCTCACCCCCCAGGGTTCCTCCTCCGTCTCCCAGCTCGCGCATGCCGGAGCCCCCGCCATCAGCGGGGCGCCGGGACACCCGGTGACCACGCCGACACAGGCGCCGCCGGGAACACACCACGGGGCGCTGCCACCCACGCCGTTCCCGCCCCGTCAAGCCGGAGCGACGGCCCCCCTCAGGCGTTCGCCGGCGCATACAGGTCGTCCGCTCGGCCCCGAGGACATCGTGCTGGTCGTCCCGGGCCGTAGGCGTTTCCATGTGGCGAACTGCCGTCAGCTCATGGGCCGCGAGGTCGAGGAGCTGACCTACGAGGAAGCCCGCGAAGAGGGCTTCAGCCCCTGCACCACCTGCCTGCCCGAGCTGTCCCCCCGCGTGGTGGACGAGCCTCCGCAGCCCAGGCCGACCCGTCGGCAGGGCCCGCGTGCTGAGGCGGGCCCCACCCGCCCGGCGGGCGCGACGGGTGGCAGGGACACGACAGACCCCAAGGTCACCAAGGATCCCGTGCCGGCCGACGACACGGTGACCGTTCACCACGCGGTCTCCGCCCGTGACGCCGCCCCGGCCAAGGACTCCGCGACCGGTGGCGACGTTCCCGGCTCCTCCGCCGGATCGGACACCGCCAGGCGGAGGACCGCTTCCGAACAGCCTCGGCCGGAGCAGTCCCGTACGGAGAAGACCCCGTCGGAGACCGCCGCATCAGGGACGGGCGGCACCGAGAAACCGCAACTCGACTGGTTCCAGCGCAACATGTTGCCGCCCACGTCCTCGGGCGCCGACTCCCGGCCGACGCCTCCGGAGCAGAAGGCGGCGGGCTCGCCCGTCCAGTCTGAGCAGGACGGCAAGGGCGACTGGTTCAGCGCGGCGAGAAGCAGGCCGGCGGCGGCGCAGCCCGGATCCTCCTCATCCGAGTCCTCCACGGCCGGTTCGGGTCGTGCGGAGAAGGCCACGACGGCCGGGTCTGAGAACGACGCGGTCAGAGGCGCCGAGACCGGCGGCTCACGGCCGAGGACCGCCGAGCCCGAGAGTGCGAAGAAGCCGGCCGCGACGGGTGAGGGCGCGAAGACGGAGAGCGCCGCACCGAAGAGCGCTGAGCCGAGGAGTCCTGAGGCTGAGAGTCCTGAGCCCGAGGGCGCCGGGCGGAAGGCCGCCGAGGCGAACAGGGCCGAGCCCGAGAGCGGGAGCCCGAAGAGCGCCGGGCGCGAGACTGCCCGGCCTGAGAGCGTCACGGCCAAGGCGGCCGATACCCCGAGCACCGGGAAGTCCCGATCAGACACGGCGAACCGCGGGGACGACGTGACAGGGACCACCGACGCGGAGCCGGAGACGGCGGCGGAGATCACGCAACCCGGGCGCGCCGGGTTCCGGCCCATCCCCGCCTCTCCGGGTTCCGCACCGGGTTCCGCTTCCCAAGGCGCGTCCGCTGCGGGATCCCCTGACGCGCCGGCCGCCGCTCCCGCTGGCAGGCCTGCCTCCACTTCTTCCAAGGCGGGCGCTGAGTCCGCGTCCGGCCCCGTACGGCCTGCAGGAGATGCCGCGGGTCGCGCGTCCGGTGACGCGAAGGACGGAGCCTCCACGGAGGACAGGGCCGGGAACGGGGACAAGGCCAAGAGCGAGGACAGGGCAGCGACCACGGTCAAGGTCACGGCGAAGGACTCCGACGCCGAAGGTCCGGCCAAGGACGCGACGAAGGAAACGGCCGGGGACACGGCCGGGGTCACGGCGAAGGACTCCGGCGAGGACACGGTCGACAAGGCAGCCGCCGGCCGCGGCGAGAAGGGGCCTCGCGACGCGGACGCAGTTGACGCCCGTTCCGCGGAGCTGGAGGACGACGACAACACCAACACGTTCGCGGCCATCCGTCCGGGCACCGCGCGACGTGTCGCACCGGGGTCGGTGAAGGTGATGGTCGGCACCCGCCGCTACCACAGCTCGGAGTGCCCTCTCATCAGCGGCATCGACGACGACAGCATCGAGGTCATGACCAAGGAGGACGCCGAGCAGGCGGGCCTCACGCACTGCTCGGTCTGTCAGACCCGCTGACCCCTGCGCCCCTCCGCGTTTCGCGGGCGCGAGTCTCCGTACGCGACGCCTGAGGCGACCGCGAGGCCGGGCCCTTCTCCAGCGAGAGGCCCTTCTCCACTGAGGTGAACGGGACGGCGCCTGCCCGCGGGGTGGGCTCGGGGTGCTGAAACGGCAGGGCCCCCGGGCGGACGCGGCAGGCGCGCCGCCCGAGGGCTCGGTGGTCAGGCGTGGATCAGATGTGGATCACGCCTTGCGGAGCTGGAAGGCCAGACCGAGATCGGCGTCCTCGTGCCGGGGCAGGTCCTCAGCGGAGCCGCCTTCGGTGAGGTTCGTCGCGAGCACCTCCTCGGCCACGGTCCCGCCGCCCTCGCGCAGTGCCGTCGCCAGATCGCCGTCGGCCGACCACCACAGGTCGATCCGGTCGGTGATGGACAGCCCGGTCGCCTTGCGTGCCTCCTGAACCAGCCGGATGACCTCGCGGACCAGGCCCGCCCTGCGCAGCTCGTCGGTGATCGCGAGGTCCAGCGCCACGGTCTCACCCGTTCCGGTGTCGACCGCGCCGGTCTCCACGGCCCATCCCGTCTTGGGCTGCTCCGTGATGATCACGTCGTCCGGCCCGAGCTCGACCGTTCCCAGCTCTCCCGCCTCGACGGCGGCGGCCGTCCCGGATCGGACGGCCTGAGCCAGCGCGGCCGGGTCGGCGGCGCCGATGGCGGCGGCGACCAGCTTGGTCTGCGACCCGAACCGCTTCCCGAGGGCACGGAAGTTCGGCTTCACGGTGAAGGTCACCAGGTCGGCCGAGAACCCGGACATGTCCTCCAGGCTCTGCACGTTCAGCTCGTCGGCGATCAGCTCGCGCAGCTCACCGGGAAGCGTCGCCCACCCGGGTGCGCCGATCAGCGCCCGGCCGAGCGGCTGGCGGGTCTTGACCGACGACGAGACGCGGGCCGAGCGGCCCAGCTCGACGAGGCGACGGACGAGCGCCATGCGCTCGGACAACGCCGGGTCGAGCAGCGAGGCGTCCACCTCTGGCCAGGTGGTGAGGTGGACCGACGGCGGGGCGTCGGGGCCGCGGAGCACGTCCCACAGGTAGTCGGTCAGGAACGGGACGAGCGGCGCCATCAGCCGGCTCACGGTCTCCAGGCACTCGTAGAGCGTGGCGAACGCCGACTCCTCGCCGGACCAGAACCGGCGGCGCGAGCGGCGGACGTACCAGTTCGACAGGTCGTCCAGGAAGTCCGTCAGGCGGCGTCCGGCCCGGGCGGTGTCGAACTCCTCAAGGGAGGAGGTGACGTCGGCGACCGTCCGGTGAAGCTCGGCGAGGGCCCACCGGTCGATCAGCGGACGCTCGGCGTGCGGCGGGGCGAAAGCCAGCCGGGCCGGCGACCACGACTCGGCGTTGGCGTAGAGCGTGAAGAACGACGCGGTGTTCCAGTAGGTGAGCAGGACCTTCCGGACGATCTCCTCCAGCGCGGCATGGCTGATCCGGCGGGGAGCCCACGGAGAACCCGAGGTGGCCATGTACCAGCGGAGGGAGTCGGCCCCGTGCTCGTCCATCAGCGGCATCGGCTGCAGCACGTTGCCCAGGTGCTTGCTCATCTTGCGCCCGTCCTCGGCGAGGATCAGGCCGAGGCACAGGACGTTCTCATACGACGAGCGGTCGAAGACCAGGGTCCCCACCGTCATCATCGAGTAGAACCACCCGCGGGTCTGGTCGATGGCCTCACAGATGAACTGGCCGGGGTAGGACGCGTCGAAGACGTCCTGGTTCACGTGCGGTGCGCCCCACTGGGCGAACGGCATGGCACCCGAGTCGTACCAGACGTCGATGACGTCGGGGACGCGCCGGGCCTCGGCGCCGCAGACCGCGTCTCCCTCGCCGTGCCGGCAGGGGAAGGTCACGTCGTCGACGTACGGCCGGTGCGGGTCGAGCCCCGACAGCTCGCGGCCCGCGTACTCGCCGAGTTCCTTGAGCGAGCCGACGCAGGTGACGTGGGAGTCGTCCTCGGAGCAGACCCACAGCGGCAGCGGCGTGCCCCAGTAGCGCGAGCGGGACAACGCCCAGTCGACGTTGTTGCGGAGCCACTCGCCGTAGCGGCCGTTCTTGATCGTCTCGGGGAACCAGTTGGTCCCCTCGTTCTCGGCGAGCAGACGGTCCTTGATCTTGGTGGTCCGGATGTACCACGACGGGAGCGCGTAGTAGAGCAGCGGCGTGTGGCAGCGCCAGCAGTGCGGGTAGCTGTGCTCGAAGTGGTCGCCCCAGAACAGCAGGCCGCGGCTGCGCAGGTCCTCGGTGAGCGGCTCGTCGGCGTCCTTGAAGAAGGTGCCGCCGACGAACGGCACGTCGGGCAGGAACCGGCCGTCGGGTCCGATGGGGTTGACCACCGGCATGCCGTACCGCTTGCAGACGGTCATGTCGTCCGCGCCGAACGCGGGCGCCTGGTGGACCAGGCCGGTGCCGTCCTCGACGGTGACGTAGTCGCCCAGCACCACGTAGTGCGCGCCGGGGATCTCGACCAGTTCGAAGGGGCGGGAGTAGGGGGTGTGCTCCAACTCGGTCCCCGTGAACCTGGCGAGCACCTCGACATCCTCACCGAGGACCTTGGTCATCAGCGGTTCGGCGATGACCAGCACCTCGTCGCCGCGGCGGGCCGCGACGTAGGTGACGTCCGGGTGGACGGCGACCGCCGTGTTGGACACCAGGGTCCACGGGGTGGTGGTCCAGATCAGCAGCGAGGCGCCGAGGTCGGCCAGGGGGCCGGAGGTGACGGGCATCCGCACGTAGACCGACGGACTGGAGACGGTCTCGTATCCGCCCGGCTGGCCCAGCTCGTGATCGGACAGCCCGGTGCCGCAACGCGGGCAGTAGGGCGTGATCCGGAAGTCGCGGAACAGCAGGTCCTTGTCCCAGATGGTCTTGAGCGACCACCAGACGGCCTCGACGTACTGCGGGTCCATCGTGCGGTAGGCCTGGGACATGTCGACCCAGTAGCCCATCCGCTCGGTCATCTCCTCGAAGGCGTCGACGTGCCGGAGCACCGACTCACGGCAGCGGTCGTTGAACGCCGCGATGCCGTACTCCTCGATCTGGGGCTTACCGGAGAGGCCGAGTTCCTTCTCGACGGCGACCTCGACGGGCAGGCCGTGGCAGTCCCAGCCGGCCTTGCGGGGAACGTGGTACCCGCGCATGGACTTGTACCGGGGGAAGACGTCCTTGAACACGCGGGCCTCGACGTGGTGGACGCCCGGCATGCCGTTCGCCGTGGGAGGGCCCTCGTAGAAGATCCAGGAAGGGCCGTCCGCGTTCTGCTCCAGGGACCGCTCGAAGATCTTCCCGTCCCGCCAGCGTTCAAGGACCTCGTGTTCGAGGGCGGGCAGGTCGACCTGCCCGGGAAGGGAGCGGAAGTAATTGGCGGACATCGTAGGGCGGAACCTCCACGCATCGCTGGGATCGGCGTGAAGGGACGAAGCCGGAGCGGCTCCGCGGTACCACCCTTCTTGACGCCCACTGAGGGACGCCCTCTTCTTTTCGTGCCCGCTGCCGGGTCTACTCGGCCGGGAAGGCCTTTCTTCCGGCGGCTCCGGGGTGATCTTCCCCCCGCGACCCGCCCCGGGCTCACACCGTCCCCGGGTCGCTCGTGCGAGTGGATGCGGAGGTACTCGTCCCCATCGACGCCTTGCAGACTTAGACGATAACGCAGACGGAGCGCAAGGGCTTCCCGATATACGGCGCGGCGAGACCCGGACGGCCGCGGGCGGAACATACGGAGGGGTGGCGATGTTGTCACGGTGTGTGCCCCGGCGGTCGACGGAGGGGTGACGGAAGGCGGCCCTGTGGGCCGTCGTCTCCGTTTCCGCCGTACGGCGGGGCGCCGTGCGTCTTGTCTCGGGCATCACGAGCCGCGACAGAAGTGGTCGACATCCAGGGGGACGAGGAGGAACCGGCCGAATGTGCCGCCCGGCTCAGGGCGGGGTAAAACCGTCGGCGAGTCGTTTGCCGGGCCGTTATCAGAGACCTATGCTGCCCGGACTGCTCATATGTTGATCATCGTTCCTGACTAATGGGAGGCCTCATGGCCACGCGCGCGGCCAGAACCGCTACCAGCGAAGACACCTGGTCCGGCGAGGAGCTCGCCGAGGTCCGCACCCGGCTGCTGCATGAGATCGAGGAGCTCACCGCCGACATCACGCGTGCCGAGGCGGAACTCGCGCAGGGGGACGCCAGCGAGGGCGCGGGGGACGATCCGGCTGACGCCGGGGCCAAGACCTATGAGCGTGAGCGTGAGATCGCCCTTACCCTGAATGCGCGCGACCTGCTCGCGCAGAACGAGCGGGCGATCGCCCGCGTCGACGCAGGGACTTACGGAGAGTGCGAATCGTGCCACAAGCCGATCGGGAAGGAACGTCTGCGAGCGTTCCCGAGGGCGACGCTGTGCGTAGCGTGCAAGACGCGGGAGGAGCGCCGCTGAGCGGTGAAGCCGGAACACGGTCCGTCGGCGGGCGGAGGATCGCCCTCCTGGGCGTCGTCGCGGCGGTCGTGTACGCGCTCGACGTGGTGAGCAAGCTGCTCGTGGTCGAGTTCCTCGAGCACAAGGCGCCCACGACCGTCATTCCCGGCGTGCTGGTGCTGAACGTGATCCGCAATCCCGGTGCCGCGTTCAGCATCGGCACCGGGATGACGATCATCTTCACCGTGATCGCGCTCGGAGTGGTCGTCGCCATCCTGCGGACGGCCCGGCAGCTCAGAAGCCTTCCCTGGGCGATCACGCTGGGCCTGCTGCTGGGCGGCGCGGTGGGCAACCTGACGGACCGGATCTTCCGGTCACCCGCCCCCCTGCAGGGGCATGTGGTGGACTTCCTCCAGGCGTTCCCGGTCACGAGGTTCCCCGTGTTCAACCTCGCCGACTCCGCCATCGTCTGCGGCGGCATCCTCGCGGTCTTCCTGGCGTGGCGCGGCTACCAGATCGACGGGTCGCGCCAGACGGGGGAGAACGCCGATGGGTGACCAGCGCAGTCTCCCCGTCCCCGACGGCCTGGAGGGCGAGCGTCTCGACGCGGCCCTGGCCCGGCTGTTCGGCTTCTCCCGCACCCGCGCCGCCGAGCTGATCGCCTCGGGCGAGGTGCTGGTCGACGGCTCCGTCCCGGCGAAGTCCGACCGGGTGCACGCCGGGGCCTGGCTGGACGTGACCGTCCCGCCGCCCCCCTCCACGCCGATGCCGGTCGCGGAACCGGTGCCCGGCATGGCGATCATCTATGAGGACGACGACATCGTCGTGGTGAACAAGCCGATCGGCGTGGCCGCGCACCCGACCGTCGGCTGGACCGGGCCGACCGTGATCGGTGGCCTGCTGGGCACCGGCCACCGCGTCTCCACCAGCGGGGCGGCCGAACGCCAGGGCATCGTCCACCGGCTCGACGCCAACACCACGGGGGCGATGGTGGTGGCCAAGAGCGAGGCGGCCTACACCCACCTCAAGCGGGCCTTCAAGGAGCGGACGGTCGACAAGCGCTACCACGCGCTGGTGCAGGGCCACATGGACCCGCTCCGGGGGACCGTGGACGCTCCGATCGACCGGCACCCGTCTGGCGACGGCCGCTTCGCCGTCGTGGCGGGGGGCAAGGACTCGATCACCCACTACGACACCGTCGAGGCCTTCCGGTCGGCGTCGCTGCTCGACATCAAGCTGGAGACAGGCAGGACCCACCAGATCCGGGTCCACATGTCGGCGCTCAGGCACCCCTGCGTCGGCGATCTCATGTACGGCGCGGACCCCACGCTGTCGGCCCGGCTGGGCCTGTCCCGGCAGTGGCTGCACGCCGTCTCCCTGGCCTTCGAGCATCCGGCCACGGGCGAGTGGGTCTCGTTCACCACCGAATATCCGGAGGATCTGGCGCGGGCGCTGCGCGTCGTCAGCGACGAGAGCTAGGCGGCGAAGAGCCGGGGTTCTGCCCGCCGTCGTCGTGCCTGTTCCAGTAACCGTTCCCGAAGCCTCCCCGGCCTCCCGTGCCGTCGCCGCGGCGAGGCCCGTCGATCCGGGGCTCCGGCTGCGCCTTGTGCGTGGAGCCGGAGCCGGCCGGGGACGTCGACGGCTTACGGGTCGCCTGCGGGGCGGGCTCGCCTGACCGGGTGCCGGCGTTCGTCATCGACTGCGCCGCCTCCTGATTCGCGCCCGGCGGGGGCTGCGCCGTACGAGTGGTGAACACGGTCACGGTGGGCGTGCTGACCGGCGTGTATCCGGCGCCGGGATCCCGTGTGGTCACGTAGGCGACGCCGCCCACCACGACACCCGCGACGGCGATCATGGAAGCGGCGACCGCGGCGAACACCCAGGGAACGCGCCGGTAGCGGGACCGGCGAGGCCGGGACGGCGACGGGGGCGCGGCGGCCGGCCGTCCCGCGGTCCTCCGGTGGGAATGCACGGGGGAGCCGGTGCGCGACCCCGGAGCGGGTGGGCCGCCCGGCTGCGTGGCGGGAAGCTCGACGGGAGGCTCGGAGGCGGCCTGTTCGGCCACGGCCCGCAGCAGCGGCGCCGCCTGCTCGGCCGTCATCCGCTGGGCGGGATCCTTGGCCAGCAGTCCCGTGATGATCGGAGCGAGAGGACCGGCCTGCGGCATGGGCCCGGGCTCCTCGTAGGTGACCGCCGCCAGCGTCGCGAGTGCGTGACCACGCTGGAACGGCGATCGGCCCTCGGCGGCCAGGAACAGGGTCACGCCGAGCGACCACAGGTCCGACGCGCGCCGTGCCATGGCTCCGCTGGCCCGCTCCGGGGCCATGAAGGCCGGGGTGCCGATGAGCATGCCGGTGCGCGTCACCGGGGAATCGTCCTCCAGCGCCGCGATCCCGAAGTCGGTCAGCACCGCGCGTCCGTCGTGGGCGATCAGCACGTTCTCGGGCTTGACGTCCCGATGGAGCACGCCCGCCGCGTGGGCGGCGCTGAGAGCGGCCAGCACCTGGCCGCCGATCTCCGCCACCCGCCGGGGAGGCAGCGGCCCCTCCTCGCGGACGATGGAGCCGAGCGTCCGGGAGGGGACGAGTTCCAGGACGATCCAGAGGCGGTCGTCCTCTTCGAAGACGTCGTAGACCGTGGCCACGCCCGGATGGCTGAGCCGTCCCGCGGCCCGCGCCTCCCGGAAGGTCCGTGTGATGAACGTCTCCCGGTCCTGGCCGGAGAGCCCCGCCGAAGCGGTGAGTTCCTTGACGGCGACCTCCCTGCGGAGCACGTCGTCGAGGGCGCGCCAGACGATCCCCATGCCGCCGCGTCCGAGAGGCTCGATCAGCCGGTAACGTCCGGCGACCACTCGATCGGAGGTCTGCGCATCAGCCATGGCCCGTGGCGCTGCCCTTCTCGAACACGCTCATGCCGCGGAACCAGGCCCTGCGGCCGATTACCCCCGCGATCAGGCGCCTTTGCTTTTACTCATTAGGCACGAATGTGGTCAAGAATACCCTAAAATAGGACATAGTGGTCGTCCATGTTCGGTCGGTCGTCTGCCAGTAGAGGGCGGCGTATCCGCCGTCAGGCAGCCGGAACGCCCGGTCGAGGACCCTGACCCTGCCGTACGACGGGGTGTAGGTGAACTCCCACTCGGCGGCGGGCGCTCCGCGCTGGCGGACGGCCGCCAGGCGGATGCGCTGGTAGCCGGGAAGAAGCCCCTTCTTCCTCGATGCGGCCTCGACGGCGGTCAGCGCGGGCACGGGATCGGCCGCCGTCCACTTCGTGAAGTCCACCAGCAGGTATCCGCTCCGGCTGGAGTCGTGGAAGCTCACGCGCGCCGCCTGCCGGTCGAAGGCGGTCCAGCCCTTGGGCAGGGCGACCGAGAAGCCCAGCGGATCCTTGTGCATGGTCCAGCCGGCGGGCAGGGCGGCGCCGGGGTGGGCGGCGGACGGCGTGGCCGCCGGAGTGACCTTCGCGGGCGTGGCCGGAGACGCCGCGGAGCCGGAGGCGGATCCGTCCGCGAGCCGGCGATAGCCGTACCAGCCGCCGGTGGCCAGCACGACGCAGAGCAGGGCGGCCAGTGCGACACGTGCGCCGGCACGTCCCCGCCCGCGCGGGCCGGACGGCGGCGCCGAGGTGATGCGCGGGCCGGAGGGCGGCGCCGAGGTCATGTGCGGGCCGGACGGCAGCGCCGACGTCACGCGTGGGAGAGACTCGGCGGCGACGTCTCCGGTGGACGGCGGGCCGAAATCCGTGCCGTCCGCCCCCGCCGACGCGGCCTTCAGGAGCCCGGCGGCGATCTCGGCGGTCATCCGGAGGGCGGGGTCCTTGGCCAGCAGGCCTTCGATGACGGGGGTGAGGGAGCCCGCGCGCCGTGGCGGATCGAGCTCCGTGTGGATCACAGCCGCCATGGTCGCGATGACCGAGTCGCGTTCGAACGGCGCCCTGCCCTCGACGGCCGTGTACATCGTCGCGCCCAGCGACCACAGGTCCGACTCGGGTGTGGCGAACCGCCCGTTGAGCCGTTCCGGCGGCAGGAACGCCGGGGTCCCCGTCACCGCGCCCGTGGTGGTGAGCCCGGTCTCGTCCGGCATGGTGGCGATGCCGAAGTCGGTGAGGACCACCCTGCCGTCGGGCTGGAGCAGGACGTTCTCGGGTTTGACGTCACGGTGGAGAATCCCGGCGGCGTGTGCCGCACGGAGGGCGTCGAGCACCTGGAGGCCGATGTCGGCGACCCGTCGCGGCGGCAGCGGGCCCGACTCGCGAAGCACCGCGCCGAGCGACCGTCCCTGGACGAACTGCATGACGATCCAGGGCCTGCCGTCCTCCTCGATCACGTCATGGACGACGACCACGCCGGGGTGGGACAGACGGCCGGCCGCCCGTGCCTCGCGGACGGTCCGCTGGTTGAACGCCGCGCGCTCCTGTGCGTCCGCCGTGCGGTGGAGCACCTCTTTGACGACCACCGTACGGTCGAGCACCTCGTCGTGGGCACGCCAGACGACCCCCATGCCGCCGCGGCCGATGGCTTCGAGCAGGTGATACCTGCCCGCGATGCGACGCCCGTCGTTCACCTGACCCCTTCCGGAAACTCCTGAATCGTCCCACAGGATCTGCGGACGGGCCGGAAAGGGCGCCTGATCATGCCCGAAAACCGCACATTTCATTCTGCGACTTTGTTAAGTTCTGCCCCTCTTGCCCGTTTTATTACCTCCGAATACGATCACTATCGGCTCTCTCCGGCACCACAGCGGTGTCATTTCTCCGAGGATGGCGGGTTCTCGCCTGAGGATGCGCCGTCCCCCGCCCCTCCAGGAGGCATAGGTGCGGCCGAGTACGGCGTCGTACAGAAGATTTCCTTTCGGCAAGGTCACAAGTGTTGCGGTCATCGCCGTGACGGCGTTCACGCTGCCGTTCATCCCGTCGGCGAGCGCGAATTCACACGGGCCGAAATGCAGCCCGGATCCGAACGCCCACCTGGCGTCCGTCCCGAGCCCCGAGTCGTTCTTCGGGTTCCCCCTGGGCAAGGGGCAGTCCCGGGTGGTCACGACAGGCGAGATCAGGGCGTACGTCGACGCGGTGGGACGCGCCTCCGACCGCGTGGTCACCGGGACGATCGCGCACAGCTTCACCGGCCAGGCACTGCCGTACGCCATCGTGTCCGGCAAGGACCACATGGGCCGCAAGGAACTGGCCGAGATCGCCGAGCAGGTCAAGTCGCTGCGCGACCCGCGTTCCCTGAAGCCCGACAAGGCGGCCCGCATCGCCAAGGACACCCCGGCGATCGTCTGGGTGGCCGGGAACGTTCACGGCGGTGAGACGAGTGGCGCCGACGCCGCGCTCAAGACGCTGTACGAGTTGTCTTCCGGTCTGTCCTGCGACGTGACCAAGCGCAACGACAACCTCGTCACGGTCATCGTGCCGACCCAGAACCCCGACGGGCGCGACGCCAACCGCAGGACGAACGACCGCGGCTTCGACCTCAACCGCGACTGGTTCGCCCGGACGCAGCCGGAGACCGACGGCAAGGTCGCGATGTTGCGCGATTACCCGCCGCAGATCTTCGTCGACGCCCACGAGATGGGCGGGCGGCAGTACTTCTTCCCGCCGAACGCCGACCCGATCCACCACGAGATCGCCGACCAGCCGGTCGACTGGATCAACCGCATCGGGGCGGCCAACGCCGCGGGCTTCGGGTACAACGGCGCGTGCGCGGGCGCGGTCACCACGGAGTGCTACTTCAACTACGCGACGTATGACCTGTTCTACATGGGTTACGGCGACACCGCGCCGGCCACGGGCTTCGGCGCCGCGGGCATGACCTTCGAGAAGGGCAGCTCCTCGGCCGTCGAGGACCGGGTCCAGCAGCAGTTCAACACCCAGTGGGCCACCACCGGCTGGGCCGCGGACAACAAGCGGGAGATCCTCGGCGGGTACTACGACATCTGGCAGACCGCGCTCAAGGAGGGCGCCGCGGGCACGCTCGAGCCCAACGAGGTCGTGCAGCCCACGAACACCGTCCAGTTCCCGGTGCCCGACGTCAAGGTCAAGTCGTACTTCCTGCTGCCCGACCGCCAGCTCGGTGACGTGCGCAAGCTCGTGGAACGGCTTCGCGGCATGGACGTCGAAGTCTACAAGGTCGAGCGCTCGCTGAAGGTCCCGAACGCGCGTGTCTTCGGAGGCCGGTCCGCCAAGAACCTGACGGTTCCCGAGGGCGCGTACTGGATCCCGATGAACCAGCCGCAGAAGCACTGGATCCAGGCGCTGCTCGCGGAGGACCCCTACGTCCCCTTCCCGTACTTCTACGACGTCTCCTCGTGGAGCAACCCGCTGCTGATGGGGATCGACACCATCTCCACCGGAGACACGCTGTCCCCGAAGGTCGAGCGGGTCAAGAGCATCGACGGCGGCACGGACGGCCGGGCCCACAAGAACGGCTCCTACACCTACCCGATGGACTCGGCCAGCGCGTCCGAGCTCACCTTCCGGCTGCTCGGCTCCGGGGTCCCGGTCTCGCGTGACCTCACGACCGGGCGGGTCAGCCTGTCCGCCCGCGAGATCAGCGAGCACGACCTGGACGACCTGGCCCGTCCGCTCGGCGTGACCGTCGGCACGAGCTCCAAGCCGGTCTCCGGCACCCCGCTGAACCTGCCCGACACCGGCCTGTTCGCCGGCACCGGCATCTCCACCACCTCCGGCTCGTACGGCGAGGCGCGATACGTGCTGGGCGACCACTGGGGCCTCAACCTCACGCAGGTGACCGCGGCGGACATCAACGGCAACACCCCCGCCTTCACCGGGCGCACCGCCCTGGTGGTCCCGGACGGCAACAGCTCGACCGGCGGCCTGACGGCCGAAGGCCTGGCCAACCTCAAGGCGTGGGTGGCCGCGGGCGGCACCTACGTCGGGCTCCGCAACGAGGGCACCCGGCTCGCCCGAACCGCCGGCCTCACCTCCACCACGGAGAAGGCCAAGCCGACCGGCTACCAGGTGATCGGCTCGCACTTCCGGGTCGACGTGGCGAACGGCACTCCGGTGGCGCTCGGCCGCCCGGCCGAGGACTTCCAGTTCAACAACAGCGACCCGATCCTGAACCCGAGCCAGACCGGCACGAACGTCCTGTCCTACCCGGCGGACGACACGTTCTGGTCCAACGGCTACACGGTCGGGGCCGACGCGCTCAAGGGCACGGTCTCGCTCGTCGACGAGCCGACCGGCACCGGACATGCCGTGCTGTTCGCATACAATCCGCTCTTCCGGGCCTACAACGAGAACGGCATCCACCTCGTGGCCAACGCGCTGCTCGAGCCCGAGGCTCCGGCGGCCGCGGCGGCGCAGCGCACCGTTGCCCCGCAGGCCGGTGTGGACGCTCTGCGGTCGGCGGCCGCCAAGGCTCCCGAGCCGGCCGATCTCGGCGGGCAGTGGCGGCCGATCAGCATCGAGGTCGCCGGCTCCGACCTGGCCAGGACCGAGGCCGTCGTCAGGCGGTACACGGACACCGCGCAGACGGCGGAGGCGAACGGCTCGGCCTACATCACCATCCCGAACCCGGAGGGACTCGCGGCCGACGAGCACCCGTTCCTCCGCGACCTCGTCAGCGCCCTGCGCACCGAGCAGATCCCGCTGCGTTCCGTCGTCGGCTGACACAGCCGCCGACTGAAGGATCCACCTCTCGAGAACACCCGCACGACGGGTCCGGCCGGGGCTTTCCCGGCCGGACCCGATGGAAGGAACCGCATGACATCGCGACGTCTCGGCGCCGCGGCCTCCTCGGCCGCGCTGCTCGGCCTGCTGATCGCCCAGGGGGCGCAGCCGGCCTTCGCCTCGTCCGGAGACCACGGAAAGCACGGAGATCACGGGAACCACGGAGATCCGGGCCGGCCGCACTACTCGGCGGGTGCCGCGAGCGTCGGGGACCCCTACTTCCCCGACGCCGGCAACGGCGGCTACGACGTGAAGCACTACGACATCGCCTTCACCTATGACCCCGCCACCCGGATCATGGACGCGACGACGACGATCACCGCGGTCGCGACCCAGGGACTGAACCGGTTCGACCTCGACTTCCGCGGGCCGGAGATCAGCGCCCTCACCGTGGACGGGCACCGGTCGGCGTTCGAGCGCAGCGGCCAGGAACTCGTCGTGACTCCCCGGCACGACCTGGCCAAGGGGCGCCACTTCACGGTGGTCGTGAAGTACAAGGGCACGCCTCCGGTCGTCACGGACCCCGACGACTCCATCGAGGGCTGGGTGCCCACCGACGACGGCGTGTTCGTGCCGGGCGAGCCGCAGGGCTCTCCCGCGTGGTTCCCGGGCAACGACCATCCGACGGACAAGGCCACCTTCACTTTCCACGCGACCGTCCCCGAGGGCGTCACCGCGGTCGGCAACGGCCGGTTGGAGTCGCAGAAGACGAAGAAGGGCTGGACGACGTTCGTGTGGGACTCGCGCGAGCCCATGGCGACGTACCTGTCCACGGTGACGATCGGGAACTTCACCGTCACCAAGTCGAAGACGCCCAGTGGCCTGCCGATCTACACGGCGGTGGACCCGCGGCTGGTCACCCAGTCGGCCGCCGCCGTCGCCCAGATCCCGGACATCGTCGAGTACTTCTCCTCGATCTTCGGCCCCTATCCCTTCAACACGGCGGGCGCGATCATCGACCGGGCCCCCGACGTCGGCTACGCCCTGGAGAGCCAGACCAAGCCGATCTTCTCCAGCGCCCCGGGCGTCGGCACGATGGCGCACGAGCTCGCCCACCAGTGGTTCGGCGACAGCGTGTCGCTCAGCCGCTGGTCCGACATCTGGCTCAACGAGGGCTTCGCGACGTACTCCCAGTGGATGTACACCGAGCACACCGGCGGCGCCACCGTGGACCAGACGTTCAACAGCACGAGCAACTACGGGCGTGCGGCGACGTCGTCGTTCTGGCAGACCGTCACGACCGACCCCGGTCCTGTGGACATGTTCGGCAACGTCCCCTACAACCGCGGCGCTATGACGCTGCACGCGCTCCGCGGCAAGATCGGCGACGACGCCTTCTTCAAGCTCGTCAAGAAGTGGGCCGCCTCCAACCGGTACGGCAACACCAGCACCGCCGAGTTCATCCGCACTGCGGAGAAGGTCTCGGGCATGGACCTGACGAACTTCTTCGACGTGTGGCTCTTCCAGAAGGGCAAGCCCACCACCTGGTAGGGCCCGGCTCCTGACAGGCCCGCCACCCGGTGGGCCCGGCACGTATGGCGACCCCCGTCTCGATCGAGGCGGGGGTTCGTCGTGGGGGCGTCCGCCCGTTTCGCCGGGTGGGATAGGGTTCGTGACCAGCAAGAATGCCCGGGTCTCGCCATACCGGTGAGCACGGCGACGATCGCCCTTCGTGCAGGAGCCTCCATGGGTGCCATCGAGATCGAACTGCTGCCCGCCTCGGCGGCCGCCGACAGGACCCTCGTCGAGCGGATCACCTCACTCGTCAACGAGGTCTACACCATCGCCGAGCAGGGCATGTGGGCCGGCAGCTCGGCCCGGACGACGGCGGACGAGGTCGTGGAGCTGATCGGCGCCGGTGAGATCGCCGTGGCCCGCCTGAACGGCGAGATCGTGGGCTCCGTGCGCATTCAGCGCCTCGAGGGCGGCGTGGGCGAGTTCGGAATGCTCGCCGCCGATCCCGAGCACCGGGGCGTCGGCATCGGAAGGGAACTGGTCCGCTTCGCCGAGCGGACGAGCAGGGAACGCGGGCTCGCCACCATGCAACTGGAACTGCTGGTCCCGCGCGAGTGGAGCCACCCGTCGAAGGAGTTCCTCGCTACCTGGTATCCCAGGATCGGGTACCGGCGCGTGCGCGCCGGAAACCTCGACGAGGACTACCCGGGGCTCGCCCCCTTGCTCGCGACCCCGTGCGACTACTTCATCTACCACAAGGACCTCACGGCCTGACGGCCGTCCGGTTCAGGTGGCGGGCCGGAACGTGGCGGCGAACGTCGTGAAGTTGTGCAGGTCCTTCTGCCAGCGGCTGTCGGGGGTCTGCCAGAAGAGGGCGTATCCGTGGTGCTTGTCGGTGACGAAGCCGCGGTTGATCGCGTGGGTCTTCCCGTTGCCGGACCGCCAGGTGAACTCCAGGTCGGCGGCCTCCTTGAAGTAGTCCACGGACTTGAGGCTCACGCGCCGGTAGCCGGGGAACCGGGAGGGATAGTACTTCTCCTGGGCCTTCCAGTCCTTCACGGCGTCGGACTTGGGCGTGCTGGTCATGCCGATCTGCAGGGTGGCGGCACGGTCGGGGCCGCGGAACCAGACGTTGGAACCGTCGCGACGGTCGACCTTCCAGCCCTTGGGCAGGGCGATCGAGAATCCTGTCTTGTCCTTGTAGCGATGCCAGCCGGCCGGGACGTCCGTGGGCTGTGAGGTCGTCGGCTTCGGCGAGGCCGGGGGTTTGCCGGACGCGGAGGTGGTGGCCGGAGGCGACGGCGGCGGTGTGGTGCTCCCGCTCGCCGCGAGGGCGGCCTTGCGCCCGTCGCCCTCGGGCTTGCCCGAGGTGCGCTCGCCTTCCCGGATTCCGAGGTATCCCGCGATGGCGGCGATGATCACGAGCACCGGGACCACCACCAGGGCCCATTTGACCAGGGGAGAGGGCCGCCACCGCTCCGCGGAGGCGGGAGGCTCGGCCTGCCACGCCGTTCCGCGCTGGGTGGGAGCGGGCGCGGGCTGACCCCAGCCGGGCCGCCCACCCCAGTCGGCGACCGGCTCGGTCCGCTGCCTCGGAGGCGCCTGGTTCAGCCGGCCCTCGGCGGTCTCCCGCGGTGGCACGCCCCCGGGGGCGGGGTCGTGTGTGAGAAGGGGGAACGACGAGGGCGACCCCGGGGGAGTGCCGCGAGAGGGGGACGTCGCCGGTGGCGTGGCACGAGGAGCGGCCGGCCCCTCCGGATCAAGCGAGGGCGAGGGTGCGGATCCCGCGGGGGTCGCGGGGTGAGCCGGCGGTGTGGCGCGCTCCGGCGGTGTGGGGTGAGCCGATGGTGTGGGACGCGCCGGGGCGGGGGCCCGGCTCCCGGTCCCCGGGGTCCCGCGCGGAACGGCCCGTGTCATCGGCATCTCCTCGGACGCCGGCGTGTCCTCCGCCTCCGCGAGGGAGCCCGCGGAGGGGGCCCTGTCGGGGCCCGGGGCGCTCTTCGGCTCCCAGTGCTCCTCCGCCGCCCGCTCGCCCGGAGCCGGAGCCCGATCCGCGCCGGAGGCGGGCGGCTCCGCCGGAGCCGTGCCGGCCTCCTCGTCCGCGGGAGGGCCGTCAGGGGGCGCGGCAGGGTCCGATGCCGCTTCCGGCGGCGATGCCTTCTTCGCGGGTGGCCGAGGCGGCGCGGGTACGGCTTCCGCGACGGGCCCGCTGGGAGGGACGACCTCGGGAGGAGCGGGAGACGGCGTGACGGGGGCGGGGCGCGACGCCTCCTTGAGCAGGCGGACGATCTCGTCGTAGCCGGGCCG
>Ga0310811_10003789_pt1 | contig 19072 bp, 19 predicted proteins | sample YCmetagenome_FD_207642 | JGI IMG/M metagenome (GOLD analysis project Ga0310811, IMG submission 207642) | Soil microbial communities from experimental microcosm in Duke University, North Carolina, United States - YC | ecosystem: Engineered > Artificial ecosystem > Soil microcosm > Unclassified ...
GTCCCCGACACCCGCCCGGCGGGCCTGTTCGGCGCCGAACTCACGCCGCCGCCGGCCGCCACGCCGACCCAGCGCGTCATCGCCTTCACCGGCCGGTCACCGATCTGAACGGCAACGGCTCACGCTCGGGAGGGCATGAGGTGCGAATGGTGCCCGGCGACCTGGCCGTTCTGGCCTCTCCGGTCGGCATGGAGCTGCTGAGCTCGCGGATCCCCGCGCGGGTCGGGTACCTGACCCGAGCGGGCGAGCCCCGGGTGGTCCCGTTGTGGTTCCACTGGGACGGCACCGAACTGGTGGTCGCCACCTTCGCCGGCAGCCCAAAGCTCGGCCATGTGCGCACGGGCGACCGCCTCGCCGTCAGCATCGACACCGAGGAGTTCCCCTACCGGGCGTTGCAGATCCGGGGCCCGGTCACGGTGACACCGCACGACGGGGTGGTGCCGGAGTACGAGGTGGCGGCCAGGCGCTACCTCGGCGACGCCGAGGGGGCGGCGTTCGTGGCGGGCATCCGGCCGCCGCCGGTCATGACCCGCATCGCGCTACGGCCCGACTGGGCTCGGGCCATGACGATGAGGCCCTGACCGCCGGCGGCTCGAGCGTTGAAGCTCAGGACCTCACAGCTCAGGGCCTTGGAGCTCAGGGCCTCACAGCTCAGGGCCTCCAGCCGCGGTGTGACTTCATGACCTGCTGGGCCTTGGTGTTCCAGACCGACTGGCCGACCCCGTGCGCGACGCGTCCCTCGTTGTCCTCCCAGCGGAACAGCGTCTCGAAGCTCGCCAGGTTCGGCCACGACGGCAGCGGCGCGCAGGCGATCGCCTCGCCGCGCAGCCGGTAGACCTCGCCGCGGTCGTCCTCGGCCTCGATCTCGGTGACGGTGGGGGCGAGCAGGATGGGGTGCAGCTCCAGGTCGTTGCGGTACACCCGGGTCACGTTGCGGACCTCGCCGTCGCGGCTGACCCAGGCGAAGTGGTGGGTCGGGGCGTCGCGCGGGATGTCGAACGCCGGGCCCCAGATCGGTTTGGTGTCGGGGTGGGCGAAGCCGACCTGGTTGAACGCGAAGTGCTCGTCGAAGTAGACCGGCGTCCACATGATCGGCGGGTGGCTGTTGGCCGACAGCGCCTCGGTGCGGACCTGGCGCCACGAGCGGTCGCGCATGGAGTTGCTGTCGACTGCGATGCGCTCACCGTTGAGGATCAGCTCGCCGGTGGTGTGCATGAACTGCTCGCTGCCGCCGGGCGCTTGCGTGCGGTGCTTCTCCTCGCCCGGCATCACGTGACCCCGGACGGCCAGCGGCGAGATGGCCTCGGCGACCACGTCGAAGGAGGTGTTGCCGTCCTCGCTGGTGTAGGTCAGGTGCGCGGTCCTGCCGGGCTCGGTGAAGTCGAAGCTGAGCCCGTTGGCCGTGGTGAACCGGTTGCCCTCGATCGTGGGCCACGGCATCGACATCTGGTAGTCGTGGTGGGCCATGTCGGCGGTGGTGATGTTGTCCAGGCCCGTGTAGGCGAGCACCCCGCCCTGCGAGACCCCGAAGGCCGGCAGGTAGCGGATGTAGCAGAACACGCTCAGCGCCCGTTCCGGGACCGCGAAGTTGAAGAAGTGGGTGTGGATCGTGTACGGGTCCCAGCGCTCGCCCTCGCCGGGCAGCGGGACGATCAGGTCGGTCTCGGGGGCGTGGGTGTTCTGCGACATGATCCCGACCCTCGCACACAGTCGCTTCGGACCCAATCACCCCACCGGCGTTCGCCCGGACGGCCGAACGAATCGCCGCCGAAACGATCCTGAGAGCGCAGCCGTGTGAACTACGGCCGACCTTCGTATCTCAGGCACCGGGCTGATCGTCATACACCATGGCGTACGTTTTTTCGGTGTACTCGACGAGGAGGACGATGAAGTCGCAGAGACCTGCCCGAAGCCGGCCGGCGCTGAGGTGGGCCGTCTCGCTCGGGCTCGTCGCGGTCGCCTTCGCCGCGTTGACGACACCCGCGTTGATCGCTCCGGCATTCGCCGACGACACCAACGTCGACCCGGGCCCCGGTGCCGGCCAGGCCTCGGTCGACGCCGCCATGGCCGCCCCGCTGGTGGCCGGGACTCCCTGCACCATCACCGCCCGGGCCTGCGTGGACCTGGACTCGCAACGCGCCTGGCTGTTCTCCGACGGGGCGATCGTGCGTGGGCCGGTGAAGGTCGCCACGGGCGGTAACGGCAAGCCCACCCCGATCGGGCACTCGCTGCGCGTCTACAACAAGGACGCCCAGCACAAGAGCCAGGAGTCGAAGCTCCCGAACGGCCAGCCGGCGCCGATGCCCTGGTCGGTGTTCTTCGCCGACGGCGGCATCGCCTTCCACTCCGGCAGCCCCAGCCGCTCGTCATCGGGCTGCATCCACCTCAACCTGGCCGACGCCAAGGCCTGGTACAACTACATGGCCATCGGCGACCAGGTGCAGGTCGTGCGGGCCTCCCAGGAGATCCCCCGGCACAAGGGGCAGACCCCGGTCAGCAAGAAGCCGGGCATCATCGACCCGCTGCGCGGCCTGAAGACCTCCGACGCGCCGGTGCCCGACACCACCCACGACGCCCGCGACCCCGAGGACGGGGACGACGAGGGGAACTGACCGGCACGGTGGTCGGACGTCGCGCCTGCCACTCCCGGCCACCAACTCCGGCCTAGCCTGACCCCGTGGACACCGACAGCCACACCGACACCGACACCGCAGCCACCGACACCGCCGAGACCGCCGAACGCCTTCCCCGGGGTGCGGCTAGCGCGGAACGGGTGGTCGAGGCCGCGCGGGCGTGCTTCGCCGAACGCGGGATCAGCGGTACCCGCATGGGCGACGTGGCCCGGCGGGCCCGGATGTCGCGCCCCAACCTCTACTCGTTCGTCGCCGGCCGGGCCGAGCTGCTCGAACTGGTCGCGCTGGCCCGGCTGCACGAGCTCGGGCTGCAGCTGGAGGAGCGCGCGCGAGGGCTGGACGGGGACGTCGGGGAGGCGCTCGTCGACCAGATCATCGAGACGACGCGCCTCGGCCGGGAGGACCCGGAGTTCATCGCGCTGGCCGATGCGATGCCGCGCTTCGCCCTCACCGTGATGCTGACCAGCGGCGACTCCCCGATCCACAAGATCAACGCCCGGATCTTCGGGCCGCTGCTGGCCCGCGCGATGGCTGAGGGCCGGCTGCGCTCGGACGTCCCGATCGATGCGCTGCACGAGTGGCTGCAGAACATCGTGACGCTGCTGGCCAGCCGGGACGACCTCAACGACGAGGCCCAGCGGACGATGGTGCGCCGCTTCGTCCTTCCCGGTCTCCTCTCCTGACATTTACTCCCGAATGTCGAAAGACTGCCGGTCGGACGACGAGAAGAGCCAGCCCACTCTTGACATGATTTGAACATTGTCGGATCGTGCACCCATGGGCGCACCCACCGTCACCACCGGCGGGCCGCCGCCCGTCACCGTCCCCAAGACCTCACCGGTCAAGGCGTTCGCCACGCTCGGCGCCCTGGTGCTGGGCCTGTTCGTCTACGTGCTGGCGCGCTGGATGACCTCACCGGCGTTCGCCCCGTCGCCGGTGGGCGCCGACCCGATCCCCCGCTGGCTGTTCGGCCTCATCCGGTTCACCGAGGTGTTCTGCGGGGCGCTGTTCCTGTGGTTCCTGTGGGCGCTGCTGATCAAACCGTGGATCCGGGACAAGAAGATGCCCTGGGACGGCATGCTCATGCTCGCGCTGTTCACGATGTGGGTCCAGGACCCGATGTGCAACTACTTCAACTTCACCTTCTCCTACAACGCGTACTTCCTGAACATGGGGTCGTGGGCGTCGTTCCTGCCCGGCTGGCAGTCACCCCGGGGCAGCAACCTGCCCGAGCCGATCTTCCTCATGGGCGGCATCTACCTGTGGTTCACCACGATCAACGTGATCGCGTTCGCCTGGTCGATGCGCAAGCTCCGGGCCTGGTTGCCGAAGCTGTCCACGCTCGCCCACGTCCCGATCGCCTACGTCACGATCGTCGTGCTGGACTTCGCGCTGGAGCTCCCGGCCTGCCGTTTCGGCCTGTTCGCCTACCCCGGCGCCCCGCACGGGCTGACCCTGTGGGCCGGGCACTACTACCAGTTCCCGATCTACGAGAACGTCTTCATGAACTTCAACTACCTCTCGATCGGGCTGCTGCGCTACTTCCGCAACGACCGCGGCGAGTCCTTCGCCGAGCGCGGGGTGGCGACCCTCGACGTCGGTCAGCGCACCAAGACCTTCGTGCGGTGGCTGGCGCTGGTCGGCTACTGCAACCTGTCCTACTTCGTCGTCTACTTCATGCCCTACAACTGGATGGCCATGCAGGCCGACACCTTCCCGCCCTACCCCTCCTACATGCGCTACGAGATCTGCGGCAAGGGCACCCCGTACGCCTGCCCCAGCCGCGAGGTACCGGTTCCCAGCCGGGGGACGGTGGCCCCGGTCGGGCCGGACGACCCCCGGTTGTCGCCCACCGCGCGCCAGAACTGAGCCGCCGGGGCCGGCGGATAGGGTGATCTTCCCCGGTCACCGTCCAGCAGAGGAACTCCACGGCAATGAGCGCAGACCCCGCCGACGTCAAGCAGGCCGTGCTGGGCACCGGGGCGGTGTTCGACCACGTCGCCTACGCCGGCCCCCGGATCCGGGACATGCTGACGATCTACCAGGACCTGCTCGGCGGCGTCTTCTGGGAGGGCGGCGACAACACCCGGGTGGGTTACCGGGCGCTGCAGCTTCGCTACCGGGACGGGACGCGCTTCGAGCTGATGGAGCCGCTGCCCGGGTCCACGTTCTTCGACAGCTTCTTCGCCCGCACCGGTGGGGGCGGTCTGCACCACATCACGTTCAAGGTGGACGACGTGCGCTCCGCCGCCACCCGCCTCAAGGAGCTGGGCTACACCCCGCACGGCCTCTACCTGGACGATCCGGCCTGGCAGGAGGTCTTCATGCACCCCAGGGAGACCGGTGGCGTGCTGGTGCAGCTGGCCCAGGGGTCGCTGCCCGGGGCGGCTCCCGCGATCACGCTGGAGGACGTCCTGGCCGGGCGGGTCAACGAGTCGGGCGTGCTGACGAACGGGTCCTGAGAGGTCGGTTCGTGGGGCATGTCCCGTGGTGGATGCCATAGCCCGGCCGGCTCCGTGCAAGGGCAAGGTGGACACATGGATCTGCTCGATGCGGCGCTGGTCCTGGCGGCCGGCACCGCCGCGGGCACGATCAACGCGGCGGTCGGCTCCGGGTCGCTGATCACCTTCCCCACGTTGCTGGCGTTGGGGGTGCCGCCGGTGACCGCGAACGTGTCGAACAACATCGGCCTGGTGCCCGGTGGGCTGGCCAGCGTGTGGGGTTACCGCCGCGAGCTCGCCGACCAGCGGCGTCGGTTGCTGGTGCTCGGTTCGATGTCGGTGCTCGGTGGGATCGCCGGATCCGTGCTGCTGCTGGTGCTGCCGGAGTCGGCGTTCGGCGCGGTGGTCCCGGTGCTGATCGCGGTGGCCATCGTGCTCGTGGCCCTCCAACCGTGGATCCAGCGCCGGCTGGCCCTCCGCCGGGCCGCCCGGGTGCTCGCGAACGGCGGCGGGCCGGGTCCCGACGTCTCCCCCGGGGCGATGGTGGCCACGGCGGCGGTCGGGGTCTACGGGGGCTACTTCGGTGGCGCGCAGGGCATCCTGCTGGTCGGGGCCCTCGGCGCCTTGATGACGGAGACCCTGCAGCGGCTCAACGCGCTCAAGAACGGGCTGGTCACCGCCGTGAACGCCGTCGCGGCGGTGACCTTCCTGGTCGTGGCCCCGGAGAAGGTGGACTGGCGTCTCGTCGCGCTGATCGCCGTGGGCTCGACAGTCGGCGGCCTCATCGGCTCTCGGATCGGCCGCAAGCTCCCGCAACCGGCGCTGCGGGCGATCATCGTCGTGGTCGGGCTGATCGCCATCGTCAACCTGCTGCGGCCGCACTAGGGGACGCTCGGGCGGTCTCCCGGAATCGTCGGGCCCGACCGGCAGACTGCACGGCGTGCCCACCGCCGACGAACTGCTCAGCCCCGCGACCCTCACCGCGCTCGCCGACGTCCTCGCCGAGGCCGATCCCGGCGGTGGGTCCTGGCCGCGGTTGCGGGCGGCCGCCGACCGGTTCCCCGCACTGGGGCTGAGCGAACGCGCCCGGCTGGGCCGCGACGCGATCCTGGGTGACCTGCCGGGTGGGTACCGGCAGTTGGCCGACCTCACGCGGGCCGCTCTCGACGATCCTCGGCTGACCGGCTGGATGATCTGGCCGCTCACCGAGGCCATCGCAACGGCCGCGACGACCGCGACGGCGGGCACGGACGGCGGCGACTTCGAGGACGGGCTGGAGCTCCTGGCCGCCCTCACCCCGATGCTGACCAGCGAGTTCGCCCTGCGCACGTTCCTGAACGCCGACCTGGACCACACGCTGTGGGTGGTAGCCGGGTGGACCTCCCACCCGGATGCGGCGGTCCGGCGGCTGGCCAGCGAGGGCACCCGCCCGCGGCTGCCCTGGGCGAGCCAGGTGCCGGCGATCATGGCCCGGCCCGCCGCCACGGTGCCCGTGCTCGACCGTCTCTACACCGACGACTCCGACTTCGTGCGCCGCTCGGTGTCCAACCACCTCAACGACATCTCCCGGCTCGACGCGGGCCTGGCGCTCGGCACCGCGCGTCGCTGGGCCGCCTCGCCCGCGCCCACCACCGCCGGCGTGGTCCGCCACGCCATGCGCACCCTGATCAAGGCCGCCGACGTCGACGCGCTCGCTCTGGTCGGCTTCGACACCCCGCGCGGGGCCTTGAGCGTGACCGGCCCGCTCCTGCGTGAGCTACGGATTCCGGAGGAGGGCGAGATCTTCTTCGACGCGACGATCACCAACACCTCGGACGGCGAGGCGAGGGTGGCGATCGACTACGTGATCCACTACCTGAAGGCGAACGGCCGGACCGCGCCCAAGGTCTTCAAGCTCAGCGAGCGGCGCCTCGGGGCCGGGGAGCGCATCGACATCGGTCGCCGGCACTCGTTCCGGACCCGCAGCACCCGCCGCCACCATCCGGGCCCACACGCAGTCGAACTCCAGGTCAACGGGGAACGCTACGGCCGGGCCGAGTTCATCCTCGGTACCCCGGCCGGAGCGGACACCCCGTGACGCTGGAGTTCGACTGCGGTGGATCGAGCTTGTCAGGCAGCGGCATCCGAGCGGGTGACCCGCTTGGCGGCCAGGCGCTGCTCGGTGGGCCAGCGCACGTCGTAGGCCCAGCCGGCCTGCTCGAACAGGCGGATGACGCGGGCGCTGATGTCGATCTGGCCGGGCAGCGCACCGTGGCGGGCGCTGGTCGGGTCGGCGTGGTGCAGGTTGTGCCACGACTCGCCCATGGAGGGGATGGCCAGCCACCAGACGTTGCGCGACTGGTCGCGGGTCATGAACGGCTCCTTGCCCCACACGTGGCAGATCGAGTTGATCGACCAGGTGACGTGGTGCAGCAGCGCGATCCGGACCAGGGTGGCCCAGAAGAACGCGGTCGCCGCGCCCATCCACGACCAGGTGACCAGCCCGCCGACCAGCGGCGGAAGCAGCAGCGACGCGGCGACCAGGAGCGGGAAGATGTGGTGGATCTTCTCGATGTCCGGGTCGGCGACCAGGTCCGGGGCGTACTTCTTGCGGTTGGTGCGCTTCTTCTCGAACAGCCAGCCCATGTGGGCCCACCACAGACCCTTGGCCAGGGCCTTCCAGTCGTTGCCGAAGCGCCACGGGGAGTGCGGGTCGCCGTCGGCATCGGAGAACTTGTGGTGACGACGGTGGGTGGCCACCCAGTCGACGACGCTCATCTCCAGCGACAGGCTGCCGGCGACCGCGAGCGCGATCTTCAGCGGCCGCTTGGCCTTGAACGAGCCGTGGGTGAAGTAGCGGTGGAAGCCGACGGTGACCCCGAGGCAGGCGACGGTGTACATCACCGCCCCGATCACCACATCGCTCCAGCCGAGCAGCCCGGCACCCCAGGCCAGCGGAGCGGCGGCGAGTACCGCCAGGAACGGGAGCACGACGAACACCACGAGCAGGACCCGTTCGGTCTTACTCTTGGGCTCGGCTTCGTACTCCGGGATCGCGGGCCGTGCGGGCGGAGCCGGGGTCTCCGGACGCGCGGGCGAGGCGGCGCGGGTCATCGCTGCGCGCCTTCGGTGGGAGAGATCGTGTTGGAGACCATCATGGGACTAGTGTGACCGTTCTTGGCACATAATATCTTGGCCAACCAAGGTGACGATCCCGTGCTTCTTTGTTCGCAGAGGACAGTGACTTGCCGACCCCCACCCCGACCGACGACTTCGATCTGGCCCTCGACCCGCAGGTGGTGGAAGTCCTGCGGAACCAGCTGCCGACCGTCGCGGCGCGGACGGTCGGCGCGGTCGTCGCCGAGATCGACGTGTACGCCGACCCGCTGCAGGGCCGGATGGGCGCGAACATCACCGAGGCCGTGCGGGTCGCACTCGGAGCCTTCCTCCGGCTGATCGACCGGGCCGAGAACGCCGATCCGGCCGAGGCCCTCGGTACGGCCCTGGACGGGGCTTACGCGTTGGGTGGTGGCGAGGCGCGGTCCGGCCGCAGCATCGACGCGCTGCTGGCCGCCTACCGGGTCGGGGCGCGGACCGCCTGGCACGAGTGGGGTGGCGCGGCGGTCGCCGGCAAGGTCCCGCCGGAGATGATCGTCCGGTTCGCCGAGCGGGTCTTCGCCTACATCGACCGGCTCTCCGCGGCCAGCGTCGCCGGCCATGGTGACGAGCTGGCCACCAGCGGGCGGGTGCGGGAGCAGTACCTGGAGCGGCTGGGGCGGGCGCTGGTCACCGCCGCGCCACCAGAGGAGCTGGTCGAACACGCCGCCCGGGCGGGTTGGGAACCGCCGAAATCGTTGACGGTGCTCCTGGTCGGAGCCGAGCGGGCCCGGTTCCTCGCGGGCTCGCTAGACCCGCGCACCCTGAACCTGGCCGCCGACGTCATCGACGAGGACCTACCCGGTGACCTCCGGGTGCTGCTGGTACCGGACACCGGCCCGTCCAGGGCGACGGTGTGGCGGGCGCTCGCCCAGGAACCCGCGGTGGTCGGGCCGGCCAAACCGTGGACCGAGGTGGCCGCCTCCTACGGACGTGCCGTACGGGTTCTCCGGGTGCACGGGATGCGACCGGGCGGTGTCGACACCGAGGAGCTGCTGACCGACCTCGTCCTCACCGCCGACCCGGAGGCCCTCGCCGACCTGCGTGCGCGGGCGCTGGCCCCGCTCGGCGAGCTGCCCGCCGCCACCGCCGAGCGGCTCGCGGAGACCTTGCTGTCGTGGCTGCTGCATCAGGGGCGGCGCGACGAGGTGGCCCGGCACCTCACGGTGCACCCGCAGACGGTGCGTTACCGGATGTCCCAGATCAGAACGCTCTACGGCGACACCCTGCAGGACCCGGGGACGGTGCTCAGCCTCATCCTGGCACTGAGCACCCGGCCACCCGGATCGGCGGAGACCGACGGTCAGGCGTGACCACCGCGGGGGTCACCGTGCCGCTCCGTTTGCGTACCGCTGGGCCCGGGTAAGCGGACGCGTGGCGGAAACCGGGCCGGAGGCCGAGCGGGAATGGGCGGATCTGGCGACCGCCCTTGGCGAGATGGCGCTGGACCTGCTGGCCCAGGACTCGGTGCAGGCGACGCTGGACTGCATCGTCGCCCACTCCGTGAACCTGGTGGGCGGATGCGACTTCGCCGGAATCATGGTGGTCCGGGGCGACGACATTCAGACCGTCGCCGTCAACGACGACCTGGTCGGTGAGCTCGACCGGCTGCAGGCGGAGCTGCAGGAGGGCCCGTGCTTCGACGCGTCCCGCGACAAGGAACGGGTGTACCGGATCACGGACCTGACGGCCACCTCGGCTCACTGGCCTCGCTTCGCGCCCCGGGCCCACGACCTCGGGGTCGGTTCGATGATGGGCTTCCTGCTCTACACCCGCGGTGACCGCGACCTCGGCGCCCTGGACATGTACTCCTCGCGGCCCGGCGCGTTCACCTCACGATCCGAACAGGTGGGCCTGCTACTGGCATCGCACGCGGCGGTCGCGTTGTCCAGCGCACGCCACGACGCCAACCTCGACATCGCGCTGGCCACGCGACAGGCCATCGGCCAGGCGACGGGGATCGTCATGGAACGCGGCAAGCTCAGCGAACGCGACGCGTTCGCCAAGATCGTGGAGCTGTCCCAGGCCCGCAACATCAAGGTCCGCGATCTGGCCGACTCCATCAACCGCACCGGCGAGTTCCCGGGCCGGCGCCCCAGGTAGCCGGAGCCCACGGATCCCACTGGTCGCGTCCGGATCGAGGCGGCCGCGGAGGCTGTTGTCCAACCACCGCAGCCTTGGCCGGTCCGGCGACCGGTCACCGGACCGACCCTGCCCCAGGCTATGGGGCAGGGCGCGCAGGTGCAGCATCGAGCGCGCGAAGGATCACTCCTTCGGCTCGTCGTGGTGAGCGAGAGGACCCTTGGTGCGGCGGGTGAGCCAGCCCCGGGCCTTGCCGAGCACACGCGTCACGCGCGTGGGACCGGTGCGGGACTCGATGCGGTCACCCACGAAGCCCAGGACCCAGGCCAGCAGGGGCGCACCGAGAGCCAGGAAGAGCCACAGCCGAAGTCGCTGGGAGAGGAATGCGAGAAGCATCGGGTGCATCGCCTTTCAAGCGGTGGAGGGGACAGCTCTATACCCGGCCCGGGACCCGGCCACACCGAGGCCGGTCACCGCATCGGACGGGACCCCCGTCCCGGACAGCCCGACAAAACGACGCATAAACGTTGCAAGCCTGGGTATCCCTTCACTGAACCCATTCAGGAAGAAACAGAGAGGTGAACCCACGTGGCCGCAGTCGCGCACTACGTCGAAGTCAACGCTCCCGCTCAGGCCTGCTACGACTGGTGGCGCCCGCTCACCAGGCTCCCCGAGATCATGTCGGATGTGGAGAAGGTCGAGCCGCTCGATGGTGACCGCACCCGCTGGACCGTGACGGGCCCGCTGGGCAAGTCGCTGAGCTGGGACGCGACCATCGCGGAGGACTCGCCTCCGCACAAGATCGCCTGGACGACGATCGACTCCTCCGACCCGGACGTGAAGAGCTCCGGTGTCGTACGGTTCGACGACCAGGGCAACGGCGTCACCGGCGTCGAGGTCAGCTTCGAGTACCAGCCGCCGGCCGGCAAGCTCGGTGAGGCCGTCGCGTCGCTGTTCGCCGACCCGCAGTCCAAGGTGCAGAAGGCCGTCGACGAGTTCAAGACGGTCATCGAGGCACGCTGATGACGGTGCTGGAACGCAGTACCACCGTCAACAAGAAGCTGGCCGAGGTGGTCGACTACCTGGCCGACTTCTCCCACGCGGAGCAGTGGGACTCGGGTACGAAGAGCTGCACCCGCATCGGCGGCGGCCCGGTCGAGGTCGGCGCCCGCTGGCGCAACGTCTCGGAGTTCCGGGGCAAGGAGACCGAGATCGAGTACACGCTCGTCCGGCGGGAGCCCCAGCGGCTCACCTTCGAGGGCCGTAACAAGACGGTCTCGACGGTCGACGACATGAGCTTCGAGTCCGAGGGCAACAGCACCCGAATCCACTACCAGGCCAGTTTCGAGTTCCACGGGCTGGCCAAGCTCGGAGCACCGTTCGTCAAGAGCAGCCTCAACGCGCTCGCCGACGACACGATGGCCCAGCTCGCTCAGGTCCTCGACGGGCCCTGACCCGTAGGTCCGCCGGGCCCGACATGCCAGGATGGCCCGATGTCGCAGGACGCCGAAAGCCCGCCCGATCCCGGGCCCGGGTGGCGTGCCGGAGCAGTCGCGGCACGCCTCGGCGTCGCTGCGTCGACCCTGCGGTCCTGGAACCAGCGCTACGACCTCGGTCCCTCCGGTCACCGGTCCGGCCGCCACCGCCGCTACACCACCGCCGATCTCGCGCGGCTGGAGCACATGCGCGCCCTCGTCGCGGCCGGCGTCGCCCCGGCCGAGGCCGCCCGGTGGGCCCGCGACGACACCGCTCGGACGACGGGCAACGTACACGCCCCCAGCGATCCCATCCCCAAGTCCGCGATCACCGGCCTGCTCGCCGCCGCGCACCGGCTCGAGGGCGCCGCGCTCGCGGGCGCGCTGCGCAGACACCTGGCCGAGCACGGGGTGATCACCACCTGGGACCAGCTGTGCCGTCCGGTGCTCTCCGAGCTCGGCCGCCGCCACCTCGCCGACGGCGACTGCATCGACGCCGAGCACCTGGTCTCCTGGACGATCTCCTTCGCGTTGCACCAGGTCGCCGAATCCGAGCGGGCACCGGGTTCGCGTACGGCGTTACTGGCCTGCGCCGCGACCGAGCGGCACACGCTGTCGCTGGAGGCGTTGCGCGCGGCCCTGGGCGAACGCGGCACGCCGGCCCACATGCTGGGCGCCGACCTACCGACCGAGGCACTGGTCGCGGCACTCACCCGGCTCCGTCCGGACGTGGTCGTCGTCTGGGCCCACACCCCGCGAGCCGCGCGCCGGTCCTATCTGCGAGCCCTCGACGCCTCGGAGCACCGACCGGGACTGGTCATCGCGGCGGGACCCGGCTGGGACACCGATCACCTACCCGCCGGGGTTCGGACGGCCGACTCGCTGCGGGCGGCCGTCGAGCTCATCCGGTCCTGACCTGCCCGAACCACCCGCTGCCCACGGGATGAGTTCTGAAACCTCATCCGCCGTCATCAGGTACGAGAGGGTCGTCTCACCCCCGAATGTGCGATGACCCCCAGGAATCGGGTACCCGATGTCAGCAAGGGACGCGGTCGAAAACCCGGCCGCGCCTGATTCCGGAGCAGAACCCGACTCGGAGGTCATATGACATCCAGCAACGCACCGCTCATCCGCCAGCTGCGGTCCATCCTCGCGCTGACCCAGACCGAGGCGCAGATCGCCCGCACCCGGGTCGCACAGGCCCGCACCGAGGCCGTGCGCCGCGAGCTCAACCAGAACGCCGACAACGCCGAGCGTCGTAGCCGTCAGATCGTCAACGAGCTGCGCGCCGTGGGCGGGGTGCCCGACGTGGTCACCCCGATCGTCGGACGGGTCAACGCGATCCTGAAGAGCACCGTCGAGCAGGCGACCCCGTTCGACGAGGCGCTATTGCAGGATCTCGCCCTCGAGCAGCAGCTCCAGGGCCGTGCGCGCTACCTCAAGGTGCTGGCCGAGGCCGCGGGACGTCGATCCACCAAGAACCTGGCCGAGCGCCTGGAAGAGGCCCACACCGCCACGATCGACTGGATCACGACGGTTCTGGCCGAAGAGGCCCTCGGCGGGCCCGCCGCGCTGCGCGCCACCCCGTTCCAGCGGGTGGCCGGCGGAGCGACGATGGTCGTGAACGTGCCGACCCGGTTCGCCCGCGAGCAGCTCAACAAGACCGTCAACCGGGTGCGCAACGTCGCCGGGCAGACCCGCGAGACCGTCGAGGACGCCGCCGAGCGGGCCACGACCCTCGGGCGCGACGCCCGCGACGTGCTCAGCACCGGGCGCGACGCCGCACTGCAGCGGGCCGAGAGGGTCGCGCGGCGCGACGGCGCCAAGGGCACGGCCGACAGCGTCCACAGCACCCGGCGTGAGCTGGGCTCGCTGACCGCGGCCGAGCTGCCGATCGACGGCTACGACGAGCTGGGCGTGCAGGACGCGATCAAGCAGATCAAGTCCCTGAACTCCAGCGAGGACATCCGCGCGATCGTCCGCTTCGAGGAGACGCACAAGAACCGCGCCAACGTGGTCTCCGCGGCTCAGACCAGGCTGGCCGCGATCGCCAAGGAGGTCGCCGGCGTCAGCTGACGCACGACGACTGATCACCGGCTCCGGCCGTCGCCCGCTCAGCGGTCGGCGGCCGTTGTCGCGACCGGTCGCGGGCGGGCGACCTCAAGGAGCGGTCGCGGGCGGGCGACCTGCACCTCAGCGGGCGGAGAAGACGTAGCGCTGCACCGCGAGCATCGAGTCGGGATCGGCGGGCTCGGCCCGTTCGCACGAGCGCAGGGCAGCCTGAAGCGCCTCGGGGTCGAGCCCGGAGCCGATGAGGTCCAGCGTGGTCCGGCGGGCGGCGCCGCGCGGCCAGGGCGAGCGGTCGAACCGCAGGTACCGCCCGACCGCGTGCAGACCGAAGCGCTGGCGGTACCCGGTGACCCCGAAGTGGACGAACCCTTTGATCCGGTAGGTGCCGACCGGGCGCTCGTCGATCAGCGACACCAGCCGCCGGGGATCGATCGGGTTGTCGGTGACGAACGAGACGGCCTGGTAGGAGGCGTGCAGGTGGTCGGAGTGGTCGGCCTGATCGAAGTGATCGTCGGGCTCGTGCTGGCCGAGCAGTAGTTGACGGCCGGGCACCACGGCGATGTCGAACAGGATCGCCGGGTCCACCGCACCGTGCACGCTGGGCACGATCGGGGCGTGGGCGTTGATCCGGCGGCAGAGCCCAGCCACCCGCTCCAGGGTCGTGCCGTCGACCCGGTCGGTCTTGTTGAGCACGATCAGGTCGGCCAGCTCCACGTGACGGTCGAGATCGGGGTGCCGGTGCCTGGTCTGCTCGAACTCGGCCGCGTCCACCACCTCGACCAGGCCGCCGAACACCGTTCCGGGGTGCCGGGCGGTGAGCACCAGCTGGACCAGCGCACCCGGCTCGGCGATCCCGCTCGCCTCGATGACGATGACGTCGATGCCGGCGGCCGGTCGGGCGAGCTGCTCGAGCAGCGGCCCGACCCCCTGCTCGTCGGCCACACAGCACAGACAACCGTTGCCCACCGAAACGATCCCGGAGGCCTGGCCGCCGACGAGCATGGCGTCGATGCCGACGCTGCCGAAGTCGTTCACGATCACCCCGACGCGCATGCCGAAGCTACGGCCCAGCAGGTGGTTGAACAGCGTCGTCTTGCCGGAACCGAGGAACCCGGCGAGGACCAGCACCGGGATCGGCGTGCGCACGCCCCAATCTCTATCACGCCCGCCGGCGGCCAGAACCGTCAACCGGCGGGGTACCTGGTCACCGCCGGGGTCGAGTCGTCACAGCAGGCATCGGCGAGTATCCGCCCGAGCAGCGGCGCGAGCTTGAACAGGTTGTCGCCATAGACCGCCAGGACGGGCCCGTTGCGCAGGACGGTGAAGCCGTCGTCGGAGTTCGGGGTGGTCACGCAGTAGAGCCGGTCCACGATGCGCGGCTCGACGAGCAGGTGTTCCCGGGCGTATCGCAGCACCACCCGCTCCGACTCGGCCGCCGCCTCCTCACGCCCCACCTCCCACGCCATCGCGGACGGGTCGAGGTGGGCGCCGACCGACCAGACACCCGGCCCACTCCGGTGCTGGTAGGTACCCAGGCCCACGGCGGGGGTGTCGATCCAGCAGGGCCAGCTTTCAGGCGACCCGGCCGCCGAGTGCTCCGACGACGGGGCCGGGAAGCTGAACCGCACCGTGTGCTCGAGCGCGCTCGGGGTGTACAGGCCGACCTGGGCGGCCAGCGGTGAGGTGGCCGCCCCGGCCGCCACCAGGACGACGTCCTGGTCCGCCCGCCCGGAGGGGCTCCATACGGCCGCGCCACCGGTGGTCCGCTCGAGTGCGTAGACCGGTTCATGGACGACCGAGCCGCTGGTCAGCGAGGTGAGCAGGGCCCGGACGGCGTCGACGTCGATCACGCCGCCCGCCGGGTCGAGCAACGCCTCGGACGGCGGGACGCGTGCCGGCAGCCGAAGCCGGGCGCCGTCCACCAGCTCGCCGGGCACGCCCGCCCGCTCCATGGCCGCCGCCCACCCCCGCGCCTTGGGCCCGCCGACGACGCACCCCGCGGTAGTGATCAGCGGGACGCCGGTTGTCTGCTCCCACTTCCGGAATCCGGCCCGGGCGGCGTCGGCCAGGGACACCATCTCTGCCGTGGCGTGGGCGAGCCGGAAGATCCTCGACGAACCGGCCGAGCGCTCGTTCATCACCTCGGCGGAGCGCTCGTAGCAGGTGACCTCGACCCCGCGTTCGAGCAGCCGGGCCGAGGTGGCCAGCCCGACCACGCCGGCGCCCACAACAGCGACCTTCACCCCCGCGATGCTAGTTCCGCGGCGCCCTGGCGCCCCCCGTCGTCAGTTCGGCACCCATCCAGAGGTGCCGCAGCGGGTCCGGGTCACCCCGAAGTGCCCGCCCGGGACACCCACAGCGGCGCCGCCCCGGGGGAACCCGGCCAGAGCGGCACACGAAGTGCATGCAATGCATGCAGATTGTGTGTCGGTTTCTGCACCCTCCTCCGGGCCCGGACCGGGCCGGGCCGCTGGGCTGCTGGGCCGGGCCGGGGGCCGGGGTCCGCTGCGCTGCGGGGCCGGGGCCGCTGCGCCGACACCGTCGTCAGGGCGGCCGCCACTGGTGTCGGTGAGGCGATCCGCGTTCAGCTGAACGCGGACGGCCGATCCTGAACGCGCCGCAGGATCTCGACCAGACCCCGGGTACCGTCGACGCGGACGTGGTCCCCCGTGCTGATCTCCCGGGTACCGGTGGCGGTGCCGATCACGCACGGAATACCGAGCTCGCGGGCCACGACGGCGCCGTGGCTGGCCGGTGCGCCGATGTCGATGACCAGACCCTCCGCCAGCGCCATCGCCGCGACCCAGGCGGGGTCGGTATGGCGGCAGACGAGTATCTCGCCGGGCTCGAGGTCGCCGGCGTCCTCGAGGTCGAGGACGACGCGAGCAGGTCCCTCGGTGACGCCCGAGCTGCCGGCGACACCGGAGATCACCCCACCCTCCGAGATCACCCCACCCTCCGAGATCCTCGCCGTCTCGGAGATCTCCCCCGTAGGCGCCTGGTCGAGCGGCTGCGGCATGCCGACGAAGGTCGTGGGCAGCGTCATGGCCTGGTACGCCTCACGGCGGGTCCGGCGGAACGCCGCGAGATCGGCGGACGCCTCCGTGGGCCCGGCCAGGTGTTCGTCGATCGTCAGGAACAGCGCGTCGGTCTCGTTGTGCAGGCAGCCGGCCTCCACCAGGGGTGGGCCGAGAAGTCTCACGGCCGCGCGGGCCCCGTCGATGGCCATCGTGAAAGCGGCCTTGGTCTGTTCCTGACAGCGCGTGCGGTTCGCGGCCAGGCGCAGCAGGGCGGAGAACAGCGGGCGCCGGGACCTGGGCAGCGACGCGCGCATCTCCCGCACCGCCGCCGTCCGGGCCTGCGCGGCGGCCGCAACGTGTCGCAGCGGGTGGTCGGAGTCCGGGCGGGCGGCCATGGAGCGGGCCACCGACCGGATCGGTCCGGCCTCCATCCGCCAGGAGACGCCGCTGACGTTGCCTTCAGCCGTCCCGTGGTAGCCGTGGCGGCGCAGGAACTGCTCCTCGGAGAGCCGGCCGCGGGAGAGCTCCCACAGGTCGGCGGCGATGCTGGTCTCGCTGACCTGGCCGTACGCTCCGCAAGCCGTCGTCACCAGCTCCTCGACCCCGGCCTCGGCCGCGAGCTTCTCGATGGCACCGATGACGGCCTGGCTCTGGAACCGGGACAGCCCGTGCACCCCGACCGAGTGGACGAACCGGTCCCGGGCGGCGGCCAGCAGCGCCAGGCCGTCGGTCTGGCCGCCGTCCAGGACGTCACGCTGCCACCAGGCCAGCTGGTCGGCGTAGGACCTGCGGGCTCGAACGCCCTGGGCGGCGAAGGCCGCCGGGGCGCGCGTCAGTACGAACGGCAACCGCCCGGCGGGCGCCCGGTCGGCGGGACTGCCCGTGCGGACGGTGCCCATCATGCTGCGCTCGACACTCTCCCGGGACGCGCCGGGCAGCGCACCCATCATCGTGGCGAGCCGATCGACGTTGAGCGCCTGGCGCCCGTAGAACGTGCCCATCGCGAACTGGTTGGGGTCCGCCGGCAGCCGGACCGCCGACCGGGGCAGCAGCCCGAGTTCGTACCAGGCGCGCCGCGCGCCGAGTTCGCCGAGCGGGGTCCAGATGCTCCAGCACATCGGGGTGAGCACCTCGGGCGTCGCCTCGCTCATGTTGATGAACGTCCAGCAGCGCCCCGGTTCGGACGAGCCCAGCGTCGGGTCCCGCTCGTCGCTCTCGGTCATCGGGGGGATCACGGGGTGCGCGCGATCAGGGCAACCGCTGGCGGACGATGTCGGTCCAGGCGCCGACCTGCGAGTCGCCGTAGCCGACCTTGCCGTCGCACTCGAAGCGGAACAGGCAGATCGGGGCGTAGATGTTGTTCCAGATGTACCAGTTCGAGGCCGCGACCAGCTCGGCGGTCATCAGCGAGGGTCTCCCGTCGGCGTCGACCATCTCGATGCGGTAGCTCCTCGGGTAGCGCAGCTTGAGGTCCCACTCGCACGTCAGGGTGATCGAGTCCAGGTAGACCAGCTCACCGTCCCGCCAGATCCAGCCGCGGCTGAGCGCGGCCGACTGCTCGGGCGAGAAGTCGATGAGCCCCTCGTAGATCGGGCGTCGGGTCGGGTCCTCGACGGCGAACGCGTGCACCGCGAAGTCCTCGTCGAACACCGGGGTGAGCCAGTGGACGACCGGGGCCAGCCGAGGTGCCTCCGGCCGGGACTCCCCCCACGAGCGGTCGCGCATGCTGAAACCGTCGACGGTGTGGGTCTCACCGAGCAGCGTCACGCTGCCCCGGGTGCGCATGGCCTGCTCGAAGTGCCTGCCGGTGGCCAGCATCGCCGGCGGCATGACCGCGGTGAAGGTGACGTCGAAGGCGTTGCCCCGGGCGGTGTCCTCGTAGCCGATCCGGATCTCCTCCAGCGGCTTCACCACCTCGACGTGGTAGCCGCACGGCAGCATGTACTCGTCGAACTCCCCGACCGTCGCCAACGGCATGTAGTTGCGCATGTCGAACAGCTCGGAGTGCAGCTGGGAGGGGTTGACCCCCTGCCACGCCCACGGCCCGCCGCTGACCGCGCCGACGTTGGGATGCGCCCACACGTAGTTGAAGGCGTGGATCCCCGCGCCGGGCACGTTGAACCCCAGGTACTGGGTCTCGACCAGCTCCGGGTCGGTGACCAGCGCGTTCGCCTCGTGGTGCATCCGGTCATCGGCGGCCGTGGCGGCCTCGCCGA
>Ga0310811_10003790_pt1 | contig 19069 bp, 25 predicted proteins | sample YCmetagenome_FD_207642 | JGI IMG/M metagenome (GOLD analysis project Ga0310811, IMG submission 207642) | Soil microbial communities from experimental microcosm in Duke University, North Carolina, United States - YC | ecosystem: Engineered > Artificial ecosystem > Soil microcosm > Unclassified ...
TTCGCGACTGGCCCGAGCGCGCGAAGCGCGTCGTCGCCGAGTTCCGCGCTGACGCCGGACGCCATCTCGACGATCCGCCGATCAAGTCATTGATCGACGACTTGGCGGCGAGCAGCGAAACCTTCGCGCGGCTATGGACCGAGCACGCAGTGCTCGGTCGTGAGGGCGGCGAACGCACGTTCGATCATCCACTCGACGGACTGCTCCGTTACGAGCAAATCACGTTGGCCGTCGCGGCGCAGCCTGAGTTCAAGGTGGTGATGCTGGCGGAACGCGCGTAACGGCGCGTGGTCTACGCCTTTGCGACCATCCGCCCGAGCGGCCGGCCGGCGAAGATGTGGAGATGGAAGTGCGGCACTTCCTGTCCGCCATCGACCCCGGTGTTGGCGAGCACGCGGTAGCCCTTCTTATCGGCGCCGAGATCGCGCGCAATCTTGCCGGCCGCGCGGACGAAGCAGGCGATTTCATCGTCCGAAGCCGTGGCCGAAAAATCGTCCCACGAGACGTACGCGCCTTTCGGGATCACAAGGACGTGGATCGGCGCCTGCGGGTTGATGTCGTGGAATGCGAGAACGTGTTCGTCCTCGTAGACCTTCTTGCACGGTATCTCGCCGCGCAGAATCTTCGCGAAGACGTTGTTCGGATCGTAAGCCATGCGACGCTCCCGTTGTGACGCCATCGATTCGCACGGCCGCGCTACGAGTAGCTTTTCTTGCGCGACGCCTTTTCGGCTACTCCCGAACGACCCTCGCGCCGCGCGAGCTCCTTCCAGACGTCGTTCGGTTTCACGCCGCGGGCCGCCCACAGCACGAGCATGTGATAGACGACGTCGGCGCACTCCATCACCAGCGCCTTCCGCTTTCCGTAGGCTCCCTCGATCACCGCCTCAACGGATTCTTCGCCGAACTTCTGCGCGATCTTGGCGGGCCCGCGGGAGAACAGCCGCGCGGTGTGCGAAGTCGAGGGATCGGCCTTCTTGCGCGACAGAATGACGCGGTAGAGGCGATCGAGGATCTCGGCGTCGACGGAGGAGGGGCGCTTTGTCTTCGTCTTTTTAGGGCTGGCTTTGCGCGGCATGGGGTTTCCTTTCCGCCTTGCTACCAGATCGCAACGACAGCGGGAAGACGGGAGCGGGGAGGGATGGCGCGGAGCCGGGCAGGGGCCTTAGGCGGCGACGCCCGCAGCCGCGGTGTCCATGCGGACGGCGATGCCGGAGCGCCGCATGTACTCCTTGGCTTCGAGCACGGAATGCTGGCCGAAGTGGAAGATCGACGCGGCCAGTACGGCGCTCGCATGGCCGTCCTTGATGCCGGCCGCAAGATCCTCGAGCGAGCCGACACCGCCGGAGGCGATCACCGGAATCGGCACGGCATCGGCGACGGCGCGGGTTAGCGCAAGGTCGAAGCCCGAACGCGTGCCGTCACGATCCATCGATGTCAGGAGGATTTCACCGGCACCGAGCGCCGCCATGCGCTTCGCCCACTCGACGGCGTCGAGCCCGGTGGTGCGACGACCGCCGTGGGTGAAGATCTCCCATTTTCCCGGGCCGGTCGCCTTGGCATCGAGCGCCACAACGATGCACTGGCTGCCGAACTTGGCCGCCGCCTCGCCGACAAATTCGGGGCGCGCGACCGCCGCGGTGTTGATCGACACCTTGTCGGCGCCGGCGAGCAGCAACTTGCGGATGTCGTCGTTCGTTCGCACGCCTCCGCCGACGGTGAGCGGCATGAAGCACTGCTCGGCTGTGGCGCGCACCACGTCGAGCAGCGTATCGCGGTTCTCGTGGCTCGCGGCGATGTCGAGGAAGCACAGCTCGTCGGCGCCCGCGCGATCGTACACGCGCGCCTGCTCGACCGGATCACCGGCGTCCTTGAGGTTGACGAAGTTCACGCCCTTGACGACGCGGCCGTCCTTGACGTCGAGGCAGGGGATGATGCGGGCTTTGAGCATGATCGGGTCAGGACGCCATAAGCTTGAGCGCGGCCTTGGCCTCGATGCGCCCGTCGTAGATCGCCCGGCCGGCGATCACGCCCTCTATGCCGGCGCCCGCTTCGCGCTTGAGCTCCTCGAGATCGGACAGCGACGACACGCCGCCTGAGGCGATCACCGGGGTCGTCAGCGCGAAGGCAAGATCGACCGTCGCCTCGACGTTGAGGCCGGCGGAGGTGCCGTCGCGGTTGATATCGGTGTAGATGATGGCCGCAACGCCCGAGTCCTCAAACTTGAGCGCGAGATCAAGCGCCTTGACCTCGGAGGTCTGGGCCCAGCCCTCAACCGCAACGAGTCCGTCGCGCGCGTCGATTCCGACGACGATGCGGCCGGGGAACTGCTTGCAGGCATCCTTCACCAGTTGCGGGTCGCGGAGTGCGACGGTGCCGAGGATGACGCGCTTCACGCCCTTCTTGAGCCACGTCGCGATGGTCGCAAGATCGCGGATGCCGCCGCCGAGCTGCACCGGGATCGCGACCGACCTGAGGATGTTCGACACCGCGGTGTCGTTGACCGGCTTGCCTTCGACCGCGCCATTGAGATCGACGAGATGCAGGTACTGAAATCCGGTGGCCTCGAAGGCCTTGGCCTGGGCCGCAGGGTCGGTGTTGTAGACGGTGGCCATATCCATGTCGCCTTTGAACAGGCGCACGCACTGGCCGTCCTTGAGATCGATCGCGGGAAACAGAATCACGGACGCCATCCGAGGAAATTGGAAATCAGCGCGAGTCCCACCGCCTGGCTCTTCTCGGGGTGAAACTGCGTGCCGGCGATGTTGTCGCGCGCCACCGTGGCGACGATCGAGCCGCCGTATTCGACGGTCGCGATGGCATCCTCCGGGTTGTCGGGCGACAACGCAAAGGAATGCACAAAGTAGGCGTGCGATCCCGGCGCGAGGCCCGCGAGCAGGGGATGCGAGGGCGCCTTCAGCCGCAGGTCGTTCCAGCCCATATGCGGCACCTTGAGAGAGCGATCCTTGGGTTCAATCGCGGCGACGGTGCCGCCGATCCAGCCCAGGCCCTTGTGCTCGCCATGCTCGAGCCCGCGGGTGGCCATTAACTGCATGCCGACACAGATGCCGAGGAATGGCACGCCCCGCTTCCTCACCGATTCCTCGAGCGCTTCGACCATTCCGGGCAGAGCGTCGAGGCCGGCGCGGCAATCGCCGAACGCGCCGACACCGGGAAGCACGATGCGGTCGGCCCGCGCGATGTCTTCGGCCCGCGCCGTAACGGCGACGGCGACGGCCACGCCGCGATCACTCGCGGCGCGCTCGAACGCCTTCGCCGCGGAACGCAGATTGCCCGAACCGTAATCGACGATGGCGAGACGTTCGGCCATCAGACGCCCGCGAGCGGAAGAGGAGGGGGAGCAACCGGCGCGGTACGCGGGCGCGGCACAGCCATGTGCGTGACCGTCGCATCGAGATATCTTGCAAGCGCCTCGTCGATATTCCGTCCCGCTACGACGCCGGCATCGCGGAACCCACGGCGATCGAGCGAGCGGCGGCGCCAGTCGTTGCCGTGAGCGCCGATCAGCACGGCGACTGCGAGTGAGATCACCGCCTGTGTCACAGGGGGAATGCGCGCGGCATCCAGGACGACGCTGATAATTAGATCGAGCGCGACGAGCGCCACCGTCACGAGCCACATGCGATGCGCCAGCGCCCAGAGCGGCCCGAAGAAGAACGCCGGCCACGAAAACCCTTCCTTCACCAGGACCGGGTCGGCCTGGTGTCGGGTCGCGGGCGGAACGTGGACCGTGTAGACGCGCATCCTTGAAACGATCGGTTGAACGAGAGGCGGTTGAACTACATCGACCCGCCGAGAACACCCTTGGTCGACGGAATCTGCGCGCCCTTGCGCGGATCGAGCTCGACCGCCGCGCGCAGCGCCTGGGCGAGTCCCTTGAAGCAGGACTCGATGATGTGGTGCGTGTTCTCGCCGTAGAGATTCTCGACGTGCAGCGTGATGCCGCCCGCCTGCGCGAACGCCTGGAACCACTCGTGGAACAGCTCGGTGTCCATGTCGCCAATCTTCGGGCGCGGGAAGCGCACCTTCCAGATCAGATACGGACGGTTCGACGCATCGAGCGAGACGCGCGTCAGCGTCTCGTCCATTGGAACATAGGCGTGGCCATAACGTGTGATGCCCGCGCGATCGCCGAGCGCCTTCGACACGGCTTCGCCCATGGTGATGCCGGTGTCTTCCGTCGTGTGGTGCTGATCGATATGGAGGTCGCCCTTCGCCTCCAGCGTCAGGTCGATCAGGCTGTGGCGCGAGAGCTGCTCAAGCATGTGGTCGAGGAAGCCGATGCCTGTCGCGACCTTGTAGACCCCGGTGCCGTCGAGGTTCACGGTCGCGCTGATCGCGGTTTCCTTGGTCTTGCGCGTGATGGTGGCCTGGCGCATGGCGACGTCCGGAGATCGATTTGGGGTGCGGCGGATGTCCCTCCCGCCCGGACCCGTCATTTAGCAGGAAGAGGCGGAAATCGAAAGGAATTCCGGCTTTTGCCGAGCCCCGGCAGAGGCGGTATGCGGCAGGCGCGGAGCCTATTCGGCGCGATTTTCAGCCGAATCCTCAGCCGTGCGGCGGTTCGGGAGCCTTCAGTAGCCCCAAAGCCGCGTCCAAAGCCGCATCGTCCATCTCGCCGATGCACTCCGCCAGCCGGTTGGCGAGCTCGGTCGCCTTCGGAGAAAGGCCGGAGGTGTCGACCACCACGCGGGGGTGGGAAATCGCCGCGAGGCGGTGAATTTCCTCGGCTTCGTCCCAGATCACGTTGAAGAAGCTGCAAATCTGGCGCAGCAGCACCGGTGTCGGGCGGCCGCGGTGGCCATGCTCGAGCGCCGACAGGTAGGCCGGCGAGATCTGGAGATCGTGGGCCATGCGCTTGAGCGTGATGCCGCGGGCGCGTCGAAGCTCGCGCATTTTGGCGCCAAACGGCGTCATCGGCCCTCTTTCCGGCGCAGCAGCACGTAGAACGCGCCCTCGCCGCCGTGGCGCGGCGCGGCCGGCCGCCAAGCGAGGACCGAGCGCGCGAGCGTGCCTTCGCTGAGCCAGCGCGGCAGCTCGCTCCGCAGCACGCCTTCGCCCCCTTTCATGGTGCCCTTGCCGGTGATCACCAGTGCAATGCGACCGCCGTCGGACGCAAGCCCCGACAGAAAGCGCATCACCGCGCGATGGGCCTCGTCGCGCGTCAGCCCGTGGAGATCGAGGCGGTCCGCGACCTCGACCGAGCCGCGCCGCATCCGGCGTTCGGCCGTCCGGTGCAGTCGCTCCCGTGATTCGGGCATTAGCGGCTTGTGCTCCGCGCGAGGAGCTGATGTCTGGGGCGCGGCGGGAGCAGGGCGCGGCGATTCCTGTTTCCTAGCATTCGCCGGTGGCTGCGCCGGTGCGCGCTTTGGTGCTTTGCGGAGCGGATTCACCTGCCCCGCGACATGCGCCCATAGTGCTGCGTCTTCCTCGTCGAGGATCGCGTTGCGCCCCGACGCGGCGATCATCGCCGAGCCTCTGTGACCGGAACGACGTCGCGCGGCAGCAGGAAGTAGTAGTTGCCGAACTCGCGCATCAGCCCGGCACGCTCGCCTGCGGCATGTCCCGTGCCCCAGAAGACGTCGCCGCGCACCGGTCCTGTGATCGCGCCACCGGTGTCCTGCGCGACCACGAGCCGCTGCGTCTGGAATTCCGGCCGGTCGGGATTTTGCGACGCCACCCAGACCGGAATGCCGAGCGGCACGTATCGGCGATCGACTGCGAGACTGCGACCGGCTGTCAGCGTCACCCCCTGGGCACCATCGGGTCCTTCGCGCGCCGGTTCTCGCTTGGGCAACGCACGGAAGAACACATAGGAGGGATTCGCCGCCATCACCGCATTGGCCGCGGTCGGATTTGCCTCGAGCCAGGCGCGGATCGACTGCATCGAGACGTCGTCCTTCGCGAGCGCGCCACGATCGACAAGCACGCGACCGATAGCGCGATAGGGATGGCCGTTTTTCGCCGCGTAGCCGACGCGCATCATATCGCCGCTGGCAAGGCGAACGACGCCAGAGCCCTGGATCTGCAGGAAGAACGCGTCGACCGCGTTGTCGACCCATGCCAGCACCGGCGCGTTGTCACCGAGGCCAGAAGCCTCGATCGCGGCGCGATCGGGATAGGGACGGAACTTGTTGCCGACGACCCGGCCGATGATCTGTTTTCCGGACAGCGCCGAGTCGAACTCGCTGAGATCGGCGGTCACGAGGTCCTTCGGCATGCCGTAGATCGGAACCGCATAACGAGCGGATTTCACCTTCGCGCCATCGAGTTCGATCTCGTAGTAGCCGGTGAACAACCCCTTGGGCTCGGTGTTGTTGGCGGCGCGGTAGGGGCGAAAACGCTGCGTCAGGAAAGCGCGCGCCGCAGCCTCGTCGCCCGGGGCGAGTCGCGCAGCCTCGGCGCACAAGGGCTGCCAGTCGCGGGCTCGGCCCGCCTCGGGCAAGGCCTGGCTGAGCACGGCCTCGGCCGGCCGGCGGGCATTCGCGGCGCAGGAGCGGAGGAATGCCGGGATCGCGTCGGCGACCTTGTCGTCCGACCAGCCGGGCAGGTCGGTGAATGATACCGGTGCGGCGACGAGCTTGTCAGCCGGACGGGGCACCGGCCTCGGCGCACATCCCGCGATCAGCAACAGGAGGAGAACGCCGAGGATAACCGCGCTGCGCGAACGCACCGCGCTAATGGGTGGCGTCGGTCGCCACCAGGATCCAATTGGGATCGCTCGACCGGGTGTTGCGGGCATAGGTCCAAACGTCGGTCACTTCCGCGATGCGATCGGCATCGCCGTCCACAACCTGGCCGGCGGTATCACGCGTGACGTTGATCTGCTCGCTGATATAGCGGACGGCGACAGCGGCTGTCGTGCCTTCCATTCGCGCCGACACCAGGTCGGCGTCGCGAATCCGCACGATCGTCGTTTCGTGAACCTGACCAGCCGCCTTGCGGTTGCGGATCTCAGCGCTGAAACCGTCGAAAACCTCGGTTGAGAGCAGTGGCTTGAGCTTGGCCTCGTCTCCGGCAGCGAAGGCGGTGACGATGTACTCGAACGCTGCCCGGGCGCCGTTGGAGAATTCCTGCTCATCGAACGTCGGATCGGCGACCTTGATCTGCGCCAAGCCAGCGTTCAGCGATCCCGGCGCCGGACCAGGCGTCGCCAATGGACCGCTGCTCGACGGCGGCAGAGCCTCCGGCGCGCGCTGCGCCGGTTGCGGCGGCGCCGGACGGAACGGATCGGGACGCTGGCGCTCGTTGCCGGTGCGACGGCCAAGCACGCTGCGCAGGCGCAGAATGATGAACGCTGCGACCAGCGCCAGGAAGATGATGTCGAAAAACTGGAAACCGCCGCTCATTGCGAAACACCCGCGGATCGTCCGCGCTCGGGATACGGCGCGCCTACTCCTAACCTAACAACGGGACAGCCGGTTTTCCACCCCTGGCGGCGGATTTCGCGCCGGAGCACCGCACCGAGGGGGCTCGGTTGCGCCTCCGGGCGCGCCATGGTAACCGAACGCCGACCGTAGCCTGCCCCATTCGCGCAACAAAGGACCGGGACCGATGTCCGATCCCACATCCCCGACCATCGGCTCCCCCTTTATCGACGGCGTCCTTACGCTGCCCGCCGAGCATCCAGGGGTTCACACGCTTACCCAGTACCTGCGGGACCTGTCGTTCGAGAATCCTCGGCCCTTCAGCCGCTCACGCGGCACCGAGCGGGATCCGCACTTTGACATCATCGTCGGCGTCCACAGTCGGCCGGGCGACGAGCCGGGCGCATGGATGGTCGACCTATCGATCCGCGCCGAGGCGCGGGACGACGAGCAGAACGTGATGTTCCTGGCAGAGATCGTCTACACCGGCTGCTACGTGATCACCAATGTGGCCGACGACCGGATCGAGACCGTCCTCCACATGACCTGCGCGCCGCTGTTGTTCCCCTACGCGCGCCACATCCTCGACGAAGCGATCCAGCGCGGCGGCTACCCGCCGCTGCATCTGACCGTGTCGATGCACGAGTTCGCGACGCTGTTCGAGCGCCACCTCGAGCGCAAGAAGCGCGAAGCGGCGACGAAGGGCCTCGCCTGACCCGAACGCCTCAGCGCGTCAGTTCTTCCAGATCGGAGCTTTGAGCCCGGCGACGAACGCCTCGAAGGCAGCCGCCTCTTCGGGCGTGGGCGCGAAAGGGCGCGGTGGACGCACGGGTCCCCGGACCGCGGCTACCGCCGGTCCGATCGGAAGGCCCGTCGCCGCCGTCTCGAGGCCGAGGCCGCGCTGACGACCGCCGGTGAGCTCGACGTAGACCTGGGCCAACAGTTCGCAGTCGAGCAACGCGCCGTGCAGCGAACGCTGCGACAAATCGACCGAAAAGCGCCGGCACAAGGCGTCGAGCGACGCGGGCGAGCCCGGAAACTTCTTCCGCGCCATATCGACGGTGTCGACCACCTCGTTCGCGCGCAGGCCGTCGCGGTTGCAGAGCTTGATCTCGGCGCGAAGGAATTTGAGGTCGAACTCGGCGTTGTGGATCACCAGCGGCGAATCGCCGACGAACTCGAGAAAGTCATCGACCTTGTCGGCGAATCGGGGATGCGCCGACAGGAACTCGCGCGAAAGGCCATGGACCCGGAAGGCCTCCTCGGGGATGTCGCGATCAGGATTGAAGTAGGACTGGAACGTCCGGCCGGTGGGCAGACGGTTCGCGAGTTCGACACAGGCGACTTCGACGAGGCGGTGACCGGCGGCGGGATCGAGGCCGGTGGTTTCCGTATCGAGAACGATCTCACGCACGCATCAGGCTTTCCGTCGTTGCCGCGCCAGAATGGCGATTCGCGCGAGTCGACGCAAGCTGTCGCGCTTCGAGAGGCCTGTCGGAACGATAAAATCCGCGCGAGCGCGCTTGACGCGGTCAGGGATCTGGCGATCGAGAATCGCCTTCAGGCGCTCGGGCGTCTGGCCACCGCGGGCAAGAACCCGCGCGCGCTGCAGAGATTCGGGCGCGGTCACCACGATAACCTCGTGAACGCGGTCCTCGGCGCCGATCTCGTACAGAAGAGGAATGTCGAGAACGACGACCGGCCGGCGTGCCCGACGCGCAGCGGCAAGAAAGCGCTCGGTCTCTGCGCGCACGAGCGGATGCAGGATCGATTCAAGACGGGCAAGCGCCTGGGGATTTCCGAACACCAGGGACGCGAGCTTCGGCCGGCTGATTCCACCGTCGGCGCACGCCGCTGGGAAGGCGTCGCCGACAGGATCGACACCGTGGCCACCAGGCGCCAACAGCCGATGCACGGCGGTGTCCGACGAAAACACCGGCACGTGCAGCCGCTTCAGGGCCTTCGCCGCCGTGGTCTTCCCCATACCGATCGAGCCGGTGAGGCCGAGGATATAGGGTCGCTCGGGGCGCAGCCGCCGCGTCAGCGCGCGGCGAACCATCAAAGGCCCTCGGCCAAGAAGCGCCGAAGTCCGCCGTCGAGTTCGGGCTCGACACCGAACCATGCGGTAAACCCGGCGCGCGCCTGATGAATGAGCATGCCGAGCCCATCGATCGCCACCAGGCCGCGGGCACGCGCCTGGGCGAGAAGTGCGGTCTCAAGGGGCGAGTAGACGCAGTCGAAGACGCTCGCGGCCGCCGGCAGGACGCCGAGGTCGATCTCAAGCGCAGGCTGCCCGCTCATTCCCAGCGTCGTGGTGTTCACCACCAGAGCCGCGTTGGCGAGCGCGCTGTTGCGGGCGACCCACGACAGCACGCCGATCCCGCTATTGAGGGCCATTGCGAGCTGCTCAGCCCGCTCACGGGTGCGGTTGACGAGACGGATCTCGCGTACACCCGCGTCCTGCAGCGCAACGACGACGGCACGCGCCGCGCCGCCAGCGCCAATCACCACCGCCGGGCCGGCATCCGGCTTCCATCCCGGCGCAGAGGCCTTCAGGTGTTCGAGAAAACCGATCGCATCGGTGTTGGTGCCATGAAGCGTACCGTCGGTCTCCATCATGACTGTGTTCACCGCGCCGATCCGACGCGCGGTGGAATCCAGCGTGTCGACGGCCGCCAGCGCCGCTTCCTTATGCGGCACAGTGACGTTGACGCCGCGGAATCCCATCAGCGCCAGCATGCGCAGTGCCTGGGCGAAATGCGCTGGCGGGACTTCCAAAGGTACATAGGTGCCGTCGATTCCATAGCGTTGGAGCCAATAGCCGTGCAGCCGCGGCGACCGCGAGTGCCCCACGGGCCAACCCATCACACCGGCAAGCTTCGCCCGACCCGAGAGAATCACGCGGGGATCACTCCTTGGCTTCTCAAGAACGCAAGCAACGGAAGAAGCGGCATGCCCATGATCGTGAAGACATCGCCTTCGATGCGCTCGAAGAGCTGCGCGCCGAGGCCCTCGATCTGATAAGCGCCGACGGACGACAGAACCGCGTCGCCCGCCCGATCAAGATAGCCGTCGAGGAACACCTCGGAAAAGGGCCGCATAGTGAGCCGCGCCTCGTCGATGTGTTTCCACAGGCATTCGTTCCCACATTGGACGACCACCGCTGCGGTCAGGACATGCAGCCGACCACGGAGCGCGAGAAGCTGGTCCCGCGCCTCCGTCCGGCTGCGCGGTTTGTCGAAACAGCGTCCGTCACAGGTGAGCATCTGATCCGAGCCTATGACGAATGCACCGGGGTGGCGGACTACGACGTCTTCAGCCTTGGCACTGGCCAAACGGGCGGCGATATCGCCGACGGTCGCCGCCGTTGCCATCGACTGTTTGACCCGGTTTTCGTCGATGGACGATGGATCGATCACGAATGGAACGGCCGCAGCCCTCAGCATCTGCTGTCGTGACGCGCTGGCTGAAGCGAGGACCATGGAGGTCATCAAGGGTCGCCCTGGCGGGGGGGCGATTTTCGCGAGTCGGGGATAAGTCGCACGTTATTCACCTCGGGCTCGAAACGCCGCCCGCACACCGCCGGTCGGTAAGTCACGTTTCACGCCTCGGGATCGAATCTACAGGTGCCCGGGAAGTCGGGAGCAAATCCGTCCCGGGCCGGTTATTCCCACGATTCGGAGGCATCGTGTCCCTCAAAAGAAACCGCGTATCGTAAGCATCGGCTTGGCATTTTATCCCCTTACCCACACAGTTTTGCACGTCGCCAAATTTGCTCACAGCTGCCACTGCATAAATCTCTTGATTGGAGAATCCCCTTTTTCCCCAGGACCAACTACAACAACTACCTTTTTATAGATTCTTATAAGATTGAAGTAGAAACCGTGGCGAACGCCGTGCCTCTGTCCTCAATCACTCCCGTCTCCGACAAACGACTCCTCCGCGCTCTTTCCGGGCAAGCGGTCGATCGTCCCCCGTTCTGGTTTATGCGGCAGGCGGGACGATACCTGCCGGAGTACCGCGAGCTCAGGCAGCGGTCCAAAGACTTCATGTCGTTCTGCTACAGCCCATCGCTTGCAGCCGAAGCGACGGTGCAGCCGATCCGGCGATTCGGCATGGACGCCGCGATTATCTTTTCGGACATCCTGGTGATCCCCGACGCACTCGGGCAGCGGGTAAATTTCGAATCCGGCCATGGTCCAATGCTGGACGCTCTGACGGGAGAGAGTCAGATCGCCGGTCTGACCCTGTCGCGGCTGCGGACGCGTTTGGGACCGATCTACGATGCGTTGGCGCTCACCCACACCAAGCTCGATCTCGATACCGCCCTGATCGGTTTTGCCGGCGCACCGTGGACGATTGCCTGCTACATGATCGAGGGTAGTGGCAGTGCCACCTTCTCGAAAGCCAAGGCATGGATCTACCGCTCGCCAGAGCGAATGACGATGCTGTTCGATATTCTGGTCGAGGCGATCGCGGATCATCTCATCGCTCAGGTCGAGGCCGGCGCTGAAGTGCTGCAGCTGTTCGACAGCTGGGCCGGCGTTCTGCCAGAACGCGAATTCGAGCGCTGGTCGATCGAGCCTACGATGCGCATCGTAGGCAGGGTAAAATCGGTACACCCGCACGTGCCGATCATCGGGTTTCCTAACCGCTGTGGCGCCACCATCGGGCAGTACGCACGCATTACCGCAGTCGACGCCGTTCAGCTCGACAGCGGCACGCCAATCGGCTGGGCACGGACGCAGGTGCCGGCCAAGGTTGCGATCCAAGGCAATCTCGACCCTCAACTTCTTGTGGTCGGCGGGCCAGCGATGCTGAACGAGGCAGACCGGATCGTTCGAATCATGTCTGGGCAGCCATTCGTCTTCAACCTGGGGCACGGCATCGTTCCCGAGACTCCGCCCGAAAACGTAAGCCAGCTTTCGGCATTGCTGCGCGGAGAACGACCGGCATGAGTGGGCGGGTCGGCGTTGTTCTTTTCAACCTTGGCGGGCCGGATCATCCGTCGGCGATCGAGCCGTTTCTCGTCAACCTGTTCAACGATCCGGCTATCGTCCGGTTGCCGCAGCCGTTCCGCTACATGATCGCGCGGCTCATCGCGCGCCGGCGCGCGCCACTGGCCACCGGCATCTACGAACGACTGGGTGGATCGTCGCCGATCCTCGCGGAAACGCGGCGCCAGGCGGATGCGCTGACGGGCGTTCTGCCGCGGCAGCGGCCTGAGACGGAATTCAAGGTTGTCATTGCGATGCGATACTGGGCACCCCACAGCGGCGAAGCGGCGGCCGAGCTTGCCGCATGGAAACCGGACCGCATCGTCCTGTTGCCGCTCTACCCGCAATTCTCGACCACAACCACGGCGTCGTCGCTGCGGGATTGGACGCGAGCGGCGCGACGGCACAAGCTGACGGCGCCCACCAAAGCTCTGTGTTGCTGGCCGGCGCTGCCGGGGCTCGTTCGAAGTTACGTCGATAGGATCGCACCGCTGCTGCGCGACGATCCGTCACTGCGCGTCCTGTTTTCCGCCCACGGTCTTCCGGAGAAGATCGTGAAAGCCGGCGATCCTTACCCCGAGCAGGTGATGGTCACGACACGGGCTGTTCTCGACATGCTGGCCGGCGACGGACTGACCGACATCGATTGGACCGTCTGCTATCAGAGCCGGGTTGGCCCGTTGCGTTGGATCGGACCGTCAACCGACGACGAGATCCGTCGCGCCGGGGCCGACAAACGCGGAGTCGTCGTGGTGCCGATAGCGTTCGTGTCGGAGCATTCGGAAACATTGGTCGAGCTTGACCACGAGTACCGAAGGCTTGCCAATGCCGTTGGTGTGCGGCGCTACGAACGGACTCCGACGCCGTCTATCGCCGCACCGTTCATTGCCGGGCTTGCCGATCTTGTGCAGCGGGCTCTGTCGACACCGGAGGCGATGTTTGCCGGCTCGCCCCATGGCGCGTGTGTGCCGGGGTCAGCCTGCCCGCTGCTGGGCGGGTGACGAGGAGGGAACGATGACCTGGATTCTCTGGCTGAAGGCGTTGCACGTGATCGCGGTGATCGCGTGGATGGCCGGGCTTCTGTACCTCCCGCGGCTGTTCGTCTATCACGCCGATACCCGCGTCGGCTCCGACCTTTCGGAGACCTTCAAGGTGATGGAGCGCCGGCTGCTGCGCGCGATCATCAACCCGGCGATGGTCGCAGTTTTCGCGTTGGGAATCGCCCTCGCCGCGGCCGAGGGTGTGGAAAGCCTCGGCGGCTGGTTCCACGTCAAGGTGTTGCTGGTGCTGATCCTCGCCGGAGTGCACGGCCTGATGGCGCGCTGGCGCAAGGAATTCGAGCGCGACGAGCGGGTCCACTCGGCCCGTTTCTTCCGTATCGCCAACGAGGTCCCGACGGTCCTGATGATCGCCATCGTCGTCCTCGCGGTCGTGAAGCCGTTCTAGTGAAACGCCACGCCTTGCGGCGGTCCGCCGAGCGCCGTAGGCTCTGCCCCGCCATGAAACCCGCCCTCGCCCTTTTGAGCCTGCTGCTGCTGTCCGGATGCTTCGGATGGTTCGGGGACAGTGTTCCCGACCAGGTGAGCGGCGATTCCGACGGCGTGGTCTTCAAGGGCAGCGGCGACACCGACCGGCGAAATGCGGCGGCCGCGTACTGCTCGACGTTTAACAAGTCGGCGATCATCCTGCCGGCCGAGCGCAGCGACTCGAGCAGCCTCAGCCGCTTCGCCTGCCGATAACGTGATTGCCCAGGCCCGGCTGCGGGTTTGACAGAGCGGCCGGTTTTCGCTACAGATTCAGCCCATCTCGACGGCGTCCGGCTGACGCCGCAACAACAGAACCCCCGCGAACTTCCTTAATAAAACCAAGCACTTAGCTTGGTAGGCCCGAGGCCAAAGCCTCATAGCCAAGGAAGCTGGTGCGAGCGGTCCCCCACCCCCTCCATCGCCTCCCCACGCACGTTCTCCCTCATCGGTCAGCCCCCACATCGGTCCTCCAATGCACCTCCAAGAACTGAAGAAGAAATCCCCCGCAGAGCTCCTCACCTACGCCGAGGACCTCAAGATCGAGAACGCGTCGACGCTCCGTCGTCAGGACATGATGTTCGCGATCCTGAAGCAGCTCGCCGAGAACGACACCGCGATCTACGGCGATGGTGTCCTCGAGATACTTCAGGACGGGTTCGGGTTCCTGCGATCGCCCGAGGCCAACTACCTGCCTGGGCCTGACGACATCTACGTCAGCCCGTCGCAGGTGCGGCGGTTCGGTCTCAGGACCGGAGACACGGTCGAGGGACAGATCCGCTCGCCCAAGGACGGCGAGCGCTACTTCGCGCTGCTCAAGGTCAACACCATCAATTTCGAGCCGCCGGAGAACGTGCGGCACCGGATCAACTTCGACAACCTGACGCCGCTCTATCCCGACGAGCGGCTCAAGCTCGAAATGCACGATCCGACCAAGAAGGATCTGACGACCCGCGTGATCGACCTGATCGCGCCGCTCGGCAAGGGCCAGCGCGCGCTGATCGTCGCGCCGCCGCGCACCGGTAAGACGGTGATGCTGCAGAACATCGCCCACGCCATCGCCGCCAATCATCCGGAGGTCTATCTCATCGTCCTCCTGATCGACGAGCGCCCCGAGGAAGTGACCGACATGGCTCGCTCGGTGAAAGGCGAGGTCGTGTCCTCGACCTTCGACGAGCCGGCGACCCGCCACGTGCAGGTCACCGAGATGGTGCTCGAGAAGGCCAAGCGCCTCGTCGAGCACAAGCGCGACGTGGTCATCCTGCTCGACTCGATCACTCGTCTCGCCCGCGCCTACAACACCGTCGTTCCCTCGTCGGGCAAGGTGCTGACGGGCGGTGTCGACGCCAACGCGCTGCAGCGCCCGAAGCGCTTCTTCGGCGCGGCCCGCAACATCGAGGAAGGCGGCTCGCTCTCGATCATCGCGACGGCGCTGATCGACACCGGCTCGCGCATGGACGAGGTCATCTTCGAAGAGTTCAAGGGCACCGGTAACTCGGAAATCATTCTCGACCGCAAGCTCTCCGACAAGCGCACGTTCCCGGCGATCGACATCACCAAATCGGGCACCCGCAAGGAAGAGCTCCTGGTCGACAAGGGGACGCTTGCCAAGATGTGGGTTCTGCGCCGCATCCTGATGCCGATGGGCGTCACCGATGCGATGGAGTTCCTCGTGGGCAAGCTCAAGGAAACGAAGGAGAACGCCGGGTTCTTCGATTCCATGAACACCTGATTCCGACAATCAGACCGACGACAGCAGGCCCGGACCCAAGGTCCGGGCCTTTCCATTTTCGCGCCCCAACAGCCGGGAACTCCGGTGCGACTTCCCCGTTTCGCTCCGGCGAAAAAGGGAGTTCCCGATGCCCGCGCCGTCCATTGCCACCGAAAAGGTCTGCTTCATCGTCGTGATGACGCGGGAGATTCACGCCAAGGTCGAGCCGGTTCTGCCGGAAGGCGCCTACGACGACGGCGCGGATACCCAGTTCCGCGAGGTCCTCGAGGACTTCGCCAACGACGGCACCTACCAGGAGCTCCGTGAATTCATCGTCGGCCTCGACGACGACGAACGAGTCGAGCTCCTCGCATTGCTCTGGATTGGCCGCGGCGACTTCGACGCCTCGCAATGGGAGGACGCGGTGGCCGAGGCCCGTGATCGCGCCAATGCGCGCGAGCCCGACTACATCATCGGCACGCCTCTGGTATCCGATTATCTCGAGGAAGGACTGTCTGCCTTCGATCTGTCCTGTCTGGATTTCGAGAAGCGCGACCTCTAGCTTCGGGCTTCCGCCGCGTCCCGACTGGCACTAAAGTCCCCCCGACTTTGTCTTGTGGGGGACATCATGATCAACATCGACCGTTATTTCTTCGGCCTGGCGGTGCTTGCCGCGCTCACCGGCATGACGCTCGGTATCGTCATGGCGGCACAGCAGAATTTCCAGCTGGCACCGGTTCACGCCCACATCAACCTGGTCGGCTGGGCTTCGCTTGCGCTGTTCGGGCTCGGTTACCGCACCGGTCTCGCCCGCAACGACGGGCTGGCGAAGCTCCACTTCGTGGTGGCCCTCGCCGGCGTCGTCGTGTTTCCAGTCGGCATCTACTACGCCGTGGCGCGCCAAATCGAGATCGGCGCGATGGTCGGCTCGCTGCTCGTGATCGCGTCGATGCTGATCTTCGGAATCAACTTCCTGCGCGGAAAGTAGAGATCACGGCACCAGCACGGCGGCGCCTTCGAGAACGCCGCCGCGCACCGCCGCCAGCGCCTCGTTGGCCCGCTCGAGCGGGAACGATGACGTCGTCGTACGCACCGGCACGTCGGGCGCCAGGCGCAGGAACTCCTCGCCGTCGCGGCGGGTGAGATTGGCGACGGAGCGCACCACCCGCTCTTCCCACAACAACCGGTACGGGAAGCTCGGGATATCGCTCATGTGGATCCCGGCGCACACCACCGTGCCGCCTTTCGCGGTGGCGGCGAGTGCCGCCGGCACCAGGGCACCGACCGGGGCAAAGATCAGGGCGGCGTCGAGCGGCTCGGGCGCCGGCCTGTCGGAATCGCCCGCCCAGGTCGCTCCCAGCGAGCGGGCGAAATCCTGGCCCACCACGTCACCGGGCTTGGTGAACGCGTAGACCTCTTGCCCGCGGTGGCGCGCGACCTGCACGGCGATGTGTGCCGCCGCGCCGAAGCCGTAGAGCCCAAGCCGCTTTGCCCCGCCCGCCATGCGCAGCGCGCGATAGCCGATCAGTCCCGCGCACAGGAGCGGCGCCGCGTCGACATCGCTGTAACTCGGGGGAATAGCGAAACAGAACTTCTGATGGGCAACCGTGTACTCCGCGTAGCCGCCGTCGATGTCGTAGCCGGTGAAGCGGGCGCGGGCGCACAGGTTCTCGCGCCCTGTCGTGCAGTACTCGCAGACGCCGCAGGTCCAGCCGAGCCACGGCACGCCGACGCGATCGCCGGCGCGGATGCGCTCGACGTTCCGCCCGACCGCCACCACCGTGCCGACGATCTCGTGGCCAGGCACCAGCGGAAGCTTGGGGCGCGGGAGCTCACCATCGACGATGTGGAGATCGGTGCGGCACACGGCGCAGGCGTGCACCTTGATGACGACGTCGTCGGGCCCGGGCGTCGGCGGCTCACTCCGCTGTGCGAGGCGAAGCGGTGTGTTCGCAGCATCGAGCACCATCGCACGCATGGAGGTCGCTCCGTGTCCACACGCCCCTTCCATTTGACACAAATCTCTTTGCCATGATGGAGAGCGGGAAGGGGAGAGTCGGCCCGCCCCTCCAAGACTGTCGAGGTTAGCACGAGGGAAGGCGTACGGTCCGTCGCACGGGTCACTCCGTGCATAAAGTCGCTGGAGATCACTATGGCCAAATCCAAGCTGTTTACGCCGTTCGCCGTCGGCGGCCTGGAACTCGCGAACCGGATCGTAATAGCTCCGATGTGCCAGTACTCGGCCGAGGACGGGTGCATGACGGACTGGCATCTGATCCATCTCGGACATTTGGCGTTATCGGGCGCCGGGCTTCTCACCATCGAGGCGACCGCAGTTACGCCTGAGGGTCGGATCTCCTATGGCGATGTCGGGCTCTACTCCGACGCGTGCGAGAACGCGATGCGCAACACGTTGGAGAGAGTGCGGCGCTGGTCGGAGATGCCGATCGCTGTTCAGCTGGCGCACGCCGGCCGGAAGGCCTCGACGGAGCTTCCCTGGCGGGGTGGCGCTCAAATCGCTCCGGACCAGCCGAACGGCTGGCGCACCGAAGCACCCTCGGCAATCCCCTTTCAGGACGGCGACGTTCCTCCCGTGAAGCTGGACCACGACGCCCTTGCACACATCCGCGACGCATTCGCGGATGCTGCCCGTCGTGCGACACGTCTAGGTCTTGATGCAATCCAGTTGCACGGCGCGCATGGTTATCTGCTGCACGAGTTCCTGTCGCCGCTCGCCAATCAGCGCGATGATCGTTACGGCGGCTCGCTCGAGAATCGGATGCGTTTCCCCCTTGAGGTGTTCGAGACGGTGCGTGCCGCCTTCCCGGCGGATCGCCCCGTCTCGATGCGGGTGTCCGCGACCGACTGGGCGGCGAATGGTTGGGACCTTGAGCAGACGATCGCGCTGGCACGGGCGCTGGAGGCACGCGGCTGCGCTGCCATCCACATATCGAGCGGCGGGCTCACGCCGGCGCAACGCATACCCGTGGGACCGAATTATCAGGTACCGCTCGCGCGCGCGGTAAAGGCGGAGACGAAAATGGCCGTCGTGGCGGTCGGCCTGATCACGGAATACGAGCAGGCGGAGGCTATCGTCGGCGCGGGCGACGCCGACCTCGTCGCGCTGGCCCGTGCCATTCTCTACGATCCGCGATGGCCCTGGCACGCAGCCGCGCACTTCGGCGCCAGCGTTAAGGCGCCGAAGCAGTACCTGCGCTCCGAGCCGCGCGGCGTACGGGACCTGTTCGACGACGAATGAGCTCGGCGCACGCGGAGAACTATGGCAGGAGCACCGTCGAGCCGGTGGTCCTGCGCGATTCCAGATCGGTGTGTGCCTTCGCCGCGTCCTTCAGCGGATAGGTCTTGCCGACCTGGATCTGCACAACTCCGGTGCGGACCGCCTTGAACAGCTCCTGTGCCGCCTCGTCGAGATCGTCGCGGCGCGCGACAT
>Ga0310811_10003791_pt1 | contig 19068 bp, 19 predicted proteins | sample YCmetagenome_FD_207642 | JGI IMG/M metagenome (GOLD analysis project Ga0310811, IMG submission 207642) | Soil microbial communities from experimental microcosm in Duke University, North Carolina, United States - YC | ecosystem: Engineered > Artificial ecosystem > Soil microcosm > Unclassified ...
CGCGACTTCGCAGTAACCGGGAAGGCAGGGGCGAGAGCAAAGGCCTGGCCCGGTCCTGCCGGCGCAAGGGCGCCGGTGGGCGGTTGTCGCCAAACGGGGGCGTTCGACCGTTAAGGAAAGGATGATGATATGACCGATATGTTCAAGGTGTTCCGCAAAGAGGTGGACTGGGCCGGCCGCAAGCTGGTGCTGGAGACGGGCAAGATCGCGCGCCAGGCCGATGGCGCGGTGTTGGCGACCTACGGCGGCACCACGGTGCTGGCCACCGTCGTGTTCGAGAAGAAGCCCAAGCCTGGCCTCGATTTCTTCCCCCTCACCGTCAACTACCAGGAAAAGGCGTTCGCCGCCGGCAAGATCCCGGGCGGCTTCTTCAAGCGTGAAGGCCGGCCCTCGGAGAAGGAGGTCCTGACCTCTCGCCTGATCGATCGTCCGATCCGGCCGCTGTTCCACGAGAGCTACCGCAACGAGACGCTGGTCGTGGTGACCACGCTCGCGCACGACATGGAGAACGACCCCGACATCCTGTCGATGGTGGCGACCTCCGCCGCCCTCACCGTTTCGGGCGTGCCGTTCATGGGCCCGATCGGCGCGGCGCGCGTGGGCTATCTCGACGGCAAGCTCGTGATCAACCCGACGCTCGAGCAGACCGAGAAGAGCGATCTCGACCTCGTCGTCGCCGGCACCCAGGAAGGCGTGCTGATGGTCGAGTCCCAGGCCAAGGAATTGGCCGAGGACGTGATGTTGAACGCCGTGATGGAGGGCCATCGCTCCTTCCAGCCGGTGATCGAGGCCATCATCTCGCTGGCCGAGCATGCAGCCAAGGATCCGCTGCCGCTCACTGAACCGCCGGCGGCGGCAAAAACGGTGGCTGACAGGCTCAAGGCGGAAACCCGGGCCAAGCTGGTCGATGCCTATGCCGAGGTCCAGAAGCTTGCTCGCCAGCAGAAGGTGGCGGCGGTCAAGGACGAGGCCAAGAAGCTGTTCGAGGCCAATGCGGAAGAGCTGGCGCTCTTCGGCGACCAGTTCAGCAACCTCGAGGCCGATGTCGTGCGGGGCGCTATCCTCGATACCGGCAAGCGCATCGACGGCCGTGACACCAAGACCGTGCGGCCGATCGTGGCCGAGGTCGGCGTGCTGCCGCGTGCCCACGGCTCATCTCTTTTCACCCGCGGCGAGACCCAGGCGCTGGTCGTGGCGACGCTCGGCACCGGCCAGGACGAGCAGATCATCGACGCGCTTGAGGGCGAATACCGCGAGCACTTCATGATGCACTACAACATGCCTCCCTACGCGGTCGGCGAGGTGCGTCGCATGGGCTCGCCCGGCCGGCGCGAGATCGGCCACGGCAAGCTCGCCTGGCGCGCGCTGCGCCCGATGATGCCGTCCAAGGAGAAATTCCCCTACACGATCCGCATCGTGTCGGAGATCACCGAGAGCAATGGCTCGTCGTCGATGGCGTCGGTGTGCGGCGGCTCACTGTCGCTGATGGATGCCGGCGTTCCGCTCGAGCGTCCGGTGGCCGGCATCGCCATGGGCCTGATCAAGGAAGGAGAGCGCTTCGCCGTCCTGTCGGACATCCTGGGCGACGAGGACCATCTCGGCGACATGGACTTCAAGGTGGCCGGCACCGATCGCGGCATCACCTCGCTGCAGATGGATCTCAAGATCACCTCGATCAACGAGGAGATCATGAAGGTGGCGCTGGGCCAGGCGCGCGACGGTCGCATCCACATCCTCGGCGAGATGGCCAAGGGGCTGGGCGGCGCGCGCGAGGCGGTGAGCCAGAACGCGCCGCGCATCACCCAGTTCACGATCCCCAAGGACAAGATCCGGGAAGTGATCGGCACCGGCGGCAAGGTGATCCGCGAGATCACCGAGCAGACGGGCACCAAGATCGACATCGAAGACGACGGCACCATCAAGGTCGCGGCGGTCGATGCCAAGGCGGGTCAGAAGGCGATCGATTGGATCAAGGGCATCGTGGCCGAGCCGGAAGTGGGCGTGATCTACAACGGCAAGGTCGTGAAGACCGTCGAGTTCGGCGCCTTCGTGAACTTCCTGGGCGCGCGTGACGGCCTGGTGCACATCTCCGAACTGGCGCCGCGCCGTGTCGCCAAGGTGACCGACGTGGTCAAGGAAGGCGACCAGGTGAAGGTCAAGGTCCTGGGCGTCGACGACCGTGGCAAGGTCCGCCTCAGCATGAAGGTGGTCGACCAGGAGACCGGCGAGGACATCTCCAACAAGCCGCGCGAGGAGCAGCCCGCTCCCGCAGCCGGCGAGTAGCAGAAACAGAAACGGCGGCCCACAGGCCGCCGTTTTTCTTTTGGACCGCGCGCATCCTGCGCGCTTCAAGTGCATGGGAATGCGCCGACATGAGCGGGCTGGAAGCCCGCGGTCCGGAAGATCAACTCCCGCCGTTCTCGTCGCCGTTCTGGCCGGCGGCGCTCGCGGGCGGCATGCCGACGGCGTGGTAGCCGCCATCCACATAATGGACGGTGCCGGTGACGCCCGCACTCAGGTCAGACAGGTAGTAGAGCGCGGCACCGCCAATGTCGCTGAGCTCCATGTTGCGGCGAAGCGGTGAGGCTTCGCGCGACAGGCGATAGACATAGCGGCCGCTGCCGATCACCGCGCCCGCGAGCGTGCGCATGGGCCCGGGGGAGATCGCGTTCACGCGCACACCCTGCGGGCCGAGATCGGCCGCGAGATAGCGCACGCTTGCTTCGAGTGCCGCCTTGGCGACGCCCATCACATTGTAGGACGGCATCACGCGTGCGGCGCCTTCGTAGGTGAGGGTGATCAGGCTGCCGCCGTCGGTCATGAGCGGCAGGGCCCGGCGCGCGATCTCCGTGAAGGAATAGCAGGAGATCGTGAGGCTCTTCTGGAAGTTGGCCTTGGTGGTGTCGACGTAGCGGCCCTTCAGCTCCTCCTTGTCGGAGAAGGCGATGGCATGGACCACGAAATCGAGCCGGCCCCATTCCGTCTTCAGCCGGGCGAAGAGCGCGTCGAGACTTTCCTCGTTTTCGACATCGGCTTCCTGGACGATACGAGCGCCAAGCTTCTCGACCATCGGCAGAACGCGCTTGCCGAACGCCGCACCCTGGTAGGTGAAGGCCATCTCGGCGCCGGCGGCATGGAGCGCTTGGGCGATCCCCCAGGCAATCGAGCGCTCGTTGGCGACGCCCATCACCAGGCCGCGCTTGCCGGCCATCAGCTTGGGCACGGACGGCAGCTCGGCGGGCTTTGAAACGGCAGAGCCGGATGTCGTGGAGTCGGAACCACTTCCGCCCGACGCGTCGGGCGCGGCGGAGAGGGTGCGATTTTCGGGCATCTTCCCCTCTCAGTGGTCGTAGCGCGAGAACAGCAGGCAGGCGTTGGTGCCGCCAAAACCGAAGCTGTTCGACATCACTGTCTGCAGTCCGGCCTTGTCGATACGCTGTCGCGCGATCGGATATCCCTCGGCCCCCGGGTCGAGGTTCTCGATGTTCGCCGACGCCGCAACGAAATCCTCCTTCAGCATCAGGACGGAGTAGATCGCTTCGTGCGCGCCGGTCGCGCCCTGGCTGTGGCCGGTGAGCGACTTGGTCGAGCTCACGGTCGGCAGCTTCTCGCCGAACACCGCGCGGATCGCGTCGAGCTCGGTGATATCGCCGACAGGTGTCGATGTGCCGTGGGTGTTGATGTAGTCGACCGGCGTGTTTCGCCGCGCCGCGCCTGGGAATCCCTGGGTCGCAAGCTTCATGCAGCGCACCGCGCCTTCACCCGACGGCGCCACCATGTCGGCGCCGTCCGAGGTGGCGCCATAGCCGATCACCTCGGCATAGATCCTGGCGCCGCGGGCTTTGGCGAGCTCGAGATCCTCCAGCACCATGATGCCGCCGCCACCCGAGATCACGAAACCGTCGCGATCCTTGTCGTAGGCACGGCTCGCGCGCTGCGGCGCCTCATTGTACTTCGCCGACATCGCGCCCATCGCGTCGAACAGCACCGAAAGCGTCCAGTCGAGCTCCTCGCCGCCGCCGGCGAACATGCGATCGGCCTTGCCGAGCTGGATGCATTCGACCGCGTTGCCGATGCAGTGCGCCGATGTCGAGCAGGCCGAGCTGATCGAATAGGAGAGCCCCTTGACCTTGTAGGCGGTCGCGAGGTTGGCCGACACTGTGCTCGACATGGCCTTGGGCACCATGAAGGGACCGATCTTCTTTGGGCCTTTCTCCTTGGCGATGAGGGCCGACTGCACGATCGCGCCCGTGGTGGGCCCACCGGAGCCCGCAACCAGACCCGTGCGATCGTTGGAGACCTCGGCATCGCCGAGGCCTGCGTCGGCGATCGCTTCCTTCATGGCGAGATAGGCGAACGCGGCGCCGTCGCCCATGAAGCGCCGCAGGCGGCGGTCGACAGCCTCGTCGACGTTCAGCTTGACGGTGCCAGCCACTTGGCTGCGAAAGCCGAGCTCCTTGTATTGCGGCACGAACTCGATGCCGGATTTGCCGTCCTTCAACGACTTCGTAACCTCAGCGGCGTTGTTGCCGATCGAGGAGACGATCCCCAGGCCCGTGACGACGACGCGCCGCATGTCAGCTTGCCGCTGCGGCGGCGGCCGCTTCCTGTGCGAGGCCGACTTTCATGTCGAGGGCCTCGTAGGCCGGCCTGCCGTCGGCCTGCACGAAGCCGTCGGCGATCCCCATCACCAGCCGGCGCAGGATCACGCGCTTGAGGTGCACGTGGTAGGTGAGCTTGCGGACGCTGGGGACGATCATGCTGGTCAGCTTGACCTCGCCCACGCCAAGCGCCCGACCGCGGCCCGGGGCCTTCATCCAGCCCAGGAAGAACCCCAGCATTTGCCACATGGCATCGAGGCCCAGGCATCCCGGCATCACCGGATCGCCCTTGAAGTGGCAATTGAAGAACCAGAGATCGGGTTTCACATCGAGTTCGGCAATGATCTCGCCCTTGCCGTACTTGCCGCCAGTTTCGGCGATCTTCACGATCCGATCGAACATCAGCATGGGCGGCAGCGGCAGCTGCGCGTTCCCTGGGCCAAATAAATGGCCCTTGGCGCATTCGATCAAATCTTCGAAGGAATAGCTGCTCTTCTTCTCGCTCACTCGTCACCGTCCCGCAGGTGTCCGATCCCGGATCGGACGCAGAATAAGGACGCCAGCCGGCCAGCGCAAACCGTCGAAATGGCCGTTTAGGGGCTTTCCAGCCTCCCTCCCAGACCTTAAATATGATCGCAGCATGACCGGCACCAGCCCCGACTTTGCCGCTCGCCTCCGCAGTGCGGGCTTGCGTCCCACCCGCCAGCGGGTGGCATTGGCACGCGTGCTGTTCGGCGCAGGCCATCGCCATGTCACCGCCGAGAGCCTGCATGCCGAGGTGAAGGCGACCCGCATCCCGGTGGCGCTGGCGACCGTGTATAACGCCTTGAACCAGTTCCGGGATGCCGGCCTGCTGCATGAAGTCGTAGTGGCGCCGGGTCGATCCTATTTCGACACCAACACGGGTCATCACCATCATTTCTTCGTTGAGAACGATGGCGAGCTGCACGATTTCCCGGCGGACAAGGTGACGATCGCGGGCTTGCCCGCACCGCCCAGAGGAACACGCCTGTCGCGCGTCGATGTCGTGGTGCGTGTGCGTCGCTAGGCAATCAATGCCGCGTGGTTGCGAGTCGTTTTCATCTTTGGAATTATTCTAAAGTGCTTGACGGCGAAGGTGCCGGCTCCCAAAATCCGCTTCTCATTCGGAGGAGAGGACCATGGCCAATCTCAAGGGCTCCAAGACTGAAGACAATCTAAAGGCGGCGTTCGCCGGCGAAAGCCAGGCCAATCGTCGCTATCTCTACTTCGCCCAGAAGGCGGACGTGGAGGGCTACAACGACGTCGCCACCGTTTTCCGCTCGACGGCGGAAGGCGAGACCGGCCACGCCCACGGCCATCTCGAGTTTCTCGAGGTGAGCGGTGATCCGGCGACCGGCCTGCCGATCGGCGAGACGTCTTCCAACCTGAAGGCCGCGATCGCGGGCGAAACCCACGAATACACCGACATGTATCCGGGCATGGCCCGCACGGCGCGCCAGGAAGGGTTCGGCGAGATCGCCGACTGGTTCGAGACGCTGGCCAAGGCGGAAAAGAGCCATGCCGGCCGTTTCCAGAAGGCACTCGACACCCTGAGCTGAGTTCCCGGGGTTTAGCCGAAGGGGACCCCATGGGGTCCCCTTTTTCGTCCCACCCGACAGATAGCGACCACCATGCGCGAAGGCAGTCTCGACGCCCCCGTCCGTCATCCGATTGATTGGCAGAACCCTTGGTTCTGGGACGAGCAGGCGCTCGAGAAGGAGATGGAGCGCATCTTCGACATCTGTCACGGCTGCCGGCGCTGCTTCAATCTTTGCGATTCCTTCCCGCGCCTCTTCGATCTGGTCGACAACAGCGCCACGGGTGAGGTCGATGCGGTCAACAAGGCTGATTACGCGACGGTCGAGCAGGCCTGCACGCTCTGCGACATGTGCTTCATGACCAAGTGTCCGTACGTGCCGCCGCATCAATGGGCCGTCGACTTCCCGCACCTGATGCTGCGCCACCGCGCGGTGCAGGCGCGCAAGAAGGGCATCGGTTTCGTCGAGAGCGAGCTGGCCGACACCGACCGCGCCGGCCGGCTCGGCACTTTCGTCGCGCCGCTGATGAACTGGGCGACCGACGAGCGCAACCAGATGGTCCGCCGCGGCATGGAGCGCCTGGCCGACATCCATCACGGCGCACGCTTGCCCAAGCAGGCAAGCGAGACCTTCGTGCAACGCGCCCATCGCGAGGGCGTCGATCTCAACGAAGCCGCTCCCGCCTTTGGCAAGCGCAAGGCCGTGCTCTACGCCACCTGCTTCGTGAATTTCCATTCCACCGACATCGGCGCGGCTGCGCGCGCGGTGCTGGCGAAGAACGGCGTGGCGACCGAGGTCGTACATCCGGCCTGCTGTGGCATGCCCAAGCTGGAGCTGGGCGATCTCGATGCCGTGGCCGAGGCAGCGCAGAAGGTCTCTGCCGAGCTGCTGCCCTGGGTCGACAAGGGTTATGACATCGTGGCGCTCACGCCGTCCTGCGCGCTGATGCTGAAATTCGAATGGCCGCTGATCTGCCCGAAGGATCCGGCGGTCGGGCGCCTGGCGCAGGCGACGTTTGATCTGTCCGAATACGTGGTCGACATCGCCAAGAAGCACGGTCTGGCCGACGGGCTGGAGCCGATCGAAGGCGGCGTCAGCATGCATCTCGCCTGCCACGCGCGCGCCCAGAACATGGGACCGAAGGGCGCCGAGATGCTGCGTCTCATCCCCAAGACGCGGGTCGCGGTGATCGAGCGCTGCAGCGGCCACGGCGGCATCTGGGGCGCGCGCACCGAGAACTTCGACATCGCGGTGAAGGTCGGCAAGCCGGCTGCACAGATGGCGCTCAAGAACAACACCAGCCACGTGGCGTCGGAATGTCCGCTGGCGGCCGATCACCTGATGCAGGTGATGGAGATGGCGGCTGGCGAGCAGGACCAGAAACCCAAGCCGGACCGCGCCGAGCATCCGATCGAGATCCTGGCCCGGGCCTATGGATTGACGGAGTCCTCATCATGAATCTGCGCAGGATCGACGCCTCGGCGATCGTGCCGCTAGGCGAGTATGGCAAGCAGCGCGGCGAGCGGCGCAAGCGCATGGCCGAGATCAAGAAGGACCGCCGACTGGAGGTCGGGCCGTTCGCGACGTTCTATTTCGAAAACTACGAGACGATGCTGCACCAGGTGCACGAGATGCTCTTCATCGAGAAGGGTGGCGCCGAGCAGCTGCCGGACGAGCTGTCGGCCTACAATCCGCTGATCCCGCAGGGCCGGGAGCTGGTGGCGACGGTGATGTTCGAGATCGACGATCCGGTGCGCCGGGCGCGCGTTCTGGCAGAACTGGGCGGCATCGAGAATACGGCCTTCGTGCGCGTAGGTGGCGAGACGGTCCGCGGCGTGCCCGAGGACGACCAGGAGCGCTCGCGCGAGGACGGCAAGGCTTCCTCGGTGCAGTTCATCCGCTTTCCCTTCACGCCGGCGGCGATCGCGGCCTTCAAAAGCGGAGCGGGCGACGTGATCGTGGGCTTCGACCATCCGAATTACGGCCATATGGCGATGATGCCGGCCGCCGTACGCAAGGCCCTGGCCGCCGACTTCGATTGATCCGGTTCGATTGACCGACGCTACTGGCGATAGACCGACGCGAACGGCAGGGTGAAGGCGATCTGCGGGCCCGGGAGGCCGCTCGGCAGAGGAGCGAAAGGTGCCGCGCTGTGCGCCGCTTCGATCAGACCGCGATCGAGATTCATGACGCCGCTCGATTTTGAGATGCTGACGTCGACCAAACGGCCGTCGCGGCTGATGACCATGCGCAACACTACGGTGCCCTGCTCATTCGCCTGGTTCGAACGATAGCGATACTGGGCGATCTTGTTGGCCACGCCCGTGAGATACTGGTCGACCAGCCGCGACTGTTCGTACTGATCGGCCGGATTGACGAAGGTGACCGAGGGTGCCGCTGCCGGCGCGTCGTTGGGTTTGCTCGGCGCCGGGCGGGACAAGGGCGAAGGGCGAAGCGGTTGCTTGGGCGGCGGTGGTGTCGCGGGCGCAGCGTGAGCCTTGGGCGGCGGTGGCGGTGCCGGCGCTTTCGGAATGTCCTGCGACGTGGGCGGCGGCGGCGCGTCGATGGGCGGCAACGATCGCTCGAGCGGTGCGGGCGGTGCGACTTTTTCCGCTGCCGTTGCCTGCTGCGGATCGGAGGACGGCTTCTGCGGCTCGGCGGGTGGCGCGGGCTGCGGCTGAGGTTCGGGCGCCTGGCGATGCTGTTCCGTCGATGGCCCGGCCTGCTTGGTCGTCTCCGCTGTCGTCGGGCTGGCCGGCGGCAGACCGAGCGGCACGGGCGTGGCTTTCGGCGGTGACGGCGGTGGCTTCGGTGCGGCCACGGGCGGCGGTGAAGCCTTGGGCTCGGGGGCCGGCGCCGCAGGCGGTGCGGGCTTCGGTGGCTCGGGCTGGGGCCGCTCGAGCGTGACGTCGATGGCCTGATTCTCGGTATCCAGTTCCACGCCGCGCTGGTTGAGGGGCGAGACCCACCACAGGGCGAGCACGGTCGCCGCGTGCAACAGCACCGCCAGCGCCGCCGCCGTCGGCGACATACGATCGAAGCGCGTGGAGGAGATGCTGATGACGTGGGTCACGTGACCCGTTCTAAGGAGGAGGGCTTGCGCCCGCTAGTTGATTGGCTCGGACTTGTAGACGCCCCAAACGTCGGTCCGTTCGAGCCAGCCGCTGATGCCGGACACTTTGACGCGGCACCAGTCACCCGAACATGATTCGATCATGCCAGTCACTTCCGGCTGGAGTGTCGCGACCACCTCGGCCGTGCGCGCCGGGGTGCGATGCAGGCTCGCAGCCTTTGCCGGCACGATGAAGGACCGCTTGCCGGTCAACATGCCCTGATAGACCCAGCCGCTGGCCCCCTGCCAATCGCGGATTTTACGGTAGTTCTCGAACTCGGCGACGATCTCGACCGGCATCATCTTGCGTTTGAACACCCAGTCCACGGGATATCGCGTGCCGGGACCCGTACGCACATTGACTTCGTCTGACTTGAGCGAGGCGAAACGCGGAATTGGCAGGCCGGAGCCGCGGTGGGGCGGCGCCGCGCTGCTCGGCGCAGCGCGGGCGCCATATTCCTGCCAGGTGCCGACCAGCGGACGGAGCGCGCAGACGCCCAGGGTAACAATCGCGGCGCCGGCTGCAGCGCGCAGGAAGAACGGATGGACTCCCATCGACTTCCTTATACAGGAAATCTTCAGATCGAGCGACAACTACTTGAAAACACCCGTTTTTCTGGATTTTAGGCAGCCGCGGCCCGATGCTGGACAAGAGCGGACGGGAATTGCTAATCGGGTCAGGCATGCCGCCAAGCTCCAAAAAGAAGCCGCTGGTCATCGTCACCCGCAAGCTGCCCGATGCCATCGAGACGCGGCTCATGGAGCTGTTCGACACCAAGCTCAATGCCGACGACAAGCCGCTCGGCGCCGCGGCGCTGATCGAGGCCGCCAAGGCCGCTGACGTGCTGGTGCCCACCGTCACCGACCGCATCGACAGCCGCATCCTCTCGCAGGCCGGGCCACGCCTGAAGCTGATCGCGTCGTTCGGCACCGGCGTCGACCACATCGACCTCGACACCGCGCGCCAGCGCGGCATCACCGTCACCAACACGCCGGGTGTGCTGACCGACGACACGGCCGACATGTCGATGGCATTGGTGCTGGCCACCGCGCGCCGCATGGGCGCAGGCGAGCGGCTGGTCCGCGAAGGCAAATGGGGCGGCTGGAGCCCGACCTCGATGCTGGGCAGCCGGCTGATGGGCAAGCGCATGGGCATCGTCGGTATGGGCCGCATCGGCCAGGCGCTGGCGAACCGCGCACGGGGCTTTGGCCTCGCGATCCACTACCACAATCGCAAGCGTGTCCACGCCGAGATCGAGCGCGAACTCGAAGCGACCTACTGGGAGAGCCTCGACCAGATGCTGGCGCGCATGGACATCGTTTCGGTCAACTGCCCGCACACGCCCGCCACCTATCACCTGCTGTCGGCGCGGCGGCTGAAGCTGATGAAGCCGACGGCCATCATCGTCAACACTGCGCGCGGCGAAGTGATCGACGAGAACGCCATGGTGCGCATGCTGCGCGCGGGCGAGCTTGGCGGCGCAGGGCTCGATGTCTACGAGCACGAGCCGCAGATCAATCCCAAGTTCCTCGAGCTCGACAATGTCGTGCTGCTGCCGCATATGGGTTCGGCCACGCTCGAAGGCCGCATCGAGATGGGCGAGAAGGTGCTGATCAACATCAAGACCTTCGCTGACGGCCACAAGCCGCCCGACCGCGTGCTGGCGACGATGTTCTGATTCACTCGCGGCGGCGAGCCTGACCGTCGATGTCGCCTTCGACGGCTTCGCGCGCGGCATGCGGCTCTTCGGTGTCGAAGGCATCGCGGGTCGAGCGTCCGATCTGGGCGCCGATCAAAATGGTGAGCGACGTCCAGTACATCCACACCATGATCGCGGCGATGCCGGCCGTGGCGCCGAAAGCGGAAGTGAGCTGCGTCACCTCGAAGTAGTAGACGAGCGCGCGGTTGCCGGCGAAGAACAGAAGGGCGTTGATGCCACCGCTGATCAGGGCGAAGCGCCACGGCACGCCGCCGGTCGGCAGCCACTTGTAGATCAGCGTGAAGAAGACTCCCAAGATGCCGTAGTGGGCAAGGCCCGAGATCGCGGGGCCGATCCATTGACCGAGAATTGGAAAAGCCTGCAGGGCTCCGGCATAGGCCGAGAGCAGGACGCTGAGCAGAATGACAGCGATCAGCAGGACGCCCATCAGCACCATCATCAGCAGCGCCAGCAGCCGCGACTGCAACGTCGCCAGCACGACATGGATGTGCCGCGGGCTGTTGCCGCGCCAGATCACGTCGAAGCTGTCATCGAGCTCCACGAACACGCGGCTGCCGGTATAGACCAGCACCACTGCGCCGATGAACGCCGCGACGCCGCGACCGCGGAACAGATCCTCCGAGGCGAAGCGCTGGATGCTCTTCAGATGCTCCGGCGCCACGACCGTGCTCAGCGCGTCGAAGATGGTCTGCTGGGCCATCATCTTGCCGACGAACGGCTCGGCGATGGCGATCGAGAAGATCATGATCGGGCCGAGCGCGAACATGGTGTAGAACGCCATTGCGGCGGCGGAGGTCGAGAGCCGGTTGGTGAAGAAACCGGTGGCTGAGTCGACGGCGATCTTCCAGAGCTTGTCGAGCATCGCGGTGGAATGCCGTCAGTAGAGCCTGATGCCAAGGCCGGCGAGGATCAGCAAGAGCGCGCTGATCGCCAGAATCGTCGTTGTCGCGGTGGCGCCCGCGGTGCGACCGAACTTCAGCAGGGCCAGCATGCCGCCGGCATGCAGGAAGCGCGCAACCGTCAGGATCACGACCAGCACAGCGATGGTGCTGTTGCCGTAGGGCCCATGCAGTAACCAGATGACGAACAAGCAAAGCGGCGTGAGTTCGACGAGGTTGGCCTGAGCGCGGATGGCGGACAGCATCTCAGGATCGCCGCCGTCGCCCAGGAAGATTTTCTTCCTGCCGCGCAGATGGCCGACATACGTCGTCAGGCCGACGGCTAGCAACCCCAGCAGGCCGACGCACATGAAAAAGACCGTCATTGGGCGGTGCTCTCCCCTCGATTCCGATGGATTGTATGGCCATATTGGGAGGCACAAAAGCAAGGGAGCCGAGCCATGTGGCAGATCCTGCGGAAGAAAGCCGAGATGCCCGATCCCAGCCGTGCCCTTCCAGGGCGCGACAAACCTACCTTCGCGGTGCCGGCGGAGCATTTCGTGAATCACAACCGCATCCAGCCGCCGTTCCCCGCCGGCCTCGAGAAGGCGATGTTCGGCATGGGCTGCTTCTGGGGCGCCGAACGCAAGTTCTGGCAAGCGCCGGGAATCTACGCCACCGCGGTGGGTTACGCCGCGGGCTTCACACCCAACCCGACCTACGAGGAAGTCTGCTCGGGCTACACCGGCCACAACGAGGTGGTGATGGTGTGGTACGACCCCAAGAAGACTTCCTACGAGGCGATGCTCAAGGTCTTCTGGGAGAATCACGATCCGACCCAAGGCATGCGCCAGGGCAACGACGTCGGCACACAATATCGCTCCGGCATCTACACTTTTTCGGCCGAGCAGAAGCAGAAGGCCGAAGCCTCGCGCGCGGTGTTCCAGAAGGAACTGGCCAAGAACGGCATGGACGAGATCACGACGGAGATCCTCGACGCGCCGCCATTCTATTATGCCGAGGACTATCACCAGCAGTATCTTGCCAAGAACCCCAATGGCTATTGCGGCCTCGGCGGGACCGGCGTGAGCTGCCCGATCGGGCTCGGCGTCGCGGCTGAGTAGGCGCTCGCCTTACTTCAGCCCCAACAGGCGCGGCAGCCAGAGCGACAGATCGGGGATGTAGGTCACCAGCATCAGGACCAGGAACATCACGCCGTAGAACGGCCAGATGCGCCGCATGACCTCCTCGATCGTCACCTTGCCCACGGCGCAGCCGACGAACAGGATCGCGCCGACCGGCGGATGGCAAAGCCCGATGCCGAGATTCAGCATCATGATCATGCCGAAGTGAACCGGATCGACGCCGAAGTTCACCATCACAGGCATCAGAATGGGCGTGGCGATCAGGATCGATGGGGCCATATCGACCAGGCATCCCATGATCAGCAGCAGGACGTTGATCAGGAACAGGAAGACGTGCTTGTCGTCGGTGATCGAGAGAAAGAACGTCGTGATCTTGGCCGGCATCTGCGTCAGCGCCATTACGTAGCCCACGCTCGAGGCGCAAGCGATCAGGGTCATCACCATTGCGACGGTGATCAAGGTGCGATGCACCAGCGCCGGCAGGTCGCGCCAGCGATAGTCGCGATAGATGAACATGGTGACGAAAAAGGCCCACAGGCAGGCCACGGCACCCGCTTCGATGGCGGTGAAGACGCCGGCCAAGATGCCGCCCAGGATGATGACCAGCGTGACGAGGCCCCACAGCGCATCGATGGTCACCTTGACGGCCTCTCGCATCGGCATGCTGACGCCGCGTGGATGGCGATCGCGGTAGGCGATCACGAGACAGAGCACGATCAGCGAGAAGCCCAGCAACAGGCCGGGCACCACTCCGGCCATGAAGAGGGTGATGATCGAGATCGAGCCGCCGGTCGCCAGCGAATAGATCACGGCATTGTGGCTGGGCGGCACCAGGAGCGCCTGAACCGACGCGGTGATGGTCACGTTGGTCGAGTAGACGCGCGGGAAGCCGCTTTTCACCATCTGCGGGATCATCACCGAGCCCACCGCCGATGTGTCCGCAACAGCCGAACCGGAGATGCCGCTCAGGAAGGTGGTCGCGAGCACGTTCACGACCGAGAGCCCGCCGCGCACGCGGGTGAAACCCACCAGCACGTCGGCGAACGCCACCATGCGCCGCGCCATGCCGCCTTCTGCCATGATCGCGCCGGCCAGCACGAAGAACGGGATCGTCAGCATCGACACCTTGCTGACGCCGTCAGAGATCTTGAGCATCACCGCTTCAAGCGGGATGCCAATCCAGAAGGCGCCGGCGATCGCGGCCAGGGCAAGCGAGTAGGCGATCGGCACACCGATCAGGAAACAAGCGAACATGGTGGCGAGAAGGACGAAGATATCCATGTCCACCCCGTCAGTGCGGTTCGTCGGCCGAAGCGGCCGCCATGGCTGGCGGACCGATCAAGACGCGCTCGACCACGAACAGCAGCAGGAACACGCCGCCGATCGGGATCGGCAGGTAGGTCACGCCGACCGACAGAAAGGGGAAATCGCCGATCGTGTTGTGCCAGGTTGCCTCGACGAGGCTTGCGCCGTAGATCGCCATGAAGGCAGCCATCGCACCCACCAGCATCTCGCAGGCAAGGGCGCAAAGCCTCCGCCCGGCGTGGGGCAGCAAGCTGACGAAGTAGGAGATGTTCATGTGCCGGCTGCGCCGATAGCAGGCGGCGGCGCCGACGAAGGTGAGCAGGATGGTGAGCAGCACCGCGGTGGGCTCGGGCCAAGAGGCGGCACTGTTCAGCACGTAGCGGGTGAAGACTGCCCAGGGGATCACCGCCGAGATCAGGACGAAGGCCAGGCCCGCCGCCCAGACGCAAAGCAGGTAAAGCCCGTCCATCGTCCGGCGCAGCGCTGTGGCCATGCGGCGTCCCCTTGTCGCCCGTCAGTACATCCCTATTGAACCGCCTGGATGCGCTTGATGAGGTCGGCGAATTTCGGTCCGTACTTGTCCCAGACCGGCTTGACTGCATCCTGGAACGGTTTCTTGTCGGGCACCTGGACGATCTCGACTCCGGCGGCAACCGCCTTGTCCATCGCCTGCTTCTCGTACTTCTCCCACAGGACGCGCTCTTCCTGCTGGGCCTCGCCGCTGGCCTTCATCACCAGCGCCTGGTCCTCCTTCGAGAGCACCGTCCAGGTCTTCTTCGACATCACCAGCATCTCAGGGACGATCAGATGCTCGGTGAGGGTGTAGTGCTTGGCGACCGTGTAGTGATTGTCGAACACGAAGCTCGGCGGATTGTTCTCGGCGCCATCGATCACGCCGGTCTGCAAGGCGTTGAACACCTGGTCATAGCCCATGGCGATGCCATTGCCGCCCAACGCATTCATCATCTCCACGAACATCGGGTTACCGATGACGCGGAACTTCAAGCCCTTCAGATCGGCGATGGTGTGGATCGACTTCTTCGTGTTGTAGAGGCTGCGCGCGCCGGCATCCATCCAGCACAGCCCGACGAGACCGGCGTTGGTGTTGGCGGTGACCTTGTCCAGAAGCTCGCGGCCGATCTGGCCATCGATCACCTTTTGCATATGCGCGGTGCTGCGGAACAGGAACGGCAGGTTCATTACGTTGAGATCGTCGACGACTGGCCCCAGCGCGCCCACGCTGACGCGGGCAAGCTGGATGGCGCCAAGCTGTGCCTGCTCGATCGCCTCCTTCTCGCCGCCCAACGTCATGGACGCGAACATTTGCACCGAGAGCCGGCCCCCGGTTTCCTGCGTGAGCTTCTTGCCCATCGCCTCGATCGAGGCGACGGTGGGATAACCGGGAGGATGCACGTCCGCTGCTTTGAGGACGAGCTTGCCTTGCGCGCGCGGGCTAGTTGGTAGCAGGAGTCCGGCTGAGGTGCCCGCACCCCAGGCCGCCGCCATCTTGAGGGCGTCGCGACGTATCATCCCCGTTTCCTCCGCTTTCTTGCCAGAGAGTCTATGGTCAGGTACGGGGGCTTTCAATCAACGGTCAGGGGAAGTCTCACGGCCGATTCCCAACAACTGATGATCGAGCATGCCGGCACGTCGCTGCCGCTCACCTTCGTGCGCAGCGTCCGCGCGCGCCGCGCTTCCCTGCGTGTGGATTCGGCGCGGCGGTGCATTCTGCTCACGGCCCCAAAGCGCATGCCGTTCGACGTGGCGTTGCGCTTTGCCGAGGCACAGGCTGGCTGGATTGCAGCGAGACTGAAGCGTCTGCCGGCGCGCCAACCGTTTGTCGACGGCGCCCACGTGCCGCTGTTCGGTGTGCCGCACCGCCTTCGCCATCGACCCGACATGCGTGGCACGGTCTGGCTCGAAGCGGGCGAGATTCATGTCGCGGGCCAGGCCGAGCATCTGGCGCGCCGGCTGCGCGACTGGCTGACGGCGGAAATACGCCGGCAGTTGATGCCGTTGGTTCATGCCAAGGCCGCACGAGTCGAACGCCCGGTGAAGAGCGTCAGCGTACGCGACAGCCGCACGCGTTGGGGCAGCTGCGGGCCCGATGGTGGGCTCTCCTTTTCCTGGCGGCTGGTCCTCGCGCCGCCTGAGGTGCTGGACTATCTCGTCGCGCATGAGGTGGCCCATCTCGTGCACAAGAACCATGGCCCACGCTTCTGGGCGCTGGCCGAACGATTGTGCGACGGGCCGATGGACCCGCCGCGCGCCTGGCTCAAGGCCAACGGCGAGACGCTGCTGCAGTACGGAGCCTGAGGCTATTCCGCTGCGGCGCGGGCTGGCGAGACGTTCAGGACGGCGGCCGCCTCCTTGGCCACCGATGTGCCTTCGAAGAAGCGCGGGTTCTGCTGACCCCACAACCGCACGGCGTTGGCGAACGTGAAGTCGCGGAAATCGTCGGCGGTGATGAGCTCGTCCTCGACCAGCTCGTACGCCTCGGGAACGGGACTCAGCATGTCGGGTACATCGAAATGCCCGATGTCGGAGCTGAAGATCGCGTTGATGCGCGCGCCGAATGGATTGGCCCGGCCGAACGCGGTCACATTCATGCGGTCGTCGGCCTCGCAGCCGAAGTAGTAGGGCCTGGCGAAAAGGTCGATCCAGTCTTCCTTGCGCGTGATCTGGCAAGCCGCGAAGTCGTCCAGCACCGGCACGCCGCCCGTCGGCTCGTCCTCCTCGCGGCTCGGCCAGCCGTCACGCCGCGCCAGCTCGGCCACCATGTCTCCATCGCCATATTTGTCGACCAGGCTCTTCAGCAGGGTGCGGTCAAGCTTCGCAGGATCCATGTAGGCGATGCCCTTGGCGCCGCGCCGTTCCCAGTGCTCGATCAGGTCGGCGAAAAGCTGGCAACCCCAGCCGACCCCGCCTTCGAGGAAGGCGAAATTGATGTCGGGGAAGCGCCGCGTCACGCCGCCCAGGAACAGCCCCTTGGCGATCGCATGGCCGGCCGCCGCGAAGTGGCCGATATGGTTGAAGGTGAAGTTGCTGGGCGAATTGCGCAGCGCAAAGCCACGGCCGCCGGCGTGGAAGGTAGGCGCCATGCCAAGCTCACGACATTTCTGCCAGACTGGATCGTAGTCGTACTCGCTGTCGATGCCGATCCAATCGTAGGACACCACGTAGCGTGCGATCGCCGGGTCGAGGCCTTGCGCGTCCGGCCGGCTGCGAGCGAAGGCGCCGCCGAACATACCGACCTTGGCGCCGAGCTGCTTGGTCGCGAATTCGAGCTCCTCAATCGCCTCCTCAGGCGAGAACATCGGGATGATGGCCGCGGGCGTGAGGCGATCGGAGAGCTTGGCGAAATATTCCGCCGTCACGATGTTGAAGCCACGGACAACAGCGCGGCGCGTCTCGTCATCCTGGATGCGCGGAATGCCGAGTCCTGCCGTGGGGTAGACGATCCCGAAGTCGATGCCGAGCTCGTTCAGTCGCTCGTAGAGCAGGCGCGGCATCATCGCGGTGGCGCGGTCGAGCGTATTGGTCGACTGGCGCGTCCAGTAACCCTCCATGGCGACTCCGCGCTGCTTGCGCTCGGCAATGGAAAGCTTAAGCGCATCGGGAATGCGCCGCTGCGAAGCGAGGAAGCCATCGGCCGCCTTGTCGCCGGCCACCTTGCGCATGCGCTCGGCGAAGACGGGGTTGTATTCAACCCAGTGGCCGTCACCGTCGATAATGGGGTGTTTTAGACTGGCACGAACCTGCGCCGGACTGCGATGAGAACTCATGCGCGCCTCCAAGGTCACATTTCGCCAACCAACAGGGCAGCTTACGGTAGTCCTCGCGCTCCGGCGCGGCAATCAACTGTCGTTGGGGGTCGGCCCTGCGTGAGCTGCAAAGGTCGGCGCGCTTAACCGAACCGTCCCGGATCGCAGGCCTTGAGCGCCTCGGGCAGGTCCTCGCCTTCCATCTGTCGGGCGATCAGCCGCCCGGTTGCGGTGGCGAGCGTCAGGCCGACATGCTGATGGCCATAGCCGCAATAGACGTTGGCGAACCGCGGCGCACGGCCGATAGCCGGACGAAAGTCAGGCAAACTCGGCCTTTCACCAATCCAGCGGCCACGCTCCTCGCCACCGACGCCGGGGAAGATCGCCTTGAGGTGCTTCACCAGGAGATCGGCGCGATGCCACGACGGTGGCTGGTGAGGGGCCGCAAGCTCGACGGTGCCTGCGATGCGCAGACCCTCCTCCATCGGTGTGATGAAGAAGCCGCGCTCGGCAGGACTGACCGGCAGGTCGAAGCGCACGTTGTCCGGCGCCAGCATCACATGATAGCCGCGCTCGGCGACCAGCGGCGCGTTGAAGCCCAGGAGCCGCGTGAGCTCGCCCGAGGCGCGGCCGGCCGCGATGACGAGCGCCTTCGCAGGCAACTCCGAATCGGTGAGCTTCACGGCGGTGACGCGATCGCCGTCGCGTTGGAAGCCGCGCACCTTGCCGCGTTCGATGCGGCCGCCATCGGCCGCGAAACGCTCGGCGAGCGTGGCGACCAGGCGGTAGGGATTGATGGTGTGCATGCCGTGTGGGTAGTAGACGCCGCGCACGATGGTGGGGCTGAGACCCGGCGCCAGCTCGCGCGCCCGGTTGCCATCGACGACCTCGAAGTTGGTACCCTTGGCCTGCTGCAACGCGCGTTCCTCTGCGCCGCTGTCGAACGCGGCCTGGCTCTCGTAAACGTAGAGCGCGCCATTGCT